>RBWB01581158.1_pt1 | contig 37066 bp, 40 predicted proteins | sample 2014201 | NCBI WGS metagenome assembly RBWB01 (sample SAMN10133834, study PRJNA383868) | Human oral metagenome, whole genome shotgun sequencing project. | isolation source: supragingival plaque isolated from 88 juvenile twins | host: Homo sapiens | place: Australia
GTGGTAATAAAACCAAATCTCGCCGCGACGATTAAAGGTGAGGAAGATATAAAATCTTGGCCCGTATATGTGTCCCCTAAACTGGACGGTGTGCGGGCTTTAATAGTAAATGGTGTCGCCCAAAGCAGAAGTGGGAAGCCGATACCGAATAGTGATATTCAACAGTTGTTTGCCGATGGTAAGCTTGATGGTCTGGATGGCGAGCTAGTATGTGGTCCTCCATACGAAGAGGGTTGCTACAATCGTACTACCTCACAAGTCATGAGCGTCCAAGGTGGCAGCGTGGGCTTGGTCTATTATGTGTTCGATTGCTGGGATGATAAGTCACTTACATGGAAAGAGCGATATCGCCACTTGAGTCTTGAAGAGGAACACTTCCCTCCATTTGTCAAGCTGCTGCCCCAGAAGCTAGCTCACAACTGGGAAGAGGTTCTTCAGTGGGAAGAGCACTGGTTAGCCCAAGGCTACGAGGGTTTGATGCTACGAGGGCTGAATTGTATGTATAAGCATGGGCGAAGCACGATTAAAGAGGGTGGCTTGCTGAAGCTGAAACGCTTTGAGGATGCTGAAGCCACGGTGATTGAGGTCCTCCCACTAATGGAGAACCATAATGCTGCAGAGATTGGTGAGCTTGGACAGACAAAGCGAAGTAAAAAGAAAGCTGGGCTCCGAGCAGCTAAGCAGCTTGGCAGCTTAGTGGTACAAGACAAAGAAGGTCGGCAGTTTAATATTGGTAGTGGCTTCACCCAGCAGGCTCGCATTACTTACTGGAAGAATCGTTGCAGCTTAGTGGGCTTGGTGGTTAAGTACAAGTTCCAGCCCACTGGGACCAAGGACCTTCCCCGCTTCCCGGTATTTTTAGGGTTTCGAAGCAAGCTCGATTTATAATTTTTTCTGTAAACCGCTATTTACAGCGGAGCCTAAACTTGCTATAATAGCCCTACGAACAAGCAAGAGGACACAAAATGGCAATACGTAGAAATAGCAAAAAGCTGGGTGCCCTGGCGGACGAGTTGTATGAAACTCGGGAAGCTCGGTTGGCACTGCAGAAACAAATAGACGCGCTGGCGGCGCGGGAGAAGGAAATTAAGGATTACTTAATTGATACTCTTCCGAAGAGTGACGCCAGTGGAATTAGCGGCGCGAAAGCCCGTGTCACAATAGTAGTTAAGGAGCAGCCCACAGTAACAGATAAGCAAGCGTTTTGGGATTATATTAATAACCATGAAGCTTATGAGCTAGCGCAGGTCCTTCGCCCATCAGCCCCCGCCATTAAAGAAAGGTGGGAGAATGGCGAAGAAATTCCTGGCATTGATAAATTCAATGCTGTAACCGTATCAATTAACAAGGTGTAAAGACAATGGCCTACAAAATAACAGACTCCTCTGAACAGGAAACAAAAACTAACTTATCCCCAGTAGACTTCCTTCTCTTATCCAAGGAAGGTCCTGAAGATGATGCTGAGATAGCAAAAGCTTCAGTAGAGGCAATCCGCAAAGCTGCAGTAGAACTACAAGACTTCATTTCAAGAGCAGCTAAGGTAAATGCTTTTATAATTATCGCAGCAGGTGAAACTGAAGAAAATGCTGAGGGTCACTCCCAAAACGCACTGCTTCAAGCTTGCTTTGGTACCGGACTTGCCTCACATACTTTATTGAGGTATCTCATAAAGCGCAATAGCGAGCTTAGTGAAACACCTATTACTGTATTGGAGGAGCGATATAATTTTATTGAAGCTGTAATTAACGAAGCAATAGAAGAGGCAGAAGATGAGTAATTCTTTTTCGGATAATGATGTTCTCGTGCTGCTCCAGGAATTCCCGGAAGTTGATACTAAGGATGCAGCTGACGCCAGGTCTGGTCTCCAGGTTGCGTTGCAAGATGCGCAGAAACTACTGGAGGCAGACGAGATAGGGGCTTATGTCTTCTTGGGCATCTCTCGTACAAAGCAAGGAGCTTTAGGCAAAGCTTTCTGCCTCCAGTGTGTTGGTGGTAGTGCTATCGCAGCTCATACATTGCTACGTGTTGGGCATGCAGCTGTGAAAGACTTATATGATTGTGGGCCTCTTGAACTAGAGGCAGAGTATAAAAAAATGGTAAGAGAGGTGGGCAATGGCAATTAAGAGAAGGAAGTTGGGTGATAAGAAAACTGGGACCGCTGTGGTCCCATGGGATGAGGAGCTTGCTAAGTTTGCTGCTGAGGAAGCAGCGCAGGAAAAGCCTGCAGGTGGCAAGTTCTTCTCCACTGCTGGCGGGCAGCTCTCCATTGGAGGTAATTCAGTTAAAAATAATGAGCTGATATGTGTAATCGTGGACCATGCCTACGACTACACATATTATGAGGGCCGGTATGACCCTGACAGTCCGACCCCGCCGAAGTGCTTCGCTCTGGGCCACGACGAGAAAGAGATGGCACCCCATGAAAGCGTTGTGGAGCGCGACCAGGAAGAAAACGACCAGTGTAAAGGTTGCCCTATGAATGAATGGGGAAGCGCTGAAACTGGTAAAGGTAAAGCCTGCCAGAATCGACGTCGCCTGGCACTGCTGCCCTGCGGTAGTATCGACAAGCATGATAATCTGGAGCTAATCGAGGACCTTGCCCACTACCGCAAGGGAGAGATTGGTTATCTCCGCATCCCAGTGACGTCGCTGAAGAATTACTCAAACTACATTAGGGAGTTGGCAGCAACTGAGAAGCGCCCAGCTTTTGCTATGGTAACCCGCATCTTCATTGAAGCCGACCGTAAGACACAGTTCAAGATTTGTTTTGGGGCGATTGACAGACTGCCTAATGAGATTACAGAAATCATATACAAGGAGCGTCGCCCTGTTGTGCATGATGAGATTCTCTTCCCATATAATCTGGACTTCAGTGAGGCAGAGGAGGAGAAGCCCACTCGTAGTAAACGGTCACGTAAATATTAAGGTGGCAAGATGGCGTATGGAGTATCAAGAGAGTGGGTAGAACTTAATGAGAAGCTCCTCTCCACAGAGGACTTAGCATACTGTCAGCAGCTCATAGAAGAGGAGCGGCAGTATAAGAACCGTAAAACTTATCTTCGTCGAATACAGAGCCGGGTTAACCGGCTCCAAGCTCGGCAAGCTTTGGAGAAACTTGATGTTAAAGCCAACAACGATTGACTTTGAAACTATGGGTATTGAAGGTCGCCCCAACTACCCGCCCATCCCAGTGGGGGTGAGCATTAAAAAATGGGGGCGACCTTCTAAGTATTATGCTTTTGGGCATCGCTGTGAGAATAACTGTAGCTGGGGAGAGGCAAAGGAACTACTTGAAGAAGCCTACGACACTGGAGACGGTATTCTCTTCCAGAATGCTAAGTTCGACTTGGACGTGGCAGAGGTGCACATGGGTATTAAAATACCGGAGTGGCAACGTATCCACGATACCATGCTGTTGCTTTTCTTGGATGGCCCCAACCAGCTCGAACTTTCTTTGAAACCTGCTGCCAAGCGGCTTCTTGGCTGGGAACCAGAGGAGCAGGATGCCGTAGCCCAGTGGCTAATTGATAACCCGCCGGCTAAGGGTGTTAAGGTAAGCAAGGGCGGCAAGTATCCTTTCGGAGCTTATATCGCCTACGCGCCTGGCGGCTTAGTAGGTAAGTATGCTAACGGCGACGTCGACAGAACCGAGGCTATCTTCAAGCTGCTATACCCACGAATAGTGGAAGCCGGTATGTTCGATGCTTATAATCGTGAGAGGCAGCTCCTCCCCATCCTGTTGGAGATGGAGCGGCAGGGTTTACCTGTTGACCTGCCCCGCTTAAAAGAGGACCTCACTATGTACCGCCAAACGCAGGTTACTGTGGATAAGTGGGTGAGGGATAGACTAGGGGTAGATGAGGAATTAAACCTTGATTCTGGGGAGCAGCTCTTTAATGCCATGCTCATGGCGGATGTTGTTGACAAGGGTCAAGCACTTCTCACCCCCACTGGTAAGTACCAAACAAACAAAGATGCCCTGCTGCTGGCGGTAACAGACGATGTACTTCTTGCCATGCTACAGTACCGCTCACAGTTAAAGACTTGTGTGGGTACTTTCATGGGGCCATGGTGCCAAGTGGCTGAGCAGTCTGGCGGCTTGATTTATACTACATGGAACCAGGTCAAAGCGCCCAAGGGGCCAGGTGGCGTAGGGGGTACTCGCACAGGTAGACTTTCCTCCACCCCTAACTTTCAGAATATCCCGAAGAGCTTCAAGTCCCACTTTAGAACAGAGGAAAACCTGGATAAGCCGGTTGCACCTATCAAGCTGCCGCCATTGCCGAAGATTCGCAGTTATATAGTAGCTTTCCCAGGTGAGGTATTGGTGGACCGTGACTTCTCCCAGCAAGAGGTCCGTATCCTCGCCCACTACGATGGAGGGGAATTGCTCTCTCAGTACCAAGCTGATGCTTGGGTGGACTTCCATACTAGCACTCAGCAGAAGCTGGCAGAGCAGGGTAAGGTGTATGAGCGGAAGTTCGTTAAGACTGTGAACTTCGGACTTATATATGGTATGGGCAATGCTGCCCTCGCCGCCGACCTTGGTATTACAGTGGAAGAAGCGACGAAGCTAAAGAAAGATATTCTCAGCCTCTACCCCGGTATCAAAGACTTGTACAAGGATATGAAGGCTTGTGCTAAGACCCATACGCCCATACATACATGGGGAGGACGACGGTACTACTGTGAGGAACCCAAGATGGTGCAGGGCAGGTATCGTGAATTTGATTATAAGATGGTGAACACCCTTATTCAGGGCTCCGCTGCAGATTGTACTAAAGAGGCAGTCATTCGTTTCTATAATGCGAAGAAGCCAAGCTGGCGGATTCTCTTAAATGTGCACGACCAAATCACAGTCTCCGTCCCACCAGAGGATATGGAGGAGGCTATGGAGGTATTACGCACCGCCATGGAGAGCATCGCATTTGATGTTGATATGCTAAGTGAGGGTTCTGTGTCCACTACTAACTGGGCAGAGCTGGCTAAATATGATGAAAAAGGAAAGGTAGTTTATGAATCCGCTTGACTTCAGACTTAACTTGAACCGCGCAGAGGTGCAACGTTTCTTCCACTACTTGTATCTCCGCAACGCAGTATGGCGGCAGCGGATAGATAAGCAGCCTATAGACTATGAGGGTGATAACATCCTCGCCAAGTACAAGTTTATGAATATCTGGCGGGAGCTAGATACCTTCTCCCAATGGGAGATAAATGAAACACGAGATAAGGTGTTGTCTTATGCTGTGCTGGCTATCATAGTGGGGCGGATGGTACTGAACCCCGTAACTGCCAGGTTTTTAATAGACGGCGGTAGTGACCTCTCCCGCAATGAGCTTGTTCAGTTTCTGAGAGATACTTTTGACCGACCAGAGCAGGCAGTGGGCGACGCTATTGAGAGGTACGATACCAGTAATTGGGAGTCACTTACTGCGCAGCTACTACGCTTCCGTAGTCGGGTAGACGCGCAACGACTGGATATGCTTTACGCTGCTATTGAGTATAATATTTACACCCCCCATGAGCTGATGGAGCTGGTTCAGAAGTTGTTTAAGGTTACAGCTTTTGATGCCTACGAGATTGTTACTTCCTTCACGTATATGGCGAGAAAGGAAATTACAGAGAACCATATTTACCACATGGGGCATGGCGCCCGCCCAGCTTTGGCTATGCTATATGGCTATCAGGTCCCTACGGAGTATGAGTACTTAGCGCTTAGCAGCTTAGCCTACGAGGTCAAGTGGCACTTGGAGCAGGGTATTATTCCTAGCTGGGAGTGGATACCACAAAGCATGCAAGGCAACGTTATGGCTAGCGAGCCGCATAAGTGGACGCTCCGCACTATGGAGGACGCGCTATGTGAGTTCCGCAAGTATGAGAATATTTATCGTGGTGGCCCAGGTCGCCGTCTTTATAATAAGGAGAAAGTATGAGCAGTATATTCACCGCCCCAATAGGCAAGCTTCGTTATATCTTAGTCACTGATAACGACTGGGATAAAGTAGTTGAAGCAATGGGTGAGATAGAAATGGAGCCCCACTATGCAGACGATGTTATTAAGCAATGGAGGAATAGTGTTGCCCGTACTCATATCTGGGAGAATGATGAGTGGGTAAATATCGTAGTACGCTACGACCGCCAACGGGAAGGCAATATTCTACAGAAGCATGCGGTCCTTGCCCACGAAGCAATGCACATTGTCCAGGAGATTTTCCGCCATGTGGGGGAGGAGGCGCCGGGTGATGAAGTCCAGGCTTACTTCCTCCAAGAGGTCTGCTATAACTTGTTCGCAGAATTCCAGGAGCAGACTAGTGGCGAGTAAAGTAACAGCTTGGTCATATTCTCGGTATACTACCTACAAGCAGTGCCCACTAAAGTTCTACCTTGCCAACATTGCCAAGATAGCAGAGCCGCCCAACCCGGCAATGGAGAGGGGCAGCGAGATACATAAACTAGCGGAGGACTATATTAACGGCAAGCTGGCTAAGATGCCTCCGGAGCTAGGTAAGTTTGCGAAGATGTTCCGCCAGCTAAAGAAGATACGTAAGAAAGTATCTTCCGGCATGGCAGTAGAGGACACGTGGGCTTTTACCAAAGACTGGAACGAAACCCAGTGGAATAATTGGACACAGTGCTGGGTACGTATTAAGCTAGACTGCGCTGTTTATGAAAACGAAGATACCCTCATAATCAACGACTGGAAGACGGGTAAGTTCCGCCCCCAGCAAAATGCGGATTATGTGGAGCAGCTTGAGCTCTATGCCCTGGGCGCGCTTCTCCTCTATGAGGATATTGAAGTAGTGAAACCCCGGTTAGTTTACCTTGACGAGGGTACTGTGTTCCCAACCCCAGGTAGCCCAGAGGAGAAGTCTCTTACCTTCTACAGGAAGGATATAGACAGGCTCAAGAAGCTATGGGAGAAGCGGGTGAAGCCTATGTTCCTTGATGAATCATTTGCGCCCCGCCCCAATAATTTATGCCGCTGGTGTTTTTACCGTAAAGATAATGCCGCCAATGGTGGTGGGCAATGTGAGTACTAAAATGGTAGATGAAGTAGATAAGACAGTTAAGGTCCAGGATATAGTTGATAGTCTGGCTTTGCCATCAGCGGAGAAGATAAATGACTGAATATCAGTGCGCTGCTGAGAAGGCTGAATATCAATGCTCAAGCGATAAGGCAGCATTCTACATCATCAAAGACGGCGAGCGCTATGAATGCCATGAGATGAAACAAGATAAAGTCGCATCAACCATACTGCTAGTATGCTTGTTCGCCTTTATAATTGCTGTTATCATCATTGATTTTATTGGTTGGAAGAAATTAAACTAATGTGAGTACTGAAATGGTAGATGAAGTAGATAAGACAGTTGAAGATATGGCTGTGGAAGAAGAAGCACGTCTGCATTATATCCGCAAAGCCGTGAGCGTTATCCCTGTTGGAAAACCCGGTGAGTGTGAGCTATGCGGGGAATACTTCGCCAGACTTGTTAGAGGGGCATGCGCGCGATGCCGCGACAAGCATGGGCTACCCTAGAGCGGGATATAGAAAGAAGAGCTTGCCATGAAGCCGCTAAGTGGCTGGGCATCGACAGCATTAAGCTCGATGTTACTGGGCGGCGTGGCTGCCCAGACAGGCTCTTCCTCCTCCCACTGGGGCAAGTATATTTTGCAGAGTTCAAACGCCCAGGCGCTAAGCCGCGCCCAATACAGCAGTATGAGATTGAGCGGCTAAGCCGCCTGGGTTTTAATGTAGGAGTTTTTGATAATGTTGAGAAGACGATGCAGGCGCTCATTGAAACAATTGAGAGAATGGGAGCCTCACAATTACCAGAAGGAAGCAGTGAAGTTCTTAATAGAGCGAGGCGGCGCTGGTTTATTTCTTGACCCAGGTCTTGGTAAAACCAGTATTACTCTTGCTGCCATTAAAATAATGAAGGACAGGGGGCTACTGTCCAAGGTATTGTTACTCGCCCCACTACGAGTATGTAAGTTAGTATGGCCCGAAGAGGTTAAGAAGTGGGCTAACTTCAATGGCTTGAAAGTGGTGGTGCTACACGGTCCGCATAAAGATGAGCTACTACAGGAGCCGGCGGATATTTACGTTATGAATCCCGAAGGACTTGAGTGGCTGGCTAAGCCAATGAAGACAAAAACTAAGCAGGGCAAGACGTCTATTTCAGTAGACGTTAATCGTTGGAAGCAGTTTGGGTTTGACACGCTGGTTATCGACGAGCTTAGTAAGTTCAAAAATCCACAGTCAGTACGGTTCAAGATACTCAAAACTGTACTTCATACCTTCGCCCGCAGGTGGGGGCTAACAGGTTCTCCCGCCAGTAATGGGTTAATGGACCTCTTCGGTCAGTGCTATTGCCTTGATATGGGGCGGAGCCTGGGGCAGTATATCACCCACTATCGCTCCCAGTATTTCAACCAGGGTTTCGACGGTTTCAGCTATGAGATAAAGCCAGGGGCAGAGGAGGCTATCTACAAGAGAATATCCCCGCTTGTTCTACGTATGGGTGAGGAGCTTATTGATATGCCCAAAGCAGTGGAGAGGGATATTACTGTGGAGCTACCACCCAAGGTTCTTAAAATCTACAAGCAACTTGAGGATGACTTCCTTACTAAGATAGGTGATGGGGTTATTACTGCCCGCTCTGCCGCCACTGCCAGCATTAAACTACGGCAGGTAGCCAGTGGGGCTGTGTACAAAGACGAGGATACTGAAGCCCTTATTAAGTTGAAGAAGCCAGAGCGTGAGTGGTACGACCTCCATGATGCAAAGCTAGAGGCGCTACGTGACCTAGTGGAGGAGCTGCAGGGTCAACCGCTCTTGGTAGCTTACGACTTCAAGCATGACCTTGAGAAAATACAAAAGGCCTTCGGTGGGAAGCTGCCCTATATTGGCGGGGGCGTGAACCCGGCTCGGTCATTAGAAATAGCGGATGCGTGGAACGCAGGACGAATCCCTTTGCTGCTCGGTCACCCAGCTTCCATGGGGCACGGCTTGAACTTACAAGCAGTGGGTAAGCATGTCTGCTGGTACTCCCCCACCTGGAACTATGAATTGTATGACCAGTTTAACCGTCGTATTCGGCGGCAAGGCAGCCAAGCAACTCGGGTATATATCTACCGTATCATTGCGAGAGATACTATTGACAAAATAGTTGCCACTGCGCTTAAGTCTAAGCGGCACGGGCAGAACGCCTTGTTTGAGGCCCTTAAGGATTTGCAGAATAATCTGTAAATAACTATTTACAAAATCCCGAAAACTTGCTATAATAGTCCTGTAAATAAAACAAGAGGGCATTATGCAAACACCAGATTATACAGTTGACGTCGGAGAGAATATCTTCTACATTATTTCTAGCTGGCGGAAGGCAGCCAAAAAAGCTGGCTGGCCAGCAGAAGAAATAGAGAAGGTACTCACTAGGGCAACATCAGCATCTTCGTACGACGAAGCAATGGATATTATTGCGGAGAACTGCAATGGATACTGAGTACACGCATGGTGGAGTAGACGATACCTTTGAGTATGAGGTAGTTCCTTCCCAAAAAGAAGAAGGTTATATTCTCCGCCATGGTCAAACTATACGCGGCGAGATACGACTCAATGCGTATAACAAGGCGGTACTACAGTGGTACGCACTGGGGCCGGTATCACTGGACCAGGCCAAGGCTTGGCTGCGTGGTATCGTTGATTTAATGTTAATGGGCGAGGAGCTCGAAAGTGAAGCTAAGAAGAAAGTTAAACACGCAAAGCCAAAAAGCAAAGGGCGTATGGTTCGGTCCAAATAAAGAAATGGTGATTATGCTTGCTGGTGGGAGGGGAATACACCTTCCTGCCAAAGGCAGTATTTTTATGCACCACTTTGAGGAGGGCGACCTTAGGGACTGGTCCGAGAAGCCAGACTACCCGGTAGACAAAGCTGTTGATATTTTTGTTGCGTATGGTAAACTCATTGGGGCAGACGACGAAGCTCGTACTGCTTTGGCAGGCATCAAGAACATCAACAAGGATTATCTTGAAATGATGAAAGAGAGGTACGAACAGCCTTATACCCGCCCAGTAAAGAAAACTGAAGACGCTATTATTGACACAGCCACTACCGCTAAAGCTAAGGGTGGCTATAAGAGCATGGCAGACTTTGTTAAGCAGCACCTCCAGCAAGGGCTTACTGATGAAGAAGTATTGAAAGCTATGCGGGAATTCTATGGGGAGGATGTTAAAGGCAAAGAGTACTACCCCAAATATTATCGGCAACGGTTAGAAATAGCCGAGCCCAAAGCAGCTAAGCCACGTCGTAGCTTAGTTAAACGTAAACTACGGAGAAAATAATATGAGTATCTCACAAGTGAAAGAGTTTCACGAGAAGTTCGGCCTTCCCACTGGGGAGAGTGATTGTCTTACTACCAATATGGCAGTGGCAGAGTTTCGGCTTGCATTCATGCAAGAAGAGTTAGACGAGTTTGAAGAAGCCTCGCTATGCAGCGACCGTGTAAAAATGTTCGACGCCCTGCTTGACCTTGCCTATGTGGTTTATGGTACGGCACTCTTTATGGGTATCTCCCCCACCCAATGGGAAGAGGGAATGGCAGCAGTCCAGAAAGCGAACATGTCCAAGGTCCGTGCTACCGACGATAGCTCCAAGCGTGGCACTAGTCTAGACGTGGTTAAGCCTGAAGGTTGGGTAGGCCCAGAAGAAGAGCTGGCCCGGATTCTGGGAGAAGAATAATGTTGTCTAAGTCTATTACTATTTTCGAAGGCGTTGACGGTGCTGGCAAAACAACAGCGGCTAAGCGTTATGCCAAAGCTACTGGGGCGAAGTACATTGCCTTCAAGGAATACCCGCACATGGGGCCTGGCTATAATCGCATGTATCTTGAGGCAATGCTGCCAGCCCTTATGGGGTGGGAGGGTATTGTCTTTGACCGCAGTTGGCTTAGCGAGTGGCCCTATGCTGATGCTTATCGCAACGGCCACCGTCGCCTTACTGTAGCAGCCCAGCGTGTTCTTGAGCGTGTAGCACTCCGCTGTCAGACTTGCGTGGTGCTGTGCAATCCCGGGCTTGAAGCTATTGAAGAGTCCTATAGACAGCGACAGCAAGATGAGATGCTTAAGAACATGGACCAAGTACGGCAGGTGTATAATGCTTACTTATACCCATATACAGCGCTCCCCATTATTGGCTATGACTATACGGCCTACCCACAAGAGGAGGGAGATATTCACCTTCTCTCTGGCATTATGAAGTCACGCACGCAACCGATAGAGCACTACATACCAGTGGTAGGGACTCAGCGGGCAGTACTAATAGTGGCCGGGAAATACCACCACCCAGTGGCCGAGTGTAATCTTCACACCCCCATTCCGTTTACAGACTTCAATGAGGCAGGGCAGCTTAGTCGCTTAACCTCGTTGCTAGAAGAAACCCATGTGAGAGAGTATAAAATCATGTGGGCGGATACTAGCTGGGAGCACTCACATGAGTTGCTTGGCGAGTACCCGAATTCTTTTGTATTAGCTCTAGACGAAGACGCTACTAAGCTAGCACTGCAGGCTCGTCCGCGGGAGAAGATTGCAGACTTATATAATGTGTTCTCACGCACAGAATATAACAATGCCCGGCATTTACTTCGTCGTGTATCAAGTACTTCTTTTGGTGACCTCTATGGAAAATAAATTCTGGACTTTAGACTGGGTATCTATACTTAAGGCCCTTATTGAGCATGGTGAGATAGTCTCTCCCCATGGGGTAGAAACACTTGAGTTCCTTGGCATGTCTGTCTCGGCAGATATGAAGTATCCTGTACTAATGGAGGAGGGGCGAAAGTTAAGCTATTCCTTCATGGCAGCAGAGGCATACTGGATTCTCACTGGTGATAGCTTAGTTGATAACATCGCCCCATACAACAAGAACATTTCACAGTTCAGTGATAACGGCTTTACTTTCTTTGGTGCCTATGGGCCCAAGATTGTTTCGCAAGTTGATTACGTAGTGAATAAGTTGCTTGGTGACCCGGACTCTCGGCAGGCAGTGCTCACTATATGGCGCGAGAATCCTCCCCCCACCCGCGACGTGCCATGCACAGTGGCAATGTCCTTTCTGATTCGCGGTGGTGAGCTTCACTGCCATACCTTCATGCGTAGCAGCGACGTCTGGCTAGGCTTGCCTTATGATGTTTTCAACTTCTCAATGGCGGCAGCCTACGTCTGTGCCGCCATTAACGAACAACAGGAAGAGAAGATAACTCTCGGAAGGCTGAAAGTTACTGCCGCCAGTATGCACCTCTACACTTCTAACCTCGCTGCAGCTACTAAGTTGCTTCGCGACTTAGAGAAGCCTAAAAACTACGAGTGCGCGGAGCTACCGCCGGAGCTATACCATAACCGTCGGTCATTGCTTGAGTACCTGCGTACATTACGCGATAGCAAGCCGGGTAGCGTACTGCGCTGGTGGGAGAAGTAACGTGCGCCCCAGCCAGCAAGAAGTGGCAATGCAGATAGCGGTTATCGTAGCGCAGCGGGCTACATGTTGTCGCCGCCGAGTGGGCTGTGTCCTACTTAATCAGCGCGGGCACGTAATGGCAACAGGCTATAACGGGGTTGCTAGTAAGCAGCCCCACTGCAATGACTGTGTGGATGGGGAGTACCCCCACGCATGCCAAGGTGCCTGGCTGCCTAGTGGGGTAGGACTTGATTCTTGCCAGGCAATTCACGCAGAGCAGAATGCCCTACTGCAATGCAGTAACGTGTACGAGATACATAGCTGCTTTGTCACTTTGTCGCCTTGCGTGGTGTGCTGCAAGTTGTTGTTAAATACTTCTTGCCAAGAAATATACTTCTTAGAAGAATACATAGATACTTCTGCCCGCCACCTGTGGGAAGCTGCAGGGCGGGTATGGTCAAAACTGGAGATGCAAAATGAGCTGGCAATATCAGCCCTCAAACAATACATGGCAGGGGAGCCTCATCCCTACGGAACCTGGCGAAATGATAACCAGAGAAATAAAATACCAGACGCCAATTAAGTCTGCTCCGCCCACTGGGTATACTGTATGGATTACAGATATAGGGCTGTTGCAAATGGTTACTTGTGAGCGCTGGCGGGGCAGTATAATTCAGAAACAGTTCTTGCAACGTGGGCTGGTACATGCCACCCAGGAAGCAGCACTGAATCACGCGAAAGCTTTAATTGGAGAGTGTAATGACAAGTGAAGATAACATACCACTGGGCCATGTGCATGCAGAGCTTATGGCTTTATACGCGGAAGACGCAGCCAAGATAAATGACCCATGGACTAGGTGGGCGGCGCAGGGTCAGACTAAGAGTTTCACAACTGCATGGTTTAGACTAACTAGCAACCCCACCTGGGACCCAAAAGTTAAGTACCGTCGTATCTACGATATTACTACACGTACGTTGTCCTATGCTCGCCCACTGGATTCTCGGCCTAAACCTTATCAGACTTATTATACCCCGGACTTCGAAGCAGACTGTGGGTACCGCAGCTATAACTGGAACGGCACAACGAAGGATAATAACCTATTTGCCTCCGAGCTATGCTTCGCAACCGCAGACGAGGCAGCGAGCTTTACATTTGCCATGCGCCGCCGCTTCAATGGGTACGAGCTAGAACGCCCAGAGAACTGGAAGGCAGAGGACCATAAGAAGGCTTGCGTATGAGTATCGCCCACGAGGTGGCCAAGCACTATGCTGAAGAGCTTGAGTCTACTAATAGTAAACCCATGGCAGTAAACCATGCCTGTAAGGTCGCTACCCAGAAGGGTGGTGTGTACCACCAAGAAGGCATGTATAGCTTCGAAGATGGAAGCGTAATTTCAATTAAACTTGAGGGCATTAACGTATGGACAAAGAACTCCAAAGCCAAATTCATGTAGTCACTGCGTACTTTGATATTGGGTGGCACGGCCGCCCAGGTACTGTGAAGCGAAGTAATGACTGGTACCTTACCAACTTTGCCAAGCTGGCTCAGTTACAAAACCCCATGTCTATTCTTACACAGGAAAGTTTCAAGGACCAGATAAGTGAGATTCGTGGTAATGATAAGCCCTCCTGGCTTTTTGCTTACGAGGACTTTGATTTAACTCTTGCCAAAAATATTATGGCATGGCAGGATAAGCCAGTACAGGACGACCTCCCGCTTAAGTATATCTTCCTTATGTGGTGTAAGCCTGTTTTCATTGCGACAGTCTATAAGTACCATGGAGCCGAGCAGCCAAGCCACTATGCTTGGGTAGACTTCGCCGGGCTACGCCACTACGCTGTAATACCCCATACACCAATTGTCCCCCAGAAGTGGGAGTACGATTTTAGTAAGGATACGGTTACTCTATTTTCTACTCATGACAGTGTTCGTAAAGAGGACCGTATTTGTGGGAGTGCCTGGGTAGTGCCAAGCCACTTAGCTACATGGCTGGCAGAAACTTTCATCAAAGCCGCGATGCAGCTGGCCTCGAAAGAAGGTTTTTACGACGACGAGTATGTGCTCGCCCATTTAGTGAAGGAGCACCCTGACAAGTTCACTGTTCTCCCATTGGGGAAGGATAATTTCTTTGGCGCGCTTTCTGTATACAATAACTGGGAGAGTAAATAATGTTCCTCCACATGGTAGCTTGGGCTTCAATAATCTGGTTCCCCAGTATGTGTTATCTTCTTACAAGAAGAGGGCCCGGTGAGAAGGGCCCTGAAGCTGCTGTATTAATTACGATGGTTTATTTTGGACTAGTAATTGGAGGAGCTATTATTCATGGCTCACAACCTCAGTGTCCCAGCTGTGAGGTTTTAACTGAACCTGAAAGAAGCCAACTTTTGTGTCGCCTTCAAATAGGTCTACCAGATAACGGCCAGGGGCCAAACTGTAAAGCAGTGAATCCCATTCGAAAATAATCTCGGTACCCTGCAGCGTAGCAGGGTATTCTAACAGGTGGGTGATAGTGCCCGCCTTTCTTATTCTTCCGACCAGCTGGTCTGGCCAGCCCTGTTTCCTGCATACCCCGTAGAAGGCAATGCGGGTTTCTTTAACAGACTCGTCTATTATTACTGGTGCTTTCATTTCTTTCTCCTAGTTTGTTCTTCATAAAGATTAACCATGTTAGCCTGCAGTACCTGCATGGCGTCGTTGAGTTGCCGCTCAGCCGCTTGGCGCTCGGCTCCGTGGAGTCCTTCACGCACTTGCTTACGATACTTACGCAACTCACGCAGCTGTGCCTCTACAGCATCAAACTGTTTCTTGTACCCATAACTTCTCATGTAAGCATCTGGGCTCTTGCCTCGTTTATTGGCGTCCATTAATCGGTTGTATTCGTCTGTCACCTCCATACGGTACTCAAAATACTTCTCGCGTGTAATGGAGGGGGAGGCTTGTGTGAGGCCACTCAGCATCGGTATATTCCGCCACCATGAGGAAGTAGGCGGCTCACCTGTCCCCGTGGTGTCAAGGAAGAGCTCCGTGCCAGAAACCACATCACGACCAAGCCCACCGAAAGCAGTCTCTACCCAGTAGGCGATACTTTCAGGCGCCACATCGTAACCTGTGCCGTCGTAAAGTTTCTCTGCAAGACTCTTATAGAGGTCCGGCGTCGCTGCGAAGCCGGTATTATAGTCTAGCTCCCCTTCAGCCCGGAAGGTACCAGGGTTGTATATCGGCTGCCCCCGCCAGTTCTTATTAGAGCTATACTGCAGCACTGGCTTAAGTACCTGCGGCAGGAAAGTATTACCCAGCCATGTGACAGGGTCTTCTTTAATATTAACGTCGCTCGGCTGTATGGGGGAGAGAGAACCGATAGCAGCATGGTTGATAAGGTTAGAAACTAAGTCGCTAGGCTCGTCAGTCCCGTTGAAGTATCTCCGCCATGAGAGCGCTATGGTATTCGCAATGCGCCCCAGCCCGAAGCCTAGTGGGACGCGGATGCCTTCACCACGCATTACCCCGTCGTCTGATACCACAGGCACAATGGCGTAGCGTGAAGCAATGCCCATGGGGTACTTATCCACCCATGCCTGCCCGTCATCATCGTCACCTGTAGCAGCTGCCAGTGCTGCCCACATAGTATAAGAGATACCGATAAGCGCAGCTAGGAGTACCTGCCCCTCTTTGTGGGAGAGTGTCTTGAGTATACGCCGCATATCAAATAAGCTGGTAGTGAAGAACGGATAGAAAGCGTTAATGCCCCGCGCCAGGTCCCCCTTAGTTTCGAAGTTCATAATATCCTTAACATAATGGGCAGCAGTCTCTTCCTCCACGCCAGACTCAACTAAAGCGCGGAAAGCAGATACCCTGGTTGTAAGCTCCATAGTATCATTAGCCTTGTTAAGAAGCTCTGCCAACCAATTAAGGTTACCCTTAACATCCAGCGCTTTCTCTATGGGGTTGGCTGCCTGCCGCCATGCTTCATTGGCCAGATTGATGAGAGTATTGCGACCGAGGAAAGAGGCGTAGGTAGTAACACCGCCCAAAGCTTCGTAGCGCTTGTACCATTGTTCAAAGCCGCTGGTCTTGCCCAGGGTGCCAGTCCAAAGAGTATTATAGCTGGCAGCAAGCAGGGCTAACTTCAGCCGCCCAGCCACATTGCCCACAGCTTCTACGTAGCCACGTGGCCCAGCGGCTGTGGTCATATTCCCCACCGGTGCATCTGCAAGTATATACTGCCACTGCTGGAGAGAGTCCATCATCTTGTTACGGAGTATGAAAGACGGGTTGTACCGAGTGTACATACTGCCCATGAAGCGAGTTACCCATGCCACTCCGTGCCAAGCAGCTGCGCCGGGTTGGGCGAGCGGATTACCCTCGTATGGGAAGAGAGAGCGATTGAAATTCTTCACGGCGTTAAGCGCTAGCTCATTACCGATAGTCATAACATGCACTTCATTGCCGTCCTGCCATATAACCTGGTTATCTGCAGTTGCTTGGTTTCTCCAAGTTTGCTGCCCAGCCTGGTTCACAGTGGCTTGGTTGCCGAGCTGGTGTTGCGACGTGGTGGCGTTGAATGCCAGAGCCCCTTCCGGTGTCTGCAAAAACTCCCACAGTCGTTGCTTGGGCTCTTGGGCCCGGACACGTCTTACTGTAGACTCTAGCTGGGTGAAGATATTCTCAAAGAGGTTATGCGCCTCTGTGCCATGGCGACCCTCTGCATTGTGGGTGCGGTTCTGGAGTGTATCGCGGGCAAGTGCTCCCCCACCAGTACGTGAGCGGAAAGAGTCGTCTATATTGTGGGACACTGTAGGGTCTTCTATTTCCGGTTTACCGTAGAGCGGGATATACCACTTGTAGTTGGGGCGAGCTGCTTCCATCTCGGGGGTAAGTAGCCCAGCGGCCCGGAGCCTATTCTCACTGTACTCTAGCATGGGTTTGATATGAGTGTTATAGATATTCTCATAAATAGTGAGTAGCTCACCGCCACCACGTGCTGGGTCCATGAAGAACTGCTTAACCTCGGCAATCTCAGGCAGTGTTCTTCCTGAGCCAGCAAGGTCTGCCCCACCTGTACGAAGGGCAATCTCTACATTGCGCTCCTCACCATGATAGACGTACTTGCCTATTTTGTCAAGGTGCTCCATAAAGAGTTTCATTGCCTTAGACTTCCGCATTCCTTTATACATAGGGATTGTTGCCCGCACCCTATTAAGCTGCTCTGCCAGGTCTGCAGCCAAAGCTTCTTGCATGGGCAGAATGTCATTCACCAAGTCCGCTTGCACTTGAGCATTGTATGCTTTCCACCCGTTTCGTACGGCCAAAGCAAGGGCATTGCCAGGCAGCTTCTTCACTATGCGCTCCAGCTCTCCCTGCTTGTCTGCCCACAGGTCTTTAACTCGGTCTGAGGTAATAACCTGCCACAGGCGTTTTGTCCTGCTACCAATGCCGGGCAAGTCCTCACGCAGTTCCCATGGGGGGACGGAGTAGACGGTAGCTAACGCAGCTTGGAGTGGGGCAGTGGAGTATGCGTAGCGTGGGTCATTACCATCAAAGGCTTTGGAATTATCTGCCTTAAATTGTTGCGGAGAAAACACAGCCCAGTTAGTGGGGGAATGAATATCGTCGTAGACTTGAATCCCATCCTGGCCACGCTGCTTAGCAGCTTTCGCTGCCTTAACTTCGTCATAGCTTCGAACAGGACTCTTTCTGGGATTACGTACATTTAGGAAACCAGATATGATTCGTGCCCCCTTCGCAGTAGCAAAGTTCTTGGCTTCTTCAATGCTGGGCGAGAAGAATATAGTACCTCCCAGAGCTTCATTGGGGCGGAAGGTATCAAACTCTGCTGTTGTGCCATGATAAACTTTAAGCGGCTCGCCTGTCTCTTTATTAATTACCTTGCTTGCATTTTTGGGGTCTGTCTCCCAGTCACCAAACCAGTCCTTAAATTCTGGGGTGCGTACTGTTGTCCAGTCCTCATAGCTAAGCGCGGTGCGGCCCAGCTGCACAGCCTCTTCCCAGCTGCCGGATGGGGCAGTGGAGAACATCATGTTATCCTGGCGGGGCGAGAAAGTACCGTAGTTATTAACCGCCTTGAACTGGTTGGGGAGTAGGGCAATATAATAATGCCGCCCATCTGGGAGGATATACTGGTAGCCAGGGCTGCCACCAAAAGCACGATGCACATCTTCAGCATTGTCAAGGTTACCCAGCTCTGCTAGAATATCTGCGTCATTAGTGTTCGTGTCAAAAAGCTGGTCTACTGCCTGGGAAAGCACCGTCTCAAGCTGGTACTTATTAAGGTCATTGAAGTCCCATAGTATTTCACTGCCATTACGCACCATCTTGTGGAGCAGGTTATATACATCACGGCGGCGGAGTTTCTTATTACTTTCTCCCAGCAGCCGGCGGATATTCAAGAACCCAGAATAGATATGGCCAACCTCGTCGTCCTTAGTGGCGTAGCCCGCTGCAAGCTGTGGGTCATCAGTGAAGTAGAAGCCACGGCCGTGGGCTGAGCCAGTGCTGCCTAGGTGCTTAAAGCTGAAAGTATCGAAGCGGGCCAAGCTGCCATGGTACACCTTAAGCGGCTCTCCTGTTCTCGGGTTAACTACAATACTATGGCGCTTGCCATCTTCCCAGTCGCCGAACCACTTCTTGAAAGCAGGTGTCCGCACTGTAACCCAGTCTTCATACTCCAGCTCTGTGTCTCCCATGTCAGCTGCAACTGCCCAGCTTTCCTCACCGCCGTAGAGCTTATTAGTAGCTACCCACTGCTCCATAATCTTCTCCCATGGGGGGAGCAGGTTTTCCTCTACAGCTTCCTTGATTTTCTGCTGTAGCTCTGGCGACTGTAAGCTATTAGGGTTGGGTGGCTGGAGGGAGAATGTCAATTGTGGCAGCGCGCTAATGAGCTGCTGCGTTGCCTTGGCGCCGTTTTTAGAACTTAGTGAGTTTGCATCTGCTGGCATAACTACTAAGCCCATAGATACTAGTTCACGAACAAGCCGTGCGCTTCTTGGGTGGTTAAGCATACTGCGTGCTACTTGAACAGCTGTGAAGTCTTCAAGCTTAACGAAGTCTGTTACCTTAACTTCACGGTAGTCCTCTTGGTTACGCACCTCTCTCACTGTAGCTGCTGCTTTCTTAACAGCTGCCATTACTTGGTCGTTTACCTCGAACGTGGTAGGCGGGGCTGGAGGCGAAATATCCCAGCCTAATTCTAAGCCAAGTGAGCGAACAAACCACTCCAAGTCTTCATTTTCGTATATATTCGCATAATCAGTAACACCATTGGCGGCCATAATCTCATCTATAAGCCCTCCCATTATAAAGGCTATGTCAGTCCAACCCTGCTGTAGCCTCTTCTCGAAGTCTTCACGGTTACGGTCTAACTCTTGCCCACTAATTATATCGGCCATAAATAAGTCCGTTAGCCCTGCTGCTAGTTTACCATTTTTAGCCAAGCGGTTTATCCGCTTCTCCATAGTACCAAGGTTATCTTCAACCAGGTCTCGGATAATATCAGACTTCTCTTGTGCAGTAGTATCCGGCCCACCAGTGCGCAAGGCAGCATTCCAGGTGGGGGTGAAACTGTCACCACGGTACATAATATAATTAAGTTGGCTTAGTTTCTCGGGGCTCATTATGAAACCTACTGTGGGCGACAACCACTCAAGCCCAGCAAACCCGGACTTAACAATGCCAAGGGACGGAGCCGCCAGGCCACCGATTTCCAATGTTAGCTGTAGCTTATCTAAGTCCATGCCATGTACTATAATAAAAGGTGTCTTACCCTGCACCGGCGGGGAGGTAAACTCATGCCCGCCAATATTAGCCGTGTGTGAGTAAGCTGGGTTACTTAGTAGCCCAGATGCGTCTACAGCTTCCATAAAAGTATTGGGGTGGAGGTACGCCAGACGACGGAGCTCATACAGCGTGTCCCAGTCCTCACGAAGCATACGTGCTACGTGCGGGCTTTGTTTCTGGGCGTACTCATTAAGCAGCTCCGCACCCGCGCCGTCAAGCGCTTCAATCATCGTAGCTTGGTATAGCGCACCCACGTGGTCCGCAGTTTCTGTAAGCACATGCAGCTTCTTAAGTAGCTCAGCTTCACTATGTGGGGAGGGACCAGGTAGCGGGCTGCCTATTGTATACAGCGCCCCCATCAAGCTATGCAGCATGTGCCTCACATTAAAGTGCTGGGGAATTTCCCCACTACCCAACTGCACAGGTCGCTTAAGCCCTGCTAGTCTAGCCTCTTGTGTCCACTTCTCTTTAAGCTTCTCCCACCGCATGTTATAGGCGAGGGATAGAGCAGCTTGGCCCTCCGCCGATATATCGTAGTCTAGGGCCCTTGCCACCTCACTGGCAGGAGTATACTGTAGATAGCCGGGTGGCAGCTCTCCATGGCTGGCGTAGTTATTAATAAGACTGCGCAGCTGGTTATTGTCAAGTAAGCCATTACGCACTGCGTGAAGCACCGGTCCCTTAAGCACCTCACTGGGCGGAGCTGCAACCAAGGCGCCTAAGTTATTAAGCACCGTGCTACCCTCCCAGTCAATAGCCGTAGTATCTTGGGCAGGGTAGTCTTGTAGCTCTGCCAGCGTAATGGTGCTGGCCACGTCTTCCAACGCAGGCTTGGCAGTGGAGGTGTCTTCTTCTACGTTGGGGGACTGGCTAGTGGAGAAGAGCAGGTCCGGCATTACGGCAGTGGCTTGTTGCACCCCTTCTTTGAGATTGTCTACAGCGTATATTACTGGAACACCAGATTTTCCGAGCTTGTCAATGGCGTCGTATTGTTCTTGCGTTGATGGGGCGGTATGCACCACTGCTGCCTTGAAGTTGCTAAGCGGCATAGCCTCAAGAACCTTGCCCTCCCAGTATGGCAGGCGGAAGAGCGTATTCTCACGCAGCCCTGTTGCATACTGCTCTATGTCCTCGGCAAGCCATTCTCGCAGCCCAGCCACTTTATCAACTAACTCAACATTGGGCATGGACTCGTAGGGTACGCCCAGTAACTGGTGGGCAAACTCTTTACCGATAGCCCGTTTCATCTCGGGTATGTCGCGCTCAGTAACTTCATCGAAGATACTGGCAGCAGTATTTGTTATAGCCTCACTGTATTCATTAAGGAAAGAATTAACAACGTGGAATACTTCACTAGCATTCTCATCTAGGGTACCTACCTTATCTCGGTTCTCTTCTACCTGCCCAGCAGTCATGTTCGGTGAGATAAGCGCATCCACTATGTTATTACCGAAGGTAGTGTTACCCTGGGCTACGGCAAGAGCTTCTTTCAGCCGAGCCTCTAGGCTACCATGGGAGGCGGTGACCTTAGCTGCTATCTGTGAAGCAATCTCTTCTGGGGTACCACCAGCCATAGACTTCTCAAATGATGGAGTGTAGGCGTCCGCCCCGAAAAGAAGTGTATTCTCTGGAAGGCTGGATACACTACCGATAAAGGTTACGTCCATGCCGCCGAGCGCTACACCATCAAAATTCTCTGGGTTAATAATCGCCACGGATGGGGCGTAGAGTTTGCCCCCATTCTCAAGTACGCCTGTCAGCTTGTCGTAGCCCATAGACTGGGTAATAGTGAGCGGTGTCTTACTAGGCTCTGGTGGGGAGGTGAACTCTTGCCCTTGGAAAGTGTAAGTAGTTCTCTTTGGAGAAGAGATAGGCAGCATAGCAGCTTTAAGCACAGCGTCCCGGCCACTGGGCGGCAGAGCTGCTAAGCCACCTGCTGCCTCCACTGCAGCCTCCATGAAGCCTTGTGCCTGGGCGGCGTAGGCAGGGTGTAGCCCAGCTAGCTGTGATACTATACTACCAAGCTGGCTGGGCTGCTGGGCCACTATGGCGACTGCGTTATACAAGCTATGCCGTACTGCTTTGGGGAAGGGCGTGAGGTCTAGCTGGGCCAGGTCTGTACTGAGCTGCTCAAGACTAAGCTGCTTGGCTTCTACCTGGCTAGTGGCAAGGTGGCCTAGCAACAAATTATGCAGAGCTGCTTTGCCCACTTTGGGGGCGGTGTACTCTTTAAGATTTACTGGCAGCGTGCCCCCAGACACTTCCTCGGGGGCAGTAGAAAACACAGGAGCTTGGCGTGTACCTGTTCTTGAAATAGGATTCGTGCTTGGCCCAGTAGCTTGCTGCGTAGTTTGCTGTGGGGCAGTGGTGGTGTTATTCAGCCCATAGTATCTGTGGTTATTAATGGAGGCGAATATATCTGCCACCTCCTGGTTAGATAGTGTCTGCGGAGTGAAGTTCTTTCCAGTCCACTTGGCAAACACGTTACGCAACCCAGCTGCAGTTTTATCTATGAGCTTCCGTAACGCCGGCTTCTTAACCTTACGCGGCAAGTAGTCAAGGTACCGGTCCACCAAAGCCTCGTAGCCACGGGGACGGGCGAGAGCGCCCATCAGCTCCGCATAAGCCTCACTAACCGCAGTATAGTCATCAATAAGTGTATTAGTAGCTTGTTGGCCTGCGGAAACCTGTGCTACCCGCTCAGCTTGTATGGCACGTGCCAGATTGCCAATAACCTGGTTAGTGGCGAGGCGCTGCCGTATCTCATTATAGAGCTGCCCACCATCGGGGAGAGAATCCACAAAGCCACGCTCTGCGCGGTGGCTAAGCTCGTGGTTACCAACAATAGCAGCACGGTCCTCTCGTGAAAGAATCTGCTGCCCAGTTACGGTACTAATCTGGGGAGAGATATTATCGAAGTTCATAATAACCCGCCCATCTGGGAGGGTAACACCCTCGCCCTGAAGTACAGAACCATCGGGGAGAATGCCGCTAGTGTCTATGACCTGGGCGCCCTGTCCTATTACTTTGCTGAAGTGATTTATCAGCGCATCATTATCTGCTTGTGAGTACTTAGTGGCTTGGCTGCTTGGCTGCGTGGACCACATAGAAGTACCCTCAGAGCGATGCTGCTCCCATTGTTGCACCTGTGGGGCAAGCGAAGAGGGGTCATATTTAGTACGCATTTCCTGTAAAAGTGTTTCTGCATTTTGTCTATATGGGTCAAGTGCCGGGTCTGGGTTAGCCAGAATATCTTGAGCGCCCTGTATAGACTGGGCATCGGTGGCAGAATTTAGTGGGTTCTTAGTGTCATTGAGAAAATCAATTTCCGCCTGTGAAAACAGGTCTGTAGGATTAGCTGGAGTAGCTGCGGCAGGAGTAGCTTGGGTAGCAGGGCTAGCTTGGGCAGGACTAGCTGGAGTAGTCGGGGCAGGACTAGCAGTGGCAGCTGGGGTAGCCTGGGCAGGAGCAGCCGTGGTAGCCGTAGCAGTATTAGCCGGGGCAGGATTTCGGATTATCTCATTAAGCTGGTCTTGTGGTAGCCCCTGCTCCAGTGCTTGCCGGATATTATTGAACTCCTGCAGGTAGCTATCACGAGCGGCAGCACGGTCCGTGGGGGAAGTTGCTAATGCCTTATTAAGTGTTGCATGGCTAGCACCACCAAGCCCGCCCATAATACCGCCAAGCACCATAGCATCGAAGACACGGCCAATAGCTTTCTGGAAAGTAAGGCTGGGGTCATCATTTACTTTGTAGCCCTGGTCTAAAGCCATCTGGGCAATCTCAGTAATACCCTCCTGCATGCCCTCCATAACAGCGTTAGAACCTGTTTGCTTCAAGATACCAGAACCGGCGCCAGCTAGCAGTTTCTTGAAAGCCAGCTTCTCGGGGAAATACTCTGCCGCACCATACAAAGCCGCGTAGCTAGCTGCGTACTCTGGGGAATAACCAGCTTCACGAGCAGAGGCATACGCATCGCCAGCAACTGGGGCAGCAACAATAGCTGCACCGATAGTGGGGTTTTTAGTGAGGGCTGTAGCACCTATGGCCACGCCGTAGTTCACAGCATTCTGCCCCACCTTGTAGCCCCAGTATTCAGGGTCTGCGCGGTCTTTACCAGCAAGCGCCTTAGCGCTTAGCTCATCCATTGTCTTCACATGCTTGGTAGCATCTTCTCCCCAACGGTCTGCCATGTCATTGCTAGAATCGAATCGCTGCTTAAATTCTGGGCTGTCCTTGGCAACGAGATACTGGTCCTTGGCCTCAGGCACCAATGTTTCCGGTTTCAGTACGTCAAACTTGTGGGGGTGAGCTTCCTCGAACTCTTTCATGCCTGCAAGTATCGTAGCAGCCTTCTCGTCTTTCGGCACAGCCGCCTCGCCACGACGTATAGCATTCACGTAGCGATTCCAGCGGAGGCCGAAATATTTATTCCAGTCGCCACGTGTTGCCTCGTTATCTTCAGCACCCATCTTAATGCCCCAGAGCGAAGCCGCCTGCGTGACACCGCTGGGGTCACCACCACGCAATAAATCTTTCTGCTTGGCCGCCTTCAGCTTGTCATAGCCTTCTTCTTTACGGAGGAGGGTACGTACATTATCGATATTGTTATAGCCTTCTTTGCCCACCCACTGGGGAAGGTTACCAACCTCATCCAAGAACCACTCAACAATACCATTGCCGCCGCGGGCAATTTGATGGGTGCCAGTATCGGCTACACCTTGGCCGACAGAAGTAGCGAAGTTCTTACCCCACCGCAACTTGCCCAGCACACCAGAATAATCAGTGGGGGTAGTAGCTGCCTCACCCTCTTTCTGCGGAAGCTGGTATCCTGCAAGTGGGTCATCTGCCTCACGCACGGGTTTGAATGCGAGGGCGCTCTGCTGTATTTTAGTGGCAGGGTTTTCAAGGATGCCGGTATAGTTAGCACCCGGCTCAATGGGCACAGTGCTCCCTTTATAACCGCTGTAACCATTTTGGGTTATTTGATTTAACTTTGCAATCTGTTCTTGCAAGGTTGTCATAGCGTCATTACTCATGCTTGTCTCACTTTCTGTAAAATAATTTCATGGAGGTCACTAGGAACCGTAGTGACAGGTTCATTACGGAAAAGGTCATCTAACCTAGCTGCCCAGTTAACACTTGTGGTTGCTAGCTTGTCTTTTTCAGAGCTGCCGTCGTCTTCACCTTCTGCAGTATCTGATTCTTGTAATGGGGCAGAAGCAGGAGCCGTGGCAGTCATTAGTTTCTGCCAGCTGGTATCCGCTGCAACTTGACCACCTGTAGCTTGGCCACCTGCAGGCTGGGCTCCATCTGGCGTAGCAACCTGGGCATAGCTGGGCGCGCTTGGAATATTAACGTCCGCCCCCATGAGGAAACCATCTTTGGCGCCATTAGCACGGGCTTCTTCCATACGGGCAGCGATGATATTGTCGTACTTCTTGAGGAACTGGGCAGGGGTTAGTCCTCTACCTCCATTATTATCCATGTTGGCACGGACACTCTTGGACACAGTACCTCGACCATTAGCAGCGTCCCATATTTCCTTAATGCCCCCTGCACCCTGCTGGTGGGAGAGGTACACAGTAAGCGGACTTACTGGTATGCCATTCTTCTTGAGGCTCTTGGCATTGTCTTGAGCATACTTAACTGCGAAAGCTAAGCTAGCTTCTGGGTCACCGCGTAAGTCAAAGCCATCACCCAGTAACCCGTAGGACCGTGCTGTAGAGTCAATAACCTGGAATAACCCACGCGCGCTGGAGCCTGCAGCCTTGAGTACATTGCCATTCTTATCATGCAACCTACCACCACTTTCAATAGCTAACATTGTATCTAGGAAGGTATCACCTGTCATGTACCTTCCATCAGGTCTCTTCCATATTTTCAGGTCGTTAATGGGGCGGGGAGCTGGAGCCTGTGCCGCTCCTGTAAGGTCCTTAGACGGGTTGCCCATTACACCGGCTAAAGATTTACGGGCATCGCCCACAGTCCAGTCATCACCGCCATACTTGGGCATGCGAGAAAGAACTGTGTACGTGTTATCCACTGCTTCTTGCGGGAAGGAACCAGACTCAAGAGATTGCCTAGTAGCTTTGTCACCTCGCATGTAGGCGTCAACGGCAAGAGGTACAATATTGTCGAACTCGCCCATCTTTTCTTGCATGCGAGCAGCCATCTGAATATGCTCGGCTCTGCGGTCTGGGTCCCTGTTTACATGGGCAGGTAGCAATGAGTTCTGCTCACGATAGCCAGAGAGCTGCTCGTTAACTGCCTGGAGTAAGCCGGGTGGGAGAGCATGGGTTTCCTCAAGGCCCATGGTAAAAGAGCGTGATTCACCTGCCTTCATCTTATCTTCCCTCCTTAGGATTCAGTAAAGCGGGAGCCACCTCTTCACCTGCCAGGTTCTGGGAACGGAGATACTGCATTATGGCAGCTGGGTCTACAACCTGGCCTTTATCATCTACCCATATCATGTTGCCGTTAGCGTCTTCTTTCTGGGAGTAGCCCAGCCCCTGTAGTGCATGGGTTTGGGCGCCGTACAAGATTCTCTGCTGCCGCTGCTTAGCCTCGTCGGAAAGCTTGAAGCCCAACTCTGGCTTGAAAGCATCTGGCACACCGGCAGTCATAGCTTGCGTATTACCAGACAACCGGGCAGCACGCTCTTTCAATGAAATCTCTGCATCTTTCTGCCATGGGGAGGCATCAACACCCAGCCGCCGTGCAATAGAGGACTTGAGCTCCGCGGGGGAAAGCAGCTCTATGTTACCGCCACCCACGTCTATTTGATACTCACCATACGGATTCTGCCCCAGCACTTGTATGCCCATCTGCTCTGCCATCTGGAGAGGCGTATTCTCTATGAGGGGCACAGCTGGGTTCATAGCAGCGTCCTTACCCTGGAATGCTTTTTGATACTCAACCTGCTGCAGAGTGAGGGAGTTAACCAGGTTACCGGCGATGCGTCTTTCCTCCGGTGTACGGCGGGGGTCGTAGCTTGCGCCACGCATTAGGTTAATGAGGTCTGTGGTTGTCTGCCCACCATTCTCAATAGCCCAGTGCATTAAGTCTGATGTTGTTCTCTGCTCCGCCAGTTGGCGGCCTAGGGTTTCCTGCATCCCATATTGGTTCTCAGCGCTCTTCTGGCCTGTGCGAATATTTGTCTCAGACGTAGCTCGTAAAGCTGGTAAGTTATCACGTACCACGTCACCCTGCATGCCAGCGTAAGCTGCTTGGCCCTGGGCGGCTCTTCTTTGGTCTGGGAAAATATCCTTGGCAATAGTGTTGCCGTGTTCTGCATTCGTAGTGGTAAGGGTATTGTCAGCAATACTTGCACCAAGCTCTGCCTTTTTGGCTTGATACTGAAGTGGGCTCAGCCCTTGTCTAAACTGTATTTCTTGGCCTGCCTGCCCTTGCTGGTTCTGGCTTTGGGTTATACCAGTGAGCAGCTTCTGCCGCTCAAAGTCATAACTCAGTGGGTCTAAGCCACGACGATAGGCTAGCTGCTGTTCATTCAGGTCTGTTGAGTTAGCCAACTGGGCAAGCACATTCCTAAGTCTGGCATCACGAGTAATGGCGTCGTTTTCCAACTGCATCTGGGCGCCGTCCATTGTAATACGCCGCGCATCTTGTTGCTGCAACTGATTCAGCCTATCCCAGTATAACTTGTGGTCATGAATCTGGCCATTCATAAAATCATCATACAAACTCATTTCTTTCTCCGCTTAAATACTGATTGGGGTGCGATTATTAAAACTACCCGTGCTTGCCCCATTGAAGTTGTACTGGTACCCACCTTGGGCTTGGTTATACATACTCCGATTCTGAAGCCCGTAGGTACCTTGCTGCCCATTCTCTCGGGCGTAAGCATCGTTGGTAATGCGTGAGGTTATCTGGCCAAGCGCAGCAGCGAAACCTCCGTAGGGGTTTATATTCGCCATTGTCTGGGCAGTCTGGTTAGCGTTAGCATACAGCTGGGAAGCAGCGGATACTAAGCCCCGACCCAGTTGGAGGACTGCCAGAACAAGCTGTTCCCACTGTGACTCCTTCTGGTCCTTGCGCGCTTCTTCCGCCCTGAAGCCTCTATTGGCTGCAGCCACTACAGCTTTAGCTTCCTCAATTGCCAGTATCCTCTCTCGTGAACAAAGCTCGCCTGTCATCTGCGGGTCAATACACTTTCTAAGCTTCATTCTTGCCGCGAGGAATTCTTTTCTCACGCCTACAATGGCCCGTGATTCTGCAGCATTATACTGGGGCTCATACGGCTTTTTGTTCATTACGTAGTCCAAGAACCGCATCTCCGCCGGCTTGTACTTCTCATTCCACAAGTCATGATACATAGAGGCCCAGCGCTTCTGCTCTTTCCACATTTCTTTTTGCAGCTTTAGCTTACTCCGCTCATGGGCAAACTGCATTGTTGCAATAGTAATGGCAGCAGCTGCTTCAATTCCCGCCGCTGCGGCGGTACCAATATCACCACTCATTTAAGCTCCTTGTACATATTCGTTGTGTAGCTAACGTAACCGCGCTGCTCAAGCATCGGTATGTAATCACCGTAGGTACTCACTTTTACGCGGTACGCCCCACGCTGCTTTGACCATTCTTCAAATTGTAAAAAGGCTTTGCCAATAGCTAGCTTATTGGGCTGGGACCGGCTTTCCGGTTTTAGGTACGCTACCACTTCTTGACCAAGCAGCTTACCAGAAAGAACCTCTGCCACTAGCATGCCAATGAAGACACCAACTATATTCCCGCCTTCTTCAATAATCTCGCCGTACCAGCCATGGTCGCCATTCAGTACATGGAGGAGCATAGCGTATATCTTATCATCCAGTGGGGAGATATTTACCTGGGCAAAGATATTTTCTTTCTCTTGCTGGTAGAAAGCATACAGCTTATTGAGCTGCTCTTCTGTTTCTATTTTCATTGTTCTGGCTCCTCATAAATCGCCAAAGTCTTCTCAACAAACTCGCTAATATCTACCCCACCCTTGAAGCCTGTAATTCTATGGTAAAGCCCCGTCACTGGGCAGGTGAACATACTTACTATATGCAGCCCGTCTATCTTCCCATCTTCCTGGCGGTGGGTAAATACTTTCAGTTTTCTATTCACCCATGCTTGAAAGAAGATATATGGGTAGTGGATAATGTTACCCGTTTGGGAAAGCATAAACTCACCAAACTCTAATAGCTGCTCCTCAACCTGGTCTAGGTCATCACTGGGTAGTTCAATCTTAGTCATGAGATAAATCCCGTATGCTTGTTGCTAAAGTGTACTCACTAATTTCTGCTGTGCCCCGAAAGTCTACAAACCACTCTTGTCCTTTCCTACCAGAGGGAAGACGTGCCGGCTTCAAGCTTGTAGCATTACGAGATATTTCTCCATGCTCTGTTGAATGGGAAACAGATACAATACCATCAGTAAAAATCTTATAAGCAGAAAACCTCACAGGGCCTGGGGCATAATGCACTTTGCTTCGCCAGTGGTACATCATTTTACCTGTACCAGTATTCCACTCGTAGGTGCCATCACCCAGGGCCATATATAATCGGCCATTGCTAGCGGAGTGCATAGCCCTTGGGCGGAGAGAGATGGTGGTTAGGGCAGTGTCATCTTGCGTTGCGAATATTTCATCAGGCAGGTCAAAGCGAATGCAAGTTGTAGCTGTAGAACCGTAGTATACCCCGTCGTGAACACAGCCCACCATGGTATGGGGCTGTAACTGCCCCCACTGCTGGGGTGTATAGAAATCACGAGTGAGCACTACTGCCTGCTGACCAGCAATGAATACCAAACCCTGAGCAGCTGCGTAAACAACGCCGCCTGCATGCGTAGCCGCTGAGCGACGTGATAGGATGGGCAGGGTCTGCTGTAGTGTTGACACGTTGTAGAGTACGCCATCCTCACAGTCTCCATTAACCTGGATAACTACTGGACGCCCAGCAGTAAGCACGTAGGCAACGTCTCTTACGCACTTCAGGGCAAGCGGCTTATCATAGAAGGATACCTTTGTTTTATCTGGCCAAGCATGGGGCGCACCCCTCTCGCTCATCATAAAGTGGTTACCCACTAATCCACAAAGCCGTCCATTCTGTAGGCTACAAATCTCATAGAGGTTTTCAGGTGGGGGAGAATACTGCTCAGTCTCACAAGCAAACCCGGCAATCTTAACAGTATCCGTAAAAACTGGCTGGCTAACCGGTATCTCCCCCACAAGCAGAAATACTGAGTCATCATTTTCAAGTGGCTCAGTGCCATAGTCTAGTGGGGTCTGCGCCCGATAAATTCTGATAGTCACCGCGTTACTCGGCACTTCGAATTCACCAATACTAACTTCAGAAATAATATTCACACGCACTGGGGCAGACGGCAACGATGGAGCAGACTCCCACCCCATACGATTGACTGCTGTGTAATAGTAGCTACGCAAGTCCATACTGAAATCTTCTTTAGCTGCAGGTGCTTTCACAGTAGGGGCAGCCATCTTACACGGGAAACCTAGTGGCTCCCAGTGGGGCGGGCAAGTTTCGGTAGTAAATACTGGCTGCTTTCCCAAGCCTGAAGCAACCAGTATTTCTCCGCAGTCAATACCAGTCTCTGCAAAAGAAGTATCACAATCACCAATTATGGGGCAGCAGCTGGCCATAAAAAGAGAATAGCCGGTCTGGTCACTGACCTTCGCCGGCTCATTCCATGCTTGTATTGTACCTCTTTCAAGGTTTACGTTTTCCGCTATACTTGCAAAACTTTCCTGTAAGTTTCGGTCTGTCTGGCGAGGCGCTAGGCCGGAAAACCGGGTTAGCTTCAACCGCATTCGTCACATCCTTTAATTATGGTTTTTTCTGCTGCCCATATTCTTACCACCTTACAGTGTTCATCAATTTCAACATTCACATTGTGGTGTACACCTGGGGCAGCAACGCATGGTGTACTAAGATTGAGCTCTGGTTTCTGGCGAGCCCTCCCACCTCTACAATTACATCCCACTACAATGACCTCCCCACGTAGTTACAGCATCTGAAAAATTCTGTGCCTGGTCTATCTTAGCCCGTGCGACACCCTTGCTAAACCCGCGCATCAATAAATTGTACGTATCTGAACTAACCCCAACCACATTGTGGCTGTCGTCCCGTGGTGGTATCAGTGTAGTCAATGCAACTGCGTAATCTTCTATCGGTTTGAAGTACCTATCATGCAGTAATCTATCAACCTCCATGCTATCTTCACTGGGGCAAGCATCAACTGTGAAAATAATCTTAGCGCACTCATTGGGGGGAGGATGAATCTCTAGGCTATTAGGTGGATGGAACCAGAACTTACTTTGACCAATATGCCAGGAGCAGCTATGCCCCTTCGGCTCAAAGCACTCTCCATTAACGGATAGTAGTCGCACCCACTCTATTCTTTCTTTAGGGCCAAGACAGGGCCAGTAGTCCGCCACATTTTTCTGAGTAAGCAAAGTAACGTTACGGGTAAGAATCTTAGACTGCCTAGCAAACTCAATACAACTACGGCGAATATAATCAAGCAGCACATTATCGGGAATATGAGGTGCCGAAAGACGAACATTAGGCAACCACTTATCATAACAAATAAATTCAATTTCTTTCTCCCGACGATACTCCACAACACAGTGCTCACGTGGTGGTTTATCACAGCATACTACTGGACCCTGCCGTGTTGTTAAGTATGGCCTAAGACTTGTTGTGTCTTCCATTGGTTTCCCTCATTGAGTTATCTGTTTGCCGCTCAATTCCAAGAATCTGATATACCTTATCATAACAACTTTGGGCCAGTTGAACTGAAGTAGCACTTTCAGTTTCAAGTAAGTACGCCCTCCAAAAAATATATTGTAATAGGGCTTCATGATTTCGGCACCCTGGAACTTGGTCTGTAAGTTCAACAACGGCATCAGGTGGGGAGGCACATGTGATTCTAAAATATACACACTCGCACTTCTCAATGGGCGGCCATACATAGAACTCATTAAATACATTCTCACGCATGGACCATGTGCGCGCCCCAATGCCAGCAGGAGTTTTATCGAAGTCACGCGCCATCTTTACACTGGTCTGCCGAACAATATCTACGAATATACCAGTGGGGGAAGAGATTGCATCTACAGAAAGCAGCTTGTCGCAGCACTCATCTATTATCTGAACATCACCGCATTGTGCCTGTAGTATACGTGACTCCGCAAATAACTCGGGCTTCAACTCATAAATGAAGCAAAGCCCGTCGTTTATAAACTCAATTAGCAAGTCGTCGTCATAACCAAGCCCCTCAATATCCGAGAGCTGTCTTCTCACCTCGGCTATGAGAGATTTTACTTTCATAGTTGTTCTACCGGTTGGCCTCTACGCCCACGGCGGCCTGATGCTTCCTCCGGCGTTTCTTGTGTTTCCTCGGCTTCCGGTGTAGCCACTTCTGCCACTGCTTCTTCCTGCTCATCTTGTTCATCTTGGGCATCCGCTTGGGCAAGGTCTACACCGGCAGCAGGTGGGGTCACTGACTGCTGTGGCTGAGCGCGGGGGGCAGTACCAACAAAGTGGGCGTACTTGCCACCGCCCATTCGTACTACGGTATCCACATACGACGTATTGGAAATAACGATACCATTTACTTTACTCTTAATTCCACTCATTTTAGATTCTCCAATGTAAAGAAGCCCGGCCACTTAGTAACCGGGCAATTCTGTTAGCAGCAGCAAAGACTTGCCGGTGGGCGGACAGACTGCCGCATTTGTAGGCGTGATTCAATATCGAAGTCCCACGTCGTACCAGCATTACCTGCATTTTGGGGAAGCGCTACCACCTCAAGTCCAATCTGAACTGCATTGCCCACGCGCATTAACTCAGCGCCCGGTTTAGCATAACCTGCAATCCAAACTTTCTTAGTACCAATCTCGGTCAAGGCATCAACACCTGCATTAGTGGTAGTTGCCTTGAATTCTTTCTTATCTTCGTCATACTCGTACACAGTGAAGTCCAAGCCCTCGAGCTTAAACTCATCACTTGCGACAAGCTTGAACTTGAGCCCCTCTTCCGGAGCCAGAACCGCAATACCAAGTGCTTCGACAATTCCAAAGGTAAGTGTAGTATGCACCCCGATAACATCACCCACAGCTAACTGGGGCAAGTCACAAAATCGATGCTTGTTAACCCGGATATAATCTTCCCACGTTGCCGGTTTAATATGCCCATCGGCTGGGCGCTGATTTACAGCAAGGCGGTTGTCGCGAAGACTACCATCTTTATTGCGGTGCTTGCCTTCCCAGCCACCCTTAAAAATCTGAAGAAGTTGAGCCATAGTTTTTTCTCCTATCTTACTGCTCAAAAGTAACTGCAGCAATCGCAATGTGCTCTGGGTAGGTTACATACGAGCCATGAACTTCTGTGCCTACCAAGAACCAGTCACGCTTATCTTCCCACCACTTAAAGTTGTAGAAATCAGAAACGAAGCCACTTGCGTATTTATCTGCCGCAATAATGTAGAAAATCCGGCGGCCGCCATACATAACCGACAGAACTTGGCGGTTAGTCATAAAGCTATCGAAGCCATAAATGGTCTTCGGCAATTGGCCTTTGATACGGATGTTGTCTTCACCACAACAAACATTCAAGTCACGGAAAATGGGAGCAGCACGGTTAGCCGCCAAAGTGGGGAGGACCAATGCCACGTCGCCGTTATAGTTCATTGCATTGCGTGTAGTGAGCACGAACTGAAGATTAGAAAATACTTCTTCAAGCTTCGCAGCGCCTGCCATGCGGTCTTTCGGGATAACAATCGGATTCGCTGCGCTGCCAAGGTCCACAAGGCCAAGTGCATTGTTACCGGTATTTTCGCGCGCTGCCATCATCAGCATAGTTGCCAAGTGGGACTGGTCCCAAATAAGGTCAACAGTATCGCTAATGGTGCGGTCAACGGTGTCGAAGTAGACGTTATCTAAATTCTCACACTCAAGTTGCTTCAGCTGGTGAACACTCAACTTAATCTGGAAATCCTTGCTACCACAAATCTCCACTTCTTGGGCGCAGAGTGTAATAACATCGGTCTCAGGGTCTTCGTTGCCTTGCACATCTTGGAAGAGAGTGGGGTCAATAGTATCACGTCGCAAAAACGTAACCTTGCTACCGCAAAGCAGCTGCCCTTCAAAATCTGCATCTGCCAATGCAATATTGGGGATAATAGACTCATCCAACTTACGGTCAAAAATCTCCGTAGAAATCTTATCTGCAATAAGCTGGTTAGGAATAATACGGGTATGCCCCTGCCCGTAAATTTGCTTATCCATTTTGGTTTTCCTGTTTCAAATACTGGTCAATAATAGCTTGGGCCCGAGCACGACGACTGGGGTGGCGTTTATCACGAATGGCAGCAATATATTGTTCGTAAGTAATCTTCGCACTTAGCTGCTTAGCGGGTTTAGCTGGTGCATTCTTTATAGTGGGGGAGGAATTATTTTCCTTGCCAAAGAACTCTTCTGCCAAAGCCATCAAGTCTTGCTGTGCCTCTGTATCCTTACCTTCAACAGACGCCTTCCAGATTGCATAGTTACGGCGGGAACCTTTTACCCACTCATTAAACTCTGCGTTATTCGCCAGCCCTAAAAAAGTCGTATCGTACTTTTTAAGAGCCTCATCCATTGCACCAACGAATTCTTGAGAGCGACGGTTTTCGTCTTTCTCATATACAATGCGCTGGGCTGTTTCCGTAGCGGCACGATTCTTTTCCTCCTGGCGCTGGGCCATTCGGATAAATGCCTGCTTCTCACTTTCGTCTAAGTAATCCCAATGCTCCGCCCCAATGTCCTCACGAAGTTGCTTAACGAAATCTTCATGTTTTTCCTTCTCAGATTTTGGTGGTGCTTTCTTAAGCTCCTCCAGTTCTTTTCGAAGTGCTTCACGTTCAGTAACAAGTTCGTGGTTCTCTTTTTCAAGGGCAGAAGCCTTTCCCTGTAGGCGGCGATACTTTTCGGAAGTCTCATCTTCCTGGCCCCCTTGCTGGGGTGGTACGTCCTGTACGTTTTGAGTATCGTCATCCCCCTGTGGAGAGGGATTATTTTCTGAAAGTTTATCAGTTAAGTTTTGTTGCCGCTCAGCACGGCGACGTGTCATTGCATTGTTAGCCATTTCCTTTCTCCATTACGCGGGCATCTGCGTGGCGTATAGTATTTTCAAGATAGGCTAGCATTAAATCAACTTCTGCCGCCATGCCTTGTATACGTGAGAGCTGCGTCTGGTCAATAACCTTAACCAAAAGCCGGCGCAGCTCTTCACGCCGCTCATGCAGTATTTCGATAACTGGGTTCCTAGACGTGAGTTTATCAAAACCCTCATAAGCTTCAGTTTTCATTATACCACCATTCTATGGGAATGTGAATAGTTATTTCTTTTTCCCACGGCAAGATGCGCAGCCACCACGCTGTTCAGGGCGTTGCGGCTTGGGATTATTTCCAGCAACCCCGTGGGGGCGAGCCGGTGAGGTTTTACCATGTTGCAGCATGGGACGGTTAGGTGCTTGAAATTTCATAAGTTTCTCCGTTGTTTAGAAGTGTGGCTGAATATCATGGTACGCTATTTGAGAAAGCGTATTGAAAATAAGCTCTGGCGGAATAGTCTCTGGTGTCTCCTCATCAAAGCACTGCCGCACACGATAGAATATTGCCTCGGGTAACTGTGAAGCGTAGTTTGAAACCGCGTGCTTCTGGGGTGTGTTAATCATACCAATCGGGAAGAGTGCACGGTATATACCATCAGTCTGGTCTCTAGCGGGGTCGCCTGTGTACGGCGGGCTCATATATAGCGTGCCGGCATAAACAATTTTAAGACCAGTTAAACCCTCACCCCACTTCTGGCGGAAAATATCAATAGCATGTGTGCCACTATATTTACCGGGCCCTGTACCATCACGGTCCCAGCTACGAACAAATGCTTGCAGGAATGGGTGCGGTGTGTGTAGGTGTGCAGAATTGAAACCATTTGTATCACCCGGTTGGAAGAGCGAAATAATCTGGTATGGATACGCAACAACATCATTGCCATGCTGGCGAATCCAGTCACTACGGTCTGCTACACGGTAAGCAACTTTACTGCCGTCTTGGTTAGTATCAATGTTAAACAAGTCTACTTCAAGATTATTCAGCATGTCTTGAGTTAGTACAAAGCTCTGGTGAGGAATAGCTGCGGACCAAGAAATTTGTGCAAGGTTAGCGGCAAGTGTATTAAGCTCTTTTATAGTTACAAAATTCTTTGTATCCTCTTCATTATTGGCTTCAGTAGAACGTTTCTCGAACCAAATATCTGGCAACTGTAATTGTGTTTGTACTCCATTAGCAGTTACCTGGAGATGGCGATATAGTGTGGGCGAGAGTGTAATATCGGTAACGCCGCTGCTTCCACCTTGGCCACCTTGGCCACCTCCTCCGCCGCCACCTTGGCCAAGCTCATTTGGTGTAGGGAAGGTATTGAAGGGAATTTCTAGCAGCTTAGTATTCTGCTTGGCATCGTCACTTACTAGACCAAGTGGAATGCGGACTACTCTAGCATCTACATCCTTACTAGCACCACTAGCAATAACATCCACAAGTGGGCGGCGCTCCTCACCATCTCGGTAGTTACGCCCATCAAGCTCCATACTGCCATGCCAGTAAACACGGTTAAGGGGCAGCTCATCACTAACAACACTATCATCGCTACTGGTGATAGTGAGATTCTGTCTACGGCTGTAGTAGTAACCATCACTGCCGCCGCCCTCACCGTGCTCTAGCGGAGCTTCCTCCATTTCGACAGCTTTAACTGTACCACCACCCCCCCCCCCACC
>RBWB01581177.1_pt1 | contig 35215 bp, 28 predicted proteins | sample 2014201 | NCBI WGS metagenome assembly RBWB01 (sample SAMN10133834, study PRJNA383868) | Human oral metagenome, whole genome shotgun sequencing project. | isolation source: supragingival plaque isolated from 88 juvenile twins | host: Homo sapiens | place: Australia
ATATTGACTTTTGCAAAAAAGTGGTTTATAGATATAATTGTATCAGATTACACGGTACAGTTATTATCATAGACCACTAATCTCACGGGAGGAGATTGAAGCTTTATGAGAGATCGAGGTGACCTGCTTGCTACAGAAGCAGAAAAGGGGCGGGGGATATCACGAAGAAATATGATAGGGGCGGGCGCTTTGACAGGCGCTATTTTATTATTATCTGCCTGCGGTTCAAATGAAAGCCCCGTTCTTGACCCGACAGCAACAGTGCCCGAAGCGGACAACAACTCCAGCCCAAGCGCCAATGAAACTGAAGCACAAAACAAAATAAATTTACCAAAATTCGATGATACAAACTATTTCAAAAACGTGTTAACGTTAGAACAGCAGAAAAAAATCTACGACTACAACCGAATGTCCGCTCAAGAATTTTCTAAACTTAGTCTAGCAGAGCGCGGTATCATTGCTGATGCGCTATACAAAACATACATCAAAGATATTGAGGGCTATGTCTTAGAAGCCTCAGGTAAGGATACGCTCAACTATCCGTGGGATCCTTTTTTTGTTACTGATGAATCAACTAACGATCCTCCAAAGCCAGTGTATGGTGTGGACTATGACTCTTTCCCAGTAAGAAGTCTTTTGCGAGAAGTGAGGTATCGTACATCTGCGCAAATAACTATGGCAATGCTGATGAATCGCGACGCAAAAGATATAGCCTCAAAGGATATGGCAGAGAAACTTATTATAGCAACCTGCAGCGATCCATCAAGTAAAACATGTCAGAGCTACTTGCAAGAAATGAAAGCACTTTCAGGTGAAGATAAGACTGACCAGAAAATATTCTATAAATATCTACCCTATTCGTCTTACCATGGCGCAAGCAACCCTAGAGTAAGCAAGACAGGTATTTACGAAATAATGGGATTGTTTGCATTTCGAGAGCAGTGTCATACGCAAGATTTGCCCGAGTTATATCCACCACTTGAGTATGTATATCAGTCAACTCCAGTAAAGCAGATTGACGAAAAAACTACAGACGGATGGTTTATAGCTTGCGACTACAATAAAGAAGGCAAAACCCTTGACTATCATCCAAGTCCTTGCGTCTAACTAAATGGATTTAATATAAAAGCTAGCGTTTAGCTAGCTTTTATATATTAATGTTGCTACAATTAAACTATGCGGAAGTGTAGGGTGTTTCTAGTTTTAGCATCGATAATCGTGTTACTGCCTTTTGTACTTCACATTAAAACTGCTTACGCAGAGGGTCTTCCGGGAATATTTATTCCGCCAGGAACAAAAGAAAAAGCTACAAGAGAACAATATAGGACAATCTTAAGAACCTGTTTTTCGAATGTATTCGATTCGTACAAAAAGTATAAAGAAAGTGCTTTCAATGCTGACTACCCTTTTTCTCATGCAGTGATAGAAGATAGCCCTACACCTATACCCATCAGGTTTGCTGTTGGAACCACTGGAATCAGCGGTGAAGATGGTTACTATAATTGCACGCAGTTAAGTCGAGACCAAGCAATAAATATGTTTAACACGATAGAATTCAAAGGGAGAACGATTCGAGAGATATACTGCAACATGAGCGGAGTCGTCGTGTCCCCAGATAAAAGAGACGAGGAGTGCAGTAAAGAAACGGGAGATCTAACGCTTAACCTGAAAAAAATTCGCGACGCCATCAACAGCAAGCCGGGAATATCAAAAGAAACGAAATACTATATAGCATATCAACTAATTAGTCAGCAATGCGAAGCTACTAATAAAGGTATCCTTGGGAAAGATATTCTTGCAGGTAATTTAGGAGAAAATGACTATCGAATAGTTGTAGCCCTAGATCCGAGAGACGGTAAGGAGTCTGAGACGTATGTTTTCACTTTAGGAGACAAGGATCACGACATTGTACTATGGAACAAAGAAGTAGAGACTATCGATAAGAATACGGATTATATCAATGTAACGTCTTGTAAAGCGCTAATATCACAACGGATGGTAGGGACTGGCGATGATCTCGTAAATCCTTACTTACAATATGTGAAAGAGCATCTACCAGGTTCAACCGGTGTCGCCGGTACATGTGACGAACGATACGATCCTGAAAAGAACAAGGAGGAGAACGCAGCTTGCGTTGATGGCTTCAACAACAAGGGAGTAGACGGATATTGTGACAAGACCTATCCTTACGATCTTCTGAAGGGTTCTCCGGGCTCAAGTACTTCCGCCACGTCTCCAGATAAGTTAAATAAAGCCTGCCATTACGGAGCTGAGACTGCTACCTCAGCCACAGGAAAGACCCAAGGAGAGCAGTTGCAACCTGACGGCGAGGGACAGAAAACCTGCGCTATAGATGGTATCGGCTGGCTCATTTGTCCTGTTGTAACATTCCTTGCTCAAGTATCAGACACAGTGAAAGATAATATTGATGAATATCTCGTATTCAACCCGTCCGAGCTAACTAAACGCGACGACGGAAGCGTTTATAGCTATTGGGCTACTATGCGCAACTACGCAAACGTTCTATTTGTCATCGCATTCATTATCATCATTTACTCGCAAATTTCTGGTATGGGGCTTAGCACTTACGGCATAAAACGTATGCTGCCCAGGCTTGTCGTTGGAGCGCTTCTCGTCAATGTATCATTCTACTTATGCGCAGCCATGGTAGACCTATCGAACGCTATCGGGGCGAGCGCGTATAACTTCATATCATCTGGCACGAGTGCCGGCTCTGGTGGAGCCAGCCCAAGCAGCTCCGCATCTGGTGATGCTTGGTGGGCCACTACAGCCACTATACTATTAGTAGGCGGAGCTGTCCTGTTTTTTGCACTTGGCGCGTTCATAGCCGGACTCATAACTGTGCTTATGATCGCTCTCACGACACTGCTACTATTAGGTGTACGCCAAGCTATTATTATATTCGCGATCATTATATCGCCGCTCGCGTTCGTCGCATGGCTATTGCCAAATACCGAGAGCCTGTTCAAAAAATGGTGGCAAACATTCAAGACCATGCTGTTTGTCTACCCTATCATAGGCATAATATACGGCGCTAGCACGCTTGCATCAAATATTATCAGAAATCAGTATGGCGGCACAGATGGATCGTCAGTTGCAATGCAAATCGTCGCCGCGGTTCTTATGTTTGTACCACTTCTGCTTGTGCCAAAAGTACTGAACACTGCCATGAGCATCGGCAATATCGCCGCAATAACAGGCGGGATTATTAAGGGTAAAGCAGGCGGCTTTCTTGGCGGCGCGGCAAAAGCAAAGGTTGGTAAACCTGGCAGTAGATTTGGTAATTACAGAAAGATGAAAAAGGAGCGGCGAAATGCCCAAATACGGGCGGGAGTGTACGAAGGTAAGCACCCAATACGTAGACTTAGGTCAGGAGCAAATAGGATATTTAATCAGAGCAGGATAAGCGGCGGCTACGGTGATATGCGTGCTGCAGAAGGAACGAAAGAAGCGGCTCATCAAGATCACGAGCGAATGGAGATGGCAGAAGCGCGTATAAATAACATGAAAGTTGACGGCGCATATCTCAACCAACAGCAGCTAATGGAAGCAGCGACCACCGGCAAGGTTGGCGACACAAAACTCAGTTCCTACGAACAAAGGGCTGCCATAAAGAAAGCTGCAGCGATGGGCACAAGCAAGGACGCACTTGAACTTGCTGAGTCGTCCACCAATCCAGAAATGGACGCAACCGTTCGAAAGGAAATCGCTGATGCGCTTGCGCAATCTGGCGCAGGCGAGCGTAGCCCATATCTAGGCGGAGCAGCTCTTGCGGATATACAAGCGGGAACGTTCAATAAAGACGATGCCATAAGGAAAGCAGCTACAAAAGGTAAGATTACCGCTGAATCTCTATCAAAAGCAGACGAGTTCTCAGCGGGACAGATTGCTCAATCACTAAGCGCAGCGGCGCAATCTGATGAATATAAAAATAATATGACCGCAAAAGCTGGAGAAAACGAAATTGTAGATGCCGTTCGAAACGCCAAAGCTGCCGCACGCGGTCTTAAGAACTCAGACAAGCTAATGGCTAATGTGAGGGGAAATCGTGCCTTAGAAGCGCAGATTCATAACATCTCAAAGCTCGGAGTAAATTCGCAACATCCTAGAACATCATCTTCAGCACCTCCACCTCCAGCCCCAGCCCCAGCCCCAGCCCCACCTCCACCTCCTAGACCATAAATGAAAATAAGAAGGTTAACTAAATATGGCTCAATACAAAGTCGCACAAGATGTCGAAGCCGAAGACAAGCTCCTCGGCCCGTTTAGCTTTCGCCAATTCATTTACTTAATTATTGTCGCAGTCGCCTGCGCGCTAGCATGGGGGCTAGCGCGCATATTTGTCGCGCTTGCAATCATACCACTGCCAGTTATACTATTCTTCGGTGCTCTCGCTTTACCGTTACGCAAAGATCAGCCAATGGAAATCTACATGGCAGCGCTTGTATCGTTTTACTTAAAGCCGCGCAAACGTATATGGATTCCAGACGGTAGGGGGTCACTTATCCAGATCACTGCGCCGAAAGTTGAAGAGGTTAACCGCACAAAAGATTTGGCACAGGAAGAAGTTAGACAGCGCTTTTCGTATTTAGCGGACATTGCCGACACGGGGGGTTGGTCTATTCGCCATGTCACACCACAGCCGCAAGCACAAATCAATAGCGCGATGGAACCTGATCAATATTTCGCCGCACAGCAAACTGAAGATCCACTCGGTGACGACGGCAGCGTCGCACACAATTTCGACACGCTAATATCCGATGCTGACGTGGCACGAAGACAATACATGGTAGAGCAAATGCGCCAAGCAGCCACGCTTCCAACCGGGCAGCAAACCGCCATACCACCGCAGCCTCCAAACCAATCGTCCGTACCGCCACGTTATAGTCCATACCCGACGATTCATCAATCAGTCGTTCAGCCGCTAGGCAATCAGGCAGCAGGAGTGCAACCAGCACCAGCTACACAGCAAATACCCAGTGTCCCAACCGCCCCTGAGCCAGCAGCTACTAGCGCCGAACCAGTCTCAGATGATATAATTGGACTTGCAAACAATAGCGGTTTGTCGATTCAAACGATTCAGCAAGAGGCGAATCGTATTCGGCAGAAAGAACAAGAAGCCGATAGCGGCGAGGTGTTCATTTCGCTGCATTAGAGTAATTGAAGGGAGTGGGTGTGCCGCCGAGCAATCAGGTTAATCCGTCGCAGACACCGCCAGTCGCATCAGGCGGCGCTGTTAGTGCTATGCCAGCACAAGCAGCCGCGACGCCAAATCAGGCAGCCCAAAAGACAAAAACTCAGCAAAATGTAGCCTCAACGCAAAATAGCCTGCTGCTTTCTGAGTTGCGTGATAGCATGGTCGTTATGTCTGATGGTACATTCCGCGCTATCGTTGCCTGCAAGTCCATCAACTTTGACCTCATGAGCGAACGTGAACGAGGCGGCGTTGAGACAAACTACCAGGATTTTTTGAATGCTCTCCGGTTCCCAATTCAGATTTTGGTGCGATCGCAAAGAGTTGATATCGGTCCGTACCTTGATAAACTCGAACTCCTGCGGCGCGATCAAGACAACATGCTGCTTGGCGTATTAATGGACGACTATATCAACTTTATTGATTTATTATCGCAGGAAGCAAATATTATGGACAAGAGCTTCTTTGTCGTAATTCCATATTATCCCGCAGGCGAGATCACAAATGTTGTTGAACAAAGTAAAGGCTTCTTTAACTCAATATTTGGCGGTAACAAAAAGAATACCATCACGAAGATCGACAAAGACACCTACGAAAAGGCGAAAGACGAGATCAGGAATCGCGTTGAATCAGTTGTGCACGGATTGACACAAATTGGCGTGCGCGCAACGCAGCTCAACACGAAGCAAATCGGCGAATTGTACTACAACATATATAATCCCGATACAGCAGTACGTGAGCCGCTTGGTAATTTTGAGGACGTGACATCGCTATACATACGAAAAGGCGAAGGAAACGCGCCAACGTTAGGAGCCCGGCAATGAGCGCAAAAAAGATGGATCCTATTGACATTGCTACACAGCAGCGCGCCCGCGAGCAAGCTGAAGTTGAACAAGCGTTCCTTAAGGGTATGACAACACTGCGCGACCTGATCGCGCCAAGCAGCTTAGAGATCCATTCAAGTTATTTCCGTATCGGGACAAAATACGGACGGACGATGTATGTGTACGGCTACCCGCGCACGCTTTATACAGGATGGTTATCGCCGCTCATCAACATTGACCAAGTGATTGACGTTAGTATGTTTGTGTATCCGGTTGATACAGCAGTTGTATTAAATAATCTGCGCAAGAAAGTGACGCAGCTTGAGGCCGATATGTCGATCAACGCCGAAAAAGGTCGCACGCGCGACCCGGCAAAAGAAGCAGCCCTTGCCGACGCTGAAGAGCTGCGCGACCAGTTACAGATTGGAAGCGAACGATTCTTCCGTTATGGACTCTACGTGACAATCTACGCTGACAGTATTGACGAGCTGAGCTTCATACAAAATGAAATTGAATCAATGTTCGGACAAATGCTCGTTTATAGTAAAACAGCATCAAGCCAGCAGGAGCAAGGACTCAATAGTACCGTACCGCAGATGAGCGATCAGCTGCAGATTCGCCGCAATATGAATACAGGAGCTGTTAGCACAAGCTTTCCGTTTACAAGCGCCGATCTTACGCAGGATAACGGTATTTTGTACGGCATCAATATGCATAACAGCGGACTAGTTATTTTCGACCGCTATAGCCTAGAGAACGCCAACATGGTCGTATTCGCAAAATCTGGTGCCGGTAAGTCATTTACGGTCAAGCTAGAAGCATTGCGCAGTATGATGGTCGGCGCGGACGTACTCATCATTGACCCGGAGAACGAGTACCAAAAACTGAGCGACGCCGTCGGCGGCAGCTATATTCGACTAAGCCTTAGTAGCGATACGCGCATTAATCCGTTTGATCTACCTCGCGTAATAGATAGCGATGAGGCCGACGACGCCTTACGCGCGAATCTTGTAACCTTGCATGGGCTATTACGCCTGATGCTCGGCGGCGCGTCAGCGAACAACGCCGGCGTCGGCTTAAGTCCGTCCGAAGAGGCCGATCTTGATCAAGGACTAATTGACACGTACGCCCGCGCCGGCATCACCAGCGACCCGCTCACGCACACCGCCACGCCACCGACAATGAGCAACCTATACGACGTATTGCTTCATATGGGAGGCACTGGGCCGCAGCTTGCACAGCGCCTACGCAAATACACAAGCGGAACGTTCGCCGGCATCTTCAGCCAACAGAGTAATATTGATATTAACAACAACATGGTCGTGTTTAATATCCGCGACCTAGAAGACGAGCTACGCCCAGTGGCAATGTATATCGTTTTGAGCCATATCTGGAATATCGTACGTACGCAGCAAAAAAAGCGCATGCTTATCGTAGATGAGGCGTGGCAACTCATGAAGTATGACGATTCTGCAAACTTTATGTTTAGCTTAGCAAAACGCGCCCGTAAGTATTACCTCGGACTAACGACAATTACACAGGACGTTGAAGACTTTATGGGTAGCAAAATGGGACGCGCAATTGTAGCAAACTCCAGCATGCAGTTACTATTAAAACAATCGCCAAGTGCCGTTGACGTGCTTGGCGACGTCTTCAAACTCACCGAAGAAGAACGGCGACGTTTATCTGGTTTCCCCGTTGGGCAAGGGCTGTTCTTCGCTGGGCAGAATCATATTCATATTCAGATTGTCGCAAGCGACACCGAGCAGAGACTGATCACTACAAATCCTCAGGCGCTCCTGCAGCAACAACGATTACAACAAGATTCGGAAAGTTAATGTAAAACAGGTATACTATACATATGGCACAACAAGCGCTTGAGAGACCAGATGCTGACGAACGAAGCAGGATTGATCGCGACTACGATCGCAGGTTTAATGCAGCAGTCGAAGGCAACGCTCGTCCTGACGCACACGATCAAGACACTCAAGGCACAAATAACACTGCAAATAATTTAAATAACCAGGAGAACAGTAGCGCAGCGCCAGATTACGATAAATCTATTGCCGACCGCGAAAAAGACAACTCTGGTGGCACATGGAAAAACAACGTATCGGAAAAAGAAGAAGGCGGCAATAAGCGCTATGGCGGTAAAAAAAAGTCGCAGTTTGGACTAAAAGGGTTCGCAAAACGATTTGGACCAACCGGTATTATCGGAACACTACTTATCGGCGGTATTAGCGGACTTACATTCACAACAGGCCCAGCGTCACTGCTCATAAATTTAAAGGAAAATTTCGTACAGAACCATGACCAACAGAGCGTAACAGGAGAAGTTCGTGGTCGCAAGCTTTTAAATAAACGGCTCGCAAGCAAAACAACGAGCGGTCTTTGTAAGATTAAGCTTGCCTGCCGGTATCAAAAACCCTCCGACCGCCTCTTAAAAAGGCTTAATGCCGAAGGCATAAAAGCGCTTGACGCCAACGGCGCCGAAATTGAAAAACAAGGCTTTTTGAGCGGTAAGACTCGTCCCGCTCAATTCCAGCTAAAGGATGGCAAGAAAGTGGCGGCGTCTGAATTTATGCAAGCGCTTAGAGACGACCCTGAATTTCGGCGAGCATTTCGGCGAGCACATAGTCCGCGCTGGATGAATTGGTTCGACGATGTCGCTATAAAGTTTCTAAAAAAGCACGGTATAGCCAAAAATATTCCGGACGGCATAAAAAACGCAAAGAAACCGGACGAATTAGACAAAGCAAAAGAGAAAGCACTCACAACAGCAGGTAAGGATAAAGACGGCGTTGAAAAGGTTGTGCAAGAGGCCACTGACGATTTCGCTAAAAAAGAAACAAAGAAAGCAAAAAAACGAGCAGGCGGAGATCTTGTCTTGTTAGGGGCACAAGGCGCCTGCCTCATGTCAAAAGCGCCTATCCTTATCAATAAAGTTGTTCGGGTATTTAGGATTGCTCAGCTTGCAACAATCGCTTTCGCAGTTTTGTCCGCAGCAGACAGGATAAAAGAGGGGGTTGCAACAGATACAGAAGTTAGCAATGTTGCATCATTATTAACACAAACATACGAGAAGTCCGATAAAACGAAAATATTATCAGCTATGGATTCGGATGCGATGAAGTACGGCCTTGGACTCGGTACGGGTGGAAGTGATTCAAAGTATCTGCCGACAGTAGGTGAATCTTTCGCTGAATATACAAAAATCGTATCAAGCGGTCTTGTAAAGGGGGTATGTTCGGCTCTTGGAAGCTCCGAAGCGCAGGCAGCTATTGATGCCTTTAGAGCTGCAAAATCCGGCAGCCTTGCCGGGTTTGCAGCGACGGTTGCTGAGTACATCTTAGACCAAAGCGGATTACTCGACATTCTCTTCACGCAAATCGTATCCGGCGCTATAAAATTATTTACCGACAACATCGACTGGAAAAAGCTACTAGAATACTTTTTAGGTAATTTTGCAGCCCTAGCGAAAGGCGTTGATCTCGGCGATGTCGTTGCTATCGGCGCAATCCTAAATTTTGGAAATCTTGCCAATACTGGCGGCAACCTTCCTCTTACTCCGGCGCAAAAAACCGCATTCGACGAGCAAATTAAAAATCCGGTAAAGCTTGCCTGGGCGCAGGAAGATCGCCTCACGCACAGCCCATTTGACGCATCAAATCCCAATACCTTCCTTGGCTCAATCGTCACGCAGTTTTTGCCGTATCAGTCGTCAATCTCAAATCCAATTAAAACGATATCGTCAATTGCCTCAATATCAACCTCAGCGTTAGGGCGGTTCTTAATGCCAGCATCGCATGCCGCAAAGATAGAAGGCAATATGTGCAAAGCTGATTATCTTGTTTCGCAATCAGGAGTCTCATCCGGCCCATTGTGCGATGTCCAATATGGCATTCCCGCCGAGTACATGGGCATTGACCCCGACGATGTTGTCAACGAACTGCACGACTCAGGCGATTTAGATGACGAGGGCAGCCCTAAGTCTGACAGTGACCTTCAGGAATGGATAGACAGCTGCAACGCAGACGGCGACACGGCATCGTTGTCCGAATGTACGGTAAGCTCCAGAAAAGAAGCGCTATACGGGCTCTACCAAATTGACAAGCGTCAAGCCGACGGTATGGACAATGATCCTCCATCATCCGCAAGCGGCTCAATATCACCAAGCACATCGCTACCTACCGACAATAACGCGCAAGAGCTGGCTAAGCAGATCCTTGCCAACCCAAACATTACCTTCGCACCCGGCATGGACTACGAACCGCAACAACAAATGCAAGACACTGCAGACGGCAAAGAAGCAAAACCCGTAGCCCTACAGACACGCCTATTGCAGCTCATCGTAGCGCTTGGTAAAAATCATAAGTTCTCAATAACAGCACTTGGACGTGATGACTCGGCGGGTTACAGTGGCTGCTCTCGGGATCCTTTTAGCGTGCACTGTATTGGAGAAGCAGTAGATATCATATCGATAGACGGTGGCGCGACAACAGGAGGCGACCCAGAGTCTGTTAAGCTCCTGCAAGAGATTATAGACAATAAGCTATTGCCTCCGGCGGCAGGTATTGGTCAGTCGGGGTGCGGAGACAGAGCCGACATGAATAACAAGCTTGAAGCCGCTGGCTATAAGCCTCATGGAGATGGGTGTGACCATCTACACCTAGCGTTGCGTAGAGACAACAGAAAACCGAAAACGTGGTAAAAGACATGAAGAACTATCTTACGACACTTACACTATGGACACTAGTAGGAATACTCATTATATCAACGCCAGCCTCTGCCCTACTAACAATCGACAAACAAGGTAATGACATCTATTTTTCTGACGACAACACCTGCAGTGAAGGCTCAAGCAGTGTAGATTTATCAGTTATTTCACCAGGTAGCGGCGAGCCAAACGGCATGACATATCCAAACCTTGATGCTGCAAAAATGGCGGCGGCGATTGAGAAATTTGTCAAAGACCATGCTCCCGATGGCACGCCAGACCAAGACATCCCACTGCACGGAACAGGCGCTGTTGCTGTTAGGAGTGCAAAAAAAGCAAACATGAGTCCATTTTTAGCGTATGCCCACGCGGTCGTCGAATCAAGTATGGGCTTCACTACCGTACCAGGCGCTCAGGTAAAAATACACGAGGGACACAACCTATTTGGGCGCTCAGCTACAGATAGCCAACCGCATGTATGGGAAGGCGGCCGCAACTGGTACAAATGGAGTTCTTTCAAAGCAAGCCTTGATAGCGAAGCCGAGGAAAACAAGGGGAGATCAAGCGGCGACTGGTACTCGTACGACCGCGATGTATTTTCAGATGAGATTGACAAGGGCATGTCCGCTTACGCCCATCGATACGCACCCCCAGACGATGGAAATGACACCGCTGCATACATAAGGAACATGCAAGGGTACTTAAACGAGATGGCCGAAAGTGCCGGCGGTAGTATATCAACCAGCGGGCTAGAGACAACAGGTTCAGGATCGGGCTCTGATTGCTGCGCCAAACCGACAGCAGGCGGAGCAGTCGTACAGATGCTTAGCGATAACGCCGAAACAGCACTCGGACATCTGATGAGCGTTGGCGAAGGACAAAAGCTAACAATTGCACAGGCTGCAGGTATTGTTGGAAACCTCCAGACAGAATCGACAGTAAATCTTGATCCTAAGGCGACAAACGGAACTCACACTGGCATCGCTCAATGGGATAACGAGATTCGTTATAAGAACATGACCGAGTTTGCGAAGGCTATAAACGGTGAACCAAGCGACTTCACTGTACAGCTCCGCTATCTGGTATGGGATCTAACCCTAACTAATGAGTGGTCTGAGCATAAGGGTGGATTTGGAGAAGCCCTAAAAGCCGTTCAAGCCACCTCTGATCCAGAAGAGGCCGCGGTAGCCTTTGAAAAAACTTACGAAAATAGCGGAGGGCAAGGTCTTAAAAGTAGAAAAGAGAATGCTCGTGCTCTTTATGATAAATACAAAGATAATCCTTCGCTTGCGTCATCAAAAAGCTCAAAAGTGAAAGGGACAACCGCCTCATGTTCAGGTTCAGCTGGTGATGCCGGTAAACTACAAGAACTGACGCTTAAATATGCATGGCCAGAAAGAGGTCATGGAACTAACAAAAAGCCCGACTACGCAGCTGCCATCGAAAAAGCTGAATCCGAAGGAAGATTTGTTGGCGCTTGTAGCGGTGTTGACTGCGGCGGTTTTGTGACAATGCTCATGTACGACAGCGGCTTTGATACAGCGTATAATTATGGCGCACGGGGAGCAGCTGGAGCACTGGCTGTTGGAGTGATCCCCAGATCATCTCGCGGCACAGATCTTCAGAGAGGATGGGCAAAAACGAATTGGCAAACACTTGGCACAGCAAATGGCACTTATGAGCCAGACGGCAGTAAATTCACTGACGATAAGTTACAGCCCGGAGATGTCGCATTTTCAGACGGACACACTTGGCTCTATGTTGGCGAGATCAAGGATTTTAGCAGCAAATACGCATCAGCGTCGCAGTGCGAAAGAGCACCTGTCGCAGGCGGCGAGGGATTTGACTATAATTCAGCACTCTGGTTTCGCAAAAAAGGAGGGTCTTCTAGTTCTAGCTCAAGCTCTAGTTCGTCAGGATCATCAGGCTCATCTACAAAACCGAGTACAGGAGGAAGCTCGTCAGGAACAACAGGAAGAATGCGAGCATTAGTGGAGTAATTAGAATGATAAGTAGAAAACGCAGCATACAAATCGTTATAGCAATTGTTCTACTGGCTACTATAGGTAGCATAGCCTACAATATATACCTTTCATTTGAGCGCGCCGGTAAAATAGCCGTCACACTTGTCACTGCACCGACCGACGCTACCACGACATTCACAAATACTGCTACTAAAAAAGTAACGAAGGGCAACAGCGGTACCGTGTATATTGAGCCAGGTGTATACGATATATCAGTAGAGAAGAAGGATTTTAGCTCATACAAGAAAACGCAAGATATAGCTAAAAATAATACGATCATCGCCGAGCTGTCACCGAGAACCAAAGAAGCGGCAGATTGGGTAGATAAACACCGAGACCAGTATACTAAACTTGAAACATTCGCCGGTAAAAAATCGCTTGAATACAATAAATCAGTCACCGATAAATATCCGCTCATTGGCATCCTGCCGCTTAAAGACCCCTATTATTCAATCGGGCACTACAAAAAAGAGAATGGTGAACCAGTCGTTGTCATTACAACGGAATCGCCGCAATACCGTTATGCTGCCACGCGGCGAATCACAAGCATGGGGTATAAATTAAGCGATTACCGCATTGAATACAAAGATTTTCAAAATCCGCTGAAGGAGAAAAAGTAATGGGGGACTTGCCATTCACACGCAAACAATTGGTTATGATCAGCGGCGGCTTTAGTATCGTCATTGTATTGATGGGTATCTGGGCATATTTCGCAACACACCAATATTTAACAATCGCTTACGATGCTTCAATATATAAAAGCGTTGTACTATACCAGGGAACTGAATCGTCAAGCGAAAAAACAATTGCGCCAACCAAAACAGTCGTCGAGAAAAAAATTGAATCTGGCAAAACCTATCATTTGTCGAAAGGAAGTTATTACCTAATTGCGTCAGGCGACGGCGTCAGCACAAATATGCAGGGAATTTTATTAAAAGACAGAGTAGCGCGCACACTTGATTATGAACTGTCAGATAAACGGCTCGCCGAGCTATCAAAGAGCGAAAAAAGTAATATTGACAGTGCCATTCACACACACAATCGCAGTATTAGCACTATCTATAACATTGCCAGTGAAACAGTCACTGAAAAAGGCGATTGGGCAATTGCTGCGCTTGTATTTAAGGGTTCAGCGACCGACTTAAACCGCGACACCCAAAAAGTCATATTACAAAAAAAGAATAACCATTGGCAAGTCGCCTGCGCAATTCAGATTTCAATCAGCAAATACGAGTGCCCGCAAGCACCGCAGGCCGTGCTTGAACGTGCCGACACAATTGATATCCGCACGCAGACACCGCTCATGCCAGGCTATACAATTTATGAAAGTCGCGACCTTGAAGGAGCAGACGTTGACACAGATGAGCCAACCCCTAGGCGTACCACTAAATAACATTCACTGTGCTTGTCATCACCACCTGATTCGTCTTAAACTCAGCGAGTAGCGCATGCTGGCGCTGTTCGTCAAGCTCACCAAACACATCATCAAGGAGTATAATTGGCGGCATACCAGATTGCTGCTCAATATATTCCGCTTCAATGAATTTCATCGCCAGTACAATCGTCCGGCATTCGCCGCGTGATGCCGCCTGTGCTGCCGGTACGCGATTAAAGATGATATGAATATCATGTCGGTGCGGACCAACGCTTGTAGAGCCTGCTACGCGGTCGTAATCAAATTTTTCCTCATACTGGCGCAGAAGCTGTTGCGACGTCGCTGCATCATTATGCGAATATGTGATTGACACCGAATCGTCATTATGTGCAATCTGCCGATATAGTGCAGTAATACGTTCATGAAATATCGCCGCAACCGCTTGGCGCTTTGCAATAATTGCCGCACCATAATCGCTCAACAGCACATTCCACGGAAATAGCGCATCGCGCGTCACGCTAGGATCTTTCAATAGCTTGTTTCGTTGCTGCAAAGCACGCTCATACCGACTAAGCTGGCTGCTGTAATGCGGGTCATATTGCTGGATCAGCGTATCAACAAGCTGGCGGCGGCGCTGCGGCGAGCCGTTAATAATCCGTAGGTCTTCCGGCTCAAACAATACGATTGGATACTTTAGTTTATAGGGCAAGCGCGCGTATTTTTTATCGTCAATGACAAACTGGCGGGTCTTACGAGTGCCGACCGTACCATACTGGACGCGATAGGTAAATGTATCAGTTTCAAGCACAATACGGTAAAAATCCGTCCCGTAGCGGCATACCGCCAGGTCGCTGCCACGGAACGATTTGCCGCGCAATGCGATATAGATTGCTTCAATGAGCGACGTTTTACCGCTGCCATTTGCACCCGTTATCAGCATCGGATTTGTTACGAAATCAAGCGTCTTCGTGTCGTGTACGCGTATATTTTGGACTGTTAGTCGGGTAATGCGCATACTAGCTCTTAAGCGGCATAATGATATGGGTGTAATTTGGTTCCTTTTCGGCGGCGGTTAGCACGCATGGCGACAGCTTACCGCTAAATCGAAACTGGACAGGATCACCATCAATCACGTTGAGTGCGTCAGCGATGTAGCGCGAATTTAGCGTAATATTGCCATCGCCTGCCACCTCGGCGCTCGCTGTGCTTGTATTTTCGCCAAGTTCGCTCGCAATCGAATGAATACTAAGCTGCTGCTTTTCACTGTCAATCGTCACTGTGACACTCCCGCCGGAATCGCGTGCGAATAGGCTAGCAACCTTTACAATGCGCGAAAATTCGCCGCTCGCAAGCGTTGCCGTTACGTCAGATGTTTTTGGAATAAGCTGCTGGTAATTCGGGTAGCTGCCTTCAATCAGCCGACTCGTAATTTCTGCTTCGCCGACACGAAATCGCACCTGCGTATCGTCAAACAGCACTTCAACCGACTCAGTTGCGTCTGAAATCGTACGTAATACTTCCTGTAAGCTCGTTGTTGGCACGATTGCCGCAATCTCACTTGTTGTTTCAAATAAGCGGCGCTGCGCTAAACGATACCCGTCTGTACCCGCCAGATATAGCTGTCCGCCATCAGTGTGCCAATATACGCCAGTTAGCACTGGCCGCGACGTATCATTGCTTGTAGTAATGATTGTTTGGCTAATCGCCTGCTTGAAGTCAGCTTCGGCAATAGTATACGTAACGGCCTGCTTTTCATCAATTGATGGCAGCTCGGGAAACTCCGTTGCATCAACGCCTGTCATGATTGACGAATAGTTACCAGATGAGATAGTCATTGACGTTCCTTTACTTGATAACTCAATCGTACCTTTTGGCAAGCTGCCAACGTAATCGCTAACGAGCCGGGCAGGCAAGGTAATATCGCCTTGCCTCACAACTTTTGCGCCAACATAGCACGTCGCCGCAATTTCAAGATTTGTCGCTGCTACTAATAGCCGCGTGCCATCGGTACGCAACAAAATGTTACTAAGAATCGGTAAGCCTGTTCGATTGCTTGCAACGCGACCAACAATCGACAATGCACGTGCGAAATTTTCTTGTGTGACTGAAAGTTCCATAATACTATCCTTTTATTGTTATTAATTGATGGTGATATATAGTAGGCCCTGTGGAAATAGTGGAAAAAGTGCTCATTTCTAGAGGTCGTTCGGACGTAGTATGTAGGGGAAACTCGGTGCGGATAATGCGAAGAATCCAGTGGACAATGAGGGTATTTATCCACGCAGCGCTTCTCGCTGCACTCATGCGAAGCAGAGCGGGGGATAGTCGAACACATGTTTTACTCACAGGTATTCGCTGATAATTCACTTGTTTTCCACACGCATTAGGCATACAACTTCTCCCGAATTTCAACGACTTGCTCGCGAATCAAGAAATCAAGTTTAATTGCCCGCTCAATTTTGTCGACCGAATGAATTGCAGTAGTATGATCTTTGCGTCCAAGCTCTTGGGCGATGCGCGGAAAACTCATATGCAATTCGCTGCGGAGTAGGTACATCGCAATTTGCCGCGGTACGACGATGTGCTTATCGCGCTTGCTTGAACACATTTCTTTGCTGTCAATTTGGAAGTGGCGTGCTGTCTTGTCGATAATCTGCCGGGCAGTGAGATGCTGCGGACGGCTTTGGCGGACATTACCGAGCAGCCCTTCGGCGGTAGCCGTATCGGGCGGTACGCCGCGCATCTCGGCGTAGGCGAGTAGCTGATTGAGCGCGCCTTCAAGTTCTCGTACATTCGTTTTAATATTTTGCGCTAGATATTCAATTGTTCCGCGTTCTAGTTGAATACCGGATAACGCCGCCTTTGTTTCAATGATAACGCAGCGCGTTTCAAAATCAGGCATCTGAATATCAATTGCCATACCCCATTCAAATCGGCTGCGTAAACGCTCGGTAAGTGTCGGAATGCTACGCGGCGGTTTGTCGCTGCTGATGATAATTTGTCTGTTTGCCTGATGAAGCGTATTAAATGTATGGAAAAACTCTTCCTGAGTTTTTTCCCTGCCGGCGATAAACTGAATATCGTCGACAATTAAGACATCCATCTTGCGGTATTTATCGGAAAAGCCGGCTTTCTTGAACCGAACCGCCTCTAAGAACTCTTTCATGAAGGTTTCGGTACTGATGTAAGCAACTTTCATGTTCGGGTCATTTTTGATGATTTCGTTACCGACCGCTTGAATTAAGTGCGTTTTACCTAAGCCGACGCCGCCGTAAATAAAGAGCGGGTTGTACTTTGTACCGGGGGAGACGGCTGCTGCTTGGCAGGCGGTGTAGGCGAGGTCATTGCACGAGCCGACAACAAAGGTTTCGAAGGTGTAGCGCGGGTTAAGCGTTTCATGAGCATGTGAGGCTTTGCCACGTATTGACGAAGGCGTAGCAACGAGTTCACGCAAACGATTATTTTTCGCGGTGTCGTGTGTCGTTTCGCGGCTCAGTATTTTCTTCTTTTCTTTCTTTACTTTATACTCGATTGTTGGTGCGGTTAAATTATTATGTGCAAGCACTTCGCGGATCTGTTTGTCGAACCTTTTCTCAAGTTGTGTTTTGCAAAAAACATTCATAACGCCGATAGTAACAACCTTGTCGTTGTACTCAAGCAATTCAGTGTCTTTAAACCATATTTTAAAGCTTGCATGCGGCACCGACAGCTCCAGCTCGCCGAGCACGCTTTGCCATAATGAATCTCTCATATAACCAGTAATCTACCCTCTCTATCGTCGCTCCACATATGTACTTCATCATAGCGAAAAAAATAGTTTTCCACAACTGGTTATGCTATACAAAATAGACGTGTAAATAAGCGGATAGATATAGAGGTGATATTTATCCACATTTTACAATTACCTCTGTAAAGTTGTGGATAACTATACGAAAAATGTGGATAAGAATCAATAGCTGCGCGATATTCTCGACAACAAAGCAAGCCTATATTGAACTGAGCGATAACTTTTGCTATAATACTAGTAATATGCCAAAGCGAACATATCAACCACACACTCGCCACCGCGCGAAAACGCACGGTTATCGTGCACGCCGGGCGACTAAAGCTGGACGCGCCGTACTCAAGCGCCGCCAGGCGAAAGGTCGCGCTCGGATTGCGCTCTAAGAGGATAATAACGCCGCTAGCAAAGAAGCGGCGTTATTATTGCTATAATACGTCAGTATGCTTGCAGTAACTTATCGATTCCACGGACATGGCAGCCTTGGTTATCTTTATCGTAACGGGAGAGCAATTCGTTCGCGTTGCTTGACGGTAAAATACATCGCTAATCCGCGCCGAAAATATCCGCGGTTTGCGGTAGTAGTGAGTAAAAAGATATATAAATCGGCTGTTCGGCGCAACCGAATCCGTCGCCGCGTGTACGAATGCATTCGCCGGGAATTGCCAAATTTATCAAACGCTGGCGATCTAGCGGTGATTGTTACAAACGCCGAAGTATTGACGATGCCTGCCGCTGAGCTTGATTCGCTTGTTGTGCAGCTGCTGCACCAGGCATGTTCTTAATCTGGGGGGGGGCGAAATAGGTAAAGCGGCGAAAAGATGGTATACTTACATTAGATAACACGACGAGGAGAGATGTTTTGTTTGAAACGATCGTAGTAAATCCGATTTTTAATGCACTGATGCTTATCTATAGCGCCGTGCCTGGCGGCGACTTCGGCGTTGCGCTCATTATTTTTACGATTATTGTACGCCTATTGATGTATCCGCTTGTAAAAAACCAGCTGCACCAAACAAAAGCAATGCGCAAATTGCAGCCGGAACTAGCGAAAATTAAGAAAAACGCCCAGGGCAATAAACAAATTGAAGCGTTGCAGCAGATGGAGTTGTACAAGCGCTACGGTATTAAACCACTGCGCTCCATTCTCATTTTAATTATTCAGTTGCCGATTTTTATCGCATTGTTCCAAGTGATACGCGTTATTACCCTGCACCGCGATCAGGTAGCACAGCATATTTATGAGCCGTTTAAGCACATCGACGCAATTAAAGCAGTGATTGAACATCCCGAGAACTTTAATCATACAATGCTTGGGTTTATTGATTTGACGAAAACAACGTTTAGCAACGGTAGCGTTGATTTGGTGCTCCTTGCTCTAGCGGTGATTTCGGCACTGACGCAGTATGTTATGTCGAGACAAACTATGCCGGCAGATAGCAAAGGCAAAAAACTGCGCGATCTTATGGCGGAGGCAGCAGACGGCAAACAAGCTGACCCGAGCGAGATGAGCAGCGCAATGACGCGCGGCATGATGAAATTTATGCCGATTATGATGTTTATGATTATGGTGGGATTACCAGGCGCGCTTGCGCTCTATTACACGATTTCAAACTTATCGGCAGTAGCACAACAACACTATCTCTTGAAAAAAGATGTTGGCGAACTTGATGAAATTGCCGACGAAGCGATAAAAACCAAAAAAAGCTCGACAAAAGGAGCAAAAAATCAGCGCAAGAAAACAGGCGCCGAACGCGCAAAACAGGCGCGCGAGGGTCATGTCACGCGGATAAAAGCGAAAGGATAGGAGAAGCTATGGATCGAGAAGAATCAGTTGAATTTGCACGCAAGCTCGTTGAGGATATTGTGTCGTTTTTCGGCGAAAATATTGCCGTTGAAGCGCATATTGAAGACGATATGATTGCGCTCGCCGTTGAAAGTAGCGATTTGAACAGTATCCTAATCGGGCATAATGCCGAAACATTGCGTAGTCTTCAATATATTGTGATGACAGCACTTCATAATAAAGGTGCAGCGCTTACGCACGCTGTCGTTGACGTTGCAAACTATAAAAAGCAACGTGAAGAGAAAGTTGCCGAAAAAGCGCGCGGTTGGATTGAAGAAGTGCGCCGCAGCGGCGACTCGCACATTGCGCACATCAATGCTGCCGACCGCCGAATCGTGCACCGCGTCGCTACTGAATATAGCGATATTCGTACCCATTCCGAAGGCGAAGGGCGCGATCGCTACATCGTGATTGCACAGGCTAGTTCATGATATACTACATATATAACCTAGCGTAAGAAAGGATAATAGGTATGACAGGTGTATTGTTAGTAGTTTTGCTCGTTGTTATTGTGGCGGTTGTAGCGATTGCCGGCGCACTGATCGCAATGTATAACGGACTCGTTAAGCTTAATATTAAAGTTGAAGAAGCATGGAGCGGCATCACGGTGCAATTGAAGCGGCGCGCCGATATGATTCCAAACTTAGTAGAAACTGTTAAAGGTTACGCTGCACACGAAAAAGGCGTATTTGAAAAAGTTACCGAGGCGCGCGCGTCAATTATGAACGCAACGACGCCGCATGATGCTGCTAAAGCAGACGGCGAGCTAACAAGCGCCCTTAAGAGCCTGTTTGCGGTCTCAGAAAATTACCCAGAGTTGAAAGCGTCGCAGAACTTCACGGATCTGCAAAATCAGATTACAGACACGGAAGATAAGATTGCGGCATCACGCCGGTTCTACAATGCGGTCGTTACGCAATTCAACACTAAACGCAAAGTATTCCCAACAAATATCTTTGCCGGTATGCTCGGATTTCATACCGATAAAGAGTTCTTTGATGTCAGTGAGAGTGAACGTGCTGCAGTTGAACAGCCGGTCAACGTAAAGTTTTAGTAAAAGCAGAGGAAAAGCTCAATGGTTCAGACTATCTTTGTAGCCCTTGAGCTTTTTGCGCGTGCAGGCGGCGGCGGGTCTGGCGGCTCTTCAGGAGGCGGCGGAGATGGCGATGGAGATGGGATTGTCTTTCTTGCGCTAGTCGGCTACGTGCCGACGCATGGACTTGGCGCATTTTTACGCCGCAAATTACCATCAGAGTCTGGCGCTGCATCGTTGCTCGCCCATGTGATTACATGGCCGTTGGCTATTATATGGGCGATTGCGTGTTTCGCGATGTTTGGCAGCGGCTTCTTTGGCTCTATTGTCGCATTAGGAGCAATTGTTGGCGCGCCAGCTGGCTTATTTAATTGGTTTAGCGAAGTGCTGAAGCAGTCGGCGGAGGTCAAACAGCGGCTCAAGCGAGCAGCGGCAAACGATCCAATGTGGGATGAGGCGCAGCTTGTTGATTTTGCTAAACAGACATTTATGCGCTATCAATACGATTGGTCGCGTCAAGATACCGAGTCAATGAAACAATACATGACTGAAGATTATCACTACCACGCATCACTCTTTATTTATACGTTACAATTAATGCAACGTACGAACACAGTGGAAGATATCGTGATTGATGAAGCAGTTGTTGTGCAGGTTCACGATGACCAAAATGATGCAAATGACCGAGTGACAATAGGTATTACGGCGCGCGCTAAAGATACGCTTATCAACACGGCGGCGAACACGGCGATTTTCACGGACAGCAATTCATTCACGGAATATTGGACGTTTGCGCGCAGCGGCTCAACGTGGCTGCTTGCTGATATCGGTCAGGCAACAGCGGATATGGCTGCCTATAATAATGAGCTGGCGGCATTCGCGGCGCAGAATAATTACTGTTATAGCGTTGATATGGGTTGGTTATTTATACCGGAGCGCGGACAATTGTTTGGACAGGCGAAGTTTGGCGTCTCAGATATTAACAACCACGCTGTGGGGCTATATAAAGAGTCGCTGTTAGTGCAATTGTATACATACGCTGCATTTAATGGTGCGCGGCCGCGGGTAATTGCGCAGGTGAATGTGCCGAAAACGTATGGTAATATCATCGTACACCGCAAACGGAGTTCAAGCATTAATACGCGTGGATTAGAACGTATCGAAACCGAGTGGATTCAATTTAACCAGCAGTATGAAGTGTATGCGTCAAACGCTGAGCAGGCGACAAGTTTTGAGCTGCTTAACCCAACGTATATGGAGCAGCTCGCGGCGCTGCCGTTCGCGGTGACGATTGAAGTGGTAGATAACGTAATCTATCTCTATACTGATGAGCGTGGCACCGATGTTGCGACCTACGGCATAATGCTTGATTTGGTGCATAAAGCATTCAAAGAACTACGGCTGTAGCACTTTCATATACACCGCATGCGTTTCTTCCGCCATACGCCGCCAGGAATACTTGGCGACTTGCGCTGTGCCTTTTTTAATGAGCGCGCGGCGTCTTTTTGGATTAGTAATGACACGTTCAATTGCAGCGGCCATATCGTCGGTATCAAGCGGATCGAAATATTCGGCGGCATCGCCTAAAATCTCGGGCATACATGACGCATTGCTGCTAACGACTGGCGTACCGTATGCCATTGCTTCAAGTGGCGGCAAGCCAAACCCTTCCATGAGCGATGGAAAAACATATGCAGCAGTTTTCGTGAGTAGCCAGTCGCGTTGTTCGTCGGGCAAGAATCCTGTGAAATGAATATTGTGATAGCTTTGTTTTTCATAAAATGCCTTATTAATCTTCGTGTCGCGATTCATGCGCCCAACAAACACCAGTCCCAGATCAGAGTATTTTTTCAGTAATTGCTGATGTGCGGCCGCTAAACGTCGTAAATTTTTATAGTCTGGTTGTTGCCCGATATACATAATAAAGCTATGAAATGGTAGCTCGTGGTATGGCTTTAACGTGCCTTTACAGACTTCGCCTGACTCGTAAATCACGGTAATGTTATCGTCGGGAACGTTAGTAAACGCTTGGAATTCGCGCTTAGTTGTCTCGGATATTGCGATAATATGGCTACTCGTATGTGCTACACGCTTAAACACGAAGCGCCCGACGAGTTGCTTAGCGTGGTATAGCAGCCAATTTTTGTCGGAATTGTAGGTTTTGAATAACGTCATATCATGCACAGTTGTAACGTGCTTGCCGCGGTATAGGATCGGTTGTTGCGGCATGCAAAAGTGCACTAAATCCGGTTTGAGCGTATCAAGATAACGCTTGAAGCCGATCTGCTCGGCAAATGAATAGTTGTCAAACTCCGCTACACGCACGGTGAAATGAGGATTCACCGGTTTCCAGTAGTGCTTATCCTTGGCGCGTACGAGTACGCTATAGGAATTTTCATGGTCAATTTGCTGCAAATATTCCAGTAGCTTGACGACGTATGTGCCTGTGCCAGAGTTAATGACGCGTGCGTCAATTGCGATATGCATTATGCGGTATCCTTTCGAAATACTAATAGATCATAGGTAAGATAATTCCAGGTAAGCGATACGATCGTACCAGCGAGTTTTGCAGCGAGAAGCGCAAACGATTCGTTATGTAGCGCTGCAGTGCACAATGGCGAGAACAGCCAGATAACACCGTTTTGCAACACCCACAGTCCGAACAGGGTAACGATGGTAAATAGCACTATTTCATGTTTAATGCTGCCGCCGCTTGAACGAAAAGTGTATTTTTTGTTGGCAAAGAAACTAAAACCAAAGGCTAACCCTGTCGACAGGGTATTGCTGGCGATTTTTGGCAGCCCAAGATGCGTGAATAAGAAGAGCAATCCAAAATCAAGTGCAGTATTGATTGCACCGACGATACCGAAGCGAATGATTTTATTGTTTTTTATCATGCGCTTGATGATACTCCTCAATGAGGTAGAGCGGGCGTTGTTTTGTCTCGTTGAAAATCCGGCCGATATACTCGCCGATGATGCCGAGAAAGATCATTTGCACGCCGCCTAGAAACAAAATTACTGCCATTAGCGATGAATAGCCAGCGCCAGTAGGTACGCCGAATAGCGGTCGAATTAGCAGATAAAGAATATACAAAAATGCACCGCATGATATAATCATTCCCAAAATCGACGACATTCGTAGAGGCGCAGTGGTAAAGCTAGTGACGCCGTCGATTGCTAGATTAATAAGTTTGCGGTAATTCCACTTCGTTTCGCCGGCGATGCGCGGGTCGCGGTCGTAAAAAATCTCTTTCTTTTTATAGCCGATCCAGCTGAACATTGCCTTGGTGTTGCGCTGCGACTCGCGAAATTGTTTAAGCGCATCAATGCAGCGGCGATCAAGCAGGCGGAAATCGCCGGTGTCAACTTGGATTGGGATCGTGGTTGATGATTGCAACAGCTTGTAGTACCACTGTGACGTTTTCTTTTTAAGCCAGGTCTCGCCATCGCGGCTCTTGCGGCGTGCGTAGACGTCGTCGTATCCTTGTTCCCATAGCTTGATCATGTCGGGGATTAGCTCGGGCGGGTCTTGCAAGTCGGCGTCAATGATGACGAGCGCATCTCCTTGTGCGTGGTCAATGCCGGCAATCATAGCGATCTCTTTACCAAAATTGCGCGATAGATTGATATATGATACATGACGGTTAGTTTTGGCGTATCGTTTGATGATCTCAAGCGTTTCATCGCGGCTGCCGTCGTTGACAAAAAGAAACTCGAAATTATAGCCCTTGACCGATGCCGTAAGCGCGTCAAGCCGCTCAAAAAGTGCTGCAAGCACAGCTTGCTCGTTGTAGGCAGGAATGAGGACAGAGATAGTCTTCTTCATGGGGTTATTATATCATTTTATACGTGCTATTAGCTTGTCGATCGACGTTGCGGTTACAGCGCCGGCGGCTTGTAAACGAGTTGTCTTTGCGGCGGCGGATTCAAGCTCGTTTGTGCCGAGAATTGCTCCGGCGTGCCCAAGCTGCACGCCGCGTGGTGCATGGTGTCCGGCAATATATGCATACACCGGTTTGCTGATATGTTGCTTAATATGATCGGCGGCGGTAATCTCGCTCGTGCCGCCAATTTCACCAATCATAACGATACGTGCAATATCCGGGTCGTGTTCGAAGAGATTAAGACAATCCGTGAAGCCTATGCCGCGCACCATATCGCCACCGATTCCGATGATATATTTTTGCCCGAATCCGCGCTGAGTGAGTAGGCTCATTGCTTCGTATGTAAGTGTACCGCTGCGGCTGACAATTGCTGTATTGCCTGGTACTGCGAGCGTTGTGGGCATAATACCGAGGCTATGGACGCCGGGAATTAGTACGCCGGGACAATTTGGGCCAACGAGCACTGACGACGAGCGTGCTAATCGTTGCGTAATATACAACATATCATGAACAGGGATATTCTCGGTGATGCAGATAATGAGCGGAATATGCGCATCAATTGCTTCAAGGACTGCGGCTTTGGCATGTGGCGCGGGAACAAAAATTATTGAGGTGTCGACAGTATGCTTAACTTGAATATCGGCAATTGTACGGTAAACTGGTATGCCGTAGACATCTTTGATTTGTTGATTTGGTGATGTGCCGCCAATGATTCGTGTGCCGTATGCGAGCATATTTTTAGCGTGTGCCGTGCCGCCGCTGCCAGTAATACCCTGAATGACGACATTCCGGCGGGTGAATAGCTCTGGTGTCATGAGAGTGCCTCCAATGCATCAGCAAGAGTATTGTATAGCGGTATACTTGCATCAGCGAGCAATTGTTTTGCTTTGTTGGCGCGGTTACCGACGAGGCGGACGTGCAGCGGCGGTAAGTCTGGAAACGTTTCTTTTGCGCCTAGAATAGCTTGCGCAACGTCGTCGCAGCGGACAATTCCACCGAAGATATTGATAATAATTGCTGTTACGTGCGGTAATGCGCTGATACGGCGAAAACAGTCCATGATTTTTTGCGGCGTAGCATTACCGCCAATATCTAAAAAATTCGCAGGTGTGAAGCCGGCATTCGCAACCGCATCAACCGTTGCCATCGCAAGCCCGGCGCCGTTAGCAATGGTAGCAATCGTACCGTTTTGGTCAAGCGTAACGAAATTATTGCCCTCAGGTGTTTCATCAAAGTGCCACTCAGGGTGGCGAAAAAACGCTGCGTCGTCGAGCGTAATTTTCGCGTCGCCTGCGACCAGTATTCCGTCTGTGGTCAAAATCAGCGGGTTGATTTCGAGTAGTAAACAGTCGTTGCTTACAAAGCAATGATGCGTGTTGGCAATGATATCTTGCAACAAGAAAGCCTTATCAGGGACGTCAAGACAATCAGCCAGTTCGTCGCCTAATGTCTCAAATGAGCGCGGATCAACCGAATGGCTGAAGAAGGCTTCGCTGTCTTGCTCTTCAACTTCAATACCGCCGTTTGTGTTGGCGAGTAGCTCAATCTGGCTAGTCTCACGATTGATGATAAGCGAGAAATAGAACTCGCGTTTGATGTCAATTAGCTCTTCAGCAAGAAGCTTCTGCGGCGTGAACCCGTGAATTGTACGACCAAATAATGCGGTAATAGCAGGTTGTAGGTCACTCGGTTCGCGTACAATAATGACGCCGCCTGCTTTGCCGCGCCTGCCGGTCGGCACCTGCGACTTCAGAACAACAGGGGTGGAGATGCTTGTCTGTGAATCGTCTATTCCAACAATTGCTCCGTGCGGGGTTGGAACTTTAGCGGCGACGAGTAACTGCTTAGCTTCATATTCGAGTAGTTTCATATAAGTTTCCTATTCCCGTAGGGCGTGTTTTTTGTAAAAAACGTTCTACGGGTAAGTTATTCATCTAAGTCTTCTTGCACATAGTCGGTAATAAACCATAAACAATTAATATCCTGATTAGTCTTCTAGTAGTTGATCGCTAAAGGTCTCATCTCGAGAATTGCTGATAAGCAGATAATATATAGGCTAGAGCTGTTTAATAGGTTAGTGGTTTGGCGAATTCTCAAAATCATGCAGTATGCCCTGATTAAAATAATGAAGTTACATTACTTCTATTCTACCCGTAGGGCGTTTTTATTGCAAAACATGTCTTAACGCATGGCATAAATACATGTTAGAAGTTAACCTAAAGTCATAACCAACTTTGTGTCTTTTATTATTTTTTCCTATCTTTCATATCCTTTTTTACGCCTCTCTCCATAAAAAATACCGGATATCGATATCCGGTATTTTTTATTTATTTTACCCCTGTTATCTTTTATTCTTTTTTCTCTTCTTTTATATATAAATATATAGAAGAGAATTATAGAGGAAAATCATAGAGAATAATTACGAAAAGAATTTAGGCATAAATAAAATATGGAAGCAGTAGATAAACAGACAAGCAGTTCTAGCTTATCCTTTACATAGTATTTAGGCAATTGGTTTGAGTGATTTAGGCTGAACTGAGTTGGTTAGGTTAAAAGTACTGCGATATGGTTAACCCTAACATACATCTAGCAGCTCGTATCTAGTGTAGCATTCTCAAAGCTAGACAGGCTGTAGGAATTTCATGGGATCATTTTGCCTATATAGCCGTATGTAGTCGTAAATACCATATGCCATATGAGAACGCTCTAGACAGCGTTATAGAGTTAGGGCTGTTTTGGGTTGAGTAGTTAAACCGTGGCTGCTAGGAGCTATATTTGACGAAATAATGTTCAGCAGCTATCATAATTGTCATGAAATTAAAGATGCTGCACTTTTTTAAGGCAAATAAACACGACCTAAGTATAGGCATTACACTTTTTAGCTTGAGTTTTCTATTCTATGTGGTATTTGCAGCTATCATCACGATAATAGCGAGAGGTTATGATAGTTTAAACGCTTTTTTTGATGCAGACACGTTCAGAGTGTATGCTGATATGACCGTTGCCAATTACACGCACTATAGGACGATTGTGCATCCATTATTCGTCATATTAACTCAACCGTTTGTTTTAATAGTTAATTTTTTCACAAGGAACACCGTAGCAGCGTGCGTCTTAGTGCAAACGTTTGTGTCTGCTGTAAATATTACTCTTTTGTATGGTTGTCTTCGAAAAATTGGATTAAACACCAAGCGATCACTCGCTGTCAGCGTGCTATTTGCGCTCACTGTACCTCAATTTATTTTCTCGGTTACGCTTGAAACATATATATTTGCTCAGCTTGGACTACTCATTATGTGGCTATGCGCCTTGTTCTTTGTTAAGAAAAAAACACTAAATTTGAATGATTATACTGTGTTGGCGCTACTTGGTATTGCAAGTCTTAGTATAACAGTTACAAATTTTGTGCAATATATTATTGTGTTGCTTATCGTTATAGCGCTAAACAGAAAAGAAACAAAAAAGTTGACGAAAATATCTATACTAGTTGTTTCGGCTTTATGTATTACTACTACCATCGCACAAATACAAAGCGTTGTATGGCCGTCTTCTGTAGACTTCTTCAAGGGCAATATATCTGCGATCGTCAAAAAAGATTCAGAAGAGCTGCTATATATTGAAAAGCAGAGCTCAATTATGTCACGAGTTACTAAGCAAATAAGACACAATACTACTGCGAATATCCCGCTATTTATTACCAAGAATGGAGATGAGCGCGAAACTGAATTTAGAGCATACAGCATAAAGGGTAATGTTGTTACTAATATAGTTGCCTACACTATGTTTATCGCTATCGCCGTGATTCATGGGCGATTTATCAGAAAACATCGTAAGACATTACTAACCACCAACAAGATATATTCAGGCATGATAGCTGCATACATTGTTAATTTCGCGTTCCACATGTGTTATGGAAATCTGTCTGGTTTTCTCTACACTCCTCACTATAATTTTTTATTAATTTTAGCGACCGCTTACGTTTGGCGTAACTCTAACGGGTTATCAAGATTAACCAAAAACCAGCGCATTCTTTCAGGACTTTTCTTTTTGGTGATTGTATCTCAAACTATAGGTCTTATATGGTTAACTAAGGAGATTGTGTCAGCGTACGGTGTGCACTGTACGGTACCTAAGACCTTAGCGATATGTGTTGCTTGTGTTGGTGTTATGTGTGCGATTTTACTATGGGCACTTCGGTCTCGAAAGAAATATATTATTTTTGTCTTACTATCGGTTGTGGCCATGCTGATCGGCGTTAAGCTGTTTAACTCGTATTTTACAAATCGTCAAAACGCAATAACTCAATCAAAGCAATTACTGCTTAAAGATAGTCAGGTGCGCAAGGGGGTTGAAGACTTAGACGCCTATTATAACGAGCTTGATAATAAATTGTTAAGTGAAAAATTTAAAGTACAAAAATACGGAAGAACTAACAGAAAAAAGGCAGATTTTTTCTATTTTGGTATGGTTGACCGAAGGAAGATGGTGTATCGTAGGGGAAAATTATATGATTTGTTTACAAAAGAAGTCATAAAAAAATGGAGTGTTAAAGCCGAATTTATCATTCCGAGTGAGTACACTGTTGCATTGTTAGACGAGAATAATAAACTTGTGAAGATTTTTGAAAATGAAGATGGTGTTTTTGTCAAGGAAGATGACGCGGAAGCTATACTCACAAAAGGTAGTGAAAAATTCAAGTTGCCTCGTTTTGAAGGTAAAAAATATGCACGTATTCTACGTGTACTGCATCAAGAACTTCTCTTCAATATCCACAATGGGATTCCAAAGCCAAATATATTAACATATAAGGATGGTGGCGGCTGGTATCGAGACGGCATGGTCATGACAATGGCGCTTGAATACACGAATAACCAACATGTACTAGAAAAATGGGTTGCGTCATTGAAAGATATCTATGATCATCACGCAGGAGATGAAGCGGACAACCCTGGAGAGCTTCTATATATCCTTGGCGCAGTAAAGAATAATCGGCAGGATCTCGTTGATAAAATCTTTGCGGAGGTTAAAAGTAAAGCCAGAGACGGTCATTTTAGCGGTCCGTGCGATGGCACATGGCAGACTTATTATCCGACAGCCTTACTACTTAATGGAGCGAGGAAGATTGGACAAAATCTGCCAGTAGAATTATCTTTACCAAATATTGATGACGGGTACGGAGTTTTGACCTGGTGGTATCCAGACAGGAGAATTATTAACGACGGATTGAAACAAAAACATAGTGATAAAAATGTCGAGAAATGGCCATACCTGACTTGGGCTGAAGCTCACTATCGTGGAAATGATTCGTCTGTCTACATTCTTGATGAAGTATACCCATTATCGTACGAAGGGTCTATTACAGGGGCTCGTCATGTTACTTCGCAGAATTTTTTCAATAGTTTCTATACTCAGGATCAAGGTCTGTCTCTGTCGCATACATGGCATGCTGCTGAAATGTTTTTGTTACTAAATGAATTGTAATTATAGCATGGAAAAATGTAAGAATATTATTCAGCTAGCTAGACCAAGGCATTACATCAAGAATATTCTCATTTTATTACCTTTGTTTTTCGGCGGCCTATTGTTTGATTGCGGTCTTATTGTCAAAGCACTTATTGCTTTTACGTCATTCTCGTTTATTGCCTCGACTGTTTATATCATAAATGACATCAAAGATGTAAAAAACGACCGACGCCATAAAACGAAATACAAGCGTCCAATTGCTTCTGGCGCTGTCCGCATACGAGATGCAATTGTCGCAGCGTGTGCTCTATTTTTCGTTTCGATCGCGATCAATGTGCTTGCGTTTGGAATCAACTTGTCGCTTGCTGTTTTGCTTGGTTATTTCTTCATCAATATACTGTACAGTGTTTTTGGACTAAAAAACATTCCGATTATTGACGTTTTCATTCTCTCGGCAGGATTCATTCTAAGAATTATTTATGGCGGGTTGGCCCTTGGAATTCCCGTTTCTAAATGGCTTTATTTGACGATTTTTGCTTTTTCTTTTTACATGGGACTTGGCAAACGGCGCAATGAGCTTATAAATAACAAAGACTCGACACGTCCAGTCAACAAATTCTACACGAAGGATTTTCTTGATAAAAATATGTATGTATGCTTGACGCTTGGAATTGTGTTTTATTCGCTTTGGACGATAGCTCCGCCCTACGATCATTCGTTGCTTTTTTGGACGATACCAATTGTTATGGTTATTATCATGAATTACAGTTTGTTGATCGAAAGAGAAGAGTCCGAGGGTGACCCAGTTAACGTCTTGCTCGGGAGCATAAACCTTAAACTACTATTACTATTATATGCTACCGCTTTGATGGGTGTAATCTACCTATGATACTTAATCTTTACGATTTTGACAAAACCATCTACGACGGAGATTCAACACTTGACTTCTATCGTTTTTGTCTCAAAAAAGACAAAAAGTTACTGCGTTTTTTGCCACAACAGATTAAAGGGCTTATTGGATATGCTACCGGCGTTTATTCAAAAGAAAAATATAAAAGTCTTTTTTTCAGCTTCTTTCGCGGGATTGATAATGTGGACAAGCGTGTCGATGAATTTTGGGTAATATCGAAAAAGAAAATAAAACAGTGGTACAAGAATGATCTCGCACCGCATAAAGTTATCATCTCTGCTTCGCCTGAATTCCTTCTTCGTCCGGTTGCTGGTGAGATAAATAGTATGCGTATTATTGCTAGCCCTGTTGATAAAAGAACAGGGGAATTTAAAGGCCTCAATTGCTATGGTGCAGAAAAAGTACGAAGGCTAGAGGAATCCTACCCGCACTCTTTTATTCAAAATACATATAGCGATAGCCTGTCAGATCTACCGATGCTAAAATTAGCGCAAAATCCATACATCGTGAAAGGCGATCGCATCATAAAGCTTAACGACTATGATAGGCTACCTATTATTCAGTATTTCTTTAGCAGGAAGTTTATAGCGTTCCTCATTGTTGGTATGATTAATGCAATTCTAGGCGTCTTTCTGTCCTATCTATTTTTCATATTACTACAGAATACTATTTTGGCTTTAATTTGCGGCTTTTTGACGAGCTTAGTCCCATCATACTTCTTAAATAGCACGTTTACATTTCGTGAGAAAAATTATAGCTTTCGGTATTTTTATAAGTTTTGTCTTTCGTACATACCAAACCTACTTATTCAAGTTATAAGCGTATCAATTCTTGATAAACTCTATGGTGATAGTAAAATTTTACTCTACATTGCGTCCGTTAGTATTAGCGTTCCTGTGACATTTCTGATTTTAACTATTTTTACGTTTAAGCATAAAGTACAAGAAAGATAGAATCGTTACACTATTTTATCTTTCTTATATTTCAAGTTTGGTATATTCATGCAGGCTTTTTGGTGGATTCGTCTGCTATTAGTAGCTCTATATAGTATGATCTTGTTGGTAACGTATAGAAGAGTAACTGAAAAAGTAGCCAATTTGTTGAAGCTATGCTAAAAAGTAAACAAAAATAAAACTCATTACACTATTAATCAGACATAAAAGGAATATTTAGACGACCGTACCACGTAGGCGATTACTGTGCGAAAAGCTATTTACCAGTGAAAAGCTTGCGGAATTTAAGTAGCCCTGTCTGATTAGGTAGTGGGCCATTGTGAATAATGCTGCGGACATAGGCGATTGAGACTTTCCGGTCACGCTGAATTTTAACGCGATGCACCCAGGCGTGCGGTTGGCGGATGAGCGATGCAAAAATACCTCTGAACGCCGGCCAGCTGTTGCCGTGTCGGATAGCACTCGCAAAAATCAGCCAATACGCTAGGAAAAAGCGTGCGCCAATCGTCCAGAATAGCCGTCCTGGGACGTTTTTGATGAGCACAAGCGGCAGGTTTTTGAACGTGTTAAACACGGCGAGACCTGGAACCTTTTGGCTGCTCGCGCCAACTTTATGGTATGCGATTGCTTTTGGTGTATAACGTACCTTCCAGCCGGCGAGCTGTGCACGAAAACTGAGATCAACATCTTCGTAGTACATGAAAAAATCCTCGTCAAACAACCCAATGTCGCTAAACATTGCTGTGCGATATAATGCGCCGCCGCCTGTCGCACCGAAAATTTCGCCTGACTGGTCTGGCGCGTTAGCTATCGGCTCGTCGCGATGACGTGGCCCGGGAAGGCCCCAAGTGGTGTAGAATTCTCCTGTTGAGTCGATTGCACTACCTTCTAGCCTAGACATGCTGCCAGTTACGATTCCGCAGTCTTCGTGCTCATCCAATTCTTTTGTTAATTCCTTTATCCAATCTTTTTGAGCTTTAGCATCAGGATTTAGAAGAGCAATATAGTCATATTGCTCTTCTATTGCTATTTTTAGACCGCTATTAATTCCACCTGCAAACCCTAGATTTTTATTGTTTTTTACCAATCGTATTCGCGAATTGCTCTGCGTAATTTTTTGAAAAATCTTTACCGAGTCGTCAGAGGAAGCATTATCAACAAGTAAAATATCTGATGGGGTTGTTTGAGCTAGAATAGATTTAGTGCAGCATATGGAATCGCTTGGACTATTCCAGTTTAGGATAATTGTGATAATTTTTTTCATAACTGCGCGTCTCTATTATATAATAGAAGATAAAGATATGAGAAACGCGATACTGCATAGTGTGTCTAGACGGCTATTCTCGAAAGAAAATAAGTCGTTATTCTTGGAACTAGTGAGAACAGACTTTAAATTGAGATACCAAGGGTCGTTTATTGGTTACGCGTGGTCGTTACTGAAACCTCTGCTGTTATTCGTTATTCTCTATATTGTCTTTGTTTATTTCTTAAAAGTTGGTCGCGACATTGAGCATTATCCTGTCTATCTATTGCTTGGAATTGTGATGTGGAATTTCTTTACTGAGATGACAGTACAAAGTCTTGGCTCAATTGTTGGTCGAGGCGATCTCATTAGGAAAATAAAGATCCCACGCTGGATGATTGTTTTAGCAACAAGCGCATCTGCGTCAATTAATTTATTTTTCAGCTTACTTGTTGTTTTTATATTTATGGCAGTTAATGGCGTACCAGTTACATTAGCAGGTGTTGGCATGCTGCTACTGTATGTAGCTATTACGTATGTATTCGCATTAGGCATATCTTTTCTACTGTCGGCTTTGTATGTTCGGTTTCGCGATGTTAGTTATATATGGGAAATAGTCCTGCAGGCAGGATTTTATGCAACACCTATAATCTACCCGCTCCAGATGGTAAAAAATGTATTTATTGAAAAGATTCTTATACTCAATCCGCTTGCGCTTGTTATCCAAGGTGCTCGTCATGACCTCATAAATAGTGAACAGACACTGTCGTTTACTACACTCTGGGGGAGCAGACCTGTAATGATTGTTGTTTCTTTGTCTATTATTGTTATATTTATTGTGGTAGGTATAGCTTATTTTAAGAAGCAATCTAGATATTTTGCGGAGAATATATAGGTGAGTAGAAATAAAAAAGAGGTAGTTATTGCGGTTAAAAATCTTCATAAGGATTTTATACTTCCGCGTGGTCGTGGTAATTCATTTAAGAGTTTATTAATAAATTTTCGTCGAACCTATACGGAAATTCAGCATACGCTACGGGGCATTTCGTTCAATGTTCATAAAGGGGATTTTTTGGGTGTTGTCGGGAGAAACGGTAGTGGAAAAAGTACGTTATTGAAATTACTCTCAGGTATTTATACGCCAACGAAAGGCTCGATTACAGTTAAAGGCAAACTGACGCCATTTATTGAGCTCGGTGTCGGTTTTAATCCTGAACTGTCTGGACGAGATAACGTATATCTCAACGGTGCGCTGCTTGGTTTTTCGCGTGCTGAAATGGGCGAAAAATATGATGAAATTGTAGCATTTTCTGAGCTAGAGCGCTTTATGGATCAAAAATTAAAAAATTATTCAAGTGGAATGCAAGTCCGTCTGGCGTTTTCGATTGCAATTCAGACAAACACTGATATCTTAGTCCTTGACGAGGTGCTTGCGGTCGGTGATGAGGCGTTCCAGCGAAAATGTTTTGACTATTTTAAGCAGATAAAAGCACAGAAAAAAACAGTCATCTTAGTGACGCACGATATGGCGTCGGTTAGGCGATTTTGCAATCGTGCCATTATGATTGATAATGGCAAGGTAGTTGCCGATGGGCAGCCAGAAGAAGTGGCAAATCTATATAGTCTCGAAAATATTGAAAAAGCAGTTTTAACGAAGAAAACTGCCACTAATAAACCATGGATTAGCGTGGCGGTTGATAAAAAAATATTAACACCGCAAGATACGCTGCGCGCAACAGTTGAATATTATGTACCGAGTAACCAATCAGTTTCGTTTGGTATTTCGGTTATTGATGAAGCGTCAAATCGTGCAACGTCAGTGATTGATGATGGATTTTTCCGTGGCAATGATGATGTGACAATAACATCGCAAAAAAAAGGTGTGTATAAATATCACTATAGATTGCCGCTTGATGAATTCAACAATCGAACGTTTGAGATTGCT
>RBWB01581184.1_pt1 | contig 34678 bp, 54 predicted proteins | sample 2014201 | NCBI WGS metagenome assembly RBWB01 (sample SAMN10133834, study PRJNA383868) | Human oral metagenome, whole genome shotgun sequencing project. | isolation source: supragingival plaque isolated from 88 juvenile twins | host: Homo sapiens | place: Australia
TTCTGTCTCGCTGTATTTTTTGATAAATAGCGCTAGGTGGCTTGGGTGACGTTTCTTGCCAATGTCAAAGCCGCCTACGACTACAGCGTCAGCTAGTACCTTATTCCAATCTCGCTTTTTCCAGCATAGCTCAGTGCTCACGCTCTCTAGGGCCTCACGGTTGATGTAGCTGTCCTCATTGTAGACTGGCTGGGCCATATACTCCTGGTTAAATGTTTTGTCGCCCTGTGCTGCCCTAATCTTCATAAGGTCTTCGAACGTGTAAAAGTCAGGCCATAGCACCTTCTCCGCTTTCCAGTCTAGAATGGCCGGCGTAAACCATTGGGCGAATAGTGTGCTCAGTCCTTTGTCGAAGAAAAAGTCATCGTTTGTCTGCGGCGTACCAACAACATAACACTCACCGCCTTTGTTTACCATAGGCAGTAGCTCTGTGGAGACGATACGGTTGATCTTACGAATGACGGTAGGTTTCAGCTTATTCTCGGGGTCTTTTAGTGGGTCGTCTACATAGATAAGGTTGGCGTGGATACCACGCTTAAAGGCGAGGAGGCCGGCAGGCTTTACGAGAAACTTTGGTGCTTTGTCGAGTGTCTGGTTTGGGCCTACTTTCGCAAAGCCAAGCACGGAGTCTGTTTGGCTCTTGTAGTTGGTAAGCTCTGAATAAAATGGGTTGATGGCTACGAGGCTACGTACCTTGGATAAGTGGTAGGCTGCTAGCTCACTATTATAGCTAAAGTACCAGCCCTCTACTGGACTACGTCGCTTCTCTCGCTTAAAGCGCAATAAGTGCCACATGAGACGAGCGTAGAGGCGCGTGCTCTTAAAGTGGCCACGTCCTGTGATGTACATAGCGTACGGGTGCTTGTCCATGTGTTCGCACACATCAGCAACGTATTGCCCACTCACAAAGTCGCTTTGGAATGAGAGGGCAAAAACATGATTCACAAAGTAGTTAAAGTCTTTAACTGCTCTTCGCTCGATCAGCTCCATCGCTGCTGCTGCTTTCAGTTCCAGCAACTCCCTCGATGATTCTTGTAAGTTCGTCATCGCTCATGCCCTTAATCGCACCAGATATTTTTACTGTTGTTTCCGACTTGGTCGGTGCTTCAGCCCCTACAAGCTGTGCGGCCTGTTTCAGCGCTGCTAGTGCGTTTGCCCTTTCTCCGTTCTTCATAGCCTCGTAATAGACGTGGTTTATCTTCTCAAGCTGCGTCTCCACAAAGTCCGGCATTTGCTCTTCGTATGAGGCTTTGATGCGCTTTTTAGCTGCTGCAATGTACTTTTGGGCTTGGCGCTCGCCAATACCCCATTGCTGCTTGATCGTCTGCTTGATGATTGCTGTGCGCGCACCATTTAGGATCTGCGTTAGTACCATCTCAAGCCGCATATCTGTAATCTCGCCGCTGCTAATGTCGTTGTTTGTTATATCTAGACGCTTAACTGGCGGCACTTTCGTCTCAGTGTCGCTTTTTGCATCTAGGCCGCGTTTTTTCGTCTTTGCCATGATCACATTATACACCAAAAGAAAGAGACGCAACAATTGTTGCGTCTCACCATAAAGGAGGAATCTGGCAGCTGCGCCCACACACAGCTACCAAATATTCTACACCTTATGCCAGTCTTTGCCAAGTACCCCTTTTGTACAGTCAAATACTTCATCTGCGATATACCCACCTAGCTTATTATCTTTACGGTACACAATGTAGTTATAACGTCGTGCAACCGCCTTTTGTTTTAAGCCTTTGAGCGTACCATAGCTGAATACCTCACCGTTACTCAGCCGACGTGCTACCCACACGCCAGCCGGTATACCGATGCCTGTAGTCTCATCGTCGCGGTACTTTATCTCTACTGTCTCATATTCCATGTTTGTTTTGCCTGTTTGTTAAAATGGAATGTCTGCGATGTTAATGCTAGATACCGGCGCTGGCTCGTCGTAGTTGGCCTGTGGGGCTGTTTGTGTGCTGCTGCCATCGCTATTATTCTTACCACCGATGAAAGCAAACTCATCTACCACCACATCGATCCTACTACGGTTGTTGCCGTCCTTATCTTGCCAGCGGCTCTGGTTAAGCCGGCCAGAGACAAGCAGCGGGTCACCCTTGTGGAGGTACTGCGCAATTGTCTCACCGCCCTTATTCCATGCTGTACAGTCAATGTACGCAACGTCGTCGTTACGACCGTTCACTGCGAGCGTAAAGCCGGTTACGCTGTGTCCGCTGTTTGTTTGTTTTGTTTCAGGGTCACGGACTAGGTTGCCCATTACCACTGCTTGGCTAAAACCTTTTGCCATATTGGTATTCCTTTCTACTCTACGGCTACTTTTGTTTTCTTAATCGCTGCTATTGGCGGCAGCATACCTATGATCTTGTCGGCTACTTCCTCTTCAAACTTGGCATTTTGTGCTCTGTCGCTTATCAAGCGGCGTAGCGGCAAACTCCATAAGCATGTTGAATAGGCGCTTGCGCTTCTTGGTTTGTAGCGTCTTAAACCAATCAGTGTCGGTATCGACTGCAAACATGCAAGTCTTACTTACGTATGCATATCGATGATATTTAGAATCATCTACGTAGTAATAGTGCTCATCGCCGGTATAAAGTTTAAGCCCCATACTGGCTAGTTGCTGCTCAAGTTCGCTGATCGTCATCGCTCTACCTTCTCAAGCTCGAATTTCTTACCAGTAACCTTGCTAACACGCCCCGCGATTATCTCAGCCGTCGCCTTTGGATGAGCCAACGCTTCGTAAATATCGTCATTAAGTATTAGCTTTTTTCCGCCAGCGCCATAATCTGCAATATACAGCTTGTACCCGACGTTTTCGTTTTCTTCAAATACGGCGTACACACGGTAGTTGTAGTCTTCACGATCTTTGATCGGCGTAGTCGAAAACTCGAACAACAAAGCCATAAGAGATAGGCTATCTTCGTAGTTATTATTTGACATTGTCGTCGTATACGTATCGACAGAAAACATCGTGGATCGTGACACTACAGCACATGTGCTGCCATCCTTTATAATATGATACGCACCGATGGTATGCTCAACACTATAGCCAAGTGCCATTACCTGCTCTTTAAACTCTTTTGCTATCATAGATTACCTGCCTTAATCTTGTAATTAGTTTTGACTGTTTCGAGGTGCTGCGCAATCTTCTCGGCAAACTCCATAGCCTGTAAGTCTGTGAGACCTTCTACCTTAAACTGGATAGCGTCGATAGCGGCCATGATCTTTTCTTTGTCTGGCGCTGCTGCCGCCTTGCGAGCTTCCTCGGCTGCTTTAGCTTCTGCCTCGGCCTTGGCGCGCTCCTCTGCTTCCTTTTCAGCGCGGAGTTTTGCTGCCTCTGCTTCTGCCTCTGCCTGCTTGCGGCGAGCTTCTGCCGCTTCAGCCTCTGCTTTAGCTGCGCGCTCAGCTTCCGCTTTACGCTTGGCCTCTTCAGCCTCTGCTGCCGCCTTGGCGTCTTCGTTTGCCTGCTTCAGCTGTGCGAGTAATTGCTCAAATTTTTCATCGCTCAAGCTCGTAAGTGTCGGCTCGTACAAACTAATGTCATCTGTGTACATCATCAGCTTGGCGCGCCGTGCCGCCAGCTTTTCCTCTTGCTGTTTCTTCAAGAGGTTTTCGGCGAACTTCTCTTGGTCTTCGAGATACTTCTCAGCTTCGCCAATGATCTTGGCCGCCTCACGGTTTACAAAGTCGATTGCCTTTGACTGCTTCAGCACGTCAGCCTTCAAAAAGTCGTGTGTCTTTTTGATCTTCACACGCTGGCCGCGGAGTGCAAGCCGCATCTTGCGGGCTTTCTGCATCTCCTCTTTTTGCGACACATCAGTTACCACAATATCTTTGTAAGTAGCGAGAATCTCGCCAACTTCAGTGAATGGTGCGCCGTAAGCCTTAATAAGCTGCTCGGCGTCTGTAATTTCCAGCCCCGACTTTACGAGGCCGTCGCGAATGTCTAGCACTTGGCTATTTGTTGCCATCTTCTGTCCCCTTTCTTATTTGTTCAATGTCGCGCCGCACACGGGCTACTGCCTCGCGTCCGTGCGCTGCTGCGTACGCCATCAGCTGTTCAAATAGCTCTTCTGCGTTTGTTACTTCTGGCAAGTCGTTCTTATCTTTACCAAAGCCTTCAATCACAGTGTCTGCTACGATCAGCATCAGGGCGCGCATCTTTGGGTCTACTTCCACTTTACCCCCTTTGTTTTACTATTGTTGTTCAAGTGCGAGCTTTTGGATTTTCTTGCGCTTCCTCAAGTCTGCCTTAATGTCGTCAATGACATGAGTAGCTTCAAGCGTCCAAGTCGCACGGTTTTGCATGATTGCAAGGTCTACAATGTCTTCTGCGGTCAAATCAACCTTGCTGTTTTTGTTGTTTATTTGCTCGAGCAAGATGGTGCGAGCTGCTTCGCACGCCATGTACATCATAGCTGCGCGCATCACCTTGCTGCGGTCTTCGATACGGTTTTGTAAATTGGCCATATGGTCTTTACTCCTAATTTTTAATGTTCAAGTTTAGTTGTGTTATGTGTAATAGTTGTTTCTCGTCCTGTTTAGTATCCTTTCGTCTTACTTATCTGCTCTTATTATAGCAAATGCACGACGAAAAACAATAGAAATTACAAAGATTTTTACTTTTCGTCTGTGGAAAAGTCGATAGTAGCAAAGTCGTCGATCGCTTTGTCTGGATCGCCATTAGTGTATACCATTACGTCTGTATGGATACGAGCTACTTTGCGCACGTTGTTGAAATTCTTGGCTGCGTACTTGCTCGTGTCTGTGTTCTCTATAAAGATAATGTGGTTGTACAGGTCGACTTGGCCGTTGTAGTCGTCAATGTAGCACTTGGTAAGGTGAGGTATGTCATTGATCGCGCCGCCGTTCTTCACATCGCTACGCTCGTAGTTGCCAATGGCGATAATAAAGCGGTTGGGCTTCATCTTTTTGGCTAAATCAGACAATAGCAGGTCGCTGTGCTTATCTTCTGTGTTCATGTCGTATAGCACCAGGTCTACTGTTTGGTCGGGATGATCGATAAAGTAGCCGGTAATGTCGCCATTCACGTAGGCGAGCCCGCCATCATCTGGCGTGAGTATCTCGGCCGCTTCAGCTTCCAAGTCTGCATCGTTCGCTTGCAAGCCAATAAAGTTGTAGCCGTTTTTAGCCGCTACGAGGCCCGGTGCGCCGTTTGTTGGGTTAATATGCATAATGAGGCCACCTTGCGGACAAAACCACTCATACAGCGTCTGGTACAGCGTGGGGCTACGTTCTCCGGTGTCTACTCCCGACTCTGCCCACAGCTCATCGCTTTTGATCCAGTCTAGCTTGCGCCCGTCTATGACAGACTCAGGCATTAGTTTTGTGCCGCTTGGTGATATGAGCCGTTCAGTGTCTAGGTCTTTAATCTCTAGCTTGTCTAGCCGTAGCTCCAGGTAGTCTTGGTCAAACTTTAGCTCGTCTAGAATCTCTTCAAGCTTCAGCTCATCATAGCGGCCGCTAATGGCTTGGCTGTTAAGTAGTACGTTTAGCTTGATCTTGTCGTGCTCATCTAGGTTAAGGCGGATACATGGCACGTCAGTAAGGCCGGCTGCTTGGGCTGCTCGTGTGCGCTGGTGGCCGCCAATGATTGTGTTGTCATGGTTGATAATTACAGGGTCGACGAGGCCAAACGTCTTTATAGACGACACAAGCCCCGCAAACTCGTCTTTATCGATAATGCGGGGGTTTCTCTCGTCAAACTTTAGTTGGTTTATGTTGATATGCTCGATCTTCATAGTGCCCTTTCTTTAAATAAGAGTAGGGCCGCGTGGGACAAGCTGCACGGCCCTACAAGCATTTTATCACAAACCAAGTTCTTTGGCTTTTGCCTTGGCTTTTTCGCCCTTAAGGCCTGCCAGTTGCTTGCTCTCATCCTCAGTAATAGGCTCAGCGATATAGTCGCCAGACACTCCGGCAATCTGATCAATCACACACAGCCCACCAGAGTGGCCAAGCACGGTGTTGTTATAGACGGTTACGCGTGCCTGTACTGGCTTGCCAGCGAGAAACTTCCAGCCTTTCTTGGTTACAATCCAAGTGCGTGGGATATGTTTGCCCTTGGCGTCTTTTACCTTTGCTACCAGCCCGTGGAGTCGCAACTTGGTCATTTGTGTGCGTACAGAAAATGGCCGGTCAATCTCGCCAGAGTCGACGTGGCGCGGGTTGCTTTGGTGCTCTGCTGCTTGGCGGGCTGTAATACGCCCCATGTCCTTCAGCATGTAAACCATAGCTGGTGTGATCTTGTACTTGTAAAGCTGGATCTTACGGCCACAGTGCTTGCACGTACCGTTGTTGTCGCGTGCTTCAAGGATCGCTTTTACTGTAGTTTCAGTTTTGCCCGACATGTTACATTCTCTCCAAGTATCTGTCTACCAGCGCTTCGTTTAGCATTTGGTCTACATCGTCCCACTCTTGCTGTTCTTGCTTGCGCCGACTGATAAAGTTTTTGATTGTGTTGATGATACTCATTTGGCTTTTGTCCTTTCGCCTTAAGTTGTTGATAGTTTCAGTATATATGCTCGACGTTAGAAAGTCAACACTAATTTAAAGAAAAACCCAACTTTTATTGTTGGGTGTTCTCCTCGATCCACTTTTTGATGAAAGCGTCGCGCTCTTGCTTATTAGCCATGCGCTTGTAGTCGTGCCCGCACTCATCGCGCCAAGCCATGTTGGCCTCTGCCTCCGGGCCTTCGCTGCGGTTATCCTTCTGGTCACCCATGGCGAGGCGCTGCTCTGGACGGACTACTGGCCCTTCTGGCTTTGTGTAGTCGATACTTGCCAGCCGTCCTTTGCCTAGGTAGTGTACCTGTACATTTGAGTCTTGGATAGCTACCAGCCCCGCATCTGCTGCTAGTTCGCGGATCTTGTCGGGCGATTGCTCCATTAGTTCGATTTTTTCACCGTCGTAGGTGGTAAGTGTATATGGCATTGTGTTTTTCCTTTCCTTTCTAGTATACCTTATACTTACGTTGTTGTTCTTCTCTCATACGGCGCATACCGTTCTCAATAGCTTTTGCCTTATGGATCATATCAAGCTCATTGCCAATCTCTGGCTTGTACTTGTATTCCCACGAACGGTAATTGATACGTAGAAAGTCAAAGTATTTGATACACCAATCGTCGCCTCGTACGTCCTCTAGGCGCTTTACGTGCTTTTGTGCTGTTGCATTGTTCTTGATAGAGATACCAAGCGCCTTGGCTGCGTCGTAGAAAGCTTTCAGTACAGGGTCATAACCTTTGCGGTCGCTTGTACGTGGCGTAGCAAGCGGGCTGTCTGCTACTGATGTTGGTACATTTTGCTGCACTGTTGCTACGGCGCTGGTTTGCGCCGTGGTATTAGCGGGCAGCTGTTGTGCTTGTATATTCTGCTGCTTTTGAGCTTCCTCTTCGGCTTTTCGTGCGTCTGATTCAGCGATAACCTCTAGCTTAAGCTCATGGTACAAATCATCATCAACGATGTTACCGCGCCTGTCGTAGTTGTCGGCCTCGATGTTTTTTGTCTGTAGGGCACACTGTTCGGCTGCTGTAAGCCCGCGGGTTGCTTCTCTACTTGTAGCTACCGGCTTTTCTTCTGGCAAAAGCTCTTCAACAGCGGTAGCTGCTGGCAGTGGCTCAATGTCTTGCTGCTCTTGAGGTTCTACACTGCTTTCGCTCATCATCTCCTCAAAGCGGGCGGCTGCCGCAAAGTCACCTTTTTTGCGCAAGCAATCAATCTGTGCGCGCTGTAGCTCATACGGGCTATTCATAAACATCTTGTCGTGCTCGTCTTTGTCGTAGCTTTTGGTGTGTTTTTTGCGAGATTCCGGTAGCGGCTTGTCGTCTAGCTTATTGTCCAGCAATTGCTCTTCTGGAGTATCAATAATAGCTGGCTCATCCTCATAGGTGTAGTCGTCTTTGACGGCGGCGTCCTCTCTGTAGGCTTTATCCCACTCTACCGGCACAATCTCTGTACCATCTTGCTTATAAATTTTGCGGGCGTCCTTATCCACTACTAGTAATGGATAAATACCCTTACGCTTTCTAATACCCTTACTGGCGTGTAGCTCTACATGTACCCACCCAGCTTTGTTTAGAAGGCTTAGATGGCGCTTTAGCGTGCGGATACTACACCCCTGCTCTTCTGCTAGCACCTCATTTGTGGCGAAACAAAAGCCTTTCTTCTCAGCTAATTGCTCGATTAAGGTGTAAAGGTTTGCGATTGTATGGTTGCAAGTTCTGCCGTCTGCTAAATACGCGTTTACGAGTGGTGCATATGTCGTTCGGTAAAATCTGATGTATTTGCTGTTGTTGCTCTCCATTAGTTTGATCTTTCCAGGAACGAAAACCGCCTACCGAATTGGGTTTGTATCGATAAGCGGTAAGCGGTTTACGTTCCTAACCCAATTATTGTTTATCGATACTGCCCTTAGTATAGCGCACTAAACAAAATGAGTCAACACTTTTTTACATTTTCTTTTACACACCGCCAGCTTGCTGGCACGCTCCCGCGCAGGGAGCGTAATAAGGGTGTTTTGTGCTAACGTCGAGCTTTGCGCGAAAACTTAATGATTAACTTTAAATTAATGCCCTACTTGTATCTAACTTATGTGGGCCACGGATGGCCCTATAGATGGACAAAATGGCCCTATAGACCATGATATAGTGGACAAAATGGCCCTATACGCGGGCCACGGATGGCCCTATAGAAAATAAAGCCCAACGCAGAAATTTCTATAAAATTTGATTTTAGTGTTGACTTTCAACGTCGTGCATGCTACTATAAGACCAGCTAAAGATTAAAAGAAAGGACAAAATCAATGGCTAAAAACACTAACACAACAAACACAAATATTATTAATAAGGTTACAAAACCATTTGCAAAGGGCCTTACCATCCTTGACTTGGTAGCCCGCCTCGCACTTGGTATTGCAGTATGGTTTGTGCCAGTTCCTAAATTCATGGTATACGCCGCTACGTTCTTGGGCGCTGTTGCAGCCTTCCAGACAGCTGCTATGCTATGGAAGGCACAAAAATAATCACCTAGTGCCATATGAAGAATATTTATAGGTGGGAAAGGATGACGGACGGAGTGAAAGCCGCTACCGGAATCATAGCAATACTATTAGCCTTAATGGCAGTACCTCACATCAACAAATCGGCAGCATCGACAAAGTACGAAGCGACGCCAGAAAGCAAAGAGCAGCAAGGCCAGATAGCCAAGCGGCTAGAGAAGCTTGGAGTGGAGACGCGCCAACAAATAGAGGCTAAAGCCAAGATTGACGCAGAAAACCAAGCAAAAGAGCAAGCAGCTTTGCAAGCCAAGCTGGCAGCGGAAGCTGAGGCTAAAGCATGGACAGTGTCCACCTCGCCTCACGCCAAGGTATCAGTGGCTCGTATTAATGAGACACTGGCTATCTTACGCGAGCTAGGACTCACCAAGATGGGTGCAGCCTACCTTGTCGGTAACTTTATCGCTGAAAGCTATGTGACGCCATGTGGCGTACGAGGCGACGGCGGAGTAGCAGACGGGTTGGCGCAATGGCATCCTGGTAGGCGCGTAGATATGCCTTGTGGGCTACGTGAGCAGCTCATATGGGCTGTAAACGTAGAAATGCCACGGGACGCCGCGAAGGGCGGGTATCCAAGCCTAGCGGGCCGCTTGCGTGATCCTAATGAGACACCGCAAGGCCTCCTACTCGGATTTAAGCAGTGGGAGCGCTACGGGCTAGAAGGCAACCGTGCAGTATACGCTAAGCAGGTGTACGAGTCGCTCGGTAAGTAGATAGCCGAACAAACAACGAAACAGCCACTATGCGAGGGTGGCTGTTTTGTATTGGTTCGGTTATTATATGAGTATGGTATTATTTAACAATTTTAGAATTTAATAAGGGAAGTAACGAAATGGACATACCAGACGGAGCTTTTAACTGGAAAACAAACGGGTACACTCCCGTGTTCAATGATGAATTTAAAACGCCAACATTAGACAGATCAAAATGGCGAACGATTGAAGGCGGCGAGATTGTAACGCAGCGCAAGTCGTATATGGACTTTAACACTAACGGTCGCATAGAAAACGGTTCGGTTGTGTTTAAGGCTACGAGAGAGGCAGGCAAGGTAGTCAACGGTACGGCGTATGATTTTTTCTCTGCCGCTATCCAAAGCGTTAAAAAGTTTTCAGGCGTCCTGTACTTTGAAGCGCGCATGGCGCTGCCGACCAAATCCCGGTGGATGTCCTCAATATTCAAACTTGTACCAACTATTCCGACAGAGTATAACAGCTGGCTAAAGCACATGGAGGTTACCATTACCTCATCGCCACAAGATGATGGTAGTTTTATTGCTTGTGAGTACGTTTGTGGTGGTACAGCTCGGGGGAGCTTTATTACTGGCACATTTAAAAAGCAAATTATTGGCGTAGACAACTTTCACACGTATGCCTTCTCAATTGAAGAGGATCGCATAAAATTTATCTACGACGGTGAGGTTGTTTTGGAAAAGGTCATAGCAGGCGAGACTATCAACGGCCAAATCATGGTGGGCGCTAAACCGTTTGATGTTGTTGAATGGCAGCCACACGTTGGCCTAGAGTTTCGTGGACCTTGGATTGCTGGCCTAGCGGAGATGCTACCTCAAGAGATGAAAGTGGACTACGTCCGTGTCTTTGTGCAAGGCGCAGAAGAAGAGGAGAAGGTGGGCAACACTATCAGGGGCAAAAAGATGCGCTTGATCCAAGACTAGAAGTTTTCCACAGGTTTAGATAAATACCGGCAAAAAGTCGGTATTTTCTATTGCATTATGCACGACGTTGCGCTATTATAAGTACATAAGCAAACGGGGCGAGAGCAAGACGAACTTTGCAACTTAACAATCAGGTTTAAAAACAACTTTTAAAAGAAAGGATAAAGTAATTATGGAAACTAAAGTAATTGCGACTATCGGCAAAATTGCCGCTGTAGTCGGGTGTGTAGCGTCACTTACGCTGGCCTACATGGCAATCTTACAATTTAATATTTTGGCTATGTTCTTTATTGCAGCCGCATCATTCAACGTTTGGCTATTCTGTGAGTGTGACGTAAACGACAGGATCGCAGGGAAGGTGGTACGATAATATGCCGTTTCTGATTATTATCTTACTACTACTATTCTTGCCAATAATCGCCTGGCCTGTGTTACTATTATTTGCAGTGGCGTTTTTCATCGGATACGGCGGTGCAGCAGTCTCTGATTACATTGCGAAGCGCAACCCAAAGTACGCAGCATGGCGCGAAAAGCGAAAGGCAGAGAAAGAGAAAGCCCAAATTGAATGGGACGCCATCAAGGAAGCTATGCGCCTCGATAAAGAGGAGCACAAGCGCAAGGTACACGAGCGAGCACTGGAGATTAACCGTGGCATCAAACAACGCAAATAAGGCAAAGATTAGGATAAAGCTCAAGGTATACAGAGAGCAGCTATACTACATGGCAGAAGCGCTGGAGCTTATAGATGATAAGCTACATGGCGATAGTGCCAACGAATATGTTGCAGACGCTATCGGCAATATCGATAAAGCGCGAAATATGCTTTCTCTAGCAGTAGAAGAACTTGAAACAAAGAAACATAAAGGGGAATAAATGAACTACAACACACCAAAACTAGGTCAAGAGACTAACGACAAATGGGCGCAATTTGATACGCTGAGCGATCACTTGCGCGGTCACTGTAAACACGAAACAGAGGAAAGTATGACAAAGTATAAAAAACACATCAACCAGTATAACGACATGATGATCGATACACCATCGACTGAGGAGCTGCTCGCAGAGCGTAACAGTGCGGCCTTGGGCGACGGGGTGCAGTCGTTTGCGATTCCACGGTCGGTCATTAAGGGTGAGCATCCAGAGCCACACGACTGGGAGACGCCAGAAGCTGAGCCAGTACAGGACACGATGATTGAAATGCGAGAGGTTGTAGACGGCCTGCCAGAAGAGGAGCTACAAACCTATAAGGATCAGATGCTTGCAGAGATTAGCGACCGTGAGGCGATCGTGGACGCTATCAACCGCCGGCTCGACACCGTGCAGGCTAAAGCATACACAGGCGGTGTACGCAGCGCCATCACCAAGCAAGTGAAGATGTAATGTACAAATACACAATCATGTTTCGCCAGCACCAACGCGAAAATCCACGAGAGTTTGTGACTGAAGCGGAAGGCGCTCGCGAAGCGCTCAAAAAGCTTGAACAACAAAAGGGTATGATTTTCTCGTACCGCATAACAAATGTAGAAAGGATCAAAAGTGCTTGAAGACTTAAAAAGCCTTGACGGCGATGACAGCGTAAAGACTGTAGACCAGGCAGTGGCGCTGCTTGGCGAGGTGCAAGACTGGCTTATCAAAGAGCTTGCGCGTCCGCAGTACTACCGAAAGCAACTAGCTGAAGCGATCACAGATATTGAAAAAGCTATCGATTTAACAATTGATTATGGCGAGAAGATGGGAGAGTGGGAGTGAAACAGCAAATACTAGAAGTTCTCGACAAGTCAACTAATAATGGTATGAAGGCCAAAGAGATTATGGGCCTTATCCAGATGGGGATAATCCAAGCACAGTACGATATGTGGGAGGAGCAACATAAGAACCGCAACACACCACCAACTGCCGCTACAGACTGGGCGGTTGCAATGATAGAAAATAAATTATTTGGGAGGTTGGATAATGGAGAATAAATGGCGAGGCAGCGCACTGTGCGCACAAACAGACCCGGAAGCTTTCTTCCCGGCGAACAAAGCATACGCTGATGAGTACAACGGGTACAATAACTACAATGATGCACGTAAGATTTGTGCAGAGTGTCCAGTAAAGGGCGAGTGTTTAGCTGATGCACTCATGACTGGAGATGTAGAGTATGGCATGCGAGGCGGGCTAACACCACGTGAGCGTATGGGCATCTTGGCAACGAAGGTGGCGATGTATGAGTAAGTATATCGTGTCGTCACTGAGTAAATACAGTGAGTATGACAATGAGATACCAAGAGTAGATAAGGTCATTTCATTCAACAAAAAGCCAACATTTGAAGAGGTGCACGCGGCGCTAGACGAGTTTGCTTATTTTGATATAGATGAGTGGGACAAGATCGACGATGAAACATGGGAGACGGGCAATAGCGATGATTGGTACGAGGTTGGCGACCCGGCTTGCTACCAAATCAAAATCCAAACACCAAAGCGTCATAAAGAGATGGTGGACAATTGGATCGAATATATCAAACTTAACACGACACCAAAGGAAGTAGCAGATGTTACTGACTAAATACAAAGTACAAGAGCTGGTGGAGAGTGTCGAAATTGACATGGACGAAGTAGAGGCCAGGACAGTAGCTTTTGTTAAAGAATTTGACGACGACAGTGTCACACTTGTGTATGCTACCGTTGAAATATTCAAAGATAAAATATTAGACGAATTGGGGAGGCTATAAATGATCCAAGACGTAAACAAAGCCACTGGTGAGCTAGTAGAGTTAGATGCTAGCACGCCAGAACATGCTGCCGTCGCCTATGAGTATCTAACACAGATGGAGGCGATGGCGCGGCGGATGAAGCAGCGTATCAAAGAGGATATGCTGGTGCGCATGGGTGACGATGAAGAGCTGGACGCCGGCAACGGTTACATCTTTAAGTTCTCTAGCCGTGCTAGCAAGTATGTCTACCACAAGCCAACGCTTAAAAAGTACCTGGACGAGGACGCTATGGACTCCATCAGTGTTGTTGATGTGAAGGCAGCAGACAAGCTCGTAAAAGAGCTTAAAGAGTCCGGTGTGCTGAGCGACGAAGATATTCAAGAGCTTAACGACGCTAAGTATGTAGAGAACTACACAAGTGTGTTTAAGCTGGAGGTACAGTAATGCATCTACGATTATTCAAAAAGCGAATCAAACAGTCACTGAACTGGAAAAAACTACCAAGTAACCTTAAGCCTAGATATATTCTAGAAGAAATGGAGAGCTATGCAGAGAAGGCCAAAAAGCGCAAAAGCAGAGGCAAGCATACACGCACGGGTAGCGGATCACATTAAGATTAAGTGGCCATTTGTGGTATTTCACACAGACTATGCGGCTGGCCTTAAGATGACTATAGGCCAGTCCGCACAGAATAAACGGCTACAGAGTGGCCGTGGTTATCCAGACCTAACGATACTAGAGCCTGTGAACGGCTTGCACGGCCTCCTCATCGAGCTAAAGCGTGAAGATGTGCATTTGTACGCCCGTAGGACAGGCAGCAAGGTACGAGAGGGCGACTACAAGGTGCGTAAGGCTGGCGACTGGGCAAACAGGCACTACGAAGAGCAGGCGGCTATGCTGCTGGAGCTGCTAAAGCGCGGCTACTACGCTACATTCGCTTGCGGCTACGATGAGGCGGCAGGAATTGTTGATAAGTATCTATCTGGGGGTATACATACCGAGCACCGGTTTGAACTGGTACAGGAGTATGAGATGGTATTTGAAAACTACAAAATAGACACTAACAATAACGAAGAGGTATTTTAATGACACCAGGGCAGAAGCGAGCCAAAAAGCTGCTAGATAGCGACCATAACTACTACAAAAAGATAGCAGAAAAATCAAAACAATCACAAAAACGATATAAGATGAACACAAAAAAGGCAACGATTGCGGCATGGAAGCGGTGGCACAAAGATGAACCGCTACCGGAATGGATCGAGCAAATGGCTGAATAAAACCAGCCATTTTGCTTGACTTATGCACGACGTTGATATACAATAGAAACATAATATAAAACGAAAGGACAAGATATGGCTGAAACACAACAGCTAAACCTTTACCAAAAGCTTGCCAAGATAACTGGCGAGATTGGGGTTATTGCCAAAGATGGTAATAACCAACAACAAAAGTATAAATATATCGAGTACGAAACCATCGCTGGTAAGTTCCGTGAGCTTTTCAGCAAGTATGGTGTCGTGCTTATTCCAAGCATGGTCGAGCAGGAGCGTAGCGCTATTACGACTAGCCGTGGAAGTTCTGGTGTGAGTACTGTATGTCACTTTGAATTTACAGTAGTAAACGCCGACAAGCCAGACGATCGTTTTGTGGTCAAGTGGCAGGGTGAGGCAGCCGACTATGGCGACAAGGCTACAAATAAGGCAGCCACAGCAGCAGTTAAGTACTACTTGATGCGCCAGTTTAATATTAGTAGCAAGGGCGACGAAGACCCGGACAGCCAGACGCCAGAGGTTGCGGCAAAGCAGCAAGCGTCACAAAAGCCAGCAATGGCTAGCGTGCGCCAGATTACAGCGGTAAGCAAGCTGCTCGCAAATAAGGGTGTTACAAACGGTGAGGATCGCAAAGCTATCTTGGGTGCTGCTATCGGCGGCAAGGGTGCTGTGCTTGATCCAAATAAGCTAACAGTGGTTAAGCTAATAGAGGTAGCAAACCGTATCAAGGATGCTACGATCGAGCAACTGCTAGCATCAATCGATAAGAAACCAGAACAACCGACGCAAGATGAATTTGATGCGCCAGTTGACTTTGACAATATACCGGAGTTTTAAGAATGGTAGACAACAGACAATGTGCGGATACGGCAAAGCGGGTATTAAGTATGTATACTGAATCCCTTCCATCCCCAAAAAGTAACGTAAACGTCCAAATAAAGCAGTTTAAAGATGGCAAATGGGGTTGGGTGGTGTATGATGGCTCGCTGGAGCTTTCGCACTCCACACGGCCTTACGAGACGAGCCAGGACGCCTCAGATGGTGCTGTACGGTACTTGCATTATCTTGGCCGGCACGTCCTTGCGGCGCTTGGCTACACAAACAAAAAAGCATCATACCATGGTAACTACTCGGAGAAAATTTAATGACAATCACAATCGATTTTGTAAAGCTGTTTGTGTGGTTTTACCTCATCTGTACTATAATCACAGGCGTAACCTACACATTTAAAATTCTAAAAGCAGAGTCAAAGGGCGAGGCCATAGGTAACGCGATCGATGTTATCATCATAGCCATCGCTACATACCTGCTTGTAAAAGCATATCTGTAGTTATCAACAGGTAATGAATAAAGCCGGCAATAATGTCGGCTTTTTCTATTGCATTATGCACGACGCTAGCGTACTATAGAAACATAAAGGTAAACAGAAAGGACACATAGCTTTGACTATCAAAGAACAAATACGTTATGGCGTGCTGTATACGTCGCGCTTTATGCACTATGCGCACGTAGAAGATAAAGACGGCGTGCTTTATTTCAGGTCAGAGGGCGAGATTGTCGACATGTACGACTACAGCGACGCTGCCAAGCAGATAGAGGCTGAAATGGACGAGCACCACATAAATAAAGCTACGGTGTACGTTGACACAGAAGAACACTTTACCGTTATCAGAGGCTAGAAATGGGAAACCCCTGCTGTCTTCTACATCAGCAGGGGTTGAAAAGAGGGTAAAGTGGTTGTGGAAACCAAGGTGCTTGGAAGGCCGAAACCCTCCACTAGCTCAATTATAGCACATGATTATTTCAAATCAATAGAAAACCCCGCCGGAAACACAACAAAACGGCGGGGCATGTTGCCTGGTTGGAGAAAGGACGAGACAACCAGGTCTGCGACGTACCCATAGGGGGGGCGAATAACTCAAACGTCGTACCTCTATTTTACCAATGGCAGTGTGATATACACAACTACTTGATATGGAAAATAGACTGAATAGCTTTTACAAGCCATTGCACCATACCATGGATAGATACAAGCAGCTTGCGGTTCTCCTCTACCTTGTCGTCCTCTTTAACTTCTGGCTCAACTGGAGTCTCTGGCGTTTCAGGCTCAGGGACAGCGGCACGGTTTTGACGCTCAGCTTCTGCGGCCTTTGCCTCCTCAGCTGCTTTGGCTTTCGCCTCAGCTTCTGCACGGGCTTCTGCTTCGTGAGCTGCTCGGGTCACGGCTTCCTGGCGTTGTCTGTACTCCTCAGAGGCCAGCAAATCGCGCTCAATTGCGCCGTAGTCCCAACCTTGGGCAATCTGCCCTCGGTAGTGCTTCAAGCCTTCCTCGTCCGCCTCACGGCCTAATACGCGCTGGTAGATGCGGTTAATCTCATCAATCTGGCTCTGGATAGCCTTACGGCCAGCCTCGGCTTCCTCTTCGCGGCGCTGGCGCACAATGCGGCCCTCTTGTGAGTTGGCCAAATCATCTTCGATTTGCTGCCAGTTCCAGCCGGCGTCAATCTGCTTAAGGTAGTGGCTCTTTGCGCCCTCGTCTACGTCACGGCCAAGTACCTTGTGGTATAAACCGTTGAGGTGGTTAATCTCTGCGCTGCGGTCACGGGTGCGCACGATGTTCTCAACGTAGCTACGGACACGGTAGATGTTGTAGCCACCAATGCGCCATGGCGCGTCGATTGGCGACACGTTAGCGCTGTAGACAGTGCCTACACCGTAATCAGCGGTACGTTGGCCACTAGCACTTACGTTTTCCTCAAACACAGTACCATCGCCCATGTAAACGCCGATGTGGCCGTAACCGCCGCCATCGTATGGCCAGACGATAATATCGCCACGCTTCAGGTCACCGACACGATCAGCGATACCTTGCGCTACGAGAGTGTTGCCAAAGTCTTTGGCGTCGCCACGAGCGGCAAATGGCGCTGGTACGTTCTCGCACATCTCAGCCAAAAACCACTTGATGAGGCTAACACACTGCCCAGTTAGTACACCTTCGGTGCTATCAGACAGCCCAGCAGGGAAAAAGATGCCAATGCGCTTGCTTGCCCAGTCTTGTGCGTTTGCATCTACTGCCATTATTTAGCCTCCGTGGTCTCGTCGTCAGCGTAAAAAGCTTTGTACAAGCCCTCTGCCGCGTTCCAAGCGTAGCTAATAGCACCGCTCCAGGTAGCAAACAGGCCCATGCTCGGCAGAAAACCAAGGTCAAAAAGCTGCTTCTCAAGCCCAGGTACAGCCAGCAAGCCAAGTGCTGCGGTCAATACAGCGAGTACAACCTGTAGGCCAGTACGAACTGCGCGCCCAAGTTTAGTGTGTTTGTTGAGTAGTTGTTTTGCAAATTCCATTGCAAACCTCCATTTAATTAAATTGTTATGCAATTAGGTTGGTGGTCAATTTTGTATAAACGCCTATACGCGCCGTTTTGCTCGCTCGGATATTTCCAGGCAACCCATGATGTTTGATTGCCAGAGTTATCTTTAACATCCACACAAGCTAACACGGGGCTCTGGCCGTCTGTGCCGTTTGCCCCGTTCGCTCCGCTCAAGCCTGCTGCGCCAGTCGCTCCTGTCGCTCCGGTAGCTCCAGTCTCACCCTTACACTTACCGTTCGCACAGTACCGCGCCACGGCTGCGGCTACTTGCTCGTCAGATGCGTTTTTACCGTCACTCCCCTTACAATTCCCGCTTGCACAATATGATGCTACAGCAGCGGCTACTTGTGCGCTAGTGGGTGACTCTGAACACTTATTGGTAATACAGTAGGCTTTAACCGCCACAGCAATTTCTGTAGCGGTTGGTGCTCTACCATCTGCCCCGTCTTTACCGGACGTTCCGATAACTGAACCGACATTGCGGGCTTCGCCGTCGGAGTAGTAGACGACTAGATTGCCGTTTTTGTCTACTTGAGCGTTAGTGATGCTGGTTATTGGCTTTTCTACCTTAGCGCCACCACTTATAGTGACAGATTGGCCAGGTTGGAGTGTAAGGCTTTTAAAGAGAGTGTAGCCACTAAAAGCTAGGCTGAATATCATAGCCACTGATAGCGCTTTAAGCAGCTTGTCCCTCTTCAACCACTCTACGGCGTGTCGTACCTTGCTCATCGTAGCAGCCCCCCGCTCCCCCTGCTCAGCAATGCAATAGCGATGGGAATAAATGAGGTTATCACAGCCCCGACTACGAGACGAAACAGCCAGCGGTTACGGTCTCTTGCGTCTGCTGCGTCGGCTTTCAAGTCTTTAATCTCGCCATTAAGCTCGCGGATCTGTGATTCAATGTCTTTTTTGTATAGGTCAAGCGCGTAGATTGGCACAAAGTTACCCTCTTTGCGCGCCTCGTGCTTCTGTATGGCGTCGTCTATAGCCTCTTTTACCTCGTACTTATTCATTGGTTGTAGTTCGCTCATCGTTTGGTGTACTCCATGATCACTAGGGCTATGCCATCCGACCGGGTATTGTAACGGAGTTGTTGCACACCGTTATAGACTGCGAGCTTTGCTTGGAAGTACTGCAAGTTCGGGGCTGCCGGGTTGGTGTAACCGTTCGGATAGCGCTCACCATTAGCCATGTTAAGAACAGCATCAAAATTAATGAGGCTATCCACCATAGCAAATGTACCGTCGGCAAAGCCGTTTTCTGCGCCATTGCCAACTGTGTTAAATCTGAACACTTTGCGGTAGATTGGCTTGCCGTCGATAAAGGTTTTGTTGGTGTTAATTTCGCTTGTGGAATACTTATTTTCATTAAACTGTGTCCAATCGATTGCGTTGCGGCCGATACTGCTATCGCCATAGCCCTTAAAGTTGATTGATTTGTCTTTCATGAAACGACCATCAACAAAGCCTGGTGATGCAAAGTCCCTAATGTCGACGCACTTATTGTAGGTAATCTGCGTAACGCCAGCGTCCACGCGCACCTTGGACAGCCCAATAAATGGGTTACCAGCACCTACTGCGTTTTGAATCTGGCTTTCGCTAGCGCCTTGCGGGTTGCTTGATGGCGCGCCCTGCACAACCATGAGCTTGCACATGTTGTTACTATTATTGGTCACCCCCGTTGATGGTGTCACCTTCATGTCGACGTAAAGCACGACCGTGTCGATACGCGGGTTGCTCGAGTTAGCGGTTGGTATAGTTAGAGTCTCTGGCGCATCTAGCCCACAGTATACGCGGTACATCTTGCCACCACTATTGCGTGGTAAGGCTGCAATACCGCTATCTACCTTCACAGACATGCCGGGAGTGTCGGTAGGCGTCACTACGAGACCACCAATCACATCACCCTGGATATGCCAGCTAAAGCCAATCATGTGGCCGTACTCGTCGGTTTTGCCTCCGTCTCGGTTAAATACAAGTCTTGTCATTATGTGTAATCCTTTCAGTTTATATTGTAGTCAAAATATTAATCTTCAGCGAGCCCCTACCAGCAGCGTACAGGTAGAATTTACCGCGCCATATGCCATTATTGCGCCTGTTGCCGTCTAACACGATCTGCCAGCGCTGTACGCCGTTTATTGGGCGTAATCGCTGCACATGATGATCTACCGATCTTTCTGCCTCGTGCGTCTCAGACTTGACGACAAGGCGGTATACGAGGCTGCGTAGCCCGTCCCTGTCTAATTCCTTTGGCACAAAGGTAACGTCTATCACTCGGTCGTTAAACCCGACATTGTCTAAATCAACATCCCACTGGTTGCCACTCTGCACAATACTCGTGCGCACACTATCGCTACCAAAGCCCTGCTGCCCTAGCTTTATCTCGTCACGGAATCGCCGCAAAGCGTTGATGCGCTGGTAAAGGCGGTTGGCTGTCATCATATCTAGCCTAGACATGCTCGACCACTCCTACTTCTACGTTATCGTTTGCTACTACGTACACTTTCATACTCACGGTTTGCCCAGCTGTGCCAGTCACGCCAACCAGCCACTCAACTTGGTTTGTACGGTTAGACACAAGCGGTAGCGGCTGCACAATCCTCTTAAAGAACTGGCCAAACGGTTTTGTTTTCTGGTCTGTCTCGTATACCGGTGTGCCGTCAGGGTATCGCGCCTCAAAGATAATGTCGGCAAATAATACCTCGCTATGCTTGGCGGTGGCCGTAACGCGTAGGAATTTAGCGCCAGCATTGCCGAACTGTCCACCACGAGGCAGCGGCCCTTGCCAGTCGGATACTGCGCTAGTGCTACTTTCGGTAAAGCGCATGTTGTCGCCACTGATTATCTGCGATTCTTTAATCTCGGCCATCTCTCGCTCTAGCTCGGACAATAAAGCCTCCAGCTTCTCACCTGGTAGCTCGCTCATTCTCTCAACTGTCATTTTACCGATACCTCTATATAGCCAGCACACGTACCGCGCACCCGCACTTTAAAGCGGAGACGGCAGATATTGCCGGTGTTTAATATGAGTGTTTTCCAACGCGTCTTTAGTGGGTCACCTGCTAGTGACTCGTCAATCTCCATGAGTTTGCGCACAGTTACAGCCGCGCCGTCGCTATCCTCGTAGTACAAACCACCCTGTATCGAGCTATATTGCGGGAAACTCCACGCCTCCTGGTTGATCATGCCCACATACATAAACATGTAGCCGTTGACGATGGGCTGTGTCTGCGAGCCATTACCGGTAAACGTTACCGTAATCTCTCGTGAGCCGTTTGGTATTGTGCCGTCATAATCCCATACTCTGCCCGTCTCGCTCTCATATGTGCGCACACCACTCTTACCAGAGGTAGGCTGTGTGTACTTTAGCTCTCTAAAGTCAATCTGGAGTTGTCTCAGCTCCTCGTACAAGGTATTTTCAGACAGACGATCGAGCCTAGTCATCGTCTTGATCCTCTTGAATCTGCGGAACTGTAAAGTCATCTAGGTACACTTCTATCTGCTCTTCAAAGCCGTTGTCATCCAGGTGCACCTCAATCTTTTGCACCTGGTAAACCTTATTCAACCCCTCAATCATGCTGTGGCCGCTGGTACGCACCGGTATGTAGTCGCCAACCTTGATATAGTTTGTATCAAACTCGCGCCCAGTTACAGTGATCTTGGGAATCTCAAGCATAGTAGAGTACTTGGCTACAGCAGCGGCGGTGTTTTGGTTTAGCGTGCTTTGCTCTTTCACACTGTTGAATGTCACAACCTTCTCGCGGGTGTAGTATGCATTGATACTCAACGGGTCACTCTGCACTGATACGATTTGGTCATCACCAAAGCCAGAACCAAGTCCCCAGATTTTGTTATACACACTGGTGGCCGAACGTTCGATGGTTGCGCTCTTTACGTTGCCTTCAGGGCCGCCAATGACAAACTCAACATCAACCCTAGGCGAGCCAAACGTAGGCAGTGTGTAAAATTTCTTATCAGGAGTAACCCTTACATCAAAATTACCATCAATAAGGTTGGTAAGCTTTAGTATCTTATCTTTAACGTCAGCTCGCTTGTATGTACGGTCACGTAGCTTACCAGTCATATATTGCCCGTCGCGTGGCACTTCAATGCCCATATCGCCTGCGGTGTCGGCCTGGATACGGCGCACAAGATCAAGCGCAATCTCTGCGGCGTCTGTCTGGCGGTACTCATTGGTTACCAGGCGGTCTTTTAGCATGTTAAGGTAGCCGGTTACACGCACTTCAATATCTGCCTCTTGGTCGATCTTGATGGTTGTAGACGTGACTTGGCCACCTACGATATACACACCGTTACGTTTTACCCGTACATCTGTCTGTAACGGGTAGAGTAATGACTGCGGAGGTGTACCGATACTAGCACAGTACTCCTCAAACTTGTGTAAGTCTACCATAAACTCGATAGTGTCGGCTTCGTTACGCTCCGTAGAGTAGCGCCGGTTTTTACAGAGGTGGGTAATGTCTGCGAGCTTCTGGCCGTTCTTGTGCCATAGCTCAAATGCATACTCGCTGCCATGCTTAAAGTCCATACTATACCCCCATGAAACCGTTACGCCACTCAATTGTAGCTACTACTGTGTCAGCACCGCTTGCGCTCTCTAGCCTAAATACATTATCGCCAGGCTGTAAGCTAAAGAATGTACTTTGGTCACTCAGCCTGTCAAAGATGTTGCCGCCGTTTAGCAGGACGCTACGAGTACGGGTGTCAATGACAACCTCGCTACCTTCAGGCGCACTAAAGCCAGACAGCTGCACAAGTTTGCCAGTAGTCACATTAATCAGTGTTGGGTCAGTCATGCTACCCTTAAACTTGATCACAGGCTTTACTGGAGTATTACCGTTATTACGCGCTGTAACCTCACCACTACCGGCTTGCCAACTAACAGGCAATACATATGGGAATGTGTAACCACCGCCACGCTGCTTGCCAACCTGTATAGATAGCGCTGTGCCGTCTGTATTGTCGTAGATAACAGGGTCGGGACACAGAAACTCAAAGCGAAAATCTGAACTGTTGATAAGGCGGTCAAAGTCCATCTCGGAATCAGTCAGGTGGCCATTTACCAAGTATGAGTTACCAGCATTAGTGATCAGCTCAATAGCGATCGATCTTTGCCGGACGGCCGCCATAATCTCTTTGCGCTTCTCTTCTAGCTCCGCTTCATCTTCGCCGAATATACGCCCTTGTATAGACACTTTGCGCATACCGTAGAACTGTGAGGCGACGTAGCCGCCGTCTCTCTCAGTCAAGACGGCGCTACTCGTACGAATCTCAGGAATAGCAAAACCCTTTACTGTGTCCAGGTAAAACCTACTCTCTCGATCGTTTATTACAAAGTTGTTTAGTTTAATGATCATCCTCTTGCTAACCTCCAACCGATCTGCTCGATTACATTGTGCGCATCAACGTCGTTGTGTACTTCCATGTGTTGTATTGTAACACCGCCGCCACCGCCTCGGCTATTCCGGAAAGCGTTCGCGGTCTGTGTAGCAGTGTACACGTCAGCGCCCTTTGGCAGGTTAACCAGCTCAGGGCCGCGCTCACCAACCAATGTGACACCACCGGCGTAGTTCTTCGCACCAAAGGCGAGACGAGGCAAGCCAATGTGAGGTATACCAGGAATATGCACACCAGGTATTTTGTTGATGATGCCGGCAGCACCGTTGATCATGCTGATAAAGCTGTTAAGGCCGTTTTGCACCATGCCGATGATGCCGTTGACGACGCCACGGATAGTACCGCCGATCATATTACCAGCTACAGTACCGATTGGCCGGAAAAAGCTCGCAATAGCGTTGTACACGCCGCTTGCAACACCGATGATACTATTTAGCGCACCAGATGCCGCATTAGCTGCCCAGCCAAACACGGCGCCAAAGAAATTACCGACACCAGAGAAGATGCTCCGGATTTGCGCCCAGACACCGCCGAAAAAGCCAGCGATAGGTGACCATACAGCCATGACGACAGCAGAGGCGGTTTGGAAAACAGCTTGTATAAAGCCGGTAACAGCTTGGAATCCAGCCGATATACCACTCCACAAAGCGTTTAGCACGGCCATAATCTGGTCTTTAAACGTGATCACAAGCCCGATGAGCAGTGAGAACGGCCAGAACATGATGGCGAGGATAGTCGGGCCCCAGTTTTGCAAGAAAGCGGTCACGTTGTTAAAGGCTGTAGTGATAGCCTGCCATACGTTGCTCAATGCTTGGCCAATGCCAGTAAAGATGCCAGTAAACCACTCAACCATGCCATTCCAGGCGTTTTTTATCCACTCAACAGCGTTGCTAAAGATGTGAAAGCGATTTTCAAGGTCGATCAAAAGCGGAATCAATGCCGCTATCACTGTTATGATCAAGCCGAGCGGGTTAGTACGTAGTACGGTGCTCAACGCCCCGATCACACTGCCAGCTTCTTTTACTTTCACAAGAAGCTGCCCAAACCAGCCTACAACATGGGCTATTTTAAGTGCCACAAAGCCAGCTGCAACCATCTTGAGCACTGGTAATAGTGCAATGAGGACATTGCCGAACGCTTCAATAACACCAGAATCAGCAAGCTGCTTGATTACTTTTGTAAGCTCCGGCAGTAGCTTTTGCCCAAAGTCTGTAGCTACAGTCTCTATTGTGCTCTTCAGGTTGTCTAGCGCACCGTTAAAGCCGCTATTTTGCGCCTTGGCTAAGTCCATAGCAGCACCAGAACGGCCCACAGCCTTTGACATGTCATCGTATGACTTACCTGCCGAATCAGCCAGGAAGGCAGCGGCACGGAAGGCGTCAGTACCAAAGATAGTGGCCAGCGCTTGCTGTTTCTGCTCTTCAGACAGGCCTTTAAGCCCGTTTTGGAGGTTTTGGGCGAGTTGTCGCATACCAACGAACTTGCCGCTAGCGTCGTAAGCGTTGATACCCAACTGATGCATAAGGTTGGCAGCCTTTTTGCTTGGGTTAGCCAAGCTAATAAGCATCGTCTTGAGTGACGTACCAGCGTCAGAACCTTGCATACCGCGGTTAGCGAATAAGCCAAGGGTGGTTACTGTATCCTCTAATGACACGCCAAACTGGCTAGCAACAGCTGCGGACTGCTGGAGGCCAAGAGACAGGCCACGAATATCTGTAGCGGAGGCGTTAGCACCATTAGCGAGAACGTCAGCAACCTTGCCGGCGTCGCTTCCTTTCAATTTGAAAGCGTTCAATGCTTGGGCTGCAATAGTAGCAGCGTCTGCCACGTCAATCTGGCCTGCTTTAGCAAGTGACATAACGCCCTTTGATGCGGCTAGCGTATCATTCACCGACAAACCAGCCTTTGATAGCTCTGTCATCGCGTTTGCGGCGTCTCTAGCACTCACACCAGGCAAAGATGCATCTTGGCCTAACTCACGCGCTTTAGCGGCTACCATGGCCATCTGCTGCGCTGTAGCACCAGATACTGATTTGAATATGTTCAAGCCTTGCTCGTAGTCACCGGCCATCTTCACAGAGGCTACACCGGCAGCTAATGCACCAGCGCCCACAAGCTTCATGGCCGAACCGACAGGCTCTAGGTGCTTTTTAAGCTTCCCAGAGGCGGCACTAACCCTGTCCATCTCTTGGGTGGCTTGGTCTCGTGCCTTGATAATGATCTGTATAGTATTAGCCATGGTTGTTTACGCTACTATTCTGGCGCATTGCCTTTTTATTCTCGTACTCGCTCCGCTTGTCTTCAAGATAGAATATCTTCATCATGTAATTCACCTCTGCGACTGGCTCGTCGTCCATCTCTTGGGCTGTTAGCCCAAACTCTTTACGATAACGCCGGCGAGTTAGCAAGTCCAATGTGGCTGCTTCCTTCGCCGGCCTATCGTAGTAGATGACGCGCTCCAAGTCGCTAACTATTTTGGGTCAGTAGCACCAACCGCCGCAACAATCACTTGCGAGGCTGCGGACACTGGCAAATCGTCCAGGTCATCAGCTTCTGCGTCTACTAGTTCACCGTTAAAGACGATCTTGCCACCCACAAAACCCTTTTTAACCATAGGCAGCAACTGTGCTGTCTGGTCGTCGGTTAGCTCGCCGTCTGCGCTAGCTTCACCCTGGAAGTTGCGTAGCTCTGGCAGCTGCTTCATGGTTAGTGGCGCAATCTCTACGTAAGCGTCCTTCCATAGCTTGCCGTACTTGTCGGCTAGCATGGCTAGACTTACTTTGGTTGCAAATTGTTGTGATAAACGGCCCATATTGGTTGGTGTCCTTTCCTATTTGATTTATTAGTAACTTGCGGTGCTGTTCACCAGCTCTGCCTCAATCTGCGTGCCGTTAGCAGCAGAGAAGAGGCCTTGCACGGTAAACTTCTCCATAACAACGTCATCAAGCCCTTGGTCGCGCTCCCACTCAGAGATAACGACGGCAGGCAAGGTAAACTTAAGCGAAGGGTTTTCGTCCTTGGCTGTACCGATCTTATCGTCGGTGTTTACCATTGAAAGCTCGAGTGCGTACTTGGTGTTCTTAAGCGATGCGTCTTTAAGTGTGTTGTCACTGTAGCGGCGCTCGCACTCAAAACTAACATCAAAGGCTTTGTTGTGAATCTCAGCAGGCGTGACACTACCAGCCTCGTAGTAGGCCTCAGTGTTGCGCTCAATCTTAACCTTTGCGCTCTTGATCGATACACGTGGTGCGGCTGCAAGGCCGGCTTTGTCAGCGGCCATCTTCAGCTGGCAGTACTTGCTGGTAAACTCAGCTTCAGACTCCACAAACGTAACGGTGCTTGTAGCAGGCTTGCCCTGGCGACCGATAAAGTCAGCGGTGTACTTCACATACTCACCAGTGACAATGTCAATCTCAAGGCTCTTAAGGCACGACAGCTCGTACTTAAGGTCGGCAGCTGGTGACTTTTCAAAGATAGTCAAGCTTGGCGACAGGTTGCTATTAAGGCGGGTAAAGTTATGCTTAAACGTACCAGCTTTTGCGCCGGCAGTGCTCGTAACTTGCCCAAGGGCTGCAAGCAGAATAAGCCCAAAGCTTTCTACCTGGATCTTGCCCTCAATCTTGCCCTCGCTCCAGATTTGGGTGACGATGGCGTCGTTGTTTAGGTCAATCACGCCCATGGCGCTGTTGTTAAGTGCACTCTCGTGCTTGTCTTGTAGGTCAGCGCTCAAGTGTGGAATCCAGTGCGCTGCGGTAGTGGCTGCTGTGCCACGCGTAGTTTCCTTGGCGATCCCATAGCTAATACGCCGACCGATAAAGTCGATATTTGCCATTATTTGGCCTCCGTGTTACTGTTATCATCTGATGTATCAGGCTCAGCCTCTTCAGGCTCAACCTCGTCAAACGTTTCTTTGATCATGTTATCAAACCTTAAAGCCGCCTCCTGTGCCGATGTAGCTTCTACAGTCGTGCCAGTCTCGGGGTTAAAGTAGATACGTTTTACTAATTGGTTATCGTTCATGTTCATACTCCTACTTGATTATAAACAATTTGCTAGTTACCTGTGTAGTGGTCGTAGCGCACTATAACATTGATAGTAGCCACTAAAGCCATCACTGGCTCAGTTGCCACACTCCAGCCGGCAGACGTTGGCACAACGCCTAGTACACGGTCTTTACCGCGGTGTCGTAGCCCGTCTAGGTCTACTGTGTCATCTATTGCATCACGGATAAGCCCAGACAGTATGCGCATGTTCTTAAAGTCCTCTGCGCGCTGGCTCTCGTCATCGTTCATAGGAATGATAGCAATGACGTTGAAGCCCTCACGCCGGTGCACTTCAGTGTTTTGTCCAAGCTCGGCCGGTGCGTCGTCTGGCACGATCATAACGGCAGGGTAGCCCTGGTATTTATTCACTCCGTCGTCGTAGTCCACAACCTCTGCAAACACAGGGTTACCGTCTTCGTCTCGGATAGCCTTTACTACCTCTACTAGTTTGTTACTGATCTTATTCTGCATTACGCCTCCAACTTACTTATTACGTTTGCTATAGCCCGTGCTGCGTACTCTTGTATCTGTGGCTCGGTCTCTTTGTACGTCTTCTCGATAAACGGCTGCGGCTGCGTACCCTTACGAGCAATCGAGCGGGCAACAACGAAAGGCGACACATTGCCAAGCTTAGCGCGCACCCACCGCTGAAAGTCTTCGTTTCTCCACGGTGGTATACGACTACCTGGCTTACGGCCCTTCTCTATTACCGGTGCGTACTTACTCAATGGCGTAATCTTTGCCTCGCCATTGCCAACCGTACGCTGGATATTGCCCGCCAGACGCTGCGTAACGCCCACAGGGGCGTTTTTACGCATGGATCGCTGCACTATCACCGAACCGTTAGCCAAGATGCGCTGGACAGCTCCAGAGGCCTCTCCGCGCCACCTACGGCCTAGGTGTGGTACGTTACCAGTATCAACCTTGATGTAGGTAGACATTACGCGGCAAGCTCCAGCACGTAATGTGAGTGAGTCACATTGTCAAAGTTTTCGTACGGGTTAAGTGCTTTGACGGCGTAGTTGCGCCCAGACTGATCAGTCACAGTGTCGTTTACCTTGATCTGGTCAGTGTTAGTGTACATATCAAACGCTTTGTAGGCACTGATATTATACGCCACGCTGTTCTCACGGCTCATAGGCAGAATAGTGCAAGGCACGCCGCTCATAACGGCCTGCGTCTTCTGCACCATCCCCTGCGTCTTCACAAGGCGCTTAACGGTCACGGTATGACGTAGCATGTTGGCGCTGATCATACCAGCAACCTCACAAACGGCGCTAATAGCGTTTGCTCTTTCTTTGATACGCTGTAGGTCTTCTGGTAGTTGCCCACACGCTCAGACGTGACTGTAGTGCCACCGCTGCTAATCTCCTGCATCATACCGCGCACCATAAGGATAGCGGCCATCTTCACGGATGCTGGCACGTCTACGAGGCCATACGTGTAAGTAATGTGGAGTTGGTCGTAGTCTGTGCGCTCGTATTGGTCTTTGTAGCCTGTTGTAGACAGTGTGACACGGCCGGTCTTGCTATCTATACTGTAGCCGTGCACGTCAGTTAAATCAGCGTCTGTGGTCTCGTCAGTGATCCTGCCTTGCTTTATCTTTGACACCTCTTTGATGTACACGTTGTCCAGAAACACCACAGGCCTGTAGTCCTGTATCTCTGTTTCTGTTTTCAATGACCCGAACCACACGCCTGTAATGTCATACAGCCACTGTGGCAGCATGTCGATGTACAGCTGTAGATCAGCGTCCTTGTCGTTGCCGGTAATCCCCAGCTGTTTCTTTATTTCGTCTAATGTAACTATTGCCATAGCTTTATTATCTCCTATAAACAGAAAAGGGGACAGCCTCCAGGCCATCCCCTTCGCAAGTCACAGCCTGTTGGCTATTTCTTGTCCTTGCCAGCACCCTCAGCAGGTGGCTGCTCGTCTTTACCAGCGGCTTCAGCTTCAGCCTTTGCCTTCTCCTCTGCTTCCATCTCAGTGAGAACCTTCTCGTATGGAAACTCTGGCTCATCCTCGAACACGGACAGTTCCCACTCACGAGCGGCGTACTGGTCGCCAGCCTTGTAGCGGGCAATCAGGGCCTCTTTTTCAGCCGCCCATTCAGCCTTGTGCTCATCAATGCGAGCAGCCTGCTCTCGGGCTTCCTCTTGCTCGTGCGTCTCAACGATCTTGTACCGTGGCTCGCCGTCAAAGTAAACCTTTGTCAGCATGTCCAGGTAGTCGAGCTTTTTTTGGGTTACGTGGTACAGGTGGTCACCTGGTACGTAAACGTCCAAACATTCAGTGAATAAGATGTGTGCCATTTAGTGTGTCCTTTCTTTTAATTAAGCACCATTCACACTAGCCATGACGAACCCGTCAGTGATCAGCGGGCTTGCGCCTGTTCGCTTCATCACGCGGAGGCTGTTACGGCCACTTTCAAAGTCACCGTTAGCATAACCAAAGTCAATGCGGACACCGGCAACGTCAGTGATCCAGAAACAGTTTTTGTTTACAAGCCACAGCTCGTCAAAGTTCATAGCAGTTGCGTCAACCTCTACGAACGGAAGGCCAAGCAGCTTGTCGTATGGCAGGCCATCGCGAACGTCTTGGGTGTAGATGTAACGGCCCGTGGTGTCCTTGACAGTGTCAAGCTGCGTAACCAAGTTAGTGTTACCAACCCAGAAAGCGTTGCGGCGGTAGCTAATAGGCATAGCGCGGTAAGCTTTCTTCACAGCGTCGTAGTTAAGCGCTGCAACATTAGCGCCAAAGTTGATCTTTTGGCTTGCTGGCAAAGCGCTCTTGCGGGTACGAATACCACGTGGCTTGCTCGTGCCGTCACCAGCCAAGAAAGCAATGTTTTCCTGGTAGGCAATCTCTTCAGCGAGTTGCTTGGTCAAAAGCTGCTCAACAACGCTAAATGCGGCTGCGTCCTGCTGAAACTCTTCAGTAAGAGGCACAATACCGGTAAGCTTTTTAGCGACAATGTCGAACCCAGAGAAGGTTGCTTTTGTCTTATTGTAGTTAGCCTCTTCAGCTGTCCAAGCTACTTGTGGCCGGCTAACCTGGCCAGGCACACGGAGGTTGGCAGGCGCGTTGCTAATAACGGTAGCAAACTGCCGAATAGGCGCAACGTCCACCATCTTCTCGACGATAGCCTTCTCAATGACAGTAGGCACGAGGTAACCACCGTCAGCCTGTGCGGTGACGTTCTGGCTATCTGCACGGTAACCCATGCGGCGCACCTCAATGTCAATGTCGGCGTACTCGCGAGCAACTTCGCTGTCGATGCGGCGTAGTTCCTGCGTGTTACCAGTACGAACAGCGTTAAACCATGCACGGGTCTGTGCGCGGCCTCGGTCGCTCTCGCTCATTTCTTTGTTGTGCTCGGTCATCTTGGCATGTCGGGCAGCACGTGCCTCAGCCTGCTTGCGAGCCTCTGCTTGGCGCTTCTCAATCTCTGCGGCCAATTGTTCCTTTGTGTAAGGCATTTACTTTTATTCCTTTGTTATCGTTACTTTAATAACCTAATGACTCATCACCTTCATCTTCGGCCAATTCCTTTTCAAACTCTGCAATGATGCGCTCGGCCTCTTCATCGCTGATCGTCTCGGTTTCGTCTACCTCTGTGCTGGCGTCCTCAGTGGCCGCTTTATCTTCGGTAGCTTCTGCCTCGGCTTTCGGCTCAGCTTCAGCTGGCGTATCCTCTTCGGTTTTGGCTTCTGCTTTTGGTGCAACTTCGGTGGCTAGCTTTTCTTGGAGAACTGCTAGCTGCTCTTGCAATGGTTTCATAGCTTCTGCTATTACCGCTTGTAGTTCCTCTTTGTTCATACGTGCCCCTTTTGGTTTAGCTGTTGTATTGTCGAGGGCTGCCTCAAGCTTGCGTGCTTCGCTGAAATAGCGTTTCATCAAGCCCCTTGCCTCCTCTTCAGATATACTACCATCATTAAGCGCACGAGTGGTAGCCCCTGTGTTAGACGGAATACCAACCAGGCTAATCTCAAAGAGTTGGTTTTGGAGATACTCCAACCCTTCGTTTACCAGGTTTTCGAACCCGACACTCCAGGTGCGTAGGAATCCACGCGACACTTTACCCCACGCCCAGTTACCGCCATACTCGCTCATGTCGTCTACGTCGAACTGCACAATAGCGTCGTGTGCCCGCTCGTCAGGCACTGGAATAATCTCCAAGACACGGCCGATATTGCTTGCTGCGTCGCTATAATGATCAAGCTGCACAGTTGGGTTGTCCATGTAGCGCTTAAAGTCCCAGCCGTCGAACTTCAGGCTAGTACCATAGCTATCTACAGACTCATCAGTGAACCGGATACGCACGGTGTGGTTATCTTCATCTACTGATTGCGGTACGCTGTTACGTAAAATAATGTTCATGGTTTATCTCCTATACATATTCTAATTCTGATCCACTATCACTGGCAAGAGTACACAGCGACAGTTAGGGTGGCTTGGTGGGCCTACCATAGGCTCGTAGTCTACCTTAAGCGTGTGTGTCACTGGCTTGCCTGCTTTGCTGGTTGTTGTCACCTCTAGCCTGTCGCCTAGCTCCACAAACGGTTTGTTCAGCTCCACGATCTTGCCATTAAGGCTTTGGCAGAATGGGCAGGCGTCACCTAGCTTGGTGTGCCACTCTTTGCCGGTCACAATGTCTGAATCATCCCAACCGTAAATGTCAGCCTGGCTAGCTGCTCGTACGCTCTCTGTGCGTGCAATGCGGTCTGCTCGCTTGCTGCTCATGTCGCCAAAGATATTCTCAACACGGGCACGTAGTTCGTTGCGGCTCTCTCCCTTGTCGATACCCTCGGCTAGTGTCAGCAGTATCTGCTTCTGGCTCTCGTCGTTAATGTCTACAGCGATCTTGCGTGCGCGCTGCTTCACAAACTCAGATACAGCCGGCACGTCTTTAGGTGGCTTAAAGTTAGGTAGCTGTGCCCAGGCGTCCTTGATCTGCTCTTTCATGAGCGTGGTGTATAACGGCATGAGCGCATCTTGTAAGTTAATATCCCACTGCTCATCACTCATAATGAGCGCTAGCTGCTTGTAGATAGGGTCAATGTCACGCTTTGCCAAGCTACGGTTGCCGTCCTCTACTTCGTTTAACTCTTCAATGACAGCCTTGCGCTGTGCCTCAAAGTGCTTGCGGGCAGCCTTCCTAAAGCTTGCCTCGTACTTATCGAGCCGTGGCTGCATGTCTGCCACCCGCTTTTCGCCTTGCTGGAATCTATCAGCGGCTCGCTTCTCTACCCTCTTTTTTTTTTGATCTGCTGCGCGCTTAAGCATAACAGCTAGCTCTCGGCGGGCACGTTTCTTGGCCTCGTCTGCTAGTTTCTTGTCGTCTTGCTCTTTGTTGCCCTGCTCTTTGTTTTCGTCGCTGTCTGCGGCTTCCGGCTCTTTGTCTTCAGTCTTTGGCTCTGGCTCGCTCTCTTCGCTCTTGCCTAACTCTACGCGGCCAGATGGACGGTACAGCACGTCACCACCTTCGATAGGCGGCAGGTCTAATGTCTTGCGTACTTCATTAACCGTCATCCAGTTATTAATAGCAGCCGTGTTGGCTCTAGCTTCTACGCTCGAGTCGCTCGGTATAAAGTCTACAAATGTAAGCTCTAGGCTCGGGTCGAACGGGTCAATAACGTACTTATTGATAAAGTTACAGAAGGCACGGACGCGTGGCAGCAATGTATACTTGGCAAAGTGATACTCTGCCGCTTCCATGTTCGCCCTGTTAGCCGATGTGATCATACCAAGCAGCGCTGGAGACACACGAAACATCGCCAGAATCTCGTCACGGCTCAACTTTCGGCCTTCTAGAAAGTCCATATCCCGTTGGGTCAGAACGAATTGTTTAGCAGACGCGCCACCACCAAGAATCATTGGTACATAAGCGTTTTGCCCACCACTGTAAAACTCGATAAGCTGCTGTTTTAGCCGTCTAAATGCAACATCTGTCATCTGCTTTTCAGACTCGATGATCATGCTTGGCCGTGCGCTGTTAGCAAAAAAGCGCTGGTTGTAGTCTACAGCCTTATCATCAGTGTCTACTGCACCAGCTGCGGCCTGAATAACCGACATGCCATTGCGTGGGTTAGCCGGGTTAGGTCGGTAATCACGGTAAAATTGGCGCTCTTTGTCTGTGTTCATCCAGTAGTAATCACCATAGCGCATAATCTCGTCGCCGGTGTCTTTGTTGATCTTGTACTCTACTAGGTGAGCAGGTAACACAGTAAGCGCTGCTGGTAAGCCTCGCATCTCCGTGTTTTCACCCGTAGGCACAATATAGCTCTCGCCATTGATATTCAGGTAGCTAGCGTGTAGGTACAGCATCTGCATACCATGTTGGCTGTCTGTTGGGCTCTGCAATAGTGAGAGGATAGGGTGCTCGGTAATCGTATTACGGTTGCCGTTCCTATCAGTCTTCACTAGCTGAAACTCAACACCACTGAAAGCTTCAGCGATAAAGTCGTTAGCAGCAAAAACCCAGCCTTTGTTGGCTGTGACTTGGCTTGCTTTGTCTTTGTACTCTTTTATTTTGCCACCTTGGAATGATGGCATACCAGCATTGTACGAATATACTCCGCCGTCATCGCTCAGGTAGTTGGCGCGTGATTCCGCCGGCTTCTCTTGCCGGTTTAGTACTGCGTCGTACACCCTCTGCAATAATCCTTTGTTATTGGTCATTAGCTTATCATCCTATTATTGTTAATAGCGAATCCAAATGTCGCCCTCATCCTCATTAGAGATACCCATACAGATACTCCAGAATGAGTCACCATGTCCCTCTGGAGACTCGAGCGCTTGCAAAGCGTTGTCTACCATGAGGAGTTGGCTCGTCTGCCTCTGCTCATTGATTAGGTTGATGCGTTTGTTGGTTATGAGCATATCTAGGTTGGCGGCCATCTTGGTTTGGTTCTTGGCGTTTAGTGTTACTGGTTCCATAACCGGGTTTAATAATCCCTGTTCAGCAAATCCCTCAAATTCAGCCCTAGTATTATCATAGTACAGTTTAGAGACATTGAATAGTTCGCATATCTGGTTTAGCTCTTTGTACTGCTTCTCGTATTGCCAGCCGTCCATCCAGAATGAGTATATTTGGCGGTAGCTTATAATCTCGTCGCCGTCTTCTGTCTCG
>RBWB01581187.1_pt1 | contig 34457 bp, 25 predicted proteins | sample 2014201 | NCBI WGS metagenome assembly RBWB01 (sample SAMN10133834, study PRJNA383868) | Human oral metagenome, whole genome shotgun sequencing project. | isolation source: supragingival plaque isolated from 88 juvenile twins | host: Homo sapiens | place: Australia
GCCGGCGAGCGGGCGACGCCGGCGGGACCGGGCGGCCCCGCCGGGATCGGCGCCGCGCCTGAGGACCGGCCCGCCGCACCGGACGCGGGCGGGCCCGCCCCCGACGTCGTCTCCTCCTACCTGGGGCTGCGCTCGGTGGGCACGGCCGGCCGCCGCTTCCTGCTCAACGGCCGCCCCTACTACGTGCGGGCCGTCCTGGAGCAGGGCTTCTGGCCGGACTCGCACCTGGCGGCCCCCGACGACGACGCCCGCCGCGACGAGGTCGCCCTCATCAAATCCCTCGGTTTCAACACCGCGCGCATCCACCAGAAGGTCGAGGACCCGCGGATGCTGTACTGGGCGGACCGCCTCGGGCTGCTCCTGTGGGGGGAGATGGCGGCGGCCTACGAGTTCACGACCCAATCGGCCGCCCGCCTGGTGACGGAGTGGACGGCGGTGGTGCGCCGCGACCGCTCCCACCCGAGCATCGTCACCTGGGCGCCGTTCAACGAGTCCTGGGGCGTGCAGCGCCTGGCCGACCGCCCTGAGCAGCGAGCCCTGAGCCGCGCCGTGGCCGATCTGACCCGCGCCCTCGATCCGTCCCGCCCGGTGGTCTCCAATGACGGCTGGGAGCACACCTGCTCCGACATCATCACGATCCACGATTACGACGGCGACGACGTCGCGACCACGCTGCGCTACGCCGAGGCCGACCGGCTGGAAACGGTCCTGGACGACTTCGGCCCGGCCGGTCGCCGCATCATGGCGCAGGGGACGGCGGATCGCGACCTACCGGTCATGGTCACCGAGTTCGGCGGCATCCGCTACCTGCGCGGCGGGGCCGACGCGGACGGCGACGGTAGTGCCGACGGCGGGACCGCGGAGGAGACCAGCTGGGGCTACACGAGTGCCGAGTCCCCCACGGATTTCGAAGCCCGCCTGCGCAGGGCCTTCAGCGCCCTCCAGGCGAGCCCGCATCTGGCCGGCTTCTGCTACACCCAGTTGACCGACACCATGCAGGAGGCCAACGGTCTGGCCGACTCCCGCCGTCGTCCCAAGATCGACGCCGCCCTCATCCGCGCGATCGTGACGGCGCCCATCACCTCCTGACGTCGGATCGCCGACCGGCGAGCCGACGGACAAGTCAATGTGCCGGGCGATGATGGCCATGACCATGCCGACAGCCAGAATCATCACAGAGGCGTTCTGCTGCGAGCCGCCCGGCACCCTATGCAGGAGCGCGTCGGTATCCGTCAGGCATTCGAGCGGCGTTTGCCGACGATGTCGACGGCGACGGCCAGCAGGAGCACGAGGCCCTTGATGGCCTGCTGCCAGGCGGAGTCGACCGCCATGATCGACAGACCCATGTTGAGCACCCCCATGATGAGGGCCCCGACGATCGCGCCCGAAACCCGGCCGATCCCTCCGCTGACTGCGGCGCCGCCGATGTAGGCCGCCGCGATCGCGTCCATCTCGTAGAGGTTGCCCGCCGTGGAGACGGCCGCCCCGGCGCGTGAGGTGGTGACGATGGCCGCCAACGCGGACAGGAAGCCCATATTGACGAACACCAGGAAGTCGACCCGGCGCACATCGACCCCCGACAGCCGCGCCGCCTTGAGATTGCCGCCCACCGCGTAGATGTGACGCCCGAAGACCGTCTTATTCATGACGAAGGAGTAAATGAGGATGACCAGACCGACGATGACGAGCACGATCGGGGTGCCGCCGGCGGAATAGGCCAGCAGCGCCGTCATCACCGCAATCGCCGACGCGAAGACGACCTGACGCACGACGAACGCCACCGTACCCTCGACCACGTGCCCGGCAGTACGAGCCCGCCGCCGAGCACGGATCTGAGAGAGCACCAGCCCGCCCAGAGCGAGCAGCCCGATAAGGATGGTAACGCCGTCGTAGTTCTTGAGGTAGCCGAGCCAGGCCGGCAAAGACCCGTTGGCGATGGATACAAAGCTGCCCGGAAGACCGGAGACCGTGCGCTGAACGAGAACGACGGTCAGGCCGCGGAAGATGAGCATACCCGCCAGCGTCACAATGAAGGCGGGAATCTCCATAATGGCAACCCAGAAGCCCTGCCAGCAGCCGATGATCAGCCCGATGGCCACCGCGATGAGCACCGCCACGGGCCACGGTACCCCGGCGTTGACCACGAGCAGACCTATGACGCCGCCGATGAAACCGACCAGCGAGCCGACGGACAAGTCGATGTGCCGAGCGATGATGACCATGACCATGCCGACAGCCAGAATCATCACATAGGCGTTCTGCTGGATGAGACTCGCCAAGTTATTGGGCGACAGCAGCAGACCACCGGTAATGACCTGGAAGAAAACGATGATCGCGACCAGCGCCGCGAGAATCCCGTACTGACGCAGATTACGCCCGAGATAGGCCCTGGCGCCGCTCACCTCGCCACCGCCTTCGCACTCCCGTCCTCGCCGCCCCGGCCACCCGGGACGCCCGGGTCGTCCGGACCCGCTGGGATCGCTGAATTCTCCATAGTCATAAGCTTCATGAGGTTCTCCTGATCGGCCTTAGCACGTGGAAGCTGTCCGGTGATACGACCCTGACTCATCGCGTAGATACGGTCGCAGATACCTAGGAGCTCGGGGAGCTCCGAGGAGATGACGAGGATCGCCTTGCCCGAATCGGCCAGCGAATCGATGATCTGGTAGATCTCGAGTTTCGCCCCGACGTCGATGCCGCGAGTGGGCTCATCGAGAATGAGGACGTCAGGGTCAGTGAAGATCCACTTGGCGAGGACGACCTTCTGCTGGTTACCGCCCGACAACGAGCCGACGGGCGCGGCGAGCGAGGCCGTCTTGATGCGCAGCTCGCGTCGATAGCGCTCGGCCACCTCGCGTTCGGCTGAATCGTCGACAACGCCGTGCCTGGAGATCTTGCTCAGAGCGGCCGCCGCCGTGTTGGTCCTGACGTCCGCGATGAGATTGAGGCCGAGGACCTTACGGTCCTCGCTGACGTAGGCCAGCCCGTGCCCCATCGCTTTGGCGACGGTGGAGGTCGAGATCTCCTCGCCGTCCTTGAGAACCGTGCCGGAGATATCGGTTCCGTAGGAGCGTCCGAACAGGCTCATGGCCAGCTCGGTGCGTCCGGCCCCCATGAGCCCGGCCAGTCCCACGATCTCTCCGCGCCGCAGGGTCAGCCCCGCACCGTCGACGACTTTGCGGGAGACGTCGATGGGGTGGTGCACGCTCCAGTCGCAAACCCGGAGGATCTCCTCACCCACGGTGGAGACGTGGTCGGGGTAGCGGTTGCCCAGGGAGCGCCCGACCATGAGGCGGATGATCTCGTCCTCGCCGATCATGCCCTGTCCGTGAAGAGGCGCGGTGTCAATGGTCCGGCCGTCGCGGATGATGGTCGCGCGGTCGGCGGTGTGCGAGACCTCGCCGAGTTTGTGCGAGATCATGATCATGGAGATGCCGCGCTCGCGCAGACCCCGCATGAGGTCGAGCAAGTGGGCGGAGTCGGTGTCGTTGAGAGCGGCGGTCGGTTCGTCGAGGATGAGCAGGCGCACGTCCTTGGACAGGGCCTTGGCGATCTCGACGAGCTGCTGGTGGCCCACGCCCAGGTCCGCCACCCGGGTCTGGGGGCGGATGTCGAGGCCGACCTCCGCCAGCAGCCGGGCGGCCGCCTCGTTGGTCGCGTCCCAGTCGATGACTCCGCGCCTGTGCTTCTCGTTGCCGAGGAAGATGTTCTCGGCGACCGACAGGTAGGGGCTCAGCGCCAGCTCCTGGTGGATGATGACGATGCCCACGGCCTCGGAATCCCGGATGGAGCGGAATTCGCGAACGTGGCCGTCATAGATGATCTCGCCCTCGTAGGTCCCGCGCGGCCAGACGCCGGAGAGAACGTTCATGAGAGTGGACTTGCCGGCGCCGTTCTCGCCGCACACGGCGTGGATCTCACCGCGGCGGACATCGAAGGTGACGTCGTCGAGCGCCTTGAACTCCCCGAAGGCCTTGGTGATGTGCCGCATCCGGAGGATGAGATCGTTCGGCTCCCCGCCCGGAACGGGCTCGCGCGTCTCGCGCGCCGCCTCCCCGGTCACAGTCCGACCTCCTCGGCCGTGTAGTACTCGGAATCGACCAGGATCTGCCTGACGTTCCCGGCGTCAACCGTCACCGGATCGAGAAGATAGGAGGGAACCACGAGGGCTCCGTTGTCGTAGGACGCGGTGTCGTTGACCTCGACGTCGCGCCCCTGAGCGATCTGATCGACCATGGTGACGCAGCGCTCCCCCAGCGCGCGGGTATCCTTGAAGACCGTCATCGACTGCTTCCCGTTGACGATATTCGCGACATTGGCCTGGTCGGCGTCCTGGCCGGTGAGCACCGGCCAGTCGGAGCCGCCGTAGCCGGCGGAGTCGAGCGCCTGGCCGACGCCGAGCGCAATGGCGTCGTTGGGGCACAGGACGACGTCGACTCGAGTGGTTGCGCTGTAGAAGGAGTTGAGCCGGTTCTCCATCTCCGCCTGAGCCGTGGTATTGGACCAGGCCTGGATGCCGATGGATTGCCAGTCGTCGACCGAGGCCGGCAGCTTGCCCGACGGGCACACGAGCTTGCCGGAGCTGATGTAGGGGGTCAGGACGTCCCACGCCCCGGCGAAGAAGAACCGCGCATTGTTGTCGTCCGGACTCCCGGCGAAGGGCTCGAAGTTGAAGGGGCCGGCCGTGTGGTCGAGATCGAGCGCGTCGACGATGTACCTTCCCTGCAGGGCCCCGACATTGTAGTTGTCGAAAGTCACGTAGTAGTCGACGGCCTTCGTATCGCGGATGAGACGGTCGTAGGCGATGACCTTGACGCCCAGGCCGCTGGCCGTCTCCAGAACCGGCCCCAGAGCCGATCCGTCGATCGAGCCGACCACGATCACAGCCGGGGACTTGTTGATCATCGTCTGGATCTGGGAGTTCTGCTGCTCGACCTTGTTGTCCGCGAACTGGAGCTCCACGACGTACCCGAGGTCCTCCAGCAGGGACTTGAGGTTCTCCCCGTCCCGGCTCCAGCGCTCGAGGTTCTTCGTGGGCATCGACACGCCGATGAGCGCGCCGTCGCCCCCGTTCGCTCCCCTGTAGTAGTCGGCGGTCCTCTCAGCGGTGCACGCCGTGAGCGTCCCCGCGAGGACGGCCGCGCTCCCAGCGACGAACGTCCTACGTGTCAGATTCACCTCTGGCCTCCTTGCCTTGCAGGCGGCATCATCGCCGTCCTGAATGTTTCATGGAAAACGTTATCCATCGATCCCGGGTTTGGCAAGCAGGTCGCAAGCGTCTACGACGATCGCCGATAGCATGAGAGCACCGAACATGCACGTATTGAACCAGATTGTATTGACAGTCAACGAAATGAGTGAGGGGCAGCCGACGTTCACGGCCGCATGCCGCCGACCACGCGCGGCGTGCGGAGCCCGGACGAACTCGAAGGCGCCACGACCGCCTCGCCGCACAGATGATCGTTCGGGCAGCATCGGCGTCGCGCTGCGTGGACCGGTCGAGCGACCGCGCCGCCCTCGAGGCGGGAGAGGAGGGAGAGGACTAGCCCCCGAGCAGGGCCCGGGCGCTGTGGACGTCGGTGATCAGGACGTTGACCCACTCCCCCAGAAGGGCTCCGCGGATGGCCGCGTGCTTGCGCTCGCCGCCCGCGGCCGCCACACGACGCGGGACGGCGCGCAGCTGCTCGGCACTCGCCCCCACCAGCCGCGCGTCGTAGTCGCTGGCCACGGGAGCCCCCTGCGCGTCGAAGAACCGCAGGCACACGTCGCCGACCGCCCCGGCCGCCGTCAGCTCGGCCACGTCCGCCTCGGTGGTCATGCTGCCCGAGCGGCCCAGCAGCGCCGGGGACTCCAGACTGCCGATGCCCACCAGAGTCGTAGTGACGCTCGGCAGAAGGTCCAGGACGCCGCGCACCGAGGCGTCCTCGGCGAGCTGACCGGCCGCCGCCGCCGAGCCGAGAACCGCCGGTGAGGGGAAGAAGACCGGCTCCGCTCCGGTGGCGTGCGCGAGCAGGTCGATCAGACGGGTCGCCTTGACCTGCACCTCGGGATTGCCGACGCCGCCGAAGAGCTGAATGACCTTCTGCGCGACCGGCGCACGAAAGGAGGGGAGCTGCTGGACAGCGCCCAGCCAAGTGGAACTCCACGAGGACAGGCCGATGACGTCCCCGCCGGTCAGGGTGGTCTCGAGGTAGGTCGAACCGGCCGAGGCCAGGGCGACGTCGATCTCGGCCTCCTCCCGTCCGGTGTCGACGACGACGCACTCGGCGAGCCCGTAACGACGCTCGAGGTCCTTCTCCAGGTCGGTGTACGTGCCTTCGGGCGCGGAGACCACGGTCCGCACGACCCCCTCGGCGGCCGCCCGCTTGAGCAGGCGGGAGACGCGCGGCTGGGAGACGTGCAGCTCGGAGGCGATGTCGGCCTGACGCATACCCAGCTCGTGGTACATCCGAGCGATTCTGGCCATCAGGCGCAGCTGCGCGGTGTCTGCACGAGTCGACATGGAACGGCCCTCCCAGGCGTCGGCGACCCGCACCTCCTGCGGGTCGCCGCCAGCCTAGACCGCACGGACGCCGGGAACGCGCAGGACGCCGCCGGAGTCCTCACGCGGGGCGTCGGAGATGAGCGCGGCCGCCCGGTCGTAGGCAGCGCGCACCGCCGGCTGCGGAGCCGCCTCCAGCCGCTCGACGGGCCCCGCCTCCCACATGGGGGGCTCGGACCCTCCGGTCAGGATCCAGGCCGCCTGCCTGGCGGCGCCGTTGGCAACGTACTCCCCGGGCTCGGGCACGTCCACCGGGACCGCGAGCACGGCCGGAGCCAGCCGCCTGGCGCTGGCCCACTTCACTCCCCCGCCGACCATGGTGACGGCTGTTACATCAACGCCCTGGGCGCGCACCGCGTCGATGCACGCCCCCATGAGGCACAGCAGCCCCTCGACGGCGGCCCTGGCACAGTTGGCCGGCGTCAGGCTCGCCAGGGTCATGCCCGTCAGCAGCCCCGTGGCGTCGGGCAGGTTGGGCGTGCGCTCACCCTCGAGATAGGGCACATGAACCAGACCGCCGGCGCCCGCCTCGGCGGACAGGGCCAGGCGATCGAACTCCTCGTACCCCACGCCGAGGATCCGCTTGGCGGCGTCGAGCACGCGCGCGCCGTTGAGGGTGCAGGCCAACGGCAGGTAGGCGCCGGTGGCGTCGGCGAAACCGGTCACCAGACCGCTGGCATCATGCGTGGGCGTGGCGGAGACGGCCGCGACGACGCCGCTAGTCCCCAGGGACATGCTCGTGCGCCCGGGCCGCAACCCCAGTCCCAGAGCGGCCCCGGCGTTGTCCCCGCAGCCGGGTCCCAGCGCCATATGCGACAGGTCGCGGCCGAGGACGTCGGACCCGCCGTGGGCGACGACCTCCCCGGGGCCGGCCACGCGCGGCAGGATGATGCGCCCGACCTCCTCCTCGCTGCGGCGCAGGGCCAGAGCCAGCAGGTCACGGCGGTACACGTTGCGCACGGAATCGAAGTACCCGGTCCCGGAGGCATCCGAGCGATCGGTGACGAGCTCGTCCAACGACGTCGCGCCCGAGAGCCTCCAGGTCAGCCAGTCGTGCGGCAGGCAGACGGCGGCGATGCGCGCGGCGGCCTCGGGCTCGTGGTCGGCCAGCCACCGCAGCTTGGCGATCGTCAGTGAGGCGACCGGCACACTGCCGACCCCGTCGGCCCAAGCGGCGCGCCCAGCCGCCTCATCGCCACAGCCCAGCTCGACGATGAGATCGTGAGCGGCGGACGCCGAGCGGGTGTCGTTCCACAGGAGCGCGGGCCGGATGATCTCGCCGCCGGCGTCGAGGACGACCATGCCGTGCTGCTGACCGCCCACGCTCAGCGCGGCCACGTCGTCCAGGCCGTCGGCGGCGTCGACCGCCTCCCCCAGAGCCCGCCACCACTGATCGGGATGGACCTCGGTTCCGTCGGGATGAGCCGCTCTGGCCTCGCGGACGAGCGCGCCGTCGGCGGCGTCGCGGATGACGATCTTGCAGGACTGCGTCGAGGAATCGACGCCAGCGACCAGGGTCATGCTGAATTCCTTCCACGGTGAAGGCGGCGGTATTGAGAAGCGGTGATGCGGAACGCCGAATCGTGCCGTCGATGGGACGATGCAGGCGGAGCCCGGACGAGTTTAAAAGAGCCGGGGATAATCCTGTGAACTATGAGATGAGGTGCTGGACCGCCTTCTCGTAGAGGTCGACGAAGTGATAGTCGCGCGCGGCAGCGGCTCGGACGTCGACATCCTCGAAGGCGGAGCGGTCGGCGACGAAGTCGTCCAGGGACTCGCCGGCGCCGAGGGTCGGCTGGCCGAGCTCGTAGACGCCGGCGATCTCGAGAGCCTCGCGAACCTCGGGGTCGGCGCGGAAGGCCCTGGCCTTCTCGGCGAGCTGGAGGTACATCTCCATGTTGGCCGCCGCCGACTGCCACACACCCTCGATCCCGTCGGTGCGCGAGGGCTTGTAGTCGAAGTGGATGGGACCTTCGTAGCGGGGGCCGCCGCCCGGGAAGCCGTTGACGAGGAGGTCCACGGTGAAGAACGCCGACAGCAGGTCGCCGTGACCGAAGACGAGGTCCTGATCGTACTTCAGACCCTTCTGGCCGTTGAGATCGATGTGGAAGAGTTTACCGGCGTTCAGCGCCTGAGCCAGGGCGTGGGTGTAGTTGAGGTTCGCCATCTGCTCATGACCGACCTCGGGGTTGAGCCCGACGACGTCGCCGTTGTCGAGCTGGGCGATCAGGGCCAGGGCGTGGCCGACGGTGGGCAGGAAGATATCGCCGCGGGGTTCGTTGGGCTTGGGCTCCAGACCGATCCTCAGATCGTACCCCTTGTCCTTGATGTACTGGGCGACGGTGTCCAAGCCCTCCTTATAACGGTCGAAGACGGCATTCAAGTCCTTGGAGGAATCATACTCGGCCCCCTCGCGTCCGCCCCACATGACGAAAGTGGTGGCGCCCAGCTCGGCGGCCAGATCGACATTGCGCAGGATCTTGCGCAGCCCGAACCGGCGGATGGAGCGGTCGTTGTTGGTCAGCCCCCCGTCCTTGAAAATCGGGTGGGTGAAGGTGTTGGTGGTGACCATCTCGATGGTCAGACCGGCGGCGTCGACGGTCTTCTTGAGCCTGGCGACGATCTCGTCCCGCTCAGCATCCGTGGCATCGAAGGGGAAGACATCGTTGTCGTGGAAGGTGATGCCCCAGACGCCGAGTTCAGCGAGATGCTCGGCGTACTCCCACGGCCTCAGCGCCGAGCGCGTCGTCTCACCGAAGGGGTCGGCGGCGAGCCAACCGACCGTCCACAGACCGAACGAGAACCTGTCCTCCTTGGTGGGCGTGCGAACCATGGTCTCCTCCTTGAGCCAGAATTTGTTTGTTGGGACAACTATGGCATGGCCATGGGGTAAGGTCAAGAGCGTGTCTCGAACGCAGAAGACGGCGGGGCCGACGCCGCCCATCCGACCGGCCGCAGCGGCCCCCGCCTCGCCGGCCGCCTCAGCACGCCAGTCCAGTCTGCGCACCTCCAACCTCGCACTGCTCGCCAATCAGGTCTTCGCCTCCGGCGATCCCATCTCCCGGGCCGACGTCGCCGCGGCGACCGGGATGACCCGCTCGACGGCCTCGCGACTGGCCGACGAACTCGTCGCGGCCGGCATCCTCACCGAACTCGAGCCGACTCACCCCACCGGGCCGGGCCGCCCCGCGGTCCCGCTCGCGCCGGCGTCGGGCACCTTCGTCGCCGTCGGACAGGAGGTCAACGTCTCGCGCATGGCGGTACGCGTCATCGACCTGTCCGGCGAGGTCCTGGCCGAGCGCGTCGTCGTCGACGATTTCGAATCCTCCGACCCCGCCGAGGTCCTCCCCCGGCTGGCGGCCCTGACCACCGACGTCCTCGCCCTGGATGCCGTCCGCCGCGCCCGCAAAGTCGGCGTCGCGCTCGCTCTGCCCGGCCTCGTCTACCACAACCGCCTGCTGCGGGCCCCCAACCTCGCCTGGCGGGACCTCGCCCCGGCGCCTCTGCTCGCCGACGCCCTGGCTCCCGACTCCCTCGACCTGCACCTGGGAAACGAGGCGAGCTTCGGCGCACTGACGGCCGGGCGGACGCGACCGGCCGGCCCCTATTCGACACCCTCCTGCATCTACCTGTCGGGCGAGATCGGCATCGGCGCCGCCCTAGTGCGCGAAGGCCGCCTCGTCGAGGGAGATCACGGCTTCGCCGGGGAGATCGGGCACATCCAGGTCGACCCGGACGGGCCGGAATGCACCTGCGGCAACCGCGGGTGCCTCGAACGGTACGCGGGCCGCAGACTCATCCTCGCCGCCGCCGGGCTGCCGACGACGGCCCGACCCGATGAGCTCGTCGCGGCCTGGCGGACCGGAGCACCCGCCGCGCGCAAGGCGGTCTCCCGGACAGCCCGGGCGCTGGGCGTCGGACTCGGCGCCGCCATCAATCTCCTCGACGTCTCCACGGTGGTCCTGGGCGGGCACCTCGCCCCGCTCACCGACATCCTGCGTCCCGAACTCGAGGCCGAGCTCGAGCACAGGGTGCTGGCTTCGCCGTGGGCCCGCCCGACGATCGTCACGGCTCCCGACGATCACATGCCGGGCGCCACCGGCGCAGCCTGGTCCCTGCTCGAGACCGTTGTCGCTGATCCCGCTGCCTGGATCTGACGCGGACCGGCGCGGCGATCGGCGCCGGCCGACGGATCCTAGGCCCGGCGGGAGCGGACTGCCTCCTCGCGCTCGCGCAAGTAGCTCACCGTGTCCTTGACGAGCCGATCGAGCGCCGGGACGTCGGGCACGCCGTTGCGCGCCGGGTAGGGGCCCGCGCCGGGCCCCAACGGCTCCGGGGTCAGGAAGCGGCCCTCCGTATTGCACCCCACCAGGTAGGCGGCCATGAGGATCGTGTCCAGGTCCATCGAGCCATCGCCCAGGGCACGTCGGTTGGAGTCCGCCAGGTGGAGGTTCACCAGGCGCTCGCCCGCCTGGAGGATGGCGCGCGCGATGTTCTGCTCCTCGACCTGCATGTGGTACACGTCGCCATTGATCCACTGGACGCCCGGGGAGTCGACGGCGTCGATGTAGGTCAGCGCATCGGCGACCGTATGGACGATGGACACCTCCGCCGACCTGATGGGCTCGATGGCCGCTTTGACTCCCAGCTCCTCGAAGAGACCGGCGACCCGGCGCAGGGCGATCACCGAGCGCTGGAGCTCATAGGCGTCGTACGCCTCCGAGCGCCCGCACGACCCGGGCACCACCAGCAGGTAGTGGCCGCCCATCGCGTGAGTGAACTCCACCTCCCGGCGAATATAGTCCAACGCCGCCTGCTGCTTGACCGGCCGGTTGGACGACAGATCGTTATCGTCGGAGAACATGCCGCACACCCCGGAAGTCCGCAGGCCGTACTGGGACAGCACCCGCCGGGTCTCCTCGACCTCGTACCCGAGCGAGGGCCCGTAATGGTTCCCGTGCAGCTCGATGAAGGACAGCCCGTTGCCGGCCAGCCGCTCGGCCGACCTCTCCAGCTCCTCCAGACCGAATCCCCAGTTCGACCACGAGATGTTCAGCCTCCGCTCGAAACGGCCGGGGTCCTTCCTCTTCGCCTCGAGGTACTGCTCCTCGACTTCGCGACGCCAAATGTCGACGTTCTGCTCATCCGCCACGCCGGGCTCCTCTCCGATTCGTCATTCCAATGTACGAAATATGGGATGTGTGAAATATAAAATGTGAGGAATAACTGCGGTCACCGGTGGTCCGCTCAACCTGAGCGGACCACCGGTGACCGGGCTATGCCGATTGCCTGACGACCAACTCGGCCTCGAAAGTCCTGCCCGATACCGGGGCGCCGTTCTCGAAGCTGGAGACGACCTCGCCGGCGATGAACTCGCACATCTCGGCGATCGGCTGACGCACCGTCGTCAGGGGCGCCTCGACGACCGAGGCGTAGGGAACGTCGTCGAAGCCCGAGACCCCGACGTCGGCGCCGACGCGCAGTCCGAGCTCGGTGACCGCCTTGGACACGCCGAGCGCCAGGTAGTCGTTGAGGCACACGAAAGCGTCCGGCCAGTGCCCGCGCCCGCCGGCGAGCACGCGCCGGGCCACCTCGTAACCGCCGTCCCAGGTCGGCCCGGAGGCCCACTGGACGTCGACCGACTCCAGGTCCAGCGACCGGCTCGCGAGCTCGTCGGCGAATCCCGACCACCGGTCCTTGTGCTGGGTCGCCCGGATCCCCTCATTGACGAAGCAGAACCTGGTCATCCCCCTGGAGCACAGGTGCGCGGCGATCTTGCGCATCCCCTCGTAGTCGTTCACGCCGACCGCCGGGAAGCCGGGGCGCTCGCTGCGCTGGGCCATGAGCAGGACGGGTACCCCGCAGTCCCTCAGCCGCGCCAGTTCCTCCCAGCACCCGCCGGTCGAGCACACGATGACCGCGTCGACACCCACGCGCTCCAGGCTGAGCAGAGCCCGCTTCTCCACCTCGGCGATCTGCCCCGTCTCGGCCACGACGATCGAACACCCCGAGGCCTCGAAGCACCGCCCCAGCCCGTGGGCCGTCTCAGCGAAGAACGGGTTCGAGATGTCGAAGAACACCGTGCCGACGAGGGAGGACCGACCCAGGCTCAGGGCTCGTGCGGTCGCGTTCGGGGAGAATCCGCTCGCCTCGACGACCCGCTCGACCCTACGGCGCAGAGCGCCGCTGACGCGCTCGGGGTGGTTGAACACGTTGGAGACGGTGCCCACGGACGTGCCCGCCAGGCGTGCGACCTCCCGGATGCTCAGCTTCCTGTTGCGGTCCGAGTCCACGGGGTCAGTCTCTCATCCGGTAACGGCGAGCGGCATAGCTGTTGACCAGGATCGAAGCGATCAGGACCAGGCCCAGTGCCAGCAGCTGGGCGCGAGAGCCGGCGGACCCCTCCATGGAGATCAGCAGTCCGGCATTGAGCCAGGTGATCAGCAGCGCACTCGTGATCACGCCGCTGACGCGTCCGAATCCTCCCTGGATGAGCACCCCGCCGAGGGCGGCGATGGTGATGGCCGGCAGGGCCATCCCGCTGCCGGTCGTACCGGCGTCAGGGCGAGCCGAGGCGTACTGGGCCACGTTGACGACGGCGGCCAGGCCGCACAGCAGACCCGAGGCGAGATAGGCCGACGCCCGCACCGCCCTGACGTTCTGGGCCGCGTACTCGGCAGCGACCTCGTTGGTCCCCACCGCCAGCAGGGAGCGCCCCCAGGCCATCCTCTCCAGCAGGATCCAGGCGACGACGACGCTGGGCAGCAGAAAGGTCAGAACCTGGACGGGCAGGAGCACATCGCCCCACAGTGCGATGCGACCGGTGAGCACCCCGTTGGAGGCGGTGATCCTGTCGCCCGAGATCGGCGCCTGACCGCTGACGACCATGGCGATCGACGCGTAGGCGTACTGGGTCGCGAGGGTGGCGATCAGAGGCGGGAACCGGAAGTAGCCGACGAGGACGCCGTTGACGGCTCCCAGGACCCCGCCCGCGATCACGGTGACCAGAACGGCCGGCAGCAACGGCATCCCGGCGATCTGCACCAGATAACCGAAGAGCATCCCGGCCAGGGACACGATGGCACCGACCGACAGGTCGATCCCGGAGTACCCGGAGATGATGACGAACATCTCCGCGAGCGCGAGCAGGGCGATCGGGACCAGCGACTGAAGGGAGGAGGCCATGTAGATGGCGTCGAAGGGCGCGAACAGGTAGCCCTGGCTGCTCAGGGCCATGAAGACCGCCACCAGCATGACGGTGAGCAGGGCGAGGGCGGCCACTCTCTCGGTGAGCAGGACGCGGAGCATGCGGGCGGGAAGCGACTCGCCGACGCGGTCCTCGACGGGGTCCTTGTGCGCGGGCGCCGTCCCCGGTGCTGTGGTGGTTGAGGTCATGCGCGGGCCCTCCTGGACTGGCGAAGCAGGTCGACACCCACGGCGACGAGGATGATGACCCCGACGAAGAGCTGGGTGATCTCGGTGGGAAGGTGGAGGTGGATGACGGCCGCCTGGACGGAGCCGACCAGGACTGCGCCCAGGAGCGTGCCCAGGACCGTCCCGCGACCGCCGACGACGGAGGTGCCGCCGATGACGCAGGCCGCGATAACCGACATCTCCATGCCGTAGCCGACGTTCTGCTGGATGAGGCCGCCGCCGCCCACGGAGATGACCGCGGCCAGGCCGACCATCATCCCGCAGAAGACGTAGAGCTCGAACAACCGGCGTCGGACCTTGACCCCGGCGAGCCGGGCGGCGTTCGGGTCGTTGCCGATGGCGTAGATGTGCCGACCCGTCGCCCAATTCCTCATGTAGTACCAGACCGCCGCGGTCAGAATGAGGGCGAGCCACATGGCGTACGGCAGGCCGAGGAACTGCGCCTGCTGGAGGTTGCCGCCCAGAAACCCGAGGGTGCCCGGGACTCCGGAGACCTGGGCGTCCCCGAAGATCTGAAGGGCGATGTAACGGAAGACGTTGAGCGTCCCGAAGGTGCACACCATGGCGGGCACCCGTCCGAAGGCGATGAGCACGGCGTTGACCGCGCCCAGGAGCGCCCCGATGGCCAGGGCGGCCAGGATCGCCACGGGCGCGCCGACCCCCGCGTCGCGGATGAGCTTGGAGACGACAACCATGACGACGGCGAGCGAGGCGCCCACCGACACGTCGATCCCCGCCGTGCACATGATGGGCGTCATGGCGATCCCGATCACCGCGATGGGGGCGATCGTGTAGAAGATCGCGAAGACGCTCGCCGGTTCCATGAAGGTCGGTGTCGTCACCCCCATGGCCACCCACAGGAGGGCGATCACGACGATGAGAACGGCCTCCTGCCCCTCGAGGAGGCGGCGGCTCCTGCGCCGTCCCGCTCCCAACAGGGACAGTCGTTCGATGATGCGCGGTGTCATACCCTCTCCTCCACTTCCGCCTCTTCCACCTCGCCCGACGCGGCGCTCAGAAGGGAGACGGCGGAGACCTCCCCGTTCATCTCCACCGTCGACTCCCCGTGCCTCATGACGAGGATCCTGTCGGAGAGGAAACGGATCTCCTCCAGGTCCGTCGAGACGACGATCGCGGAGCGCCCCTGCGCCGCGTGGTCGAGGATCAACTGGTGGATCTCAGCCTTCGCCCCGACGTCCACCCCCTGGGTCGGCTCCTCGACCAGGAGGATCTCGGGGGCCTCGACCAGCTGCCTGGCCATAACCACCTTCTGCTGGTTGCCTCCCGACAGCGACCCGATAATGGTGGACGGGCCCGGCGCCTTGACCCGCAGACGGGCGATGAACTCCTCCACGGACCGCCTCTCCCGCGCATAGCTGAAGAACCCGAGCCGGGAGAAGAAGGGCAGGTGACTGGAGCTGAGGTTGAAGGACAGGCTCTTGGGCAGGAAGACGCCCTGGAGCTTCCGGTTGCCCGGCAGCATGGCCATGCCCAGTCTCATCGCCTGATGAGGAGAGCGGATCTCCGCCTTCTCCCCCTTGACGCGGATCTCGCCGGAGGCGGCGGGCACGATCCCGTACAGGGCGCGCACCAACTCGGTGGTCCCGGAACCGATCAATCCGTAGATCCCGAGGATCTCACCCCGGTGCAGGTCGAAGGACGCGTTCGTCAGCCGAGGCCCCTGAGACAGGGAGCTGGCGGACAGAACGACCTCGTCGGTCACGACGCTGCGCCTGTCGGAACGGTCGGCGACCTCGAACTTGTCTCCGACCATCGCCCGGGCGATCTTCGTCGGCGACATCTCGCGCGCGGGATAGGTCCCGATCACCGATCCGTCGCGCATGACGGTGATCCTGTCGGTGATCCGCCCGAGCTCATCGAGGCGGTGAGAGATGTAGATGACGCCGATGCCCTCGTCCCGCAGACCCCTGACGATCTCGAAGAGACGGTCGATGTCGGAGCTGGCGAGGATCGCACTGGGCTCGTCGAGAATGAGCAGCCGCACGTCGACGGCGAAGGCCTTGGCGATCGACACCAGCTGCTGCTCGCCGACCGGCAAGTCGGCGACCCGCTTGTGCATGATGCCGGGCTCGAGCTTCAGACGTTCGAGGAGCGCCTCGACGCGGCCGCGCTGATCCGCCCAGTCGACCTTCCCGAACCGGGTCTCCTCGCGTCCCAGGAAGATGTTCTCCTCGACGGTGAGGTCGGCGAACAGCTGCGGCTCCTGGTAGACCGGGGAGACGCCGGCCGCGAGCGCCGCCTGCGTGTCCCCCGAGGGAACCTGCGAGCCGTCGACGAGGACGATCCCCTCGTCGGGCATCTCGGCGCCGCTGATCATCTTGATCAGGGTGGACTTGCCGGCGCCGTTCTCCCCGACCAGGCCGTGCACTTCGCCGCTCCTGACCGACCAGGTCACCTGGCGCAGTGCATGCACCCCGCCGTATCTCTTGTCAATACCGCGAACCTGGAGGACGTCGTTCGGCGAGTCCTCAGTCATCGCATCATCTGTCATGTTCCGCGTCTTTCCGACCGGCTTCCCCGACCGCTCTGCGACGGTCCGCGCGGGCACCGGGTGCGGGGCCGGCCTGCGACCCCGCACCCGGGTCGAGCGTCGCCGCACGATCGGTGGGTCAGTAGTCGTAGTCTCCGGCGTTGTCCGCTGTCAGGATCAGTGGGCGGCCCATGACCAGAGTCTTGGAGGACTCGTCGTAGGTGACCCCTGAGATGCGGCCGACGTCCTGGGTCGGCGCGAAGGTTTCGCCCTGGGCCAGCTTCCACCCGGCCCAGGCGGTGAGGTAGCCGAGGTTCTCCACGTCCCAGAGAACGGAGGCCGATGAGGAGCCGTCCTGGAGGTAGGGCAGCATCGCCTGGGGCGTGCCGACACCGGTGGTGTGGATCTGCCCGGTCTTGCCCGATTCCTGGACCGCCTGGGCGACACCGGGCGCCGCGGTGGTGCACGGGCCGATGAGACCCTTGAGGTCGGGGTAGGCATTGATGAGGTTCTTGGCCATCGTGACCGCCTTGGCCTGGTCCTCGTCGGCGTAGACGGTCTCGACGATCTTGAGGTCGGGGTAGTCGGTGGCGGCCTTGTCCTGGATGACCTTGATCCAGGCGTTGAGGTTGGCCGCGGTCTGGCCGCACGAGACGATGGCGACCTCACCCTCCCCGTTCAGGGGCGCGGCGATCTGCTCCAGGAGGGCGGTTCCGATGGCCTCCTCGGTCGCCTGCGTCACGAAGACCTCACGGCTGGAGCTCGAGGCATCGGTGTCGGCCGTACCGACTTTGATGCCCTGCCCCTGGGCCTCGGTGATAACCGGTGCCATGGAGTCGGGATCGTTCGGGGCGACCATGAGGGCGTCGACCCGCTGCTGCATGAGGGAGCGGACGACCTCGCTCTGGGCCGCAGGGTCGGCGGTGGTCGGACCGCTGTAGACCCATTGGAAGCCGAACTCCTCGCCGGCGTCCTGGCCGCCGGAGTTCATGGCCTCGAAGAACGGAATCCCCTGGACCTTGGGGACGAAGGCCACCGAGGTGGAACCCGAGTCGCCTCCCGCCCCGGCGGTGCCCCCGGATGAGCTGGCGCCCTTGCCGCCCGCGCAACCGGCCAGCGCGAGCGCCGCACAGGCCACGCCGGCCACGAGTGCGGACTTGAAACCACGCTTCATGTCAATCCTCCATCGGAACTCGTTGCGCTCGCCGTCGAGCACACGCCGTCGTCGTCCGCCCCTTCTTTGGACCGGTTCAAAACGCGGCGGATGAAGTGTGGCACCACGCAACTGCAAAGTCAAGCGGACGATCGATACCCCATGAACAAGGACTCTCCATGATGCTCGTCAACTCGGTAAACCCGCACCATCCCGGGCCTGACTCGCACGTGCCGATATTTTTGTTCCGTTGGAGGACTATCCGTGGCAGGATGTCCTCCGGATCCGACACGCCGAGGCGAGCATCCGTTCACGACGTTTCTTGCCACGCTCCCCGGCACCGCATGAGGATGCCGACCGGCACCGCATCGAACCGCCCGGCGCGCGGACGCAGCCCCATCAGCTATGACGTAAGGAGTTCCACAGTGAGTGCTGAGACCCTCCAGCTCACCGACCTCGACCTCAAGGCGATCAACGTCGCCAAGGCCCTGGCCGCCGACGCCGTGGAGAAGGCCGGTTCGGGCCACCCCGGCTCCGCCATCTCCCTGGCTCCTGCGGCCTACCTGCTCTACCAGTACGAGATGATCGGCGACCCGGCCGACGACCGGTGGCTGGGTCGCGACCGCTTCGTGCTCTCGGAGGGCCACGCCTCGCTGCTGCAGTACATTCAGCTGGCCATGGCGGGCTACGGTCTGGAGGTCTCCGACATCGCAGCGCTGCGTACCGCCGGGTCGCTCACACCGGGTCACCCGGAGTTCGGTCACACCAAGGGCGTCGAGACCACCACCGGCCCCCTGGGCGCCGGTTTCTCCAACGCGGTGGGCATGGCCATGGCCGCCCGTTACGAGCACGGCCTGCTGGACCCCACCGCACCCGACGGCGAGTCGGTGTTCGACCATTACGTGTACACACTCATGGGCGATGGCTGCCTGCAGGAGGGCGTATCCTCCGAGGCCGCCTCCTTGGCCGGCACCCAGCAGCTGGGCAACCTCATCGCCATCTACGACGACAACGACATCTCCATCGAGGGCAACACGGACATCGCCTTCACCGAGGACGTCTCGGCCCGTTTCGAGGCCTACGGCTGGCAGGTGCTCGACGTCGACTGGCGCACCGGTCCCGACGGTTACGCGGAGAACCTCGAGGCGCTGCACGAGGCCGTCGTGGCGGCTCGCGCCGAGAGCGCGCGCCCGTCGCTGATCCGTCTGCACACGATCATCGCCTGGCCCTCCCCGACCAAGCAGGGCCAGGCCTCCTCCCACGGCGCCAAGCTCGGGGCCGAGGAGATCGCCGGGCTCAAGCGGGCCCTGGGCCTGGACCCCGAGCAGAGCTTCATCCTGCCCGAGGACGTCGTCTCCCACGCCCGCAAGCAGGCCGCCGACAACGCCCGGGCCGCCCGAGCGGACTGGGACGCGCGCTTCGCGACCTGGCAGCAGGCCAACCCCGCCGGTGCCGCGCTGCTGGAGCGCCTTGAGGCCCACCGCCTGCCCGAGGGCCTTGAGGAGGCCCTGCCGACCTGGGAGGTGGGTGAGTCCCTGGCCACCCGTGCGGCGTCGGGCAAGGTGCTCTCCGCCCTGGCCGGCGTGGTGCCCGAGCTGTGGGGCGGGTCGGCGGACCTGGCCGGCTCGAACAACACGACCATGGCGGGCGAGCCCTCCTTCTTGCCCGCTCCCCTGGCGCAGGCCGACGGCGACGGGCCCTTCGGGCGCACCATCCACTTCGGTGTGCGCGAGCACGCCATGGGCTCGATCCTCAACGGGATCGCCCTGGACGGGCTCACCCGCCCCTACGGGGGCACCTTCATGGTGTTCTCCGACTACATGCGCCCGGCCGTGCGCCTGGCGGCGCTCATGGGGGTCGGCTCGATCTTCGTGTGGTCCCACGACTCGATCGGCGTGGGCGAGGACGGCCCCACCCACCAGCCCATCGAGCACCTGGCCTCCCTGCGCGCCATTCCCGGCTTCGACGTCGTCCGACCGGCCGACGCCAACGAAACCGCAGCCGCCTGGGTCGAGATGCTGCGGCGCCGTCACGAGCCCGCCGGCATCGTCCTGTCGCGCCAGAACCTCCCGGTCCTGACCTCGGCGCTCGCCGCCCGCGAGGGCGTGCGCCGCGGCGCCTACGTCCTGGTCGACGCCACCGACGCCGAAGGCGTCCCCGTCACCCCTGAGGTGACCATCATCGCCACCGGTTCCGAGGTCTCGGTCGCGGTCGAGGCCCGCGAGCTCCTCCAGGCCGGGGGAACGCCGACGCGCGTCGTCTCCGCCCCCTGCCTGGAGTGGTTCGACCAGCAGGACGAGGCCTACCGCGCCTCGGTCCTGCCCGAGAGCGGCGTGCGCGTATCCGTCGAGGCCGGCATTGCCATGGGCTGGCGCGAGCGCGTCGGCAGCGGCGGGGCGATCGTCTCCATCGACCACTTCGGCGCCTCCGCCCCGGCCGCCGACCTGTTCCACGAGTACGGCTTCACGGGGGAGAACGTCGCCGCCCGGGCGCGCGAAGCCCTCGCTCGGGCCTGACCGGGTCGGGGACGACGCCGGGGCCGGCCGCTCGTGCGAGCGGCGGGCCCCGGCGTTATCCGCTACCGCCCGTCAGCAGTGGGCAATAGGACACCTGGAATCCCGACGGTCCGGATCTCGGCGCTGAAGACGGGGCTGACGTGCGAGATGCCGGGCCGTCCGGCCCCGCCGCGCCGCGTCCCGCGACGGGGCGGGGCCCGGTCAGAAGACCTCGGCGGCCGCGGCCTCGACCGGCAGTGCCCGCATGAACGTCTCCAGGTAGCGGGCATACTCCTCGGCCTGCTCGGGCGCGGGCGCAATGGTGAGGATCTCCATGTCGCGGAAAACAACCTGTGAGAGGTAGTCCTCCAGCGGCCGGCCCTCGGCCCACAGCATGTAACCGGCGAGCAGGGCCATGCCCCATGCCCCGCCCTCGGAGGCGGTGGCGCCCACCGACACGGGCGTGTTGAAAGCGGCGGCCAGGACGCGCTGAGGGATCTCGGGCGTGGCGAAGATGCCCCCGTGGGCGAACATCGAGTCGATGGGGACATCGGCATTGGCGCGCAGCACTCTGACGCCATAGGCCATCGAGGCGAAGGCGGCGAACAGGTGGGCGCGCATAAGGGCCGCCAGCGACAGCGTGCTCTCGGGGCGGCGCACCACCATGGGCCTGCCCGAGGCCAGACCCACCAGGTGCTCCCCGGACAGGAAGTTGAAGGCCACCACCCCGGCGTCGTCCATGGAACCGTCGTCCGCTGCACCCAGCAGGACGTCGAAGAGCCGGCCGCGCTCGACCGGGGCGCCGATGGCCCGAGCGAACTGGTCGAAGACCTCGACCCAGGCGTTGAGGTCGCTCGTGCAGTTGTTGGAATGGGCCATGGCTACAGGCGCTCCCGACGGCGTGGCGACCAGGTCGATCTGCTCCACCAGGGTCCGCAACGGCCGCTCCAGGACGATCATGGCGAAGGCGCTGGTGCCCGCCGAGACGTTGCCGGTGCGCGGGCGCACCGAGTTGGTGGCCACCATGCCGGTGCCGGCGTCGCCCTCGGGCGGACACAGCGGCACCCCGGGACGCAGCATGCCGGTGGGGTCGAGCAGGGCCGCGCCGGCGGCGGTCAGCGTGCCGGCATCCTGACCGGCGACGGCGATTCGCGGCAGGACGTCGATCAGGGACCATGGCACATCCACCGCTTCGTCGAAGGCGGCGACCATCCCGGCGTCGAAGGAGCGGCCGTCCGTCCCGATGGGGAAGACGCCCGAGGCCTCCCCCACGCCCAGAACGTGGCGACCCGTCAGACGGTGGTGAACGTAGCCCGCCAGAGTTGTGATGCGGGCGATGCGCGCCACGTGCTCCTCGCCGCGGACGATGGCGTGGTGGAGATGGGCCACCGACCAGCGCTGGGGGATGTTGAGCCCGAACAGCCCCGACAGGACCGCCGAGGACTCCTGGGTGAAGGTGTTGCGCCAGGTGCGGAAGGCGGTCAGCAGCTCGCCGTCGGCATCCAGGGGGATGTAGCCGTGCATCATCGCGGAGATGCCGATGGCCCCGACCGTGGTCAGCTCGATGGAGTACCGGTCCCGCAGGTCGCAGGCGAGCCCGGCGTAGGCGGCCCGCAGCCCCGCGACGACGTCGTCGATGGCGTAGGTCCACACGCCGTCGACCAGGTCGTTGGCCCACTCGTGGGAGCCGGAGGCGACGACGGCATGGGACCGGTCGATGAGGACGGCCTTGATGCGGGTCGAGCCGAGCTCGATGCCCAGCGCGGTCCTGCTCAGATCCAGGGCGACGGCCTGCGGTGGTGTCGTGGTGGAAGGGGTCATCCGAATCCTGCTCCGTTGCTTCTCGGGGTGGCGGCGCCCTCGCCCCGCCCGGCGGGCGCCGACCAGAGCGCGGCGACGACATCAGAGGCAGATGCTAGCCCGATGCCGCACCCGACGTGAATGCTTGCCTCTAGGCTTGGCGCACCCCTGCTGCGCCGCCCCTGTGCAGCGGCGCACGTCCGTTCACCGCGGCGGGTGCTCCGCCGCACCGGAACCGGCACAGTGGGGCGTACCGGCGAGGCCCGCCGCTCGCGCGGGCGTCACCACAACAACACGCACGCTGATGAGTAGAGAGAACGAAAGAACGGTGCCCGAGTTGCCCCAGACACACACCTCACCAGACCAGATCGTCCTGTCCGAGCTGGACGCCGATATCCAGGAGGCGGTGGCGGCAACCCGCGAGAGAGTCTCGGCCCTGCACGCCGAACTGCCCCGGTGGGGCCTGGTGGTGTGGACCGCCGGCAACGTCTCCGAACGGGTCACCCTCACGCGCAACGGCGAGACGATCACGACCGATCTGTTCGTCATCAAGCCCTCCGGCGTCTCCTACGACGAGCTGAGAGCCGACACCATGGTCGTGTGCACCCTGGAGGGGGACAAGATCGACGACGGCACGCCGGCCTCTCTCACCCCGTCCTCCGACACCGCCGCCCACGCCTACGTCTACCGCCACATGGACCGGGTCGGCGGCATCGTGCACACCCACTCCACCTACGCCACCGCCTGGGCGGCGCGCCGCGAGCCCATCCCCTGCGCCCTGACCATGATGGGCGACGAGTTCGGCGGCGACATCCCCGTAGGACCCTTCGCCCTCATCGGGGACGACTCCATCGGGCGCGGCATCGTCGAAACCCTGTCCGACTCGAAGTCCCCGGCCGTCCTCATGGCCAACCACGGCCCCTTCACCATCGGAAGGGACGCCCGTGCCGCCGTCAAGGCCGCCGCCATGTGCGAGGAGGTCGCCCGCACCATCCACATCGCCCGCGCCGGCGGCGAGATCACACTCATCGACCAGAACCTGGTCGACAAGCTCAACGACCGCTACCAGAACGTCTACGGGCAGCACTGATCGGCGGGCACCGGGCTGATCGCCCCGCCCGCAACCGCGCAGCCCGACAACGCCGACGCGTCGGCTCCCCGGGACCATGAGAGCATGCGAGGGCGCGGGAGACGGTTCGGAGACGGCGGGTCGTCGGTACGTCCGTCTCCCATTCGCCCAGTCCTCGTCGAGGGACGTAGAGACGCACGGCCTTGCGACAGCCGGGGCGAGGACGGATGCTGTGGCCGGGCGTCCGACGTCACCGTGTCCCAACCCCGCGAAGGAGCCTCCTCATGGCAGACGCAGACAAGCCGAAGGAACCGCGCTCGAAGCTCTACCCCCTCATCCTCACCCTCATACTCATTCTGGGGGCAGTGGGATTCATCATGTTCCTGGCCTGGCTCTCGAAGGGGCCCCGCGTGCGCATCCCCTTCTTTCTGATCGCCATTCCGGTCGTCATCCTCATCGGCATTGCCCAGCTGCTCGACGACCTCGTCCTCAAGATCGCCCCTCGCATGGTCCGCAATCGCGACCGGGCTCTGCTGGCCCACAAGCTCGGCCGGGATCCGGTCACCGGCCTACCGCCGGATCTCCTGCGGCTCGCCCCCGGCCAGGCCGCCGTCCCCCAGCAGCCCTGGGGCGCTGCGCCGCCGGCCCAACCGGTGGGGGTCCAGGCGGCAGCGGGCGGAGGGCGGACTCCGACCGGCTACACCAACCTCTACGGGCAGACCCCACACGCTCCCTACGGACAAGCCCCGCACGCTCCCTACGGACAAGCCCCGACCTCCGCGACCGGCTACACCAATCCCTACGGGCAGACCCCGCACGCTCCCTACGGACAGATCCCGACCGGCTACACCCCTCCCGACGGGCGGGCCCAGTCCGAATACGGCCGGACTCCGACGGACCCTCAGCCATCCGCGCAGCAGAACGCACCTCGCGGGAGACGACCACCGGCCTGCGACGATGACTCGTCATCGGCCTGACTCCTCCTCCGCGGTCTCCCGCACACTTCCGTAACTTTCACAACTTCTCGACGCAGCCGCCGCCGCTCCCCGGGCAGGGGCGGCGCTCGTCGACGGCGGCCACCAGGGCGGTGCGACCGGTTCCCACCGCCGGTCTCCGCGGGGGAGGGAGGAGGGGGCGGGTCAGATGTCCTCCAGGGACGCTCCCTTCGTCTCCCTGGCGAAGAGGTAGATGACGCCTCCCAGCAGCAGGAGGACTGCGAAGATCATGAAGGGCAGGAAGACGACCTCCGCGGTCAAGTCGCTATTGCCGATGAGAGCCCCGACAACGTACGGGCCGACGACCTTGGCGACCGCGCCGATGCCGTAGCCCAGCCCCAGGCCGGTCGAGCGGGCCTCGGTGGGGAACTGCTCGCCGCCGAAAGCATTGAGAATGCCGAAGGCGCCGTCGCCGAACATCATGATGATGAAGATGCCGACGAAGAAGATGTGGCCGGCGCTGCCGACGTCGTCGCCGTGGACCATACGGGTGGACAGGGCGGCTACGAGGGCGCCGGCGGCGCCGATGAGGCCGCAGCCGAACATGGTCCAGCGCCGCCCGATGCGATCCGAGATCCACGCCGAACCCAACCGTCCGAGCAGGTCGCCGAGCGAAACGAACATGAACAGGGTCGCCACCGTCTTGGGGGCGAAGGTGAAGGACTGGCCCAGCAGCGTCTGCCCCCAGGACTGGACTGTGAAAGAGCCCAGGATGAAGCAGAAGGAGCCGAGGGAGACGACGAGCAGCTGCTTGGGGTACTTGGTGAAGATGACCGAGTAGGAGGCAGAGATCTCCTTCGGCAGCGCGGGGAGCTCCGCCACCTGGTCGTCGGGGATCTCCATGGCCCAGGCGTAGGCGTCCCTCGCCTCCTGCTCACGGCCCCGCATGAGCAGGAAGCGGGGGGACTCGGGAATGATCCTGGCCCAGGCCAGCAGGATGATCGGGATGCAGCCGACGGCGATCAGGCCGCGCCACCCGAGGTCGTCACCGAGGTACTTGGTGACGAGCCCGCCCAGGAAGATGCCGGCCGGAATGAAGACGCTCGTCAGCCCCGCCAGCAGACCACGCTGCTTGGCGGGCACGAACTCCTGAACGTAGGGCACCGAGGTGATGTTGAGACCGCCGACGCCGAAACCGACGCCCGTGCGCAGGATCGCCAGGACGATCCACCCGTTGACGGGCGTGAAGGCCGAGGCCGCGGTGAAGGCCACGAGGACGCCGATGCACCAGATGAATGCCTGCTTACGCCCGATCTTATCGGCCAGCCGGCCCCAGGCGATGGACCCCAGCACGGTCCCTAGACCGGCACCGGCCAGGATAATGCCCGAGTGGAACCCGGTGAGCTCCCAGCCGGGCGCGTTGGTCAAAAGGTTAACGATGAATCCGATGAGGAACATGTCGAAGAACTCCGACACGTTGCCGATGATGGCCATCGAGATGAGGGAGATCTGGTGCCCGGTGAGACGGTGGTTGTCGATCTGTTCAGGGGCCGTCTTCCCCTGAGGCGCCGCAGACGCCACTGCTCGTTGCGCGCTCATATGCCGTCCAATCTTATTACTGTGAATCAATGGGAGTTGACGTCGTCACCGGACGATGTCCGAGCTGCCGAGGAACTGGAGCTCGCCGAGCCGCACGTGCGTGAGGTCGCCGTGGTGGGTCAGTGCGAGCTGAGCCACCTTGGTGCCCATCTCGATGCCGTGCTCGACGTCGCCGTCGAGCCACCCGTGCAGGGTGCCGGACACGAAGGAGTCGCCGGCGCCGGGACGGTCGATGACCGGAACCGACTTGATCTCGAAGACACGATCCTTCCTCTGGGTGGACAGGTAGGTCCCCGCCCGGCCGTCGGTGGACACGACCGTAGGCGCGCCCATCTCCTCGCGCAGAGCGCGGCACACGGTCACGCCCTCGCCGTCGATGCCGAAGACGATGCCGGCGTCCGAGCGCGAGCAGAACAGGATCGCCGCCCGCCGCGCGATGGGCTCGAGCACTGTGCGGGCCTGGTCGCCGTCCCACAGCAGGGAGCGGAAGTTGACGTCCAGAGCCACGTCGACGCCCCGCTCGCAGGCGGCGTCGGCGCAGTAGCGCACCACGCGGGCGGTCTCGGGCGTGAGGGCCGCCGTGATTCCGGTCAGGAAGACGACGCGGGTATCGAGCAGCGCGTCCCAGTCGAACTCCTCGGGGACGATGGAGCGGAAGGGCGTGTACTGGCGGTCGTAGGTGACCTTGCCGGGCAGGGGGAACTCACCGGGCTCGAGAAAGTAGAGGGCGACGCGGCCCTCATCGGCCATGACGATGCGGCTCATATCCACACCGACGGCGGAGTACTCCAAAGCGATGCGGTCGGCCAGCTCGCCTCGGGGCAGTTTGGTCGTCCAGGCCGTGGAGCGGCCGAGCTCGGCCAACAGCCCCGCGACATTCGCCTCGGAGCCGGCGGCGGTCATGCGCAGCGAGCGGGCGGTGGCCAGACGGTCGCCGCGTTCGCACGTCAGCCGAATCTGTCCCTCGCCAATGGTTGTCAGGTCGTACGTCATTGTTCGAATCCTTCTCCGACGGCCGTTCGTCGGACCGTCTCACGGCTGGTCCGCAGACCTGGCCGTCGGGGTTGCTCAAGGTGCTGGAGGTGTAGGGGTGGCTGAGGATGGACGCCGGAGCGGCGCCGTATGGTGCTGCGGGCCGGCGTTGAGGCGGGGTGCCGCACCAGCGGTCGGAACCGCGGCGCGACGCTCCCCGCGGCGGTACCGCTCAGGACGCCAGGACATCGATCCCGGCACCGGCCGCCTTGCGCTCGATGAACTCCCGGGCGGCCGCGCACCGCTCGAGGGAGTCCGGCGCGTCGTCGTTCCACATCTCAATCATGAGGCGACCCGCCCAGTGCTGGTCCCGGAGCAGTTCGAAGGAGCGGTCCCAGTCGACGATGCCGGTGCCCACGTCGACGCGGCGGGGCTCGCCGCGGCGCACGTCCTTGGCGTGCATCGCCACCATGTGCCCCGTCCCGGCCTGAAGCTCGACGGCGGGATCGAGCCCCTGCTCGGCGATGTTGCCGAGGTCGGGGTAGATCTGAAGGTAGGGGGAGTCGACGGCGTCGACGAACTCCATGGCCTTGCGGATCGAGGTGACGTCGGTGCCGTCGACGTTCTCGATGCCCATGACCACTCCCAGTCGGGCGGCCATGGGGACCGCGTCGGCCAGGAGCTGGCCGTACCAGCGCTCCGCGTCGGGGTTCGGGTCCTCGTAGTAGCAGTAGTAGCCGGCGAGCTGAATGACCGGGGCGCCGAGGTCGTGGCAGACCTCCAGGCCCCGCGCCATGACCTCGCGGGCCCGGCGACGCACCGCGGGATCGGCCGAGCCCGGGGCGATTCTGCGGTGGATCGACAGGCAGATGCCGCCGACGTCGGTGCCGACCGCGTCCGCGGCGTCACGGACCTCGCGGCACTGGCGCGGTCCCCACTCCAGGCGGGCCTCCCTCTGAGGGGACTCGTCGATGGAGATGTCCAGGTAGGAGAAGCCGGCCCGGGGCACCTGGTCGAGGAAGTCCCGCCAGACCTCGCCGCTCGCGCGGCTCCCGGAGCCTCCCAACGGGCCGCTGCGCAGCGCCTTCTCATAGATGCCGAGACTGATACCCGCCCTGAGGCCCGTGCCGGCCGCGGCACCGGTCCGTGCGGCATCCGCTTGCGCGACGTCGGAGCTCATGGCCACACCTCCTCCACGGTGGTGCGCAGCTCGGCGGCCGCGGCCGCCGGGTCGTCGGCGGCGACGATGGCCCGGCCGGCGATGACGATGCCGACCCTGCGGCCCGCGAAGGCCGGCAGATCCGCGGCGCTGACCCCGCCGGTGACGGTGACGGTGAAGCCCATCGCGGCCAGCTCGTCGACGCGGTCCATGTCCTCGGGCCTCCAGGACAGGTCGCCGGCCGCCTCGCGGTCCCGCGAACGCTTGACGATGACGTGCTGGACTCCGGCCGCGCGCCAGGCGCGAGCCCGATCGGCGTCGTACCACTCGTCGGCCAGCTCGACCTGCACTTCGCCGTTGAACTCGGCAGCGACCTTGCAGACCTGCTCAATGGTGGCCAGGGAGGCCCCCGCCACGCAGGAGACCAGGTCCGCGCCGGCCTCGAAGGCGAGTCGGGCGATCGTGGAGCCGGCCTCGGCGATGCGCACGTCGGCCAGGATCTGCTTGTCCGGGAAGAGGGCCCGGATCGCCCGCACAGCGCGGTAGCCCTCGCACAGCACGAGGATGGTGCCGCACTCGACGATATCGACGTGGGGGGCCGCCTTCTGCAGCGGTCCCAGCGCACCGGGCAGGTCGAAGGTGTCCAAGGCGATCTGCAGCTTGGGTGCCATCTCGACTCGCCCCCGCTCAGCCCGCGAGGGGCTCGAAGGCGAAGAAGGCGGCGGCGTTGTCCACCAGGAGGTCCTGGACGTAGTCCGGGTCCACACCCTCGTCGTCGATCAGGCGCGGGCAGAAGACGGCCGGGTCGTAGTCGATGCCGGAGACCGAGCCGTAGACCTTCTGGTAGGAGGCCTTGCCCGAGTCCGTGCCCAGGAGGATCTGCTTGCCGTAGCCCTTCTGGCCCAGGGTCTTGATGAGGTTGACGCGGGCGTTGTCGGGCACGTACTTGATGCGGTTGGTGCCGTCGAGCTCGACGTATGCGCCCAGCTTGGTGATCTGCTCCTGGATCCACGGGTCCCAGTTGCGCTGGATGTGGCCGATGGCGATCTTCTCCGGCGCCACGCCCTGGTCGATGAGGAAGCGGGCCTGCTCGGGGCCGCAGGTGCCGGCGGTGACGTGGGTGTTGATGGGTGCGCCGGTCTCCTTGGAGGCGATGGCCACGGCCTGGCCGGTCTTGACCTCCCAGTCGGTGATCCTGCCGTAGGCGGTGGCCCACTTGATGACGCCGGCGCGCACGTCGGTGCGCTTGACCAGAGGGCCCATGTAGTCGCCCGCATCGATGCCCTCGACGACGTCGGCGATGAGCAGGTCGGCGATCTCGGTGACCGTGTACTGATTGGCCCAGGACTGGCGCCACTCCAGGTAGACCTTCTGCTGGTGGAACCCGGTGGCCGCGACGACCTGGAGGTCGGGGACGCGGTCGACGACGCGCTTGAGCTTGACGACGCCGCGGCCCGAGGAGGCCGGGCACATGTCGACGATGGTGGCGGTGGGGGCGAAGCGTTTGGATGCCTCGACGAAGTAGGCGGCCTCCTGAGCTGCCTTGTCCTCATCGACGAGGAGGTGATCGGGGTCGATGTAGACCTCGCCGGCGCCGACGCGGATGAGGTGGTCGTGGGCGTTGACGACGCCGAGGGTCGACGGGTCGACGTCGCCGTGGATGGTGCGGACGATACCCATGAGGCTCTCCTTCGAACTGGTGATCTGCGAGCGATCCGGCGACGGCGCTCTCATCAGGGGCCCCGCCGACCGGTGACATTCACGGTAGGAATGAGCCGCGCTTCCGCCGGAGGGCGGAAGAGAACATTCGTGCGGATGCGTTTTCTCCAGCCCCGACCGATTCGTCGATTCATTGAATTCTCCGGACGAAGAAGGAGTACGAGCGACGCGATCCTTCTAGGATGAACACGTGTGCGCCGACCTCACTCGCGACCGCGCCGCCGTGCTGCTCGAGGTCTCCCGCCTCTACTGGGAGGAGGACCTCGGCCAGGCGGAGATCGCCCGCCGCACGGGCTACTCGCGGCCCACGGTCTCGCGCATGCTCACCGAGGCGCGCCGCGTCGGCATCGTCACCGTCACCGTGGCCCACCCCATCGAGCGCCTCATGGCTCTGGAGGAGCGGCTCGTGGCCGCCTTCGGTCTCACGACCGCACGCGTGAGCGAGACGGCGCCCGCAGGCGGCTCCGGCATCGGCCCCGACGTCGCCCGCAGCGCGGCCGACCTGCTGGTCGAGAACTGCGGACCGCGCAGCGTGATCGCAGTGTCCAACGGGCGGGCCGTGGCCGCCGTCGTCCACCATGTGGCCGAGCGCAGCTGGCCGGCCTCGACCACTGTGGCGATGCTCGGCAGCGTCGGGGAGTCCTTCAACCTGGAGGACGGGCCCGACGTGTGCCGCAATCTGTCCCTGCGGTTGGGCGGCCGATTCCGGTCCCTGACCGTGCCGCTCGTTTTCGATTCCCCATCCCTGGCCCGGGCCGTGCGCAAGGAGGACCAGGTCGCCACCACTCTCGAGCTGGCCGCCCGAAGCGATGTCGCCCTGACGGGGATCGGCACGGTCGGATCCTCCGTCAGCCCGCTGCTGCGCCGCTGGATGACTCCCGGCGTCGTCCGCGAGTGCCGTCAGCGCAACGTGGTGGCCCATGTGTGCGGCCACCACCTCGACGCCGCCGGCCGCCACGTGCGCACCTCCCTGTGCGACCGCACCCTGTGTCTCGACCCGGACAGGCTGAACGAGATCCCGCTGGTCATCGGCGTGGCCGCCGGTTCCGACAAGGTCGTGGCCATCCTCGCGGCGCTGCGCGGGGGCTACCTGTCCGCCCTGGTCACCGACGAGCCGACGGCGCGGGCGCTGCTGCAGAACGCGTGAACCGGACGACCGCGGGCCGGACCGGTTACCGGCGGAGGCCCGCCCGCCCCGTGTCGGCGGCGCCCGTTAGTCTGCCGTCATGGCCTCCAGAACCACGCGAGTGCGCACCTCCTACGTCTGCACGGAGTGCGGCTGGACGAGCCCGAAGTGGCTCGGCCAGTGCCGCGGCTGCAAGGCGTGGGGCACGCTCGAGGAACTCACCGAGACCCCGGGGGCTGACGCCTCGTGCGCGAACGGGCCGGAGCTCGTCCGGGCCGCGACCGCGCGGCCCGCGACCCCCGCCCGCCCCATCGGCGAGGTCAGCGCCGAGGAGGCCCGCGCCCGGCCCACCGGCGTCGGCGAGCTCGACCGGGTCCTGGGCGGAGGAATCGTTCCCGGCGCCGTCGTGCTGCTGGCCGGAGAACCGGGAGTCGGCAAGTCGACCCTCCTGCTCGACGTCGCCGCCCGGGCGGCGACGGTGGCCAGGCGGCGGGGGGAGGGGCCCGTCCTCTACGTCACCGGCGAGGAATCGGCCAGCCAGGTGCGACTGCGAGCCGAGCGCATCGACGCCGTCGACCCGGCCCTCCTGCTCGCCGCCGAGACCGGGCTCGGAGCTCTGCTCGGACACGTGGAGGCGGTCGGGCCCTCGCTGCTCGTCGTCGACTCGGTGCAGACGATCGCCTCCACCCGCATCGAGGGGTCGGCCGGCGGCGTCGCCCAGGTGCGGGCGGTCGCCGGAGCACTGATCGCCGTGGCCAAGGAGCGCGGCATCCCCGTGCTGCTGGTCGGCCACGTCACCAAGGACGGCGGCATCGCCGGACCGCGGGTGCTCGAGCACCTCGTCGACGTCGTCTGCCAGTTCGAGGGCGACCGGCACGCCCGCCTGCGGCTGCTGCGCGCGATCAAGAACCGCTACGGACCCACCGACGAGGTCGGCTGCTTCGACCTGGGAGAACGCGGCATCGTGGGGCTGGCCGACCCGTCGGGCCTGTTCCTGTCCGCAGCGCGCTCGCAGGTGCCGGGCACCTGCGCGACCGTCACCCTGGAGGGGCGCCGCCCTATGCCCGTCGAGATTCAGGCGCTCGTGGCCGGCACCGCCGCGGGCTCGCCTCGGCGCACCACTTCGGGCGTGGATCACTCGCGCGTGGCCATGGCGCTGGCCGTCCTCGCCGCGCGTCTGGGCGTGGACACGTCCGGGACCGACGTCTACGTCTCCACGGTGGGCGGGGCGCGCGCCGTCGAGCCGGCCACGGATCTGGCGGTGGCGCTCGCCGTGGTCAGTGCGGCGCGGAATCTGCCCACGCCGGCCGGACTGATCGCCTTCGGGGAGGTGGGTCTGACCGGGGAGGTGCGGGCTACGGTCGGCATCCAGCGGCGCCTGGCGGAGGCCGCCCGTCTGGGCTTCGACCGGGCCGTCGTGCCCCTGGCCGGCAGCGAGGAGCTGCGCGACGCCGCCGGCGTGCGGGTGGTGCCCGTGGGCCACGTGGGGGAGGCGGTCGGCGCCGCCCTGCCCCGAGGCTGACAGGAGCCCGCACCCCGCCCCCGGCGGGCACGGCGCTGAAGGGCACTGCACGGCGCTGAAGGGCCGTTCGACCGCGCGACACACCTCACGGCGGCTCGGCGGGGACACGGATACGATGACGCCGCCCGATCCGGGGGCGCCGACCGGAGCCCCCGGACCTCGTTCCCCCGCCTGGAGACGCGAATGACTGAGCCGACCGGCAAGCCCGGCACCCTGGTGCGCGAGACCCTGGCGCTTCTCGCGCCCGGGACCGTGCTGCGCGACGGCCTGGAGCGCATCCTGCGCGGACGCACCGGCGCGATCATCGTACTCGGCTACGACGAGACGGTGGAGTCGATCTCCTCGGGCGGCTTCAACCTCGACGTCGAGCTGTCCGCCGCCCGGCTGCGCGAACTGTCCAAAATGGACGGCGCCGTCGTCGTGGACCGCACCGCGGGACGCATCCGACGCGCCAACGTCCAACTTCTCCCCCACGCCTCCATCGAGACCGCCGAGGCCGGCATGCGGCACCGCACGGCCGAGCGCGTCGCCCGCCAGACCGGCTACCCGGTCATCTCGGTGAGCCAGTCGATGCAGATCATCTCCCTGTACGTCGACGGGCGCCGTCACGTCATCGAGCCCAGCGAAGCGATCCTCGCCCGCGCCAACCAGGCGCTGGCCACTCTTGAGCGGTACAAGGCGCGCCTCGACGAGACGACGGCCGGCCTGGACGCCCTCGAGATCGAGGACCTCGTCACCGTCCGCGAGGTCACCTCAGTCCTTCAGCTGCTGGAGATGGTGCGTCGCATCGCCTCCGACATCGACGGCTACGTCGTCGAGCTCGGCACCGACGGGCGTCTACTCGCCCTCCAACTCGAGGAGCTCACGCGCGGCCTGATGGCCGAGCGCGACTTCCTCCTGTCCGACTACCTGCCGGCGGGGCTGGACGCCGCCGCCGTCGACGCGCGGCTGAAATGGGTGGGCTCGCCCGCCCTGCTCGACATGGCCATGGTCGCCCGCTCCATGGGCATCGGGGGCGACGACGGCCAGGATCTGGACTCGTCGATCTCGCCGCGGGGCCTGCGGATCCTGGCGAAGATCCCGCGCCTGCCGCTACTGACAGCGCGAGCGGTCGTGCGCGGCTGGGGATCACTGCAGGCGATCCTGGGCGCGACCGTCGAGGAGATCGAGGCCACCGACGGCGTGAGGGCCGGCCAGGCGCGCACCCTGCGCGACGGGCTGTCGCGGCTGGCCGAGGTCTCCATCGTCGACCGCTACGCGTAGGCCGCAGTCCCGGCGCATCAGACGCTCACGTGACGATGAAGGTCTGCTCGCCGGTGAGGTCGACCCCATCGAGCCGGAGACGGAACCGGTAGGTGCCCGCACCGGCCGCATTCGGGTCGAGCGGCGTCGGGGTCGGGGTCGGCGACACGGACGGGCTCGCCCCGTCCTCGGCGGTCGCGGTGTCGCGCGGCGCCGGGGTGGTGGCCTCGGGCGGCGGCGCGGACGAGGGGGGCGGGCTCGGCGCCGCCCCGGAGCAGCTCGCGGCCGCCGAGGCGCCGTTCCACGTCAGCGAGACGCTGGCGGACCCGCCCGCGTCGATGAGCAGCGTGCGCTCGACGGGGTCGGCGGGGCAGTCCGTGGAGGACCACACGGTTCGGTCGCCCGAGACGATGACCGCCCCCAGGGCCGCACCGCCGACATCGAGCAGGCAGGCGTCATCACCCGTGTTCGTCAGCGTGACGCCGATGGTCATGCCGGTACCCGCCCCGACCCGCGCCGGCGCGTCCACGGAGACATCGAGATGGGCGGCGTCGCAGGCGGCCGGAGCGGGATAGACGGTCCGCACCTGGCTGGCGGCCTCGGCGTCGTCCTGATCGCGGATGGTCTCGCGCACCCAGACCCCTCCGGCGACCATGGCGTAGGACATGCCGGCGACGAGGGCCAGCACGATCCCGATGATCAGGAGCCAACGCAGCCAGTAGCGCGGACGGCGGGAGGAAGCGAGCGCCGCACGACGCAGCCTGGAGCCGGTCGGGCGGCCTCGGCCGCCCGACCGGGCGGCGCTCGGGAATGCGGAGGGGCGGCGTGCGCCCGAGCGGGAGGGGCGGCCGTCCTGCGTCGTCACGGTGCGCGTACGGCGGGCCGTACCGCGCGCGGCCTGTCGGGGACCCGAAGCGCCGCGGGACCCGGCCCCGGTCCGTGCACGGGAATGCCCGGGGGCGGGGCGGGAGTCGCCGGCGGTTCGAGGCGCCGTGGGCGTTCCGCCGGTCCTCCCGACCGTCCTCCCGGCCGGTTCGGCCCTCCCGGCGCCGCTCGGCCCGGTCTTCGCGGAGGAGCCGGCGCCGGCGGAGGGGCGATCGCCTCCGGGCCGCCCGGCCTCCTCGGCGGGCCGCCTCCGCCCGGCGGCTCCCTCGACGGGCTCGACCCCGCGCGCACCGCCGCCATTCTCACCGCCGCCAC
>RBWB01581197.1_pt1 | contig 33643 bp, 39 predicted proteins | sample 2014201 | NCBI WGS metagenome assembly RBWB01 (sample SAMN10133834, study PRJNA383868) | Human oral metagenome, whole genome shotgun sequencing project. | isolation source: supragingival plaque isolated from 88 juvenile twins | host: Homo sapiens | place: Australia
ACAAATTGGCTTCCTTCTCAATGAAACCGCCAAATTCGCCCTCATCAACATATCGGCTTGGGATGCTCTCGGTCGCTTGAATGCGGTACAGCGTGCGGCCAAAGACCGTGATTGTTTCGTCAGTGAGGCGGTATTTTCTTTCGCTCATTTCCTTCTCCTTGTGTAATTTTTTATTAAAAATCAACCCATAATATAGGGCTTTATATTTTATTCACATATTATGTTCCTGGTATAAACATCACTCCTTAATTAATACGATCCAATGTGTTCGCGCTGCTTTGCCTGACCGGTGACCATAAAGAAGCTTCCCGCCTTTTGCGAGGCTGATAACTTCCCGTGTCGGGATTTGTGTTTCATTCCACTTGAAAACCAAAGTGCCACCGGTTTTCAACACGCGAAAACCCTCCGCAAGGTCATCCCTCCATGAGGTGAGAAGCGCCCCGTATTTCGCAGCAGTCCACGACGACGCCCCCAACCGCTCAAGATGCGGAGGATCGAAAACCACATGATCAAACGAACAATCAGCGAACGGGAGGGCACGAAAATCAGCAACAACATCAGGCTTGATTTCCAGCCTCCTACCGTCGCACAACTCAGTGTCAAGCGTCCGGTTATCCACGAAAACCGCACTAGTATTATGCGGGTCAAACCACATCATGCGGCTACCCGCCGTCATATCAAGAACACGCTTCATTCCATGTCTTCACCGTCTGTACTGGCGGTATCTGGATTAGCCATGCTTCTCACGATTTCATCCACTCTCTCCATGAGTTGGGTGAGGTCTCTGGTGCGCGGTGAATTCTCAGCACGGAGGTTTTCCAGAGATCGTTGGTGGACCAGGTTCACCACACCCCACGGGAAACTATCGATCCAGTCCGCTTCCTTGTGCCCCACCCGGTCAAGGAAGTTCACATTCCGTTCCAGCGCGTCGCGCACATGCTCATCCTCACAGCTTGCTAGCACGTGCAGCAGCGCCAGCATGTCTAACTGGGTTGCCACCCGGTCTGCTCGACCCCCATAGACATTAACCAAGGGGGTGTACCAACAGGCGTGATCACCATCAAATATGAGGCCGCCAAAAGCCACCGTGGAATTTTGGTCCGTGTCGCCGGGAATCGTGTGCGCCACAAGGGTGGCAGTCACAAACTGGGCGATTTTGATACTCCAGATACGCCATGCCGTGCGCATAGGCCAATGGGTTTTCACAGACTGATTGTCACCATGCATGTCATCTTCGACTTCCATGCCCATGAACGGGAATCCGTCACAGTCACTGTAGGCACCATTGTTGATCTCATTCACAATGTGGTCCACATCATCCATCTTGATTTGTTCCGCACGGTAGTCCACACCAGTGGCATGCAGGGCACGCCTGAGCAAAAACATGTGACAAAGTTCACTGCCTGTGCCCTCAAGGTAATCCGTGGCTTCGTCACCGTGGATGCCCACGTAGACGGTGTGGTTCAGGAATGCCCGCAGCACATTACACAGAGACACCATGTCGTAGGTGGTGCTGAAATTCACGCTTAATGCCTCCGGGGCAATGATCGTGTGCTCGACCACCTCGTCTAGGTTCTCTGGGTGATCGTCATAAACCGAGTATTCGCACATGACACGGTGCTGAATATCACCAGGAATGTACTCAAAGTAGAGGCGTTCCAGGTCACGGCGTACAGCCAACGTGGCACCAGGAATACTTACCGTCCACAGCGTGCCCACAATGGGCTGGGTATCCTCCTCGTCGCGCTCCACACGATGGAGCAGGGGCTCTGGCGCACCGACGATCGTCACATCCACCATTGCGGCGACCGCGACTTTCAGGATGTCCTCAAACTCCCCATTGGTACCGGTACTGAGCGGGGTTAGTCGCATGATGTAGTTGATCACCTCCGGTAGCACGTGGGAATGAGGCCGGGTGAGTGGAACGGGTGTCGTAGAGAACCCCGCAAAGGTCAAGCGAGGCGTACGGAGTGGCATAGGTAAATCTCCTTATCTGGGCATCACGGTCCATCGGGACCGGGTGGGTGGTGAGTTCGTGGTTTCGGTATGCAAAAGTGTCATTGATAACCTGTAGTAGGCCGATTCCGGCTGGGTGCGGGTCTATCAATGCGCGCATCCGCTCAATGGCTTGCTGTGCATGGGCTATGTGTAGGGCTTCATGAACCCAGTACATGCGCATGTCATGTAGCAGGCGGCGGTAGCCTTCCTCCACGGAAGCATCGTTAGGGTATCCAGCCATTTCATCGTCCCATGTCCTCACCGCCGGACGCGGCCCACGACAGCGCGACGCTTTCTTCACGCAGTTTCTGGCGCTCACTATGCGCATCAAAAAGCGCCCGAAACACCACATCATCAAGCTTGATGATCTCGTAGGCTTTCGCCCCCAGCTCCGGGGTGGATTTAAATGACACCAGGAAAGCCCCCAAGCCCTCCCGGCTGAGGTAATCGTCACGGCGGGAAAACCGGTCACACACAATGCACGTGTGGGTGTCCACCCGCCACTCATCCGTGTACTCATGCTCCACACCATGCGTTGTATAGGTGGTTCGACCTGCCTCATGAGCGAGACCAAGCTTCTCCACATCATCCGGGCCGCAATCATCACAGATCACAAACCCGTTATTGCCTTTGTCAGGGCCGGGGCACGACATGATTTCCTCATGCATCCCCTCATCATCTTCCCACCTGAGTAACAGGTGCGGTTCATTAATCATGGTTTTTCCTTTCAATGCCAATAGTGAATTGCCCTGCAAGTTCACTCACGTATTTTTCTTTGGCTGTTGCGCGTATCGGGCTGAGAATCGTGGCACGCAGCTCACTTTTAATGTGAGGCTCAATAAACCCCGGGATGGGTGACATTGCGCGCCGAATATATTCATCAATCATTACCCGCACAGCAATGAAATTGAATACCCGATACATGTTGTTTGCTTCAAGCAGTTGGGGTATCACTGTCCACCTCAATCACCATGTAAACACGGCTCTTCTCCCCCTTAACCGGCTCGTCGATAATCGGCATGACTTTCGTCATGAAATTCGGGGTGTCATCAGGCACCAAACCCGCATCCACAACACCATCGCACATGGCTTTAAGCGTCGGGGCGAGATTATCCGCATCACGACGACGCCTATCGCGCGGTTGATAATGCAGCTCCACACGCACATGCCGCTGAGAGGCAAGCCTCAGTGCACGCACCCGTGTGGCTGCCTCATACCTGATCCTGCGTGTAATATCCGCCTGCTGAGACCAATGCCGAAACCTCATATTCGACGTGAGCAAAGGCTTAGTAAAACCAAACTCAATTATGTGGCGACTAGGCATTATCAGCCTCCGCCAACAATGCGAACTCCCAGCCCTCAATCAACAACTGATGCGGGGAATGATATTGGTCATATTCGTGCTGATGAAACACCGGGGCCAAAACATTGCCGTCTAAGTCAAGCCATGTGACTTCCGCCTCGAACTCCGAAGTCGTGTCCATGCCGTTGATCTGTTTCTGGCAGAAAACCCGATCACCAATCATCAGGTAATCACGATCACCCTGCCAATCAACCAACGGCAACGCCGCCAACATGGCCTCCACCAACACCATCTGAGCACTAAACCTGTACTTATCATCAGGATTAGTAGTAATGGTTTTCGGCTCCGTAATAAACAGCTTCTGGACCACGCCGCCAATATCCTCAGCAACGGATTTCACATAGTAGAAGTCCCTGCTCCACTCATAGCTCAATCCTTTGCCCTTGGTGACTGCACGATACCGAGGGTCGAGCCCCCGCGCATCATAGTCATGCGACAAAAACTCCGTATTAGCTATCGAATAAGCCCCCATCATTCCCCCTTCCCCGCGGCGTGTTCACGTTCAATCCTTCGCAGTTCGGCTGCGGCGGCAAGCAGTTCCCATGCCATTTGCTCCGCCTCATCTGCGTTTATGAGGGTCATGTCGTCGAGGTAGGTGTGCTCGATAGAGAAGTCGTTTCTCTTGTTATTCCTGAGGATGCTGGCACCGTTTCCGATTTTGCGGATGGTGGTGTAGTCGCCATGTTGCACGTTGGTGGTTTCAACTTGACGGTTTGCGTATTCTCTCAGGTCGTTGACGGCGGCGTTCATGCGTTCCATGAACATTTTCCTCGTTACTTTTTTGGTCACTGGTTATCCTTCCGATGGTGTGTATGGCTTGTGCTATGTGGGTGATGGTGTGGTGTAGGCGGCCTGCTGTTTTGGTGATGTCTTTCAATACTCGCCCTGTTTTCTCATTGTTTTCTTATGTTTTGTTCGGGGTGGTTCACGGCCCGGCGCGCCCCGCCCCGCAACCCGCACCGTCGAAACGGGGGTTTTGCGGCGTTGAAAATGCCGAACCATGTACGACTACCCGCCAACGGGTTTCAATCGCTTGGCGGCACCAATGCGGGCGGATTTGGGACATTCCCGTGCCGCCACGCATCCAGCTTCTCCCGAACATCCGGCGGCGGCGGTGAACCACCAGGCGGATCAGGGGCCGGGAAAACCGGCGGAGGACCATCATGCGAACACCGTGTGACCAGCGGGTTTCCCAACTCGTCGGTGGTTTGCACCATGCCCCGCTCGTCGCACCATGTGCATGCCTGGATCGCGGCGCGTCGTGCCTGCTTGGCGTGGGTTTTCTGGTCCTGGAACCAGCGCCGGGCCTGGGCGCAGGCCCCGCATGGCGGCACCTGGTCGCGTGGCAACCCGGCGTGCTGGCGGCATCGGGGGTCTTCCGGGGTGGACCAATCAGCTGGTGTGTCGCCGGTCACTTTCGGGGTGGTGGGGTTTGGCGGCGGTGGCGGCGCGTCAGCGTCCGCCGGTTCGCCGTCGGAAAAATCCTGGGGGGGCTTCACATGTGCTTGCTCAGCCAGCAACTTACTGTCTACCTCAACCCCCATATAACTGTTCCCCTGTTCCCCTGTTCCTACGCCGGAATTCCCGGGGACTCCGGCGGAACCCGCCGTGTTGTCGGCGGAATCCCCCGGGAATACGGCGGAACCCGCCGACACTACAGCGGAACCACCCAAACCCGCAGGTAAAGGCTCATCAGACACCGGATCAAAAGGAACCCCCTCACCCGGCCCCGGAAACTTCGACGCTTTTGTACGCCGATCAACCTTCTGATGCTTCTCCCACGACGGGATCGCGTAAAAATGCCTCCCGCCCACACTGTAGAACTCCACTCCGAACACCCGGCGGAGTTCGCCGCATCCCCGGCGGATTCCGGCGGAATCCTCCGACATGTCGGCGGGGAACACGAAACCAAGGAATTCACGGGGGTTAAACGACCCCCTGCCGAAGTCATCAGCAAGCTGCCAAAGACCTATATAGAGAAGCCTCCACCGGTATTCCAGGGTCTCGATTCCGGGGCTTGACCAGAACTCCGGCTTGATTGTCCTAATCCTGGCCATCTCCCCTCCTTATCCCTAGGCATATTTGGCTGATTGCTATTGCGCATGCGGCTGTGAGCTGCAGTTTATGTACGCGCATGGCCCACAGGGCGATTGCTTGGGGTGTTAAATCATGTGCCCCCTCATGGGGTCTCATTGTCACGTCACTATCTCTTTTACGAAAGCCCCCCCCCGAGCGCGTCCAACGTGGGTGGGGGCGACCAATATCAAACAAAACCTAAGAACACTTCTCAGGCTTAGAACGGGGCTTCCTGCGCCCGCACATCCGAATACGCCGGGGACTGCACACCCGTCCGCGCATCCACAATCGAGGTGAGAATGTCCATCGCATTCAGCTCCACCCCGCTCCGCTGATTCCCCTGATCGTCTGTCCACGACCTGGTTTCCAGCTTCCCTTTCACGGTGACCTGCTCCCCCTTCGACAGCTCAGACGCTGGCTTAGCAAGATGGTCCCAGGCTTTCACCGTCACAAAGAATTGCCGCACACTCTCCCACGCCCCACCAGCGGTGAGACGATTATCCGAGCACGCCAGCCGGAACCGGGTTACCACGTTGGTGGTGGTTTCCCTGATCTCCGGGTCTGCGACCAGGCGGCCCTCGAAATAGGTGATGGGTATCATGCGTTACCGGCCTGTAGTTCACCCAGGCGCTGGTTGTACGCGTCCAACGCCGCGGCGTGTTGTGGGTGGTCGGTGGGGATTGCGCGGGCTTGTTCGACCACGGCATCTAGTTCTTTGGGGGTTGCCGCGGCGGCGAAGGCTGCGATGATGCTGTCCACGTCCACGGTTTCTGTGGTGGTGGTTGCCGCGGCTGCGAGGCGCCCGGCTGGTTTGTCTACGCGGGTGGCTTTCATCTTGCGGCGTTCCTGCTCTTCGTCCAGGCGTAGCTCTTCGTAGGAGTATTGGATGCCGAGGAGGATGTGGGGGGCGATTTTGCGGCACACCTCGGCGGTGGCCTTGGCGAACAGCATAGCCTGCGGGTCGGTCTGGTACTTCTTGTTGGTCGTGTACCCAGCTTTTTTCGCCCGGTCGATGGTCCAGGTGCTGGTTTCGGTGGCCCCGTCGGGGGCGTTTGCGGTGACGGTCACGGACTCGTCTGTGGATTCGACGGTGCCGATGCGGTAGCCGCGGCTGGTGAGGAGCGCGGCCATTGTGCGGGCGTACACGGCGGGTGTGCCGTGAACCACAAACACGTTCTGCAGGGATTGCATGGGGTTCAGTCCCAACTCAGTTCCGTACAGGATTGCGGCGGCCCCGTCGTCTGGTTTGCCGCGGAAGTGTTGGGGGACCATGCCGGTGTTGCAGAGGACGGTGGCGAGTTCGCGTGCGGCTCCCATTGCTTCGACTTGCTGTTTCAGCACGGCCAACGTGTCGCTGTTGGGTGTGGGGCCTGCGGGGAGGATTTCGGTTGGGGCGATGGGTTCGATGTCGTTAGCCATTCTGGTTCTTCCTTTCTTGTTGGATGTTGCGGAGGGTTCGGAGCGGTGCGTAGATGTCGGTGCTACCGGCTAGTGCTTTGTCCAGTGCGTGGCGGAATCGTTCGCGTTCTTCTTCGGTGAGTTCACTCCACCTTGGGAGGTCTTCTGGCCGATCTTGCGGCTTGTACGGTGCGAGTATGGTGGGGTCGGGGTCGTCTTTGCGTTTGATGACGATGAACTGTGTTTTCAGGGCAAGGGCTATGCCTGCTGCCACGGCCAGTGTTTTGATGAGTGTTTTCACTACTGGATTCCTTTGATGAGTTTCTTGCGTTCCAGCTGGTAGGTGGGGGTTGATGTTGCTTCTTCCACCAGGTCGGGGTGCTTCTTGCGGAGTTTCGCGACGTCGAGTTTTGGGGTCATGACGTCGGGGTCTTTGAGGAGGTCGCGTTGTTCTTTCGGGACGCGGTCCTGTGCGAACCGTCCGGGGCGGCGGCTCATGATCTGGATGCCGTCCCAGGTGAGGGCTTTCGCGTCCCCCATGTCCTGCATCAGCTTGTTTTCCAGGGATTGGGCTTGGGATTCCAGCTTATCCATTTCCACCAGCACCATCGCCAGCTGCGCGGCGGTCTGACTATCCGCCTCCACGGTCTGGTCGCTGGGTTTGGGGTTGAGGCGCTGGAAGATTTCCTTGGCGTGTTCACTGTCCCCCACGTCTGGTGGGGTGCCCTCGACTAGGAGACGGTGGAAATGCTGCACGTCCTTGATGATGCCGTCGCATAGGCTGGGGTTGTACTCCACCGGGTGAATCGAGGGCGTGCCGTAGACGGGGACGATCACAATGTCAGCGGTGCGGATGCCTGACATGAGCATCTGGAATTGCACCTGCACTAGCCAGTTGTCTTGTACCCCGTTGTCTTTGCGGGGGCGTTTGACTTCGATGATGCGGCGTGAGCGTCCACGGCTTGCGCGGCGGTCGATGGTCGCGAGACATGGGATGCCAGGCAAGATGTCGGGGTTGGTGAATGCGATTTCCCCAGCGCTGGTGTGCCAGCCAGGATTTTGCCTTTTCCACACGTTGACGGCGTAGTCTTCGGCGTCGTGGGCATCATCAAACATTGCCTTGGTCTTGGCATCGATGGGTTGTTCCCATTGCCCAGTCATTTCCATGAACCGCTCAAAGGCACTCAAGTAGTCGATGCCCAAGTATTCGCCGGTGAAGCGGTCGCGGATCATGGCTGGGACTTTGGATGCGGTGATGGTGCGTTGCCAGTCTGGTGTGCCTGGTGCGGGTGGTTTTTTCAGTTGGATTGGTTTCATGCTGTTTGGCCTAGGTAGGTGTGGGGGTTGAGTGTCACGTCAGCTAGCGCTGAGTGCACTTTGCAGAGGTAGTAGGGGTCTTTGGGGTCTCGTTTGCGTTGGCAGTTGTGGTACATGCATTGCTCGTCTGGGTTTTGGGTGATGGGGATGCCCGCGTAGCTGAGTCCCATTGCTGCGCGGCGGCGGAGCTTTTCGAGGGTTTTTGTTGGGAGGACGTTTTCTCTTGCTACATACATGCTGCTAGGTAGGGGGTTAGGAACACTGCTGCGGCGATGGTGCCACCGGCTAGTGTTGTGATGGTTTTCTGTGTGGGGGTTTGGGTGAGTACGCCGGTGGTGCGGGCGATTTTTTCTAGTTCCCAGTCGGTTGTTTTTGGCGTTCTAGCCATTGGTCTGCTTCTTCCTTTTTGAATCGGACTCCGCCGAGGTGGTAGGCGGGGAGGGGGTCGTGGGTGCGTTTGGTGAGTTTGTACACCTGCGAGCGTGATATAGCCCACATTTCCGCTAGTTGTTGTGCTGTCAGCATGATTTTCCTTAAGCGTAGGGTTATGATCATCGCGGGAGTTAAGGTAACTTCCGGTTTCGGTTGGTGCGTCCTTGCCGAGGGCACCCATTCGCCCGCACAGGTTTTCTCAAGGTTTTTCCTGTGCGGGCGATTTTTAATGCCTAGGACCAGATGATGTCCTTGATCTTGTTGTCGCGATCCCACAGGTCAATCAACCGGCGCTGATGGTAGCGGCGCTCCCTGATGAGCTTGCCCACTGTGGCCCCACAGAACGCCCAGCCCATGCCGAGCACCCCGATTGACAGCCAGTTCTGTTCCCCCATCATTGAGGTCAGGGTGAGCACAGCCAGCACAAAGGTCAATAGTGCTGCGAAAAACGTGTGGTCCTCGATGCGTTCACGCATGTCGAGGCTGTGGTGGATTTGGCGGGTGATGTGCTCATGCTCTCGCAGCAGGGCTTTGCGGGTTCGGGTGTCATACGTCGGTGGCTCAGCGGTCACGCCGTAGTATTCGTGGACTAGTTTGACGCGTTGTTCTTCTGCTTCGTCAATCATGTGAGGTCTTTCTAGTCTGCGTGTTTGGGGCCTGTGAGGAATCGGAAGTAGGCATCTGCGACAAGCGCATCGGCGGTGTTGATATGGTCGTCGTGGTTATGCGATTTAATTGGTGGTCTCCTTTGCCCAGAGGAAGGCTTCATCAAGTTTGGTGAGGGCGAGGGATTGTGCGCTGATTTCGGCGTGTAGGTCGTTGAAGTTTGCGAGCATGTCGGTGGGGAGTTTGGGGTGGTGGTATGGGGGCATTGGTTTTTCCTTCCGGTTGGGTTGGTGGCCCGCGCCGGGTTATCCACTACGTTGGCGGGGCCTGGTGTCGCGGCGGGGAGTTGCACCCCGCGTGTTCTGTTCGCGACTCTTGTGAGCGCTGTTGCCTGCCGTGTGATTCGCTCCCTCCCGTGTCCAGGGTCGGTCCTGCGATTCCCACCCTGACCGGGGTGGTGTGCGGCGTGTGGGCGGCGGGTCTCCGCGTGGGGAGGGTCAGGGTCTTGGCGTGGCTGGTTCCTGCTGGGGCCTTTGCCGTCGCTCGCCGGGGTTCAGTCCTCATCGCCCGTATTTTGCGCGCTTGGTTTCACTTTTCAGTTTTCACACAGCTTGTTTAGTTGTTTCTTATATTTTGGTGCATGAAAGTATTCTCATGCATCGCATTTTATGCGGTCACGACAACCAAATCGTCAAGTGGCGTTTTGGTTAATTCACGTAGTTTCAGCAACGTTTGGACCGTCGGAACGGACCGGCGGGAGCGGAGGTTTCGCACGGCCTGGCCGCTGATTCCTAGTGCGTTCCCTAGCTTTTCATCGCTGGTCAACCTATGAATTTGTCTTGCCTCGTCGAGAGCCGCGGGGTCTAAGTAGATCATGTGATCCCTTTCGGTTCTCTGCGGTGCAGTTCCTTGCGCCGCTGGATTCATCATTGCATGCATAACTCGACTTGCGCAAGTCCACTTATGCAAGTCCACTTATGATTTTGATAAAAGTGCAGCTAGACACCAATAAAAAAAGTGCAGAATCTTGCGCGAATCTATGCGACAGGTGCAAAATATGAGACATGGATGCACGCACATGGATCACACAGACGGTGTGCAAAACCCCAGCCGAAATCGAAACCCTCACCCACATCCCCAAGCGCACCACCCAATCCCAAATCGCACGCAACAACATCCCCGCAGAAAACATCATCACCATCTCCGAAGCCGTCGGACTCAACCCCATTACCGAACTAGTCCGCTTCGGACACCTCAACCCCCGATGGATCGACGATGCCAACCCCCTCGACACCATCAGCGATGAGGAGCTTTGCTATGAGCTGATGCGGCGCATGCGAAACCATGCATTTATGAGTGGTGATGTGGGATAATCCAGGGGACGAAACCGCCAACCTGGAAGGAAAACCACCGTGCCCATACACCGCACCTACCACCTAACGGACAGCTTTCTCAATAACGATGCTGTGACCACAACCCAGCTGATAGAACAAGCGTGCCAGAAAACAAAAGTCACCCTAACCCGCACAAGTGACGGCGCGTACTGCATCAAAGGACGCGACAAGCGCACTGCATTCATCATCGAATCCCCCGGGTCACTGACCTTCACGGCGGACGATCCACGCAATTTGGCACTAGCAACCACGGTCGTGGACATGATGGATAAAAGCCACTACCACCCCTTTGACGACCATGGATACGCACGGGCATACGACAAGCGCGACCCCAATCATTTGCGCTATGAAATCCTGGGAATCCTTGACAGTAGTGAGCGCATCCTTTACGCGTCGGACGCGATCAAAGGGCGCTCGCATGGCCGCCTGGTGGGCACGAATAAACGTGTGATCCTATCCACTGTGGCCGGGTTCACCCAGATCATCGAGACGCAGTACATCCCCCTCGAAAAGATCAGCAGCATAGAGACCAACCGCGCGACCATAGGCATGATGCTGATCACTATGCATACCTCGAACACGGAGATCAAGGCGGTGACGAAGGTGAAGAACGCGATGATTTTCCAGGAGACCATGCGTGAGCCTATCGACAATTCGAGGCTTCGCATGCAGCAGCAGTTTGTCGCGATCCCCGGCAATGGCCCTACGGTTCGGAGTCTTGATGTGGCGGGGCAGTTGGTGAAGCTGGCTGAGCTGCACGCCGGTGGGGCGTTGTCGGATGAGGAGTTCGCGGCGGCTAAGGCCCGTGTCTTAGCGGGCGCATAGAGAAACCCCACCCCGTGCGCCGCGTACAAAGCGTAGAGGAGGTGGGGATCTAAGGGGCACGCCAGCATCCCCAGTTGCTGGCACACATGAGTGTAGCACACGAAAAGCCCCCAGAAACCTAGGGTTCCTGGGGGCTCGACACATGAGTGATTTAAGGATAGCAAAAATGAGTGTACAGCGTAGGCCGAAAGTTGGCAAGGACCGTAACGGGCGTGTCCGCTGGGTAGGCCGATTCCGTGACCATGCGGGGCGGGAGCATTCCCGGAGTTTCGAGCGTGAGCGCGACGCGAAAGCATGGGTGGAGGAGCAGCGCGGCGCGTTGCGGAGGGGGGATTGGGTGGACCCGGCGCGTGGTGGGGACACTGTGGGGGCGTTGTGTGATGCGTGGGTGTTGCAGGCCCCGTCCCCGGGTACTGGTCGGATTCGGGGTCAGTTGCGGAGGAATCTTGGTGACCTTGCTGATGTGCCGGTGGGGAAGGTCACTATTGTGATGGTGCGTAATTGGGTGGGTGTGTTGCAAAATGGCCGGCCTTGGCGGGGTGGTGTGGGGTTGGGGCGTGCGGCGGTGAAGTCGATGTTGTCGCAATTGCGGGCGATGTTGGGGCAGGCGGTTTCGGATGGGATGATTCCGAGGAATCCGGCTGTGGGTGTGGTGGTGCCACGCCCGTCTAGTGGGGTGACGTGGGGTGACGTGCCGTCCCCGGAGGTGGTGCGGTTGCTGGTGGAGACGGCCACGCATGGGGGGCGGAGGAAACAGGGCACGGATGGGAGGCTGGTGTGGGTGACGGCGCAACCGGATGTGGGGTTGGCGATTCAGCTCATGGCAGCGACCGGTATGCGCCCTGGTGAGGTGTGCGGGTTGACGTGGCACCAGATTGATTTTGAGCGGGGCCGTATTTCTGTGGTGGCTCAGGCTGGCCTGCGCCCTGGTGATCCGTTGCGGGCGTTGAAGACGGGTGATTCTGGGCGCAGGGTTGTGGCTGTGGATGAGGTGACGTTGGGGATGCTTAAGCAGCATCGTGCGGAGCATGGGGGGCGTGAGCGGTTGTTTTTGTCGCGGGCTGGGCAACCGATGACCGCGCACCTACTGTCCTATTCGCTGGCTCAGTTGCGGAAGTATTTGGGCTTGTCTGGGAACGTCACGCCGAAGTCGCTCAGGCACTTCCATGCGTCGATGCTTTTGCGGGAGGGTGTGCCGATTAAGACGGTGCAGGCACGGCTTGGGCATGCGACAGCGAAGATGACGCTTGATACTTACGCGCACTTTTTGCCGGGTGATGATGAGCGTGCGGCGGATGTTGTGGGGGCGTTGCTTGCTGGTGCGGGCAATGTGCGGGATGCCCGTAGTGGTTTGCGGGCTGTGTGATTGTTTTGGCTGGTCGGGGGGTCGTGTTTTCGACATTGTGAAAAACACGATACATGCATCAGAGTGTAGTTTGTGACCTGTGGTTTTTCTATTTGTGCTGGTCATGGGCTTTTCATGTGTGGCGATTTGTCGCATGGATTGCACAGATTACATGCGCTGCCCGTGCTGCTGCGGGCAAAATGCGGGCACGGACGATTCTGCGGGCAAGCGTGATGGGCTGTACGGGCGGGGGTGGGTGGACTGAAATACATCACCCCCCACTAGACATATGTCGCGTAGGTGTGTATATTGAAAGACACAGGGAGCAACAAGCCCCCAACCGCCGAAACCGAAAGGACCGAAACCAATGACCACCATCAACCTCAATGACATTGACTGGAACATCGCACCCGCTGAATGGGGCATCGCATACGGCGAAATGGCAAGCCTCCCCACTGAGGAACCCACCCACAACGGCCCACAGTTCATTGTCGATTTCGACATTGACGGAACCAAGAAAGCACGCCTCGCGGTTGACCCAACCCTAGCCGGAATGCGCCGTGAAAAGGGCATGGCATTCAGCGACGACACCGCCGATTGGCCAGTGCTCGATGCACTGTTTGGGCGTGAGCAGTGGCAGCAATGGCTTGCTGACAAGACCGAGGAAATGCGCGCCCTAGACTCCGAAGACCTCGACGACTAACCACCATGCAAACCCCGGGGGCTTCGGCCCCTGGATTAAGGAACCAACAATGAACACCCCCTACACCTTCAAGCACGTCATGCCAGGACGCTGGGAAGTCATCCACGAAGGCAAAGCATTCGCAGTCATTGAGAGAAACACCTGCTATTCCTCAAAAGACGGCATCATGGAATCAGCTGAATTGTGGGTCATTATCGACCCGGTAACCGAAATTCACCAGCAAGGTAAGCTCCTGAACACCCTCTATCCAATTGAGTGGGGGCACCGCACCTACCGCGAGGCGGCAGAAGCTGCCTGGGAGAGCTACCAGGTCCACGGCACGCCTGTTCCCATCGGACGAAGTTAAACCCCGCCCCCGCCATTGTGCGGGGGTTGTCCCCGCCCTGTAGTCGCTGGGGTGTGCACCCACTCCCCGTACCTACCGTACGTTTTGGATGCTGCTCACTAGGGTGCGCGCCGCCAGTGACTGCACGACGCAGCCGCACGCCACCAATCGGACAAGGAGCCAACCATGCCCAATCAATACGCCCTATGTAGCCACTTAACCTACGACCCATACATGGACGCGCCGGGATACCCGAATAGCAGTTTCATCACCAACTACTTGCGCATCTACGACCTCGAAACGGGGGAACTGGTGGAAACTATCCGCATGAAAGTCCATGGTGAACCCATGTGGCAGTTGATCGCTAATCACCTGCATTGGCACGGGTATTCCCGTGAGCAGTTTTTCTGCTGGTGGCGCGCTGATTTCGAGGCTGATGGAACCCTCAACGACCCGCCGCGCCACATGCAGCTCATGGAGCTACCGGATTATGATTTCGCTCGATTTGCAGGCAGCCGCCTGGAACACATCGCTTAAGGAGAATGAGCATGAAGAACACGCCACCAGCGCTTGAATGGGTGCGCGAGATACCCGAGGGGCACCGCAACATGTTTCCCGAGTCCCCAGGGCGTGACGAGATTAACGGTGAATCGTTGCGGTGCATGCGTATCTATCTGGGGCTTTCGCAGATTGATTTGGCTGCGTGCTTGGGGGTGGGGCGTAGGTATGTGTCGCAGATGGAGCGCGGCGCGGTGGGGGTGTCGCAGCGTGTGCGTGATTGTGTGGCGTTTTTGGGGGCGGCTGTGCAGTGGGAGGCTGAGCGTGTTGTGGCGCGGGGTGGTATGACCGTGCGTCATGAGGGGTTTTATGGGGTGCCTTATGGGGATGGTGTGGTGTGGGTGCCTGCTAAGTGGGTGGCTCAGGTGGTGGGCAGGGTGTCGATGGGGCACCAGCGGTCGTTTGCCCTGGGTGGGTAGGTGTGGGGGTGTCACCCCACCCCCTACTAGACATATGTCGCGTAGTGGGCTATAGTAAAACCACAAGCAAGGAAGCCAACCGAAAGGCCAAGAACAATGACCACCTACACCACCCAATACGACGACACCTACACCATCACCAACCGCGTAGGAACCTACTACGACGAAGACACCACTCAATACAACATCTTCGAAGCCCACAACGAAGAAGGCGAACTAGTCAGCGAACTATACACAAACATCGAAACCGGCCAGATCATGAACATCTGGACCCGTGAAGAAAACCAGCGCGAAGGAATCGCCACCGCCCTTATCCGCTTCGCTACCGACAACGGCTACACACTTCTCCACTCCCCCGAATGGCAGTGCAGCGAAGACGGACAAGCCTTCGCCGCCAGCATCGACTTCATCGACACCATCAACATCGAAGAAAACTAACCCCCCCCCCGCCACCGTGCGGGGGCTTCCTGGAAGGACGCAGTAATGCTCACACTTAAGGCTAAGCACAAGATCAACCCAACAAAACGCCGCAAACTAGCCGAAGTTTTGGCACGCCACGCCGAAGGAGGACGCGGAGTAGTCGCTGGCATTCAGGACATTTGCCCCTGGTGGGTGGCAATCAGCGACGACGATGACGAAAATCTATTCACATTCGAGGTCGAAAACATTCACGGGCGCATGATCACCCTGGACTTCGACATCTCTGAGAAACAAGCATTCATCACAGCCTCCATCAGTGCAGACCTCCAGGACATCGCATCGCAGACGATAACAAGCGCCATTGGTGTGCACTACAAATCGTGCATTGACTATGAAGACGATGGGGATGTGGACACTCATGTATGGTCTGCCATGCGGCATCTGATTGATGCCATGTGCGGCAAGGACTTCCTGGACAACACGGCAAAACCACAGTGGAGCACTGATGCCTAGATTCGATCCGAAAGACTTCCACCTCTTTGCTGAGGTAAACGGCACACTCATGCCGGTAGGAACGCTTGACCAACCACCAGAGTTCACCAGGGAAGGGTGGAGCATGGGCACCATATCCACCAGCCGTGAAGCCCCCGCCCCACGCGTTGTTGATGCGCCTATCCCGGACGGCATCAGCATCCCTACTTTGGCGGATGTCCGCCAACTTGGGGAGTATGTTTTCATCGAATCCCGCGCCGGGCAACGCCCAGCCGAGTCGTGGGCGTTCGGTGTGGCGCTCCACTTGGGGTGGAAACTGGAAAGAATGTACAGCGGGTATGCGCGTTTCACGGCCACGTGCTTCGACCTTGGAACCTGCACTGACGTGGAAATCGTTGTGAGTATCACAATGGCTCCGCATCGTTTCGACATCTGCATCGATCGTCCAATCATGGGGGGATTGACCTATGACGACGGCATGTCGAAGCTTAGGCAGGCGGTCTTCCAGAAGGCGGTGGAGGCCAGGCGTGCAGGCAATGAAGAAGCTGCAGAACGATTCGACAAGGAATTAGATTCAATATGCTTTGATTACAATTACAGGCATATTGATGAAATCCAGCGGATCATAAATAGAATGTTGACAAAAGCGAAACTAATGGAGAATTAATGGGAATAGCGGAAATAGTATTCATTTCGCTAGCGTTTCTGCTAGTTACCTGGTCGTTTGCAATTGTCTTCCTGCCTGACGCGCTAGACACCCTGCTTGACTTCATCGACGAAACCGTACGCAAGATTTACAGGAAGGTACACCGTGGCTGAACCCACCATCAATGCTCCTGAGTGGTCGTTCGACCTACCAGAAAACTACACCCCCAACTTCCCCACCATGCCCGGCGAAACCACAGGCACACAGTTGCGCCTGATCCGAGGCATGTTCTGCTTGAGCCAACGCGACTTCGCAGAACTCCTCAACCTCAAAAGCAGCGACATCTACATACTGGAAGTAGACAAGCGGGAAAACCCCGTACCAGCCAACATCCACAATGCGGTGCGGTTTCTGGCTGAGCAGCACGCCCACTGGGTAAACACCATTGACGGCACCACCGTCAACATCCAATGGATCGGCTACCGCAAACTCAGCGAAACCGTGTACGCGCCCGAACGCTGGTGGCACTCCCTCCTCGGCGTCGCCCTCACCCAAGGCAAAACCTTCACCCTCGACACCACCAACTACTAACAACAAAAGAAGACCCCCTCACCAAGCACAATGCCTGGCAAGGGGGCCTTCTCAGGGCTGAAAGGAAACCTCTCATATGGGGGCAAAACTAATCATATGTCCTCGCGGGCCTGCTTAGCAAGCTCCCGAATATCAGCCTGAATCACCTGCGGAATCACCGGCAAATCATCCGGCCGCTTACCCGGCCACTTCCTCGACGCCCACTCCTCACGAGCCGCGATATGCTTCACAGCCGTGCGGTGGCGCTGATTGATATCAGTCACCCTGGTAGTAAGGTCAGTGATCTGCGTGTCCTGGTTCGTGATCTTCGTATGCATGTCCGTCACCTGCTGGGCAAGCCGGTCATGCTGAGCCGTCACCGTGTTCAGGGTGGTTTCCATCACGTTCACGGTCTTGGTGAGATTATCCACAATCTGCTGCGACTCATCCAACACCAAGCGGCGCTCCTCCACCTTCCCATCAGCATGCCCCTTACGGTGCGCTGTCCACGCGGCAAGAATCACACTCAAAGCAGTGGCGATGCCACCCACCCAGCCAATGACCTCGCTGACACTCACGGCCTCAGCCACCTGCGGTGGCGGCACCTGCGCCGCCAACCACCACATGACTTACCCCTGGTGAGAGTCAAACGGGGGAAGCGGTGCCTCCTGAGAAGCCGCATCAATCGCTGCGGCCTCATCAGAAACACGCTCCACAACCGACGGAGTGATGCTGCCCTTCATGGATGCCTGAATGACAACCTCAGCCACACCAACAACCACAGCAATGACGGCTGCAACCTCAGCGGGAATCTGACCCGCCAGCAGCCCAATGATGTTGGTGATCTGCAGCACAGAGTTAGCCACACCGACCAGGGTGTTCTTGCGGCGCGCGAACCAGGGCTGCTCAGCAAGCAGGTTCGTTGCGGCCTCTTCGATGATCTGCACGGACTTGGAATTCAGGTTATGGCGTGCCATTTTATTTTCCCTTCAAGATGATTTGGATTTGCTGTTGAATGTTGGCGATGTCGCGCCGGGCGGCGGCGACACCATCCACGAGGGTGAGGTTTTCACCCTTCGAGTTCTGGCCCAATTGCGGCCAGGGGCCAAGCTGACCGGCCACATACTCCATTAGTTCGGTGAGGCGGTCGAGCTTTCTGTTTGCTTCCTGCGCCGCGACTTTGGCGTCGTTCAGTGCGGCGACTTGTTCATGCCCGAATAGGGACATTGAGTTTCCTCCCTGCGGCACGGTGCCGCTGTAGAAAAGGGCCTGCAGTTGTTCCACAGACCCACGGAATGCGTTGATGTCTACCTCCCGGCCAGCTACAAGCCCGGCTGAGCCGTATTGCCAGATAGCGGGCAGCTGGTTTCCGAGTGGGTAGTTCCACTTGTCCGCCTGGTCGCCGGGGTATATCGCCCGTGGCGGGCCAGTCGGATTCTGACCGTAGGCGGCGAGCCACACCGCACCGAACTCGTGCGTGTCCGGCTCACCACCCACTACGCGGCCCTCCCACCAGGGGATGTAGCTGTAGATACCGACGACGCGGATGCCTGCTTCCTCGAACAGGCGCTTGCACTCGCGGATGTGGTCTGGGTGCAGGCCCGCGTCTGTTTCGCAGTCGAGCCACATTGGTAGGCGGTGGTCGCCGCCCATTACTTCGAGTGAGGCATCTACCTGTTGGCGGATGCTTGTGCCCTCGCTGGGGTTGCGTAGGTAGTGGTAGGCGGACAGTACCATGCCTGCTTGTCGGGCGTCGTCTACGTGGCTGCGGTAGCAGCGATCACGGTAGGTGCCGTCTGTGGTACGGACGATGCAGAAGCCGATGCCCTCATTTTTCGCCTGTACCAGGCTCATTCCGTCCTGGTGTTCGGAAACGTCAACTCCGAATATGGTTCCCATTCTTCCCTCCTCTCGGGGTGCTGGGGTTTGCCCCGGCCACACGGCACCGTTGAGCACGGTTGCTAGGGGGTCTAGCCTGTCGCCGCCGGGTTGTGCCCATGTGTAGCGGTGGAACTCGTAGTGCAGGTGCGGGGCCACCCCGCCGTTGCTGTTGGGGTCTGGGTTGATGCGTCCGATGCGTTGTCCCTCGCGCACAGACTGGCCCGGCGAAACTTCGGGAATCACATGCCCGTACACTGAGTAGCCGCCGCCATTCTCGGACGGGTGGTCAATGGTCACCCACTGCCCAAACCCGCTAGCGGGGCCCGCGTACTGTATGGTGCCGTCCTTGGTGGCGAATATTGGGTACCCGCCTGAGCCACCATCGTGGCCGAAGTCTGTGCCCCAGTGCATACCGGCGTATTCGCCGCTGCGCTGCCCGAACGGGCTTGTGACGTAGAAGCCTTCTTCTACTGGCATTGTCGCCATGCAATCACTCCAATTCTTATTGAGCTAGGTAAGTTAACGTGAATTCGTAGGTCATTTCGTTGCCGGTGATCCAGTCTGACCAGCAATCCATCTGCCCGTTTCGGGAGAGTGACACCCACGCGTTCGTTGTGTTCTTGTCCTTTGACCATGCGCACGCTGCACGCACGTCGAAAAGTGGCATGGCCCATGACGGGGCGCGGGTGTTTTTGATCTGGTTGACCGTCACTGTGTTGGCGCTGGTTGAGACGCTGCACCACTGTCCACGCCGCGCCCACCGCAACCCGTTTTCGTTCTGGTCATAGGACACCAACACCGGGTCTACGTAATGCTTCGGTGTTGCATGCGTGGGCTTGATGGGCCAAGCAACATTGATATACCCCTCACCGTCGGTTTTCATGACCCGGTTCGCGTTCGCAGCCAGACCACTGGCGTTAAAAACAGCATCGGAAATATCCGTGGACACATGCGTGTGCGCCGTGGGCTGGCGCGCATCAGACAACCGAGCGTCGGACGTTGAGACCTTTCCGTTCAGCGCGTCCTGCAAACCACCTACATCAGTCAGACGGTGTGTGTGCTGGGCGTTTGCTTTGCCGTTCAGCTGCGTGATCGTCGCATAGGTTTTCGACGCTTCGTCTTTGCTGAGCTTCGTCGCCATTTGCGACACCAACGCAGCAGCCTCAGTCGCGCCGCTTTTCAGATGCGCCTCAAGCTCCTTCAAAGTGTCGTAATTCTGCGTAGCACCATCGATGATCTTATCCATGTGCTGCTTAGCGATGCGGGCGAACTCCGCCTGCACCTCAGGCGCTAGATGCCTGAGCAGAACGCCTGCGTTGGGGAGCTTTTCGACGACCACGCGGGAAGCCTCAGCCGCGCTTGACGCTGCAGCATCCTGTGATTTCTTAGCCGCGTCCTGCGACTGCTTAGCTGCTTGTTCACTGAACCGGGCTGCCTCGCGGTGCCCACCAGCCAGGGCGGCTGATTCACCAGCAGACTTCGACGACGCTTTGGCGGAATCCTCCGACGACTTCGCCGAATCCTGCGACAACTTAGCCGCCCGCTGCGACCCGGCCGCCGCATCCTGCGACGACTTAGACGCATCCTGCGACGCCTTCGCGGCGCGCTGCGACTCAGCGGCCGCCAACTCCGACTGCTTCGCCGCATCCTGAGAAGCCTTGGCCGCGTCGCGGGAACGCCCAGCATCCGCACGGTCATCCCCAGTCTCACGCCTAAGCGTGCGGGACTCCACCAGCATGTCCCGAATCTCCGCACTCACGCGGTAAATCTCAGCCTCGTGCACCTCCCCCACCGTCTGCCCCGCAAGCAACGCAGACTCCAGTGACGTGTCATCACCGATGCTGAGTGCCATTGCCTCGGTGTGGGAGGTCTCGAAGCCGCGGCGGTTTGACTGGTGGACGAGGACTAGGGTTGCTGGGCCTGGTTCGGCGTCGAATTCTATTCGTCCGTCGGGGGTGGGGGTGATTCTGACGGGTTCGGAGGTGATGATGCCGCCTTGCCCGGGGCGGGGTTTGTTGGCCCTCACCCAGATTTCCCTCACCGTCGATGGGGTTTTAGTCACTGTGATTAATTTGCCGCTTATTCTAGGCACCTTGATCAAGCCTCCCCATTGTCTTTCCGAACCTTGTACATGGCCAGCGCATTCTGCACTGACCTTGTGATACCCAGCTTGTCGTTGAACTCCCAGCTTCTGGGTAGACCACGCGACACCGGGTACCAGCGCACGATGGTCGGGTGAGCAGCGTAGGTTATGAAGACCGCTACCTCACCCTCCCAGTCGCCCTTGGCGATCCACCTGGTCACAGCCCCCTGCGTGTTATCCAACGTCAGATACTGGTCAGTCTCATTCTGACCACGGTCACAGAACAAGGTCTGCGTAGCGTTCTGGTGCACCAGGCGGATCAGCTTCGTGTTCTGCTCAATCAGCATCCGGTTCATACGCGCCAGCGCCTGAGCATTCTCAGCGGTCGCCTGCACCGCGCGGATCGCCTCAGTCTGAGCATTGTTGGAAATCTCCATCGCCTCAAGCGCCTGCGTGTTCGCAGCGATAGCAACCTTCCGCCCTTCGACCGAGTTCAGGTCAGCGTCCTTCGCCGTCTTGATAGCCTGCTCCACCTTTGTTAGCGACCGTGCGGAATCTTCCTTAGCCCGCGTCGCCGTGGAAACAGCGTGTGAAGACTCGCGGGACACCTTGCTCGCACTCTTCTGATTCTTCCGGCGTTCGGTGGCCAGCGCGGACATGATCGACCGGTTCTTCTGATCCAGGGCATCATGATCCGCGATCAGCCCGCCACCGACGTGGACTTTCCACCCCAGGTGGTGGGCACGGCTGGTGGTCATCTCAATGCTGGATACAGGCATACCGATCCGTTTGCCCCATAGGCGCACATCCACGACGTCGCCCTCGCTGAAATCCAGCCCAGGAACGTATAGGCCAAGTCCGGCGTTGGTGATGTCACGCTCAAAGAACACGTCGCCGCCAGCGCGTGAGTAGGCTTTTTTAAGGTTCTCCTCCACGTTTGACCGGCCCTTAAGCAGGCCGTCTGTGGCATCCACCGTCGCATCCGCCCTCACACACGCAAAGTCACTCCTGCCCCGTCTAGGCTGTTCGGGAACGTGAAAGTACCCATCAGTGATGCGTTCGTCGCGCTGCCCCTGCTGGTCACCATCAGGAAGCTTCACATCCCACGCCCCATACACGAACCGCACGTAGGCGCGGCCAATGGTCATTTCGCCACCATCAGCCACCAGCTGCACACGCCCCATCACTACACCGCCATTCTTTGCTTCACACCCAGCACATAACAAGGCTGAGCAAGGTCAGGATGACCCACCGGGGCAATATCCCCAGGCCACCACAAATGACAACTGAGTAAAACGCCGGCGTTTTTCGCCGCATCCTTCACCGTGTCCAGCAGCGAACCATCCTCCGGGCGGATCAACACATGCGGGGACTCACGATCCCTCATGGGCTCCAGGTCCACCACCACCGGCTCATCCGTGATCCCAGTGACCCGCCAAAACGCAGCCAGGGAATCAACAACCAGCTTGCGGATCGTGGACTCAGCAGGCCCCGACACCGTAAACCCGTCAGCCACCGCCGCTAGCTTGATCTCCGCCATTTGATAGGTTTTCGACCATTTCTGCGCCCAATCCCGGTCAATCATCTTCCGTGTCGTCGTCCAGTAGGACGGGGCAGATGGGCAGGGTATCGACTCCCATACGTCCATCTCATCCACGCCGTGCACCTCAATCGTGGTGGGCATTTCCTGCCCCCGTGCTATGGCGTGAGTGATGCGGATGCAGCGGCGTCGAAACCCGTTGCGCTCAATGATTATGAACCGGTTCTTCTGGAATGCCACCAGTAGGCGGCCTTCATTGTCGGTGTCGGTGAGGTTTTCCGCGATTAGCTCATCCACAATCGGGGAAATATGGCCCCCGTTTACGCGGGTGCTGATGATGATTTTCGCGGAGGCTTTCGCGTTCGACGCCGCCGGGCAGGTCATTTCGATCACGGGGGGTAGGTCCATGATGGGTTCCCAGTTTTCATCGGCTAGGCCGATCCATTGTCCGGTGTCTTGTTTGACTTGTTCGCGGTGTTTGCGGTGGTTTTCCCAATCGAAAGTCAAGCCAGTCTCCTTTACTTCCAGGGGTCAAAGACACCAATATTCCACAGCAATTCCGCCCCATCGGGCAGGGTGTAGGTGCGTGACTGCCCCACCGGAATACCCTCCGGCATCACCGTGGGGTGCAGGGCCCGCCACAGGGCACGATCAAGCACACCTTTTTCGTCCACAACTGCGCAGGAATCCGCGTTGTCCAGGGACACTATGCGGGACTCCTGCACAGCTGGGAGGGTGAAGGACGCGCCGGACGGCAACGTGACTTTTCCTCCAGCACCCTTCCACCGGATACGCGGGTACACAGGCACGTCACCGGGGTTTGTTACGGCGACAGTTCCGGTGCCGGTTAGTGGGTTCATCCACCACACGCCCGAATCAGCTATCACGCTGAATTGCAGGTCGTAGCCGTCAACCTCCCGCAAATCAATAGGGAGTGGAGGCATTGACTTAGCTAGCCGAACCTGCGTAAACACACCACCCAAAGTGTGCGACACAGCCCGCAGGGTGCCGGGTTGAGTACGAGACCACGACGACCTGAAATTGGCTGAAACCTCATCCAGACTGTCGCCCTCCCATTCCCGCACCCAGCACCCTAAAGTCCCGGTCATGGCCTTGACATTCAGGCCGTCAAACTGCTGGCCAGGCGCACCAGTAGGGGACGTGGACACATCCTCCGAATCACCACACAGGTCATCCAAAGAATTCTCCTTGATGAACACCCCCCGGTGACCTGCAGCCAACGGCCACACATCACCGAACGGCGACTCATACACAATATCCATCACCCCTCCTTAACGGTGTGCATCGGCGAAATCAGCACCAGGAACCGAAGTCCCCTCAAGCTCAGCAAGCTTGATGTTGATGCTGTCCTCAAGGCCGTTGATCTTATCGACCAGCGCCTTAACTTCATCCGTAGACCAAGCCGTCTTGCCAGCAGGCATGTTGATCGTCACATTCAGACCCTTGTTGCCAGCAGCACCCGACTTACGCGACCGCTCCTCCACAACCTTGTCAACACCATCCAACAGATCACGAAGGTAATTCTCCTGCTTGGTGTCGTGCTCTAGGGCCTTATCCTGCTTCGACTTAATGTCCTCAGCCAGGGCGTTCAACGCCAGGGCCTCAGCCTTCGTCGAGGCTTTCGCGATCTCCTGCTGCAGCTTCGCGAACTCCTGCGCCTGCTGCAGTGCCTGAGTCTTCCGCAGCGACTCCAGATTCAGGGCGGATTTCTCCAGCTCAATCTGCGCCTTGCGTGCCTCAAACTCCTTTTGCAGCAGGTCGGTTTTGTTCGCGTGGCCTTCCGCCAGCTTGTCAGCCTGGGCTTTCTTCCACTCCGTGAAGCTCCCCCACGTGGCGTTATTCCACTGCTCGGAAAGCTTCGCCGTCGCGGAAGCCAACTCAGGGCCACCACCCTGGACCGCGCCAACAGCACCCGCCGCGGTAATAGCGGCGGACCCGCCGACGCCCAACAGCATCGCGAGTTTGCCCTTCCAGTCCATGGCTTTCCAGGCGTCGCCGATCTCCTTCTTATTGAGGAAGATGTCACGCACACCTGCGATGCCCTCAGTCAGGCCACCCAAGGCGGTGGCACCGGCCAGGACGGCACCGGGGATGTTGCCGGTCGCAAGGGACGCGGCCACACCAACACCACCACCGACGAGTTTCAGGATGCCGCCAAGCAAACCACCGATACCGGCGATGCCTCGCTTAGCGCCACTGGCCTGAGACTCAGTGAGACCGTAGAAGGATTTCGCCTGGTCAGTGAGCTTAGCCACCGACAATTGCAGCATCTGCGCAGTGTAGGCATGCTGCAATGCGGCTTCCTGCGCTGCCAGGGCGGCCTGCGCCTGGTTAAGCGCGGCCTTCTCCTGGTCGAGTGCGGCCTTCGCCCGGGTTTCAGCCACGTTCCATTCCGCCGCGGCGATGTCGCTGGTGCGCTTAAGCACAGACTCGGACATGCGTTCAATGGAGAAAACCCCTGTCTCACGGAAACGGTCCATCGCCCTACCCAGGGCGTTGACACCAGTCTCACCGGCGAGGGCCTGTTTTGCCCGCTCCTCAGCGAGCTTGCCCTCAGCCCTAGCCACATCAACCGTGCCCTGCAAGCGGGTGCGGGACATCTCCCACTCCGCGTTGCGGGCCTCGAACTGTGCCTTGAACATGGCCAGCGTGTCCGTGGCCAGGCTCAACCTGAGCTTCTGCGTCTCCGTTCGGGTCTTCTCCACGGCCTGCTGAATGTCAGCAATCGTGGCAAAGAACTTCGACATCGACGCAGCCGCCAGCTGCAACCCCTCAATCGTGTGGGTGACGATCCCACCCACAGCCTCGATGCGGGCCTTAATGACTTTTGCCTCTGCGTCCGCGATTTTCTGGGCCTGTGTTGCGCCTTTCTCGCGGGCATCGGCTAGTTTGTCTTCGGCCTGCTCCACCTTGTTCAGGGCGTTCTTGACGTTCTTGGCGTTCTTGTTCTCGGATTTCTCCAAGGCCGCCGCGTTGTCTTCACGCACCCTTGCAAGGCGTTTCTCGGCTGAGGCGATCTTACTTGGGTTGCCTGACTGGCGGGCCGCTGCGAGGGCTTCCTCTGCGTCCTGCAGTTTCCTGCGTTGCGCTGTGGATAGGCCGCCGCCTTCTTTCTCGGCTTTGGCTAATTCCTCGCGGGCATCGGCTAGCTTCTTCTCCAGGTCCACGGTGGACTCGGAATTTTCCGTAGCCTGCTTGCGGGCCTCCTTCAAGGCGTTTTCGGCATCAACCACTTCTTTGGTGGTGTCTACCATGCCCGCCCCGAGGGTGAGCCCAGCGCGGAGGTCGCCGCCGATCATGCGGTTTGCGACATCGACGGAGTGCATGATGTTGTCGTTGACTCTGGCGATTTCCGCGTTGACTTGGGCGATGCCGGTGTTGATCGCGTCGATAGCTGGGCTGACTGGTGCCAGTCCGATGCTGGTTGCGAGCTTGTCGAGCACCGGTATGAGGTTGCCCATTTGCCCGACTAGCTGCCCGATGTTGTCCCACTGTGGTGCAGTGAGGACTGGTTCGGGGCGGCCGGACAGGTTCAGGCCCATGCCACCGTGCGGGATGAAACCACCCTGGTCATACAGGTGGAATCTGCCAAAATCAGGGAGGAAACCACCCGTGGCATAGCCACCTGCACGGTTATAGCCAGCAGGCAAGCTACCGTAACGCCGAAGCGTGTAGTTGATCGACGCACGGATATTAGACTCTGGATCCCAGATGTTGTCATACCCGGGGTCCTTGTTGGCCTGGAATGTAGGATCAATGACCTGCATCAAACCCTTGGACGGTATACCCTTAGCAGCGTTGGAATCCCAGTTGTTAATGGCACGAGGGTTACCGCCAGATTCCTGGTTCATGCGGCGCAAAGTCGTATCGGTCAAAGTCAAGGGTAGACCCTTGGCTTTCAGGACCTTCTCGACCAGCGGGCGCCACTGCTCCACGCCAGCCCCGACAGCGCCTTGGTATGCGCCAGCATCAGAGCCAAATGGGATTTTCGACGAGATGAACTCCCAGGCTTTATTAGCCATTGTTTCCAGGGCTTTGATCGGAAGTTGCCCGACAATGCCAGGGAAATTCGGGATTGACTTCTTGATCGGATCAATAACGTCATCCCATGCCTTCTTCACCTGGTCACCGATGAAGCTCACAACACCATCAAAGACACCCAGGATTCCGCCGGAACCGCCACCAGCGAGCGGTGCATTCGCCGCAACGTGCACGTGGTTCCGGTGCCCAGCCATAGTAGCTGCACCGTAGAATCCCATGCCGTCACCAACGGACTTGCCGTTCTTGATGTTGGTTCCAAACGGGGAGTGAATCAGCTCCAACAGTTCCTTGCCGTAGTTTGAGGCAAAGTATGCAGCTGCCTGCTGCATCTGTGGGGTGGTGTCGAATCCATTGGAAAAGTCAACGGCTTTGCCTTGACCGTGGTAGTCCCTTGCGCCGGGGCGCAGGGTGCTTGTGATGGTCATCATCGGGAACTTCTCGCGAACAATGTTCGTGATCGATCCGATTACGCCGCCACCTGCAAAGGCTGCATCATGGTGGTGACCGTGCCCGCCGGAACCTACTCCGAGGTAACGTTTCACACCAGTCGTACCGCCCATGCGGGCAGCAGCATTGATGCCGTCAACCCAGTCTGAGCCGAGGACACGGCCAGCCTCTGGGCGGAGAACAGGTTCACCACCAGATAGGCCCAGTGTCATTCCTGTTCGTGGTTCAACGAACGTGTAGACATCGCGGCCAGGGGTGTAGCCTGGCAAGATACCGCCGGTGGCGAATCCTGCCTTGTGTTCTGGCAGTTCGTCCAATCCAACCAGTTTTGAGACAGCATTCCATGCCTTGCGAATGCCGTTGTTGTAAACAGTGTCAACAACAAATCGGACAGGGGCAGCTGTCTTTTCCTTGAGCCAACCCCAGATTTTGCCGATGTTTTCCACAGTGTCGTGGAACCAGCCACGCAGACGATCAAGACCGCCACGCAACCCATCAAACACAGGGTGAACAACGTTATCGGCAACCCATTTAATGGCGTTACCCATCTCATTCCACTTGTCACCCATCCACGTGAGGATCGGCAAAGTGACGTTGCTCCACAACCAGTTCAGGGCACCGGCCACAGCATCCCAGGTTGGTTTGACAACGTTGTCGTAGACCCATCGGATGATGATGCCCCAGCCGTTCCACGCGTCCTTCATGAACCCAACAATGGGGTTGAACACGTTGTTCCACAGCCAGTTAATACTTGCTGCTACCGCATCCCACGCGGGTTTGATGATCGTGTCATACGCCCACCGGATAAGGTTGGACATCTCTGTCCACTTCGTGTGAATCCAGTTGAATACGACATTCAACACCGCGCCCCACAGCCAGTTAGCACCAGCCGCCAACGCATCCCACGCAGGCTTAATAACCGTGTCCCAACCAAGACGGATCACAGCCGCCATTGCGTTCCACGCGCCACCAATCCAGTTAAAGATCGGCATCAGCACAGCGTTCCACAGGATGTTGATGCCTGCGTTCATTGCATCCCACGTCGGGCGAATCAGGTTGTCCCACGCCCACTGAATGCCACTGGAAAGTAGATTCCAGGCAATCAGCAACGGTGCCAGCACGAGCGTGCCGATGGTTGCCAGTGTGACACGGGCGAAGTAGTCCATCGCGGACCATGCAGGCAGAATGATGTTGTCCCACGCCCACTGAATGCCTGTGGCCATGGCGTTCCACGCCACACCCAAAAAGCCGATACCGGCGTTAATGGCATCACCCAGGCGGGTGCCAACCCACTCGACCACAAGGCCAAGAATGTTAACCAAAGGGATGAACCCGTTGGTCACAATCCACGACAGCACATTGGTTGCCTGCTGCAGCACCCAGGCCAGGCCCTCGAACACCTTCACCGCCGCGATGACCGCGACGACAATGGTGCCGCCGATGACGAAACCCAGGGCCTTAAGCACAGGCATCAAAACTGGCTCAAGCAAATTCCACAGGCCCTGTAGCAAATTCCACAGGCCCTGCAAAGAATTCCACACCGCCCCGCCGAGACTTACCGACAAGTCCACCAGAGTAAAGGTCAGGGTCTTGACAGTCTCCCACAAGGATGACAACGCACCAGACAGGGAGTCCACGACAATGCCGCGCACCCACTCCATCGCACGACCCATAGCATCGAACGCATTAACGATGCCCTGCGCAGCCTCATCACCAAACAAAGCAGCCAAGCCACCATAGCCAGCATCCTCACCCTGGAACGCCGCCGTGAGTTCACCCCACGCGGCCTTGATGTTCTGGAACGCCACACCCAGACGGTCAGCGAAATCAACAACCCGCTGCGCCGTCTCCGACCCGAACAGGGATTCAAGGGCACCATAGCCAGCGTCGCCGCCCTGGAAAGCAGTGAAAACCTCACCGAAAGCATCCTTAAGGGTGCCGAACAGCTGCTTTACACGGTCCAGGGTTTCACCGAGGAAACCAACAAAATTCCCCCAGATTTCCCTGCCCGTCTCAGTCTTCGTGAAAAACAGGGTCAGGGCACCAACAACCGCGGCGATGCCAGCGACAATCCACGTGATAGGGCTGGCCCACAGGGCGGCGTTGAACAGCCACTGTGTCGCCGTCGCCACCTTCTGAACGATGGTTAGTTCACGGAAAAACGCCAGCAACCCACCAGCAGCCGTAATCGACTGCTGCAAGTTGAAGGCGATCATCCCAGCTGTCAGCGCACCGATCGTCACGACAAGACCATCAACGACGATCTTGTTCTGCTCGATCCAGGTTTTCATGCTGGTGAACGCGCCCACCACGGCGGGAATGCGTTCACCAATCCACTGAATACCCTGCGCCAAACGATCAGCCCACGCCGTTAGCGTGGGTTCGGCTAGCTCATACAGGCGTAGTTTGAAATCATCGGCGGCGTTGCCGATACGGTCCATCGCACCATTCAGGCCTGCGAGTTTCGCCCCGGCGGTTTCGCCAGCGGAGCCTTGCCGGTCGAGGGAGGCGCGCATCTGGTCGAACGCTTCCGCGCCACCATGCGCCGCGACCGTCGCAAACGACACGGCTTCACGTCCGAACGCGGTTGCAGCAGCTGCGGTAAAAGCTGATTCGCCCATGCGGTCCTGCGCAGCGGCCAGCTGGTCACTGATCGCTCGCAGCCCCACGAACTTGCCCTCAGCATCAAAAGCCTTGATGCCCATCTGGTCGAGGGCCTTAGCCCCCTCCTTCGACGGCGACGTCAAAGACAGCAAGGCGGACCGCATAGCGGTACCAGCCTCAGAACCTTTGATGCCCTGGTTGGCGAAAATCCCCAGCATAGCCGAGGTATCCTCAAGCCCAATCCCCAAAGTCGAAGCCGTCGGAGCCGCGTACTTAAGCGACTCCGCAAGCTCAGCCACACCAGTGGCGGAGTTGTTCGCAGCATTCGTCAACACATCAGCCACCCTGGCTGCGTCACCAGCGGCAAGGTGGAAACTATTCAACGCCGCGACCTGAATATCAGCAGCCTGCCCCGCATCAATCTGCGCGGCACCCGCCAACTGGATCGACCCCTTAGCCGCATCCATTGCCTGATCAACCGACAAACCACCCTTAGCAAGGGCCAGCATCGCATCAGTAGCAGACGCGGCACTAGTGCCAGCCAGGGTTTCATCATTACCCAGATCCTTGGCGCGCTGAGACACACGCGACATCACATCACCAGTCGAGCCGGTGACTGCCTGCAGCTCACCCATGACCTGCGACAACTCACGGCCCTTACTGATCGCATCCCCAAAGAACGCGCCACCACCAGCAATACCCACACCAGCGGCCATGACACCCGCAAACTTAGTGACCGTACCAAGGGTGCCAGCAATCGCCTTACCAAAACCCCCGGCCTTCACCGATGCCCCATCCAGGGAATTACCCCACGTCAACGACGATTTAGCAGCCGCGCTCTGTGCATCATCCATCCGCTTAGTCGCGGCGATGACATTCTCCGAAGCCTCCTGCGCCTTCGTCTTCCTGTACGCAAGACTCTCTTCGGACTTCCCTAAAGCCTCATTCGCCAGGCGCGACTTCTCCCGCGCCTTCGACACATTAAGCTCAGCAGACGACACATTAGCGTCCACCTTCTCCCGCACAGCCTGCAGCTTCTTCTCCGCCGCCTCCAGCTGCTCCACGCTAGCCTTACCACTGTCACGCAGCTTAGCCAGGTCAGCCTCAGCCTTAGCCACCTGCGCGTCGCCAGCGGACCGCACAGACTGCAGTTTCTTCTCCGCAATCTCGATAGCCTCAGTGGCCTGCTTTGTCTTTTCCTTCTGTGCGAGTAGGGCTTTCTCAGCGTCGATGACCTCGCGTGCTGCGTACTCCTCACGCTTGCGGGCCTTGACCACCGCATCAGCGGCGGCGTTAGCCCCATCAGTGAGGTTCTTCTCCATGATGGAAGCCGCCTGCTTAGACGCGCTGTCCAGGGGGCCTTTGAGGGCAGAGTTAATCGCGGACTGCACACCCCGCAATGATGGGGTAATCGGAAGCGAAGCATACCCGACCGCGACCATGTTCTACCTGCCTCTCTGCTTGAGAATCCTCTTCCGCATTCGTGATGCTTCCAAGACTTTTCGCCGGCGTTTTTCCTGCGCCGCCTCTTTCAACCTGCGCTCCCGCAAATCCTTGTACGGGTGCGGTTCACCAGAGAACGCATGGAAAACATCCATCAAAAGCCGCTGGTCAGTGGTGTAGTAGTCCATGTCGATGCGGGCCGCACCGAAGCGCGACCCCATCAACGGCAAATCATCCACGATCAGCAGCAGACGCCGAAGCGTCAATTTAGACTCCCCGCCACCAGGGCGAAACCGGTCACGGTAGTCAATCCCCCGATCCATGAGGTCAAGCTCTACAGCCTCCTCATGCTTCTTGATCAGGGGCAGCAGCTTTAGCCTTCCCCCAGGCCAGCCTCCTCTTGCCATGCCTCCATGAACTTGTTGAGGCTACGGATGGTGACACCGTTGGCTTTCAGAACAGCGCGGTTCCGGTCGCCGATCAGGGCAAGAAATGCCTTGACATTTTTACCTTCGTCGAAGTATTCGGACACCTCAAAGCTGGCATCGAGAAGATCGACGGGGATGTCTTTCAGGGTGACATCCTTGTTTTCGACCTTGCCGTCCACGCCTCGGACGGGGACGTTCACTGTCACATCAATGGTTTCGATGCCCAGGGCCTCGTTCTCGACGGGGCTTGCATTTGTTTTTTCGGTGGCCATGGCGGACCCCTTTCAATTGAGTTGTTTGGATTGAAGAATGTATTTGGCGGACCATTCGGGGTGGCCCTGCGCCGGTCCGCCAAAAATGCGCAGGGCCATGAGGTTTACTGTTGCGGCTGACCAGGCGTAACAGCAGCAGCGGCGGGAACAGCTGCTGCTGGTGTCTGGTCGTCCAGGAATTCCTGAACCTTATCCGTGGCAACGGTGTTGTTCACCGGGACGCGGGAGAAGTCGGACTTCGAGACGGCATTGCCGGTGATGTCGTTGAATCCGAAGTTATTGCCCACGATCTTCACGAAGTAGGCGGGGAGCTTCGGGCGACCAATGTAGGTATTACCGGAGATGACGCAGCGGCGTGGCTTCGCCAACCGCACAATCGCGTATTCAACCGGTTTGGCGGCGTCGCGGGTTTCGTTCTGCAGCGCAACATCCATGAAGGTGTTGTTCGTGACAGTGGAACCGACGGTGGCCTCAAAGTCCGCATCGTCAGCACCCAAGGACACACCGAAGTTCCATGCCTGGTAGACAATGTTGTTATCGAACTTACAGCGCGCACCCGACAGTGACGTGCCGTTGTCGAAGGACCACAAGTGGTTACCACGAACAATAATGTCGCTGCATCCCTTCGTGAACCCAATCGGCTCGAACCCAGTCGTACCCTCAGCCATGCGGATAAAACTCGACTCGATAGTGATGTTCGACGGGCCCTTTTTCAGGTCCACATCGTCCACACCACCAACACCCATACCGCCCTTGATGTTGCGGAAATCCAGGTTACGGATCGATGCATTACCAGCGTTACCCACCAGGCGGATACCGTGGTCGGTGGTGCGGTCAGACAGGCCGATACCGTCCATCTGAATATTATCGAACACGCCGCCGGTGGAATCAGCATCAGCCTTCTTCCCCAGGGACTGCAGCAGAATGCCAGCACCACCGGAGTTCAGGATACGCAGCCCATCAAAGGTGATGAACGGGGCGTTCGACAGCTGAATGCCGTGGCGGATCGTATCGCCCTTCTGCCAGCCCATGTCCAGGGTGAAGCCGTGGAATGTGGCCCGGGTGAGCTTACCGCCACTGGTTGCGAGGAACGGTACGTTCGTAGCCGTCTTATCAAACGCCAACTTCGTGACGTCACGGCCAGCACCCTCAAGACGCTTACCAGCCAGCTTGTCCACATTCACATGCTTAATACGAAACTCCCCGGAAGGAATCTTGATGACCTTCACCTGTGGATCATTGATCGCGGCCTGCAGGTTAGCGGTGATGTCGCCGCCGGTGATCTCACCAAACCGACTGTCAGTGACGTAGGCTGCGCCCGCGTCGCTGACCAGTGTCACCTGCGGTACAGGCGCAGCAGGCGCGGTGTCCTGTTGACGACGGCACCAACGCCACTGAGGACCACGGTACTGCTCACCTGGTACGGAATCCCAAGGGTTGTTGTTCTCGTTCTCGCTGCCCTCAATGCCGCTGAAAGTATCATCGGTCGCGTAGAAGAAAGCAACGTTGCTCTTTTCGGCCTTCTCCAGCACCTGGCGCAGCTGGTCTGTGGATTCCAGGTTGTGGATAGCATGGACGAAACGCAGCGGGGATTCCGCGCGGTAGTGATCCGGGGTGACCGGGGCATCAGTGTCATTCAGGTACTGGGTGGCTTTCTTCTCAAACGACATGAGAATGTCCGCGCATTCCAGCATCTCCGGCTTAGTATTGGTTCCGGGGTTGCCTACAACAAGGAATCCTTTGCCGAACTCGGCCTTGATGTCCTGGTACAGCTTCTTGTACTGGGCAATCAGAGCGGACTCAGCCTCGGACCAGCCGTTGATCATTTCGTCGAGGAATACACCCTCCAAGTGGTAGGATTCCTGGTACTTGCGGATTTCCGCCAAAACCTCATCAGTGGAGCGCGTGCCCTTGATGGTGCGGACGTAGCCGATGCCGGGGACGTTCTTCTTCTTAAGCTCGGACGTTAGGTCGGTGAAGTCTGGCTCCACCTTGT
>RBWB01581201.1_pt1 | contig 33481 bp, 45 predicted proteins | sample 2014201 | NCBI WGS metagenome assembly RBWB01 (sample SAMN10133834, study PRJNA383868) | Human oral metagenome, whole genome shotgun sequencing project. | isolation source: supragingival plaque isolated from 88 juvenile twins | host: Homo sapiens | place: Australia
GTCGAGGTGGTCGTCGAGTGTTCGTTTCTTGTTACTTGCCACTGTTTTGTTCCTTCCAGTAATCCTCGGCGTCAAGCACGGACCCGACAATAGCGCTGGCGTAGCGGCCGGACAACCGGGCCAGCCCCGGCTTGAAATCTGACGTAGCCTCCTCGATGTCGGGCGTTGTCTCATCCCCGCAGGGGCCGTACGTGCCTTCGGGGCCGACGAGGACGTCGAACCCGGCTCTTGTGCCGATGGACACGACGAAGCCGTTGTCAAAGAATCGCTGCCAGTCTTCCACCGACAGCGAGGACAGTTGGAGCGCCCCGTATGGGACGCGGATATGGGTGCTCATAAGACTAAAGAGTACGCCTTTTATGTAGGGTTGTCAAGTCCGAACTTGATAGACTTTGCACCGACCGTAAGGAGGTACGAAACGCACATGGGTGTAAGAGAAAACCTCGTAAGCTGGATGGCAGCTCGCCATCGAGCGTTCGCCTACAGCAATGACAAGCCGGGCAAACTCAGCCCGGACTCGACGCGGTACTCTGACTGCTCGGGAACGATCTACTCTGCCTACGCGGCGCAGGGCATCCGCATTGGAACGATGTCTTATGAACAGGCAGAAAACGGAAGGCGCATAGCCCACGGCACAACCCCCACGCAGTTTGCTCAGGTATCGGGCTACCTGCGCCAGGGCGACATCGTGGCCATGGCCTTGCGCCACGGAGTCGGGTCCGGCTCCCGGATCAATCACGTCGAGATGTACGCCGGGGACGGCAACTCGTGGGGCCACGGCGGCATGCCCGGCGAGGCCCGAGGGCCGAACCTGCACAGCATATATGGGAGGTGGCTGCTCCAAGACGCCGCCTTCTGGGTCGTTCAGCGTATAGTCGAGGACGACCCGACAACCAACCAGCAAGAAAACGAGGAGAACGAATTGAATAGCGAAGAGAAGCGCCAGCTTGCTGAGACGGCTGACTCCGTGTCCAAGCTCAAGTACGCATTGGACAACTCGATCCTGCCGCTTCTGAAGAAGTTCCACGCAGAGTCCGACAAGGACACATACGCTCGGGAGAACATCGTCCTCCCGACCCTCACCGCCCTTAATGCCGGGCGTGTGCAGGAAAGCTCCCGCCTCGACGCCCTTGAGGCGGAGCTGAAGGCGCTCAAGACCGCCGTCTTGGGCACCGTTGACCTCGACAAGAAGGAGAACACTAAGTGACTGACCTTACCGTTCCCGCCCTCGCAGGGGCCGTTGCACCCTTCGTCCTGTCCCTGATCAACAGGTACAACTGGTCGAAGCAGACGAAGAGCTTCATCTCTCTGGCGTTCTACGCGGCCGTCGCGTTCGGCGTCTGGTTCGCGGATAAGAGCCCCGCCTCCTGGGCGGCTTTCGCGGCTCAGCTCTCGACGGTCATCGCCGCCGGGCAGGTCGCCTACACGGCGCTCCGCCCCTCTGGCATCCTCCAGAACATCGAGTACGCCACGACCAAGAGCAAGGACGCTGACGCCAGCTGACATGCCCTAAAAGAAGAAAACCCCTCTAGGAAGGAGGGGTTTTCTTCTTTTAGTCAGTAACCGCAACCACAGCCGCAGCTGCAGTCGAAGTCGTCTTCTTCCGGAAAGACGAACCTCAGGCCCCTGCACCCGAGGACCTTGCCGTTGCCGTCGCGAACGACCTGGTGAGCCACGACAATGTCGTCGCGATCCCAGTGGCCCTCTCGGACCAAGGCTGAGATAGCCCACGTCGGCACAAGAACCAACGTGTCGTGATCGTACTCAGGCAGCTGGACCGTGATGTTGTAGCCCGTGTGCTCCTCGGGGTCGAAGTCGGAGGGGTAGAGGTCTACCTCTTCGCCGTCAACCTCGACGTAGCTAACAGGCTCAACAGCTCCAGCGGCATAGTACGACTTGAGTTTGATCGGACCGGGCTCAATCGTAGCAATTCGATCGCCGTACTCGTTCACAATGTGGCACGTATTGCCGGTCATGTTGTCGATGTTCACTTAACTTCCCCCACGATAAGGTCGATAGAAGCCCCAGCGAATACAACGGACGCAACCCCCAGGGGGTCAGCCACAACGGCGTCGAACTCGGCTTGGATATAAACAGTCTTTGTCATGTTTCTATTGCCTTTCTTTATCATTGTTTTCATGACATCTAAAACGTTACAGCCCGGACTGCGCAAAGGCAAGTCCGGGCTGCATGACTTCGGTCACAGGTCAGTCAACATCCCACAAGAGACGTTCCTGGTCCTGTGCCCAGGCCAACGCCGAGGAGGACGATCCCTTGTACGAGACCTGTTCCTCGGGCTTAGGCGGTTTTGGAGGCCTCGGCGTAGGCGGCTGGGGCGGTCGCGGCGGTTGTGCAGGGGGCGGCTTAGGCTGATTGGCCTTTTCAAACGCAAAGGCCGACACGACCAGTATCTTCCCCACGGCCTTCATAAGGCTGACGCCCAGCTGTGCCAATTGAACGCTGGATCGAGGACTCTTGTCCTTCGCCAGCGATGCACCGTCCGGTCCTTTGAGCTCGATCTCGACGTCGGCATCGGTCAGTGTGAATTCAATCGTCCGCTTGACGTACGCCTTCGGCAGCTCGACCTCCGTCGTCGAAGGCGACAAGACGAACTTGCCGTCCTTCGTCATAACAGCGTTGCCGTTGAAACCGACGTTAATTAGGGCGTCCGCCGGGAGGTCGTTGGCGTCTATTTCAAACGTCAATGAATATTTCCCGTTGCCGAGATCGTCGGTCAAAATAGCTGCTCCGCCGCTTGCAACAGTCAGCGAGCCGTTGTCGCCGGAGCTGGACAGGTTGCCTGAACCGGCTTCGTCGTCCCAGTTGTGCCCCAGGGCTTTCACCATTCGTTGTCTCCTTTAGTTTGTTGTCCGTTGTCTGAAGCAATCACCGTGGAAGACGGCGTGCCCCTCGATCGAAGTCGTCCACGTCAGCCTAACAGGCTGGCCGCATCCAGCACAGGGCAGTACGACGATACGGATCATGCCCTGTCGGCGAGGGCTATGTAATACGGCCCCTCGGGTCCGAGGTCCCGGACCTCAAGGTCCTGCGTGGCCTCGCGCTCGCGGACCTCGCACTCCTCGACGGCCTCCGTCTGGGTGTTGAAGAGGTCCGTAACCATCGGCAGCTTGTGCCGCCACCGATAAGGGATCGAGTCGCCGTTGAGCTTCTTGGCTTCCTCGATCAAGTCCTCGGCCGGAACGCCGACGAAGCGAGCCATGAGCTCCGCCTCGTGCGGCGGAATCCCCATGTCGCAGAGGTCCGCGACGGCTTCCATAGCTGCGTAGTCCATTTGTTTCTCCTTTGGTCGTGGGTTATTCGTTGGGGTTGACGGGGCAATCGGCTGTGCCCGGCACACGGGCCCAGAAACCGTACTCCCCCGTCATGGGGTGCTTGGCTCGGACGAAGATCGCTCGGGCTCCCGTCTCGGCCGAGACATACTCTAGCCGCTCCTCGGTCTTCGTGTCAACGTCGAGAGTCCAGGTTTGCTTCTCGGCGGGCATGCCTTGAACGGCCTTCTTTCTAGCCCGGGCATCCTTCCGGGCTTTCCTGATCGTTGGGTTGCTCTTCACCCCGAATGCTTGGAGAACTTCGTTCTCGGGTGTCAACTTGGTCTCTTCGTCGAACGCCTCGAGCAAGGAGAGATACATCTGGGTGTAGAACTCGTCCAGCTCCCTCCTGTGCCGGGCCTTGAGCGCCTCGTACTGCACACGGAGGTCTGCTGCGGTTTCAGTGGGCGTTGCCATTCACATCCTCCCGTAGTTATCGTAGATTTTCTTCATCTCGCGTAGCAGATCGGACTTTATGTCGTCCAATCCGTCGGTCTTGAGGATAAGATCGAGGACAACCGTCGCCGGGAGGCTCAGTCGGTCTGTTGGCACTATAGGGAACGAGTCTCGAACAATGTCATTGTGTCTGTCCGCGATAGAGCCGTCCTCAAAGACCAAAGACTCGCCGTCTTTGGTCGAACGGCACACTCCCGAAATCTCCTTGTACGGGTGGTGCACTCGCTGGGTTCGGGCATAGTAGTCCATTTCCGGCCGGATGTTCTCGGTCCATGTCCAGTCCTGTGGCGGCGCCGTGTAGTACGGGCATAGCTTTCGCAGGTAAGGCCAGTCCTCGACGTTCCTGAACATGGTGTCATACCACCACATCTCAGTGTCATCCTCGTCTCGGTCGAAACGAACTCCCCGTGAGTCCCACATCGTGGTCACCTGAGAAGGAACGGGCTTGGTCGGGTCAATTGGTTTCATTGTCAGTACTCCGGCTCGTAGTCAGCCAGGAGCTCTTTCGCGACGTTTGGCTGTAGCTCCTGGTTATCGAACAGCCATTCTTTAGCGTTCTCGCTGAAGTCCGCATATTGCTGGGGCACAGCAACAAGGGGCGTGCAGAACCGAACTACATCTGCGCTCACCCAGTTGCCAGCGTCTTCCGGCGGCAGGACGACAACCAACCTGTTGCGGTCCGTGGTGTGCGGTGAGATGACGTAGCGGTACCCGTCGATGGTGACGACCATCGACAGCTCTCCGACGTTTGGGTAGTCCGAGTTTTCGTCTGTCAGCTCATCGGTAAACGCTGCAAGGTGCCTCCACGGCATTCCAACTTCCGGGTCGTATTCGGGGTACCGCAGGCCATCTCCGTGGCGGTCATACCGGTCCCCGTCTTGGTCCCACACAGGGCCATCGGGCTCTTCAGGTATTGTAAGTGAGTATTTCATGTCGATCATAGAACCCTCGACGGATAATCGTCAACGAGCGGATACAGTGTGTATCGGCCCTTGAGGCCTTCATGCACCAGATCAACACCGCTGACGCGCGCCCAGTCGCCGTCTTCGTCCTTAAAAGCGATAAAGACTTCTCCTTCGCCCATCAGTTCAGCTTGCATGAGAAGCCCATGCGCAAAAGCCTTAAGTTTCATTGTTTTCCTTTCACTCATACCGGCTTGTGTCGGTTCTTATAGCCTAATATTTTTATATCGAAATGTCAAACCCCGCCCTGTGTGTCTTTCGGCACAGCTGGGGCGGGGTTTGGGTTGTCTATAGGTTGAGCTTTGGAACACCTTTGCACTCGCCTTGGCGGTAGTGTCTCGGGGCACCTAGGACACGCTTGGTCGTTTCGTGCACACGGTCGTCGCTCCTAAGCCAGGCATCCACGGCAAGTACTACGCGATCGTCCACCAGGGCTCCTGGTATTTCAACTAACTCGCCGTAGAAATGAACAGTCACCGCCCCGTACGGGTTCGCCGTGGCGAAGACGTTTTCACCGGGTAGGACGTTGATAAGGTCCATCGCCGCTGCACTGGCCCGCTGTGCAGCGAGTCGAACTCTGTTGTACTTCGTTGGCGTGTACGTCTCGTACCACGGCACAGGACGAACGAGGTTGGTTCCCTCCGGGGCGTCAGAGGCTGCGCCCAGCAGGTAGGACACGGCCTCCTCCGCCCGTTTCTCAACGTCGTTCAATCGTCCGTCAAGAGGCACACGGATCGTATCGCCGTTGTCCTTGTTCTCAACGTCTATAGTCAATCCGTCGTCGGTGTCTCCTTCGAGAGTAACGACAATGTTTGCCGGGGCGTTCGTGTGGACGCTTCGAGCGACTTCGACAGCGGCATTGATATAGGCTGCACTGTATTTCATAGTTGTGTTAATCCTTTCGATTGGGTGCAGTGGGTGTTTGTGTATTGCGGCGGCTACAGACGGGCGGTCCAATTGCCCTGCGTCACGGAGCGCAGCTTCTCTCCGTTCTTATATAGGTCAAACCGGTTGAGGTACAGCGTCATCAAGTTGTCGTACTTCAGCAAGGTCGCCGCCCACTGTAGCTTTTCTATTGGGTAGTCTGCACGCAGGAGGGTGGACAGTCCGTCACTGGTTCTCTTGATCTCCACCAGCACGCCCTCGAACCCGTCAGGACGTGGCACAACGTGCAGTTCAATTCCGTCCGGCACGAGGGGCTGTGCTTTTATCACTTGCGTCATTCCGCTTCCTCGTTCTTCTTACGGGGGATGCCAAACAGCGTGTCCAGGTCGTCGTCGAGACACATCACACCGTTCCTCGGAAGGGTCACGTCCTCGACAGCTGTGTCTCGAAGGCCCGCCTTAAGCTCTCTCGTGCTCGGCATGTACCACACGCACACAGAGGGCGGGGCGTAATTCCGCAGCAAGTCGGCGTAGTCGTACACGCTCATCTTGACGGTCACGTTGGGTGTATGGCTAGAGGTTCGCATCGGGCCTCCTTCTCGGTCTAATGTTTTTCTTCCTGTGCAGCTCACCGGCTCGGCGAGCCGCTTTGGCGACGTCGGCGGTGTTAAGTGTTTTGTCAGTAGGGAACGTCCACACCCGTCCGCATTCTCCAGATGGGCACAGCACCTCAATGCTGTTGGTCCTTCTGCAGTGCTCTGCCATGTGGCCTCTCGGGAAAAACCGCTGCACGACGGTTGTGCACAGATTGACGTCCATATCGACGTTGACGATCACAGCACACCCCCCAGGGCTCGGGCGTGACGCTCGTTGGCGGCGTCTACCGCTTCCTCGTACGTTAGGCCCCAAGGCAGACGCCCCACGAGGAAGCTGTCCACGAACAGGATGATAGGCGTATCGTCCATTTCGTAGGGAAATGCGACGTCCTTGGCTGTTTGAATGTCGGTGTCGAAGCCCTCGTCGTTAAGCGCGTCACTCTCCCAGGGCTCCGTGATGGACTTCAGGTACGGCGCAAGCCGCCGGATTTCTTCGGGTGTCGTGTGCTCTTGTTCCATCTGAATCGACACCGAAGGGCTGTGTGCAACGGTGCGCAGGAACACCCTCGGTTTCTCGGTGTCGTCCGTGTCGATGTACGGCGACATGTCCAACTCAAGCTGTAGGCCGTCAGTGCGGGAGTCAAACCCGGCATCGGCCAAGAGCTTTCTCAGAGCGGACCGCATCTCATGCTCGGCCTTGAGGTACGTGTTGCAGCAGGTCAGTGCTTCGCCTAGCAGTGTGTTCATCGCAGCTCAATTCTTCCTTTCAGTTCGCCGGTGATGTTGTCGTACACCAAGATGTCGTCGCTCGGGTTTGTGTCTGAGGGGTGGACAGGCTCGACGGGTCCGTCGAGGCACACGTGCTTAACAAGGTCGGATATCAGGCAGACGTCGGCCTTGTCTGCCGGAATCTGCACACCGGCTGTCTCATGGTCGATGTCGATGGTGAGTGAGAAGTCCGGCTCAATTGTCTGGCTAATCTTCCACTGAGCCTTGCGGGCCAGGACGTCGAGGGCCGAGTCCCTGAGGCGGGCTGCATTGTCGATGGTCTGCTGCGCGAGAATCGCAGTGTCGATAAACGGGTCGATGACCATTTTAAAAAGTCCTTTCAGTTGTTTTATTTAGGGGTCACTCTTCGATGCGACGTTGGTTTAACCGTAGTCGGGGGCGGGGAATGTGTCAAGTTCGGGCGAGGGTGATGTGCGGCACAGTGAATAGTCATACGGCGGGGTGGTCTTTTTGAAAGGAAGTAAACGGATGAATACTTTACTGTGGGTAGTTGAATGCTGAAACGATAAAAAGATATCGGGATATTTGTTGTACAAGTGTTGGCAGCTGAGTAGGTTTTGGTTGGGTTGGAACTTGTCGTGCGCTGGTTACGGAACGACCCGGCACAGGAAAGAACGAAAACGCGTGGTAGCGGCGGCAAAGGGGACGTATTTTGATCAAACGACACCAAACGATTTAGAATGGATTTCGTTACAACTGGGGGTTTGGCCAATCGGGAGTAGGCAAAGGTTTATATAAGAGGGGTTGAACCCGTCATATTCGAGCTATGCAGTGTAAACACGGTAAAACAGCGGAGCTGTGTAAGATATCAATAATAATAATTAAATAAAAGAATATAATAATAATAATAAATTAAAAGCTATACACGTACGCACACACGACCCCCTCAAGTTTGTGCCTCTTAGCCCCAATTAATCGTTTTGAATAGCATTTGGTGTCGTTTAATCCGCCCGTTAAAGGCCCTTCCGTGTGCCGAAACCCCTGGAAACAAGCCGTTTCCTGCCCCGTGTGCCCTTCGAGGAGCGCTTGAGGGTGCGCTGGGCCCGGGCAGCGCCCGCCTACGCGCGTCCCTCTATACGCGCACGCGTAGGGGCTGTGCCGCCCTGTACAGGCAGGGGTGGCGTGGGGTGTGACATGCCTCTCAGAAGCCACAGGAGCCATTCTCACGCACTTTCAGGGTGGGCCTGGTAGGGCTATGTGGGTAGGCACCTAAAAACCCCTCAGAATCGCTCCTGTGAGCTCTGAGGGGTTTGGCTGCTGTGCCGGTCGGGCGGTAAGGGCCCAACACGCGCGGGAGTATACCACGAAATTTGACGAAAAGCAATAGGTTAATGCCGTTAACCTATTCGGAGAGGGCTAAAAAGGGGTGCATACACGGCTTTTGAGCGTATAAACATTCATGCCAGGGAATACGTATACGACCGTGGTATGACGAACGGGTATTCGAATACGGGTGTTTGTATGTAATGCGTAATGTAAGCCGGACGGCAACTCGGGGGCTGTGCCGCTGCGCCGGAGGCGCAATTGTGAAGAGGTTACTAGAACGTCAGTCGGTCGGGGCTGGGGAGCTGGCTGTGCCGAGGCGGAGCACGCCGACGTTCCGCGGGGTTACCGAAACGGGCGTTTCGATTAAACGGAGACAAGGGGGAACAGAAACGGAGTTGTGATGTGCTTATACGCGTACGCGCGTGGGGGGAGGGTGACGGAGCTCACGCCTGGTCGGGTTGACTGTGGGCTGTGCCGCGGGGTAAGCTTAAGGCACAAGGCAAGGAAGGCACCGGCCGCTAAGCGGAGGGCCGGACCGGCGGCCAGGGGGCCACACAACCGGACGGCAAGCCTTCGAGCCTTAACAGTAAAGAAAGGGCGAAAGCCAACATAAACAAAGGCTTCAGCCGGGGCCGACACAAACCTTAAAGAAAGGACGGCTGGTAACAATGGCACGCACGAATGGACTTGGCTTCGGACGCAAGCTTGCTAAGGGCCTCGCAGTGGCGGGAGCCACGATCTGGGGCTTCGGCTTGGGCTTGTGGGCCTTTGGCCCGGAAGAAGGAGCGGGGGCTGTGCCGGTCCAGGAGAAGGGTGTGACCGTCGAAGAGCTCAGGGCGATGCCCAAGGCCGAAGTCAAGATCGATGGGCGGACCTTCCGCCAAGACATCGGCCTCCAGGTCGGCGGCAAGTACTCGCAGAGCGAACTGCTGGACGCCAAAGAGAAGATCGCGCGGGGGTGCTCCGTCTACGAGGACCTCTCGGTTGACTGCTCCGCTGGGTCGTACGTCAACGCCGTCGGAGAAAGCCTAAAAGAGTACGAGGCGAGGGTCATCGCGCCTCAGTACGGAGAGGTCTCGGAAGTTCAGGCCTAGCCAAGAAAAGTGGCACAGCCCACACGCCTCTAGGTTGAAAACAGGGGCTGCGCCAAGATAGACTAGAGGCACAAGATAAAGAAAGGGCTGAACCAGGGCCCGACATAAACCGAAAGGACTGGTAAAAATGACATACATCGAAAATTACACCGCCGCTGATGTGCTTGCCGATATTGCTCAGAGCTTCGTAGGAACAGACCACGAAGACTGGGTGCGGTTCGATAGATATGAGAGTACGTTACAGCTAGGAAACCTTCGGGCGGTGGCTGACGGAGACAAGTTGACATGGCGAGACCTTGGGCTTCCTCGTATTGCTGGTTCCGTGGAGATACCCGCCGGAGTCGGAGAGGACGAAGAACTACCCGACGGGTCGTATATAAGGGACGTCATCGACGAAGTCAGCACTTGGCTCCTTGGGTGGACAGAAGACATCGACGCTGATTGGCTGTTGGAAGAGCTGCACGACGAAGTCGGCGGCGAGCTGACAGAGGACGTGCACGGCAACCGCGTGGTCGTAGCGGTAGACGGCGTTACGGTCTGGGCGGTGGAGGCATGGGACGATGACCCGTGGGTGATGCTCGTTAAAGGATCAGTGACAGAAGAGCTTGACGATGGCTCGGTGGGCGTGGTGTGGGAGGACAGCATGCCGGTGGACCCCTGCCTAGTGGTCACCGGGTATGAATGGGAAGCGTTGACTGAGGCGCTGGAGGAGCTGCGATGACTACGTTCCAAGGACATGAGTTTGGACGGCGAGAGGACGCTGAGAGGTTGGAAGGAGGGTTAGAATACGGAGGATACTTGCCTGAGGGAAGGCACACGGCGGACTACTGGGGGGTGCTGGTTTACGGTTCCGTGACGGTAGCTGGATTGGGGTTCTTAGGTTGTCTACTTAGCTCGCTGGGGTATTAGGAAAGGGACAGGGGTAGCCCTCGCGGTGTGATGCGTGTCACACTGCGGGGGCTACTTGGCAGGCTAGTAGTTGAATGCTTAAGCAGTGAGGTCAATCACATTATCAAGGCACACCCAAAGCCCCGGATTTATGATCGGGTAGGCGGTGAGCGGGGCTGCGGTATTCCCCCACAGAAAATTTTCAAAATTTGCCCTACAGGCTCCAGAAAATTTTTCTTTCAACTACCCTCGTGTGGGCGACATCACGCCGTTTCAGCTTGAATCAACATGCCCAAACCGCCTAACATCGAATAGTCGGGCCAATCAACCCGAACCCACACTTACTGCTTGAAAGGATGAAAACATGTCTAAAATTCAGCTGATCAAAGACGCCGAGGAGTGCCTGAAGCCGCAGTACCAGCACGCCGACCGCAACTTTCCTGTGCCGAGCTGGCACGTCGTCGCCGAGGCGCTGAAGCTCGGCTGGGGCTTCCCCTACGAGTTCTCTACTTCTCCTAGTGGCAGCGAGGCGGCCGTCTCCTTTGACCCGGAGTCCGGCCGCACGGTCTCCGTTGCCGACGATCCGGAGGAACCCGGAGTTTACTTGGAGGCTTGGTTTGACCACGAGACCGACCCGTACGGGGCTGACCCGAACTATTACAAGATCAACTCAGAGGATCGTTTTAGTCTGATCAGAGACGCCGCGTGCTACCTGGCCAACGGTGATGGAGAGGACATCGATTAATGCTAGCAGTCAAGAGGCACCCCTCGCGCCATAACACATACGTTGACGCTGTTGCAGCCGTGCACCCTTCGCTTCGTACCGAGCCGTGGCTTTATTTCAACGAAGGCGAGTACACCCGAACCTTCGAGGGGCTTATCGTGCCGCTCAAACCGCAGACGAAACCGAAGCCGCTGTACAACCCGCACCCCGCGTTTATCCTCGAGGGTGAAAATGACCAACCGATAATCGAGAAAAGGATTGACGAATGAACATTGTGCTTTTGCTTTTCGTCTTGTCCGCGACACTTAACGTCAAGGCCAATCAAGCGCTTGACAGGGTCAAGCAGGACAACGAGATCGGATGGACGCCTATCGTCTCGGCTATTTGCACAGCCCTCCTGTCGGCGATCGCCTTCGCGGCGGGCGTCGTCAAGTGGTGCCTTCTCTAACCAAACCCACTACGCAACCACCAACCACTACGCATAATCGAAAGGAACTGAATTATGAATAGCACACCGCGCAAAACCATTAGCTTCTCCGCTTGGCTCAAGCTGCATGGCGTCAATCCATCAGACGACGGGTACATACCTGTCTACACGGACCGCAAGACAAATGTTTCCAAGATCGTCCCGGAAAAGGAGTGCAACGAGCACTGGTGCCTGACATTGATCAAGCCCGTCCGGCTGGAGTCGCCGGTGTTTGAGCCGAAGAAGGCGGCGACGCAGTGCTAGCCCTCGGAATTCTCGCCTTGGCCGTCGTTTTCGGCGTCATCGTCGGCCTGACTAGCAAAGACAACCCTGTAGCCGATGCCATTGTCATCTGGTTTATTGCCGGAGCGGTCTTCCTGGCCCTGTGCCTGGTAGCCGCGCCGCGTTAGAATAACCAGACGACACAACCCACACGAAAGAAGGACCTTGTGATTGCACTGATCACTGTAAGTGTGCTGCTGACAGCCATGGCTGTCGGCGTTGCCCCGTTCCTACTGGACAAGTCCGAGGACGAAACCCTGAGGTGGCTCACAGCGTCGCTGTGGATCACCCTCGGGGCGGCCACGCTCAACGTCGTTGGGGCGGTGTTCCTTGTCCACTAAGCCGAAAACCTGCAAGGCCGCAGCCGCAAGCGAATACCCGTACGTCGGCATGAGCTCCCGGGATGCGGCACATTCCTTGGGCGTGTCGAGCACGGCCGTCCTCCAGCACAGGAGGCGCAAGTGCCGGTGTTTCCACGACCAACCCGCAATCGCAGCCTCTAACCCGAACAAAGGGTTGCTGGTGGTCCTCGAGGGCATCGACGGCTCGGGCAAGAGTACGCAGATGGCGTTCCTTGAGCGAGCACTTATGCAGACGCACAGCGTGTCTTGTTTCCGGGAGCCGTCGGACCGTTCGGTGCTGTCGAAAGGCTCCAGGGAATGGGACGATGATCACTTGGCTGTTGTGCAGGAGGTTCGGACAGCGCTCCATCGAGGCGACGTCGTTATCGTTGACCGCTGGAGGCCGTACTCGGGTAAGGCGTACCAAGGTAGGCCCTTCCGGGCGTCGGACAACAAACTCCAGCCAGACGTCGTGCTGTGGATCGACCTGCCCGTCAAGGAAGCTCTTAAGCGAGCCTCCGACGGGGACGTGTTCGAGGCCGCCGACGTCGCTGAGTGGGTAAAGCGCCGGGACGCCTACCACAAGATGGCCGACGCCAGCGAAAAGTGGCACAGGATCGAGGGAGCCCAGACGATCGCCAAGGTTCATTTGGACTGCTTGGAGGCCGTCAAGCCGTTCCTCCTGTCATCCGGGGCCGACCAAACCCCAGCGAACAAGGCACCCGTGAAGGTCGAGTACGACGCCGCCGACGCCACCATGAGCTTTGACGGGCTTGTGCTGGACTCCCCGCTGGCTCCGAAGGCCACGTCGGAGGACGGCGCGTTCGCCAAGCTGTTCGAGCTGGCTCGGCTCGACCCCAGCGAGTTTGAGCTCGTGAATGACACCTTCCGCATGAGCGTGTGGGAGTCCGGCCAGGAGGTCAAGTACGCATATCGCGGGTCGTTCCGCAAGAAGTCGCCGATCGAGCTTGACGACGCCGAGCTGGAGCGCCTGTCGGCAAGAGCCCGTACCTCACGAGTAGCCGGGCCGGGGCCGCACGTCTTCGACGAGCAGTACAAGACCCGCGTGCTGGTCGTCTCAGACATGCAAATTGGCAAGGTTGACAGCCGCGGAGGCCTAGAAGAGTTCATGACGCGGGTGTCCGACATGTGCGCTCGGATCGAAGCCCTGCCCTTTGTTCACAGCACGATAGTGCTCGACCCAGGTGACCTTATAGAGGGTTTCCAAAACACGTCGAGCCAGGCGCACACGAATGATCTGAGCCACCCAGCGATGCTCAAGATCGCTCGATCCGTGCTGACGGACGTCGTCGAGGCGGCGAGGGCGTCTACCCTGCCTGACGGCGGGGTGATCGTGGCGACCGTGCCGTCCAATCACTCGGCGTGGCGTCAGGGCAAGGGCTATCTCGGAAAGCCGGGCGACGACTACGGACTGGACGTCCACCGGGCTGTGCAGTCCGTGTTCGAGTACGCCGAAGTGGACGACGTTGAGTGGGTTTTCCCCGATACGGAGTACGAGGAATCCCTTGCCGTCCCCGTGCCCATCGCTCCGGGTATCAAGGTGGGGCTCGTGCATGGCCACCAGTCGCGAGCTGGGAAGTTCAACGACTGGTGGAAAGGCCAGGCGTTGGGCTCCAAGCCGTTGGCGGGGTGCCACTACGCAGTGTCGGGGCACTACCATTCGTTCGTCTTTGAACCGGCCGGGTGGCTCGACGGTCGCGAGCGCTACCATATCCAAGCCCCGCCTATGGACAATGGCTCGGCGTGGTGGGAGAATCTCTCCGGCGAGCAATCGAGGCCGGGGATCGTCCATTTCCTCCTTGATGAACAGGGAGACTTCTCCGACCTGCGGTTGATAGTCCAACCATAGTCATCTCGTAACCGCAAACCCTCCTGGTGTTAACATGTCAAGCAGACAAACCACACCAGGAGGGTTACTTTATGTCCGAGGTTTACGTCCGTGTGCCGATGTGGCTCAGACGAACACAGCTAGCATGCCTTGGCGGAGTCTATGCGGCTCTGCTGGCGGCCGGGACTCTCCTCCTCACAGTTGACCAGCATCCCCTCCTGTGGGTGCACTCCTCTTTTGTGTGCATCGGCACAGGGTTTGGTCTTTTCGCCCTCGTCCGTGGTCAGTACAAACTCGAAGCAGCCAGCCTCGTATGGCTTATCGGCGGACTTCTCCTTCTGTCGATGCACCCCAAACCGGGCGGGTTGTTCGTGGACCTTATCGACCTGGCGCTTGTCCTCGCCCTCGGGTTGAGGTTTGTGCAGCTGGTATCATTCAGCATTGAGCACAGCAAGACACGCGACCTCCGCAGGTAGAGGACGCCCCTAGAAGGAGGACAAGTGAGCAACGTTGTCCTTCTCCTGACAGCGATGTTAGGGTCTGGCGGAATAACCGCGTTTGTCAAAATTTTCGTAGACGCCCGAAAAGGCAAAGGCAGCGATCCTACAGTTTCAGCTATCGACACCACACGCATTGATAAGCTAACGAGCGACAACGACGCCTTGCGCGCCGAAAACCTCGCACTGCTGAAGGAGCTGGAACGATATGTCAGGAGAGATAACGACGCTGAGCGTCCATGACGAGACGCTAGTACGACTCGCGGCACAAGGAGCGACGCCGGAGGAGCTGAGCTCCCGCACAGGCATGCCCGCGGCCCAGGCTGTCATACGGGTCAAGGAGATACTGGCATCTAAAAACGTGTGGACGTTCATCGAGCAGCAACAGCTCCTCCTCGAAGACATCCAGCGACTCAAGTCCGAGGTCTTCGGCTTTGTCAACGAGGCGATTGCCAACCCAGACCTCCTGAAGGCGATGATCTCAATCCTTCAGCTCATCGGGGACCGGCTCGACCGAGTGAAGGCCCTCGTCGATGAAGAGGACGAGAAGCAGACGAAGAAACAGGCCAAGATGATTGGCGAATTCTTCATGGGCGTATGGGAGCCGGTTCGCGAGCGCCTGTCGAAGCAGCACACAGCCGCCGATATTCAAGAGATTGACGAGCTGTTCTACAAGAGCGTGGAGGACACCGTTGCGGACTACCTCGCTTAACCCTAGAGCCGTTGAGTACGCGCTGAAAGACCAGCGCGACCGGCGGCTCCGCGAACGATACGTCACCGATCCCGTGCTGTGGGCCAAGGACATGCTCGGCGAAGAAGAAGGAACCCTGTGGAGCCAGCAGCGCGACGTTGCCATGAGTGTCGTCCACAACAACTCGACTGCCGTCAAGGCCGGACACGGCGTCGGCAAGACCCGCCTGGTTGCTGTGCTGATCTGCTGGTGGGTGGACACCCGCTTCCCCGACTGCTATGTCGTCTCGACCGCCCCGTCCACGGCGCAGATATCCGGCGCTGTGTGGCGCGAGATCAGGCACCTTCGCGACGTCATCGCGGCTCGCTACGAGAAGGGGTTGGTGGATCATAAGCTGCCGGGAAAGATTGGCGGAGACGACGTGTGGAAGGACCCGATCAGCGGCGTCAAACTTGGAGAAGGCCGAAAGCCGCCGGACAATCTCGGCGGAAACTCTTTCCAAGGCATCCACGGCACGGTGCTGGCTATCGGCGACGAGGCGTGCGCTCTGTCCGGCGAGCTCATCGACGCCCTGGGCAACATCACGACGAACGACACCTCTCGGCGTGTGCTGATTGCTAACCCGACAGAACCGGCCAGCTACTTCGCGTCGATCTTCAAGAAGGAAATGAAGAACTGGTCGCGGATGACGATCTCTGTCCTCAACTCCCCGAACTTCACGGGCGAGCCCATGCCCGCCACTGCGAGGAAGAACCTCACGACGCCGCAGTTCGTCGAGCAGAAGAAGCTGGAGTACGGCGAGCACAGCGCCCGATTCCGCTCACGTGTGCTGGGCGAGTTCGCCAACGACAACGAGTCGAATCTCATCACGCCCGAGGACGTGTCGGCGGCCGTGGCCACGGAGATCGACGACCACGTGCGTCCGACACTTGGTGTGGACGTCGCCCGGTATGGTGCGGACCGCACAGTTGTCTACTGCAACACGGCCGGGCGGGTACGTTACCTCGATTCCTGGGGCAAGCTCGACCTTGTGGAATCCTCCGAGCGAGTCAACCGCCTGGCACGTCAAACCGGGGCAGAGACGATAGCCGTTGACTGTGACGGCAACGGCGGCGGTCTGTTCGACGTCCTTATGCACCTCCCAGAGCGGGGGTACTCCCTGGTCGAGGTCCATGGTGGATCCTCGAGCCCGGACTTCCACAGGTGGCACAACTTCCGCGCCTACATGTGGGACATGTTCGGCAAGAGGTGCCGAGAGGGCCTGATCGACCTGGACCACGAGGACATCGACCTCCACGACGAGTTGCAGTCAGTTAGCTACAAGTTCAACGACGCCACGGGTGGGCTTGTGCTGGAGTCGAAGACCGACCTCAAGAAGCGCATCGGGAGGTCTCCCGACCTTGCAGACGCCGCCATTTACTCAACCCTGACCGGCCTGGACGTGGAGTCCGTCGCGCCCGACGGCAAAGAGTACGAGAGCGCGGACGATATAATCGGTGAACTACCCGACTTCCTAGAGGAGATGAGCAATGACTACGGACTGGGATGGCTTTGATACCGAGCCCGACGGCGTAGAACACCTGTCGGAGTCCCTGGCTGGCGTTCTACAGGAGCGAGGATGGTACCCAATCCTCCATGACCGAGGCATGGCGCTGTCTGAAATACAGTCCGTGTGCCAGGGGCTCCGGCTCATGGCAAAGCAGCACCCTCTGCACGCCCGCGGCTCCCAGCTCCGGCACAGCTACATCTTCGGGCGTGGCATGCGGGTGGACGGTCTGTCGAAGAAGCAGCAGTCCGTCTATGACGACCCGGCCAACCAGGCTACGCTGTTCAGCGTCAACGCCACTGTGACACTAAATATGGAGAAGTTCTGTACCGGAAACGTAGTTGTGGTACGGGACACGGTTCTCGACACGTTCACCATCGTTCCGCTGGAGGAGATATCCGACCTGAGGTGCGATTCCTTCGACGGCTCCCGCGTCATGTATATCAAGCGCACGTGGTCGGTCGGGGAAGAGCCCAGCCAATCCATTTGGATTCCGACGGCGTGGGTGACCCGCAATCGCAAGCGTCTCCCCGGCCGCATCGCCGGAGACAGCGCTCCGGTCAAGCGCCGCTACGTCGCGTACGTCTCGTCCAGTCAGCGCCACGCCGGTTGGGCCTGGGGTGTGCCGGACTCGCTTGCCGGGGCCATTTATTCCAGGGCGTACTCCGAGTACCTGCAGAACTCGTCCAGCCTGTCGAAGGCGCTGTCGATGATCGCATGGTCCGTTACAAGCAAGGCACGTGGCGGAGCCAAAGACACGGCGGCTCGTGTCCACGCGGCGCAGCAAACGGGCAACATCGGCGGTACGGCCGTCAACAACGGCACCAGTCAGATCGCCGGTGTCGGCGTTCCGAGCGCCCAGGTCAACTACAACAACGGCCAGCCGCTTGCGGCTATGGTCGCCGCTAGCTTCGGTGTGCCGGTCATCGCCCTGTTGTCTAGCCCTGGTGCTACCGGCGGTTCGTACGGCGCGGCGACGACGCTGGACACCCCGACGGTCAAGGGCTTCGAGGCCGAGCAGGACATCTGGAGCACGTTCTTCGAGGAGATTCTTAGGGACATCGACCCCGAGAACGACGATATGCACGTCAGCTTCCCGTCCATCGAACAAGACCCGGGGTATCGCAAGATGTCGAGTGCTACAGCGGCCTATGCGGGGGGCGCTATCTTCCAAGACGAGTTCCGCGAGGTCGCCCTTGATATCCTGGATCAGCCGGACCGCCACCCGGGCGAGGTGCCCGAGCCTGATGAGTTCAACGCCGGGTCCGACCCGGCCGACGACTCGAACATAGCCCCGAGCCAAGGCAATGCGGGAGCCGTACCGGGCGGCTTCGACCAGGACGACACTAACCACGAAGGGGACGATAGCCTATGACAATCAGACTTGACGAGAGCGCCTTCTCAGGGCTCGGAAAGGTCACAGGCAAGCGCCGGTGGAAGGCTCGCCTCGTAGGCGTCGGGGTCGGGTCGAGCGCCGTGTATACCGAGGAAGCCCTTAAGGGAAGTTTCGCTGCGGCTTTCCCGGTCGGCACACGGGTGAATATCAACCATCAGACCTACGACGAGAATCCAGAGCGTAACCTCGAACAGCTTGCAGGGGCGATCTGCACAACCCCCGAGTTCGAGAACGACGGCATGTACGCCGAGGTCGAGTTCTCCGAGAAGTGGGCTCCATTTATTGAGGAGTTCCACGAGGTGATCGGGCTGTCGATAAGCGGCGTGTGCACTGTGGCGGCCGAGGGAACCGACTACGGCAACCGCGGCTTCAGCCAGAACTATCAAGAGATTCCAACCGTGGAGAAATTCGTCTACTCACCGCTTAATACGGTGGACGTCGTAACGGCTCCCGGTGCCAACGGACGCTTTATCGAAGCACTCGAAAGCTTCCGTGGTAACATGACCAGCGTCAACCAACAACCGAAAGAGGAGGCTGTTCAGGTGAAGCCTGAGGATATTGCCGCAATCTCGACGGCCGTTTCTGAAGCGCTTAAAAACGTTCTTGACAAGCGCGACAAGGAGAAGGCCGACGCCAAGAAGGCCGAAGACCAGGCCAAGCTTGACGCCGACAAGGCCAAGGCCGACGAGGAAGAGAAGAAAAAGAAGGAAAAGGAGAAGAAGGCTAAGGAGTCCATCGCGGCTGCTGTCGATGCGATCGCCGACGCTGATCTCCCCGCTGCCTTCCGTCGTCGCGTCGCCGAGGGCTTTGCCCGTGGCGAGGACGTCAAGGAACTTATCAAGGAACAGGTCGAGCTCATCGAGTCCGCTCGCTCCGAGCAGGGCGTTCGCCCTCGCGCGGCTGACGGCGGCTCGGACTACGACGCGGCCTTCAAAGAACTGAAGTGGTGATCACACATGGCCATTGCATTCGATGCATCTGATTCCTACTCCTTCCAGCTCGACGGCATTAAGGCCGGAGACGTTGTGAAGGTCGGGGGCATTATCGGCGTCGCCGAGACCGACTCCAAGGTCAAGGAAGACGGTAAGCAGTACACGACCGTCCGCTTCGGCGGCCATGCGGTGGTGCCGCTCGAAGGCACGATCAAGGCTGGAGACGCCGTTGGCGTTGCCGACTCGACGGCTGACGGCAAGGTTACCGTCTCTACGACCGGCGTCAAGCAGCTGTTCGGGTTTGTGCTGAACCCGGCGAAGTCCGTCAACGGCGGCTACACCGTCGCGGTCATTCAAGGAAGGATCTGATTTCAGTGAGGAAAGAGGAATACAACGCTTCTTGCCTCCTCAACGAAGCTCTGAACGCCGAGGGGTACGCCCTCACCAAGGCGACGAACAAGCTTCGTGAGGCTATTAGCACGAACCGCTTCCCTGTCTACCTCTCGCCCGCTCTCAACGGCATTCTGCTCAAGGAGTACGAGAAGCAGATCAGCAATTGGCGTGACTACGCCGACGAGGAAGAGGTTATGTCCTTCGAGGCACAGCCCTTCTATGAGCTCGAACTCGACGACTCGGACATCCCCGGGTCGAAGGACGGCCAGGCGTTCCACAAGAATGGCCTAGCCGCTGTCGGTGAGCTCGACGCCTACCCGGCTGCCTCTCTGAAGTCCAGCGCCACCAAGCTTGCGACCCGCAAGAACGGACTTGTTGTCAAGTTCTCGTGGGAGGCATTGAAGAACGGCCGTGTTGACCTTGTCAAGCGGACCATGAAGGACCTGGCGTTCCGTGCGGCACAGGAGGAGAGCTTCGCTGCGGCGTCGGCTCTTGTCGATGCCTCCGGCGTCAACGCCAAGAATTTCACGGCGGCCAAGTCGAACATCCTCACGGGCAACCCCGAGCTGTCGCTCGAGGGCCTGGAGAAGGCTCTCGACTTCCTGGCCTCCGTCCGCTACGACGGCTCCCGCCTCGTCATGCCGACCAAGTACAACCTGGTTGTGCCGACTGCCCTTGCCCGCCGGGCCGAACAGATCATGGCGATCCGTGAGGTTCGTACCAAGGTCGGCTCGAAGGAGACCATCACCTCGAACCCGGTGACCGGCAAGATCGCCAAGGTCGTCGAGGTCCCCGAGCTCGGAGTTATCGGAGGGGAGGCGGCTGACAAGTCGTGGTTCCTCCTCCCCGTCAAGGGCACCATGCCTCACCCCTCTGTGGCGAACGTCTTCCTGGCTGGCGAAAAGAAACCCAGGATTTTTGTCAAGAGGAACACGGACATGAACCCTGAGGACGGTGACTTCCTGGACGACAGCTACCAGACGAAGATCAGGCACGTGGTCTCGGGCGCGATGCTCAAGACTGTCGGCACTCTTGCGTCGAACGGCACCGGAGCGTGACCTGAACTCCGCTACGGTACGCGAAAACCCCCGGCCCGAAAGGGAACCGGGGGTTTTCTGCACCCACACAACCGAAAGGAACGGTCGAGCGCTAGTGTATCATGGGCGACATGGCCGACACGATCGAATGGGACGCAGACAAAGTACGGGCACTCCTGGGGGGTGTGCCGCCTGAGAATCTGCCCGACAACGAGCAGATCAAGTTCTTGCTCAAAGCCAATAAGGGCAACGGGTGGTGGACGGCCTCGGACATCTTGCTCGGCGTCGTAGCCGCTATGGGAACAAGCGGTCAGCTCGACACAATCAAGGCTGATGACTTCACACTGGGTGGTTCAGAGAAAACCCTTGATTACCTGACCCAGCTCGCGGCGCAGTACAGGTCTCGCGGCGACGAGGAAGAGGGTGCCGAGCTGGCTATCGTCTTCCCACCCGACCAAGGCTTGGGGTGGGTGTAGCCATGCCCACCGCTGACTTCATGGCCGCCCGCCGAGCCCGAGCTGAGGCCCGACTCAAGCCTTTCATGAAGGCCACCGTGCAGTTCGACACAGGTAAGGAAGGCCCGTGGGACCCCGCCACCGATAAGAAGCGCCCCGCTGAGGTCGTCCTGTCAAGCAAGGCCCGGGTCCAGCCCGTGCAAAACCGCTTCTGGACGGAAGACACGGTAAACCCCCTGGCACAGCACCGGGTGCGTGTGCAGATGCCGACGGCGACGTTCTCCACGAAGCTCTACGCCGGGATGGGCGTGACGATCGTCGAAGACCCAACGAACCCGACGCTCGTCGGCAAGAGGGGCATAGTCGAGACGGCCATCGACGCCACCGATTCGTTTGAACGGACTGTCCAGTGCCTCTTCGACCTCCACGGAAGCGGCTCCTGACATGCCCGGCGTCAAGATACAGGTGGACGTAGCACCCCTGTCCGGGTTGCTTCAGCGCATCGAGGGCATACCGCTGGCGTTGTCCGACGTCCTGGAGACGGTCGGCAACGAGCTAGTCCAGACGATCCCCGAGCAGCTGAAGAACGTCGTCGAGACAACCCCCTCGGCCCTTGTGCCGAACAAAGGCAACCGCGTGTGGACAGGTTATATGCGCGACACGGCCGGGGCGCAGGTCGAGCGGCACAGCTGGAATTACACGAAGATCAGCTATGGCTGGATCAACGGCCTGAACGGATTCAACGACGGCAAAGGTTTTTACGTCGCCGACCAGGAATTCGGAAACACAGGCCGCCACATCTGGGGTATGGACGCCCTGGCCAAGGTCCAGGCGACACAGCTCAAACAAGACGACATCGGATACCGAGTAAGGAAGGCGCTGGCAGAATGGCTGAAGTAGACCGCAACTACCGGGAGGCGATACGTCGGGAGATCGTCAAGCTGACGAATATACCAGATGAGCGCGTGACAATCGGAGGCATCCCCTCCGTGGACGCGGGGACGAAGATGCCGTTCGTCGTCGTCAACTTCACGCACCCGGCGCACCTGTCCCGTACGGCGGGCATTACGTCGCGCCGGGACGACCTGCACCTGGTGTACGTCATGATCCATCTTCGAACCGAAGACTACGCTGACAGCGAGCCGCTGACTGAAGCCTTGCACTGGGGACTGACGGACTTCACTCCGCCGGACTGCGGGCCGATCAAGTTCGCCGGAGGCCAAGGGTTCGACATGTCCAACAAGTCCGTCAAGCCTGTCAACTTCGCGTCGGAGCTGTACGGCTCATTCGTCACCAACCTTACGGCGAGGACTCACTGATACAATAACCCCTGACTACCGAGGAAGAGAGGATGGCTGAATGCTGTTCAAGAGCAAGACGACCGGCCAGGTGACCGACCTACCGGAGTCCTACGGTTGGCTGTTCCCTGACCTAGAGCCTACGGACGAGGACCCCACCCCGTGTGCCTCGTGCGGAATCTTCGAAACCGAGGACGATACAACGCAACCAGAGGGCGAGCCCCTTCCGGCTGTCGCTCCGACCCGTCGTGGGCCGGGCAAGCACAGTGGGTCCTACGTCCCCTACATCACCCCTAAGGAGGACTGATCCATGACCGACAAGAAAATGGTCCGCGGCAACGTCACGTTGCTGGCGGCCTACCCGGAGGCGGTCGCCGACTGGAACAAACCAACATCGGCCGAGCTGAACAAGCTCTTCACGTTCGACCCGGCAAACGCCGACAACACGGTGTTCAACATTAGCTGCGCCATCGAAGACGGCTACACGCTCGGACTGACGGACCCCAGCACAACGAGCAAGAGGTCCGTCTGCGACGTGTCCGAGGTTCAGACGCCGACGTACGACAACTATGAAGCGAGCTTCGATCTATTCCGCGACGAGGACCAGACCGCTGAGGGCCTGTACAACATGGCTCGCGAATGCTTCCTCGGCCCCGACATCGTGTTCATCATGATCGAGCGCATCGGCAAGTCGAACAGCGCCCCGTTCGCGGCCGGTGACGTCATCTCGGCGTACCGCTTCCGCACGGACTACCCACTGGACATCGTTGAGGACAACGACGTCATCATGACCGGAATCCGACCCAAGGCAACGGGTGACGCCCCGTTGATCAACTACGCACTGGAGGCCTGATAGGAATGGCAGACAAAAAGGCTACGGTAAACGGTTGGATCACCCTCTGGGTGGCCCCCGTTTCCACCATCGCTGACCTGAACAAGATCACCGCGGCGGAGATCAACGCGGCCGTCAACATCACGTCGGCTGCGTCGTGGTCTGACACCACGTACCCTACGGCGGAGGCGTCCGAGGACGTCTCCGACCGCTCTCTGGCCGACGTCGGTAACGCGTCGTCTCGAGGCAAGGCGAACTACAAGGCCGAACTTACATTGTTCTACCCGACCGACGTCAACGACCAGACCTCTGAATACGCGAAGGCGTGGAACGTCTTCAAGAAGACCCGTGAGCGCCTTGTGCTCATCACCCGCGTCGGCCAGGCGAAGTACAACGAACCGGCGCAGGACGGTCAGTGGTACAGCGCCTTCCTCCTTATGAATTCCACCTACAAAAACATGACCGAGGGTGACTCCTCGGTCAAGTACTCGGTGAAGTTCCTCACGCAAGGGCAGTTGCGAGTCAACGGCCTGGTCAAGGGCGGCGACGGAGCGACGATCGAGCCCTCGGGCACGGTCAACCTCGGTGTTGGCGCTCACAAGCGCATCCACGTCAAGGCATACACCGGTAAGCGCGTGACGACGGCCTGTGAATTCAAGTCCGATCACCCAGAGTTCGCCACGGTCTCGACGGCGGGCGTCATCACCGGTGTCAAGGCTGGCTCGGCGACGATCACCGCGACCCACCCATCCATCGCGACGGATCTCAAGGTCCAGGTCACCGTGGCCTAACGCCCCCGAGTGATATACGGCACAAACCCCGCTGGCTGAAAGAAGTCCGGCGGGGTTTGTGCTATCCTCCAAGGGACCAACCCACAACAGAAAGGACAATCTGTCATGTCAGAAAAGTTCTCGTTCCTGGAAGAGCTCTACCGCGACATCCAGCCGACGCGTGAGCTCAAGCTTCCGACAGAGGACAAGCCCCGAGCCACGTTTGTCTTCCGTGTGCCGGACCCCAAGACCCTCCGAGAGCTACAGATGGACATTGTTTCTACGAAGAGCAAGGAGACCTTGAAGGACCCATATAGCGTTCTCAACCTGCGAGCCGTTGTCGTCACGCTGAAGGATGTCGTTGTCGGCAACGAACCTAAGGGCCTGACGCTAGAGAACAACGACGAAGCACGCGAGTTCCTGGAAAGTCTGCCAGCCGGGTGGGATATCCCGGTTGTGAACGAGGCAGCCTACATCATTTTTAACCCCACGGAAATTCAGGCGAGCGTGGATTTTTCGTAGACTCCCTGAATGACCCGGTGAATCAAGGAGTCTTGTCCAAGGTGAAGACGGCGGTGGCTCATCACATGAGACCCACCGCCGTTCTCTTCCATGAGCCGGACCCGTGGACGGGCTGGACCCATAACGACTACGCCCTCCTGGAAGCAGCGAGGGTGATCGAAATGGAGACATGCCCGCACTGCGGGAATCCTTACTGGTTGTGCCACTCGGACAATCCGTACATCGAGTGGTACGACGATTCGTCTCGATGCTACGCGACATTGGCCAAGGAGACGAGAGCGTTCAAGAAGGCTAATAAGGGCAAAGCCCCGACAGCCGCCGACCGAGAGCGCTGGGGCAAAGACGTCTTTACTCGGCCGCGAATGAGCGGACCCGAGAAGGACAAGGGCTTGCCTACAAGGCAAGACTTCTACAAGGCCAAACAAGAAGAAGCCAACCAGTAGCGAATACCCCCGATGGTAAAATGCCTGACAGACCACAGGCACAACCATCGGGGGGTATTATCATGGCGGAAGTTCGCCAAGATATTACGATATCTGTCAAGGGCGTCAACGAGCTAAGAGACGCCTCTGCCGCCATGAAGGACGTCCGCGACAGTGCGGTCGGCCTCGGTCGAGTCAACGCCTCCGGTGTCGAGACCGCCGCCGCCTCAACGGAGAGGCTGGCCAAAGCCGCCCGTGCTTCGACCAATGAGATGACGTCACAGCGTTACCAGCTGTACGACGTCGCAGCGGGCTACCAAATGCTCGCCAACACGCTTACCGGAGTAGCCAGCAGCGTTGTCAAGCTTGGCATGGACTACGAGGCGTCCTTCCAGCAGGTCATTCGCACCACGGGTCTGGCGGGCAAGGAAATCGAGCAGGTAAAGGGCCAGCTCCTCGACATGTCCACGAAGGTCCCCGAGAGCTTCCAGAACCTCTCGGGCATTGCCGCCTTCGGAGGACAGCTCGGCATCGCCAAGAACGAGATCGCTGAGTTCACTAAGACCACGGCACAGCTCAAGGCCACAACGGACCTCACGCTGGATTCCGCCGGTCAAACTCTGGCTATGTTCCAGACGACGCTCGGCGTCGCGGGCAAGGACTTCGACAACGTGGCGTCGTCGATCCTCAAGGTGGGCGTCAACTCGGCCGCGACTGAAACCCAGATCGCCAACGTCTCCACTCAGATCGGGTCGATGGCTCAGCTCTCCGGATACAGCGCCGACCAGGTTGTCGGACTTGCCGGTGCCATGGCGTCCGTCCGCATCCCGCCTGAGCTTTCGCGGTCGATCATTACGCAGGTGTTCGGAAAGCTTCAGAAGTCCGTCCAGGAGGGCGGAGCCTCCCTTGAGACATTTGCCCGTGTGTCGGGACACTCAGCCGAGGAGGTCCGCCAGGCGTGGGGTACGAACCGGTTTGCGGGGATCTTTACTGACTTCCTGTCCGGCCTTAAGCAGTCCGGCCAGGGAGCCACCCAGATTCTCCAGGACATCGGGATCAAGTCGCAGCGTACCGTGCCAGCCCTCCTCCGCATGGCCCAGGCGTCTGACCTTGTCAAGCAGACGATGGCCGACGCCAAGTCGGGCTTTAACGACACGTCAACGCTGACGGACCAGTACGGGCAGATTGCCCAAACGACCTCTGCCAAGATGGAGATGCTTAAGAACTCCGTCGCAAACCTCGGAGCGGCGTTCGGCCAGAGCACCAACAGCGGTATCGGGACTTTCGCCACGATGCTGACGACTGTGCTCAACGGCGTCGCGTCGCTTATGAAGACTGGCATTGGTCAGTGGATTGCCAAGATCGCGGCGTACGCCACGGCCGCCGGTATCGCCTGGTCTCTCTGGCACGCCAAGACGGCACTCATGCTCGCTTCGTCGCGGGCGCTGGCTCAGGCGTTCTCTTCCCAGAGCGCGTCTGGCACACAGCTCAGCTTCACCCTCCGCGGCGTCATGCGTCAGATTCGCGAGCTCCGCGCCGAAACCATGGCCGCCCAGAAGGCGCACCTCCAGGCAGCGGCAGCGGCACGTCAACAGGCAGCGGCCAACAACCAATTGGCTGGGTCGGCTCGAGGCGCTGGTGCGGCACAAGCGGCATCCACTGCCGCGGGCGGAGCCGGTGCAGGGGCTACCGCGTTGTCGAGGTTGGCCACCGGCCTCAAGGGCGGGGCCGTCATGGCGGGCGTCACGCTCGGCATGGAGGGCCTGAACATGGTCATGGGCCACTTCGCCGAGAAGGCGGAGAAGGCTCGCGCCGCCGCCGAGGCGTGGACCCAATCGGGCGCTGATCTCGCCGCCGCTATCAAGCAGGACACGGATGCGTTCAACAAGACCGGAGAGGCCGTGGCCCTCTATGCCAGGGCTCAGGACGAGGCTGGCAACGTTGGTGTGTCGCACATTGCCAACCTTAAGGACGGCGCAGACAAGTCTCAGCTCATGGCCGAGGCACAGGGACAGCTGAAGAACAGCGTTGATCAGACGACAGGCTCGATCAACACCCAGGTCCTTGCCCTCGGTGAGAACGCCACCAAGCAGATCGCCAACATGGTCGCTTCCCAGCAAGCACTGGGCGGTGTGTCGAATGACGCCCGCAAGATGCTTGCCGAGGTCGGCTTCTCCACCGAGGAGCTGACGAAGCGGATCATGCAAGGCCCCCGCCAGTTCGACGAGTACATAAGCCAGATCATCCGAAAACTACAAGAGCTGGCCAACGCCCAGCGCGAGTCGGGCAACTGGGACGGGTACCTCCAAGCGGCTAACGCTATAGAAAAGCTCAAGGAGGTCCAAGAGCACATCCACGGCTCGATGTCCGAGGCCACCAACAAAGCCGACGACACGGCAGCGGCTATGCGCGGCCTGGGCCAGGACACCGCTGCGACCTCCGACGAGATGGAGGGATTGGGCGAGTCCACCGACAAAGCCGTCGAGCAGCTGAACAAGCTCGTTGACGCCTCCTTCGACGGCATGATGAGCCAGGCCGACCTCGCGGACGCCGTTGCCAACTTGGGTGAGTCCATCGCCAAGAACGGCGACAACTGGGACATCTACACCGAGGGCGGCCGCGCCAACATGAAGGCCCTGGAGCAAGCCGTTCACGCGGCTGCCGAAGCCTCCGGCGGAGACGCCCAAGTGTTCGCCACATACGTCGATTCGATCCAGCAGCAGCTGGTGCAGAACGGCGTCGGCTCGCTCGACATACTCAACCAGGTCGCCCAGCGAGCCATGGCCACGGTCAATCAGGTCAGCCAGGGTGTCAACATCCTGGCGAGCATCACCCAGACGGCAATTTTTGCCGGTCAGGCTCTCGGGCTCATCGAAAAAGCCAACGTCGTCACACCCCAGCTGGCGATTGCCAACACCAACCTTGGCCGGTCGTACCGCCAGGGCGTGGCTCGCGGCGCCGAGAAGGCCCACAAGTCAATGCGCAAGGCCAACAAGACCAAGCGCGAGGCCAAGAAGGCTGCGAAGGAAGCGGCTAAAGAGGTAAAGACACTGTCGGATTACTACTCCGACCTGTCCTCTACGGCAAACAACGCCTTCGGTTTCCGGCATGACCTCGAAGAGTCGATCGACAAGGCGAAGGACTCGCTGTCCAAGCTAGCGGACTACCAGAAGAAAGCCCGCGACGAGTACGACAATGCGGTCAAGTCCACCAGAGACGCAGCCAAGTCCGTCGAAGACTACCGGGTCAAGCTCGAGGAGCTCCACGCACAGCTGGCACAGCTTAAGGCTGACGAGGGGAAGCTTCAGTTCCACCTGAAGATCGCCACCGACTACGGCGACTCCCTTCGGGCCAAGGACATCCAGGCCAAGCTCCAGCAGAACTACGCCGACCAGGCCCGCAACGGCGTCGATCGTCAAGCGGCTGTGGAAGGCATTTCCGACACCCGGAACCAAGGGGCCGCCGCCTCCAAGCAGATGGCCACTGCGCAGGAAGCATTGAGCCGGTCGCTCAGTGGAACGACAGCTGCGTCTCGCGAGCAGCGGTCCGCCATCCGCGACCTCGCCAAGGCATACCAAGACCAGATATTGGCCTACGCCAACACGGGCGCGAGCCAGTCCCAAGTCAAGGCGTATGCTGCGCAGCTGTCGAACGAGTTCCGCAACCAAACGGCCGCCATGGGCTACAACAGGTCGGAGATCGGCCGGTATGCGGCGACGTTCACGGACCTTCAGAAGATCATCTCCCGTGTGCCGAAGAAGATCACAATATCGGCGGACACCGACCCGGCCAACCGAGCCCTGAACGAACTGTCTGCCAAGGCGCAGAAGACCAGCCACGACGTGTCCAACGTCGGCTCCGGGTCCACGGCTACGCCAAACGTAGGCGGAACGACCGGCGCTCTCGGCAAGGTCGGCGGCGCTGCCAAGGGCGCTGGCGGTCAGTTCGACTGGCTCCAGCAGATGATCGCGAAGTTCGAGCCCGTTGTGTCAGCCATCGTCTCGGCGTTCCACTTGCACACGGCCGCCTCGATGGACGGCGTTGTCGGTTCGACCAAGCATGCCTCTCGGGGCTTCCAGGTCATGGGCAGCTCGATCGTGAACACGATGAGCCTGGTCAACCAGTACATGGCTGATTCTGGCAGGATCACCGGCCAGGCGATCAATGGGATCGTGGACAACATCTACAGTGGAATCAATCGGATCAACCGAGCGCAGTCCACGCTGAGCTCCATCGGCTCGACGTTCGCAGCACTCGGGGCCTTCCGGTTCTCCACAGGCGGGCTTGTGCCGGGGGCACCCGGCCAGCTGGCGTTCAAGCCGATGGGTACGGACACTGTTCCGGCCATGCTGACACCCGGCGAGTTCGTCCTTCGGCGCGACGTCGTGGCGTCGTTGCCTCCGGGCTTCCTAGAGGCGCTGAACTCCGGAGCCATGGCCCCAGGCAGCGGAGCGTCGTCGGCTCCCGTGTCGTCTGCAGCGTTCGGGGGCAACGGCCCTGTTATAGTCGAGCTGTCGCCCTATGACCGAGCGCTGCTCGCCAGCGGAGGCAATGTCACGTTGAATCTCGACGGACGCGCCATCGCGAGCTCAGTTGCAGGGGCGAACAGCACCGACACACGGAGAGGTTTCTAACATGACAGGGTTTAAGACCGACGCCCAAGGCAACAAGCTCGTGTGGTTCGGGACCAAAGACAAGATGTCCTGGGTCCCGGCCCCGCAGTCGGGCGTCACCGTTGCGCCGACGTACTGGCAAGCTGGAGGAACGTTCCTCAATGGCGGCGGCTGGGCGGACAACTCGGGCACAAGCCACGAAGAGCTCAAGATGGCCTGGGGTCTTATGGGCCTCGACGAGGCACTGCCGCTGCTCGACGTCCTGAGGTCTCCGGGGCCGTTCTACTACCTCGACCCGGTTATATCCAGCGCTAACGTGCTCCCGCAGTACGCGGCTGAGTGGACGAAGGACAACCCATGGGGCGCGACCCGTGTCGTGTCCCCCGTGGACGACCCCGACGGAGAGCTAGGGCCCATGCTCAAGAGCTACGCCATGCAGTTCAAGAAGGACACGATTGTCTGGGACTTCCCCGTACCACCGGGGTTTGTGCTGCACTTCGGCTGGTGCGGCTCCGGCGTCGTGTCCGTCAATGGCCAGGCGATCAACACGTGGTGGCGCGGCAAGGACAATTACCTCGCCTCGATGCACGGCGGCGGTGTGCACTACTACATCCAGGCAAGCGGCGGGGCCAAGGTGACGAACATGACCGCCGTCATTCAGCTTGGCGACGAAGACGCACCTAGACGCGGAGCCACCCCCGGGATGGGCCGTAGCTCTCTCGCATTGGCCGGTCCTATACAAGAGAGTCAGTACAGTGCTGTCATTGACGGGTCGAACTTGTCGGTGTCTGCCGATTTCCGGGAGGTGGGCGCATGGCTGTAAACGATCACCTGATCAACTACAGCGTCCAAGAGGAGGCTATGCCGCTGTCCCCGGCACAAACCAGTACCGGAGCCATGCAGATCACTGCCAACAAGGTCTTCCGGCCGGAGACGACGAAGGAGCTACGCAAGCCCCTAGTCATCGAGGACGACGAGCGCGGTATAGCGCGGGGAACTGTCAAGACCCTATCCGTCACGGACAGCCAAGCTACTTTGACGGCGGACTCGGACATCATGGGCCTCAACAAGTGGGTTACGTTGAGGTCTTTCTATGGACCTCTTAACGAATGGATCAACGTCCTTATGCGGGCGGCAGACTTCAGCATGGACGTGTCCATCGACGAGAGCATTAAGAACCTCAACATCAAGGCACCTGGCTTTAGAGGGAACTCCTGGGACAGGCTTCGACAGCTGGCGTCCCTGTACCGCTTCGACGTCTCCCAGGTGTCAAACAAGCTCCGCATACGGCCCATGCGGTCTATCGAGGCGTACCGGAACTGGGAGTCTACGAACTCCTACACCATCGACGCATCCAACCCCGTTGAGCAGGTTCGGGTGTACTGGTACCCGATTGACTACGGATGGCACAAGAAAGTGTTTCTCGAAGGACTCGACGACCAGGACTCCTCGGTCATCACCGTCGAGGCCGACGCGGTTGTGCAGCAGACGTTCACCGCCCGGGCTTCCCTGTTGGAGGTCAACAACCCGATTGCCGTTGACTGGCAGAACCGCTTCTGGGGTGGAGACGGCACCGTCGGCTCCTACACGATCACAGGCAACGACGGCTTACCGATCCCCGCCAAGATGTGGAAGGACATGGGCGGACAGGTCACGTGCCGCGTCCTCGACGACCCGACCCAAGTGGAAGTGACCGTCGTCGGGTGCAGCGCCAACTGGCTGTCGCCTTTCACACTGTCTGTCTCCTCCGGCGACGGCAAGATGTACAACACGCTCATGATCACCGGCTCGGGCTTCACCTGGGGCAAGAAGCAAGAAGTCACCATGCGGACCGGGGCTCCTCACTCGGCCACGGCCGAGGACAACACCCAAGAGTTCGACTCGACCCTGGTGACGTCCGAGTCAATGGCTTATGACACCGCTCTCCGCATGTCGGCCGCGGCCGTCGGGGGTGTGCCGAACGTCCAAGCCACGGCACGGCTGATCAATCGGCCGGACGATCGCAAGGGCGACACTGTAGTCACAATCCGTAGGATGACCGAGATTCTCGGCCGACAGGCGATGTGGGAGCTCACCATGAACGCCAACGGCCAGACGTTCCAGCAAGTCGGAGACTACCTACTGTCTCAGACGGCGCTCGATCTGGAGAACCAGAGCTTTGGCCAAGCCGTCGGCTCCCGCATGAAGCGTCAAGAGGGGTACTACCGCGTTGCCACGACGACAACGGGCCCTGACTCGATCCAGTACACGCTGGAGGCGGACACCACGATCGGCGATCTAGCGGCACACCACCGTGCGGCGGGGGTATCAACGTTCCGCAACCTTAATAACGAATGGTACGGTTTGACGTTTGGGGATGTTAGCATTAGACCGCTCAGCTACCCACAACTAGAGGAGTGATCGTATGGGTGCACCGCCCCGGAACCTAGGTGCCGCCGAACCCTGGGGCCGCTACATCGAGGCGCAGCTCGCGCGCCTGGAGCAGCAGCAGAACAACCAAAACACAGCTATTAACCGCTCGTTGTACTCGACGTCGGCGCATATCAACAGCGGGTCTATTGTTATCGCCAAAGAGATATACGTCACCGGCGACAGGTACCTCGCGAACAAGTCGAAAGTCTATGACACGGACCCTGTGCCCTGGCCTCCGGGGAAGAACACGGTCAACATCTTGTTCTCAGGCGAGACGCATCTACACATGCTGTACACGGACCCGTCTCCCTTCCTGTGGCTGTACGCAGCGACGAGCCTTAACGCACACAAGGGTTTTGGGCATCCTCCCTACTCGGCCCCCGGCGGCGACGGCGCGGGCATCGTCCCCTACGTCCGTCACTTCTGGTCCATTGCCGAGTCGGGGGACCGATTGACGGCCAACAACCAGGATGTGTGGTGCCGGGTGTACGTCGGCAACATCGGCAAAGTGGACTCCGACGCCGACCCGGACAACACTGTGTCGGGCTCTGCTCTCTTCATATTCAACTGATCCAACCGAAAGGAACTAACCATGGCCACTTCAGACCAGCAAGGCATCGCCGTCCTCCAGGAAACGGATCAGGCTGTGCCCTTGACCACACCGCTCAACCTGATCGGTTCCTCGGTGTCGAACGTTATCAAGGGACTACGCCCCGACCTCGTGTACAAGGCGAAGAACCAAAACGAGATGAACACCGTCGTCCAGACGCTCAAGAGCCGAGGCATCGTCGCCTCCGTCGAGGTGCCTATCCTTATATTCCGCACGGACGAACAAGCCATCTACGCATACAACGGCGGTTCGTTCACTCCGACCCGCGCTCGCCAGGCACCCATCTACGCTCGTATCCGCTGGACGACGTCGCGTGAGACCGGTTCAGGTGTGTGGTGGACGATGAGCGCCAGCCCCGACTCGACCGACATGCGTGGCGGTGTTACCCTTCCTGGAAAGGAGTCGGTCAAGGTTCCCTCCGACGGCATATACCAGGTGTCGTTCGCGTTTCAATGGGCTGACACAGCGGCGAACAGAGGCCGACGCCTGGCTGCCATCGCCCTTAATGGCGTGCGCTTCGACGACTCCGAAGTTTCGACCCCCGCGACATACGGCTTCCAGCAGCTCGTGACATCGATGGCCATTCCCCTTGCAGCGGGGACCATCGTCGGCGGGCATTCATTCCAGGACTCCGGCACCGTCCTTAAGATGACCCGAGCATCACTCAATCTCATTAAGATTGCGGATGCTTAATCAGGCAAATAGCGGAAAACAGAAAACCCCCGGTGCCAGCCGGGGGTTTTCTTTGAGAGAAAGGAGAAGCCTAGCTCATGGCCAGGGCTTTCAGCAACGGTTTGTGCCGCTGCTTCGTCAGATAGTATAGCGCATGCCTAACCGCTTCTCGCTCGTCGTGGTGATGGCCCTTGGTCGAGTACCAACCCTGTGCTTTGAGGAACGAATCGGGAATCATCTTGTTCTTCCCGGAAGCGGGCTGGCGCACCAGTGGCACCCCAGCCTGGATTAGACGATACATAAGGGCTCCTTCGGCGAGCAACGGGCTCGTGTCGCCCGCTCCGCCGTAGGGAACGTACCTCTCGACCACCGCTCGGCCGACGCGTCTAAACCACTCGCGGAACTGGAGCGTTTGGAGGAAGGCAACGAATCCGTTGAAGCCTCCTCCGATAGCCCC
>RBWB01581209.1_pt1 | contig 32889 bp, 27 predicted proteins | sample 2014201 | NCBI WGS metagenome assembly RBWB01 (sample SAMN10133834, study PRJNA383868) | Human oral metagenome, whole genome shotgun sequencing project. | isolation source: supragingival plaque isolated from 88 juvenile twins | host: Homo sapiens | place: Australia
ACTATATTTTTATAAATTGCAAAACCTTTTAAATTAATTTTCAATTAAATTTAAAATACTATACTTATATTATATGTAATAAAAATAAATTTTGATAGAATGATAGAAAAAAATTCTATTTTTTTTTATTTTATAATTTAATTGTATATTATTTTATGTTTATATAATAAAATTTTATTATCCTTTTTAACTCCATTATACTTTATTAAAAATACTTCATTATAATTTATCTTATCATTTATTCATTATATTTATTTTCTATATGTAAATTAATATATCCTATTATAATTGTAAATTATTATTATATATTTTGAATATATTATTTTATAATTTTAATAAAATAAAAAAGATTGAATTTTTTTTCAATATTCAATCTTTTAAATAAATTATATAAACAAATAAATAAAACAATATTAGTTATAGAAATTAATTTAATTAAAACTACAATCTATCAATATCAGCATAATAATCTAAATAATAGTTATATATTTCATTATATATTATATCCTCATAGTCATCTGCATATCTAACTTCATCAGTATCATATAGCATATAATTATTATAATTATTAATGTATAATATTGTTAAATTATGTTCTTCTGCAAATTTTTCTGCTATTCTTAATTTTCTTTTATCCCAACTATCTTTTTTACAAATTAACATAAACTTTGGTTGTACTCCTATCTTTAAAAATCCTTCACTATGATAAGTTAAACCACAGTAATCGTGAGGATTATTTGTTCTTAATTCTGTATAATCTTCATTAGTTCCAACCAAAATTGCACCTAACTGCTTACTCCAAACATCACTTTCAAAAGCGTCCGATAAATCTGAACTGTCATAAACAAAGGCTAATTTACATCTAGCATATAAATTATCATAAGCATTTACATATCTTTCCTTGTAACATTCAATAAAATTATAGTCAGAAAAATCTGCGAATACATCACAAGCGACTTCCCTATCCTTACTGGAATATTCATATTCCAATACTTCTTCAAAACTGTATCTTTTATCAGTTATTTCAGTATTGAAAGCACCTAACCAACGAACTGGAGCAAGATTTTTAAAACTATTTTGTTTTATTTCATTGTACATATCATTTACATAATTTAATACATCTTTATAATCTTTATTAGTTAGTTCTACAAACTTAAATGTATTCTTTTCTTTATTGTAACTTAATAAAAATAGTGTATCATAAAAATTGTAATCATCTAAATTATTTTCATAATCTCTTTTATTAATTATAAATTTTATATAATCTTCATTATCATTGTATTCATTAATTAAAATATTTCTAAAAGTTTTAAACAATATTTCAACATTTCTAATATAATCTAAATCCTTACATAATTCTAAATTCAATAAATCATTACATTTTTTAGATAAAGTAACAATAACAGGCTCTTTCATTATATAAATCATTTTTATTCTATCATACATCATTTTAATCTTACTCCTATTATTTTATTTATATTATTTATTCTATATAAGTATTATACTACATTCTTTATTATTTGTCAAATATAATTTTAAATTTTTATCAATTATTTTTAGTTTATTGATATTTTATCAATATAAATTAAAAAGACTATGTTTTATACTTAGTCTTTTTAAATACCTTTCATTCTTATTATAACATTATTACTAATTTTTATTTACATTTTAAAGACTTTAAATATTCTATTTTTTTTTTATATTTCCCCCTTTTATATTCTTTTTATAATATATACTAACTTATTAATATCCTTATAAATTGCAATAGTATAATCAAGATAATTAAAACTATCTAATTTCATTTCACATATTAAAATTTTATAAATACACACTTCAACATTATCTTTAATATTATAAGTTGTAAAAAATTCATTATATTCAAAATTTTTATTCAATTTTTAAAAAGTATATTTTAAATTTTTAAAATCTTCTCTAGTTTTAATGCTTTCAAACATATTTACGTATAATTTAATTAAATCCCCTAAACTATTTATTAATATACTTCCTGTTTATAATAATTATCTGTATCTTTATTATAATGATATAATAATACATTAATATTCAATATTTTGCACACATTTAATACACTAATTAATGCTACTGTTAATCCTGTAACATATAATTCCAATTTTCCACTATCATAATCTTTTAATTTATTAAATGCTGTGTTTTCTAGTTTATCTAAATCTAATGGGTCTATTTCATTTTTATAAATATAATCCTTTACTGGAAGTTCGTGTCTACCCCTACATAATCCTAATTTAATATTCATCTTTTTATTTTTTTTTATCCCCTTAATATTTATCCTACATAAATATAATATCATATAAGTTTAGTTTTATCAACTATTTTTTTTTGAATTTTTTATCTTATTTATTAAAGATAGTGCATATCTAGGGTAATGCCTTTATTTATTATTTCTACCTTACTATGCGATTAGGTGCATACCTTAGGTAATGCCTTTTTAAATTATAATATTATATTATTAATCCAACTCTCTTTAATACTCCTATAATTTCTTTTGATATAGTTCTATAACTCTCAACTATTCTGAAATATTTATCTATATCAACCCTAACCAGTTTTTGTGGATAAAACTTAACCTTTTTACTTTTAACATCAATACAAAACATTGAGAAAAAATCATCATAATCATTTCTTTTGTAATCCACATAAATATCTGTATTTGTAACACCTTTTGAAACAACTTTGTGATAAATTTCATTCTCAATTACAATTTCATCAGGTAAATCTTTTTCTAATCGTTCCTTTATTTCTTTTACTTTTTTATTTAGCATTCTTATTCCTCCTTAAATTTAATTATTTCTTTTAACCATAACATATATTAATAATATAAATAAACTAATTGCTAATGTACTGCTTGTTATTGTTAATGAATTTAAATTACTGTTTAAATGTTCACATTTATTTTTTTGTATCTGTAATTCATTTATTTGTCTTTTAAATTCTTTATTTTCATTTTCCAATATACTAATATAGTTATCCATTCTATTCTCTCCTTTTTTTAACATTATTTCATATTTAATTCTTTTAAACTTTTCCAACCAACATAATCATTACCTAAAATCTTATTACTATTTTCAACAGATAAAACCTTAATATTTTTTAATTTTTTATTTCCAATAAAATTTTCTAATGGTATGTAATCCCACCATTCGCTACCATCGTATTTTTGTCTAATTAATCTAAAACCTTTACCCTCAATAACTAAATCCACAGGAACATACTCAATACCATAACCATTGTCATAATTATATTTCTTAGCAAATTGATGAAAAACCTCTTTTGGAATAAATCCATCTTCTGTACCTATACTATAAACATTCTCCCATTTTAAACCATTTTCTTCCAATACTCCTACTGTTTCTTCCCATAAATTAATAATACCCATAACTAATACCTCCGATATTATATTATTGAGTTTTATTGACTTTAACTCCTGTCATATTCAATTATTCAAAATCATAATCATTAACATTACTAACAATAAAATCTTTTAATTTCTCACTAATACTTCCATAAACTGTAACACTTGAAATAATACCTTTATTATCTTCAATATACTTAAATATATCACTCTCAACACCATCACACATAATATCATAGCCATCTTCAAAATACATAAAATTAATTTTAACACCATTGCTGAATAAAAACAATTCATTTTTCATAATTATCAACTCCTTTTATATTTATTAATATTAATTACCAAAGGTGCGTTATTAAGGTAATGCCTTATAATACACATTTATTACTTAAAATATTATCTTTATTTTCTTTTATAGTTTTATAGATTAAATCTATATCTGTAATTCCAAATACTTTTAACAAATTTAGAGTTTCATATATCTTACTTGTTAATTTCATTTTTTGTGGGTAATCTTCAAATTTTTCCACAATATATTTTACATTTTCTGCTTCTTTTAATGTTTCCATTACAATTCCTCTATATAAGTACCCATATTCATCTTTAATAATTTTTTTCCATTTCTATCTCTCCTTTATATTTTAATTTTATTTGCAAATATATTATACTATACTTTATTTAAAAAGTCAAATACTTTTTTCAAAAAATTTCAATTATTTTTTCAAGATAATAAAAAAGACTAGATATTAAAGGTATCTAGTCTAAAACTTAATTTTTCAAGGTAGGTTATTCTCCTACATCTCTACACTCCACGTATAATGTTTTACATATATAGTTTCTTCCCACAAAACTAAAATATTAAACCCTTTAAATTTAATATATAATAAGCCTTGTCATAGAATTTACTTCAAACTACTCTACTTATCAAGTTTTTATTTTATAATTAATTGTATCATATAAACTATTTATTGTCAAGTAATTTTCTAACTATTCAAATATTTGTTTTATTCTATCATTCATTCTATTTTCAAAATGTTCAAAATGTATCCCTACATTCCTTCTGGCTACTTGATACAATTCAACTTCCTCTTGACCATACTTTGATAAATCCTCTAAAAGTATTATCATTAACTTTAAAGTAGTATCTAATTCTTCGACTATATACTGCATATAAAGTTTTAACGTGCTTTTATCTATATATTCTTTCATCTGAAAATATGTGGACTGTTTCTTATCCTCAAACTTTACTTCTATTTCATTTCTTATAATATACCAATTCTTATATAAATTATTTCTTTCAATATAGTTTATTATAAGTGTCTGTAAAGTCCATCTAATTTTATTAGTCCTTAATACCAAATATTCTTCAAGCCCTTTACCAATCAACATATTCTTATTTGATTTTTCAAAATACTTCCTTAACTCAATTAACATAAGAGTATTTTCCTTGAGATAAGGTATACCATACCTCCACATACCTATTAGAATACTGAACATAAAAGCAATACTTAAACCGTGATTTTCAGTAAAAATAAATAAATCTTTTGAAAATTGCATAAGATGTAACCTCTCTTTTATCTATTTTTATTCTCTAAATTATTTAATTCCTTAATTTTTCTCTTTGTAATAAATCTTTCAATCCCAACAGCAATTTTATCACTATCTATTAAATAATCTACAAAAGGTTTAACAGGTAAAGGCATAATATTTAATATGCTTAATTCTATAAATGATATGGCTTTAGTTAATTTTTCCCTGTTAGTGTTTTGAGATAACTTATCTGCAAATTCTACACCTAAAGGTACTAATTTTTTAATTTTATTGTTCAAGTATAGTTTACTTCCAAAAATTGATATAATTAATATAAAAACAATACTTACTACTGTTATTAATACATCTAGTCCCATATAATCCTCCTTTAAATATAATTTATTTAACTAATGAAAAATATTTAGCAATACCATCTGCTATTGCTTTTGCATACTCATCTTTCTTTTCCTTACCTACTTTAAAATCATCATCATTATCTATGAAAAATGGCTCAATTATTACACAAGGTGCATTAGTTTTTCTTAATAAATATGACCCTCTATCCCCATTTTTAATAGGCTTTAATCCCCTGTCTGTCAGTTTTAAAGTTTCTAATACCTTATCTTGAATACATTGTGCTAATTCTTGTCCTTTTTTGCTTGTATTCCAATATAATACTTCTGTTCCGTGTGCATAACCATTATAAGCATTGCAATGCAAACTAATTAATACATCATATCCTATTTTATTTAACAGAAATACATTCTCTACTGAATTATAACCACGATTATAAATATCCACCTTATAATCATATTTATTTAATTCTTCCTTTACCTTGTCTGCTAAGTCTGTATTATAGCCTAACTCTGTTTCATTTGTATGCGGATTGACTGCTCCACAATCATTTCCGCCGTGTCCTATAATTACACATACATCTTTACTCATTTTATTTCTCCTTTTGTTTATTTAAATTTTTTATAGAATTAATAAGAAAAAGGTGCATTACCAAAGTAATACCTTATTTAATATAATAAATAAATCCTGCCCTTGCCAACAGTTCTCTATCCCCTCTAAAGTTATCCCTATAATTTATATCTGCATATACATTACTTCTTGAATAATCTCTTTTATAGTCAATTACATTAAACTCTTGGTAATTTCCCCTAGAATAATGGTCAACTGAACTCTTATTGGTAATCGCTTCATCTAATTTATTTTCAACTTTGTCTATTACTTTATCAGTAATTTTTTCAATTACTTTATTACCCACATTAGAAGTATCTAATGTATTATCATCTACTCTTTTGTGGGTTTTGCTAAACCCTCGAACTTGTCACTATTTAACTTTCTTTCAATCTGTTTAGCAATTTCTTTACTGTCAATTAGTTTATCTGCCAAAGGTCTAACTTTTTCAGGTAACACTCCCAACACTTTATTTTCAACTGTCAATACTGCTTGAAATAATCTCTCGCTGTCAGTCTTTTCTCCCTTTAATATATCCCCAATAGCAATTCCATTAGGTATGTATTGAACTATTAATCTATCAATCTTAGATTTTAATAGTTCTTTTCTTGCCCAAATATAAACATTTACAACTAAATAGGTAATCCCTATCGTACCGAATATGCTAATAAAGTTTTCTTGAATTAAACTAAACATTTTTTACCTCCGAACTATAATTTTCTGCTATAAAGTTTTCTTTTCTTTCTACCCTATTCAACCAACCTTGCAAAAATCCTTTTTGAGTAGGATTATATGCTACAATGTTTCTATAAAACTGTCTTTGATTTCTATGGTAAGCACTTAAAAACTTATTAGGGTCAACTGTATTCAATGCCTCTAGTGTCTTGTTTCCAAACTTACCATCCACAACAAGATTAAACCCTAATTCATTAAGTGTACTCTGTGCTTTCTTCAATGCCCAAATTCCACTATTAATTACCCAATCTGTAATTGACAATGCTATTCTGTCATCCTTTATTTCATCTAAAAAGTATTTATTGTAATATTTCTTCCTAAATACTTCCTTTGCAAATGACAAAGATAAGTCCTTCATTGCTCCATAGTAGCCATTTCTTCTTGCTTCTTCCTTGATTATTCCGTATTTTGTTTCTCCACCTTTATCATTCTTGTCATTAGTATACCCACCTTCAACTTTGAGGATATACTTAAATATCAAGTCAAATCTATCCATATTTTACCTCCATTAGTCACTAAAAAATTCAAATACATTTAATTGTCCTAACTGTTCTAAAGTATATCTATTTAATCCTTGTAATACAGTTTGTTCAATTAATTCAACTTGCTCCAACTTATTAAATACTTCTTCACTTATTTTTTTAATTAGTTCACTTCCAATTTCAATAAATATATAAGTATTTTTTGAATTTCTTACCTTCACTTTAAATTTATCTTTATTTAATACTTTTATAAGATTTAAATTATCCAAAAATAATCTTCTAGTATTTCTATTATCTACATAGATAACTTTTTCATTGCTTCCATTTATCTGTACTTCAAGTTCTATTTCTTGATTTAAAGCATTTTCCTTAGCAATTTCTAAATTTTCCAAAATATTTTTCTTTAAATATTCTTTTTTAGCATTATTTTTTGTATTCAATAATGTATTATCAAATTCTAACTTATCATTAGTATATTTATAGCAATCTAAATTTTTTAAATCTATTTTATCTTCATCTACCTCAACAAATTTTTCATAAGATATTACATTATCGGAAATACCATCTTTAAAATAATAATTTCTAGGCTTGTCATTAACAATCTCTATTACAATTTTTCTACTCATTCTATACTACTCTCCTTAATTAAAATATTACAATTCTAGTTATATTCATAGAATAATCAATACCATTATAAAATCCCAATATAACTTTATTATAATCATCTACCATTATCCTAAATGACTTATTAATATCATTCTCTACATATTGATTACTTACGTATACACTATTTTTTGGCATTAAATATGTATCAATTATACCTCTCAATCCACCATTCCAAGAAGTAAATTTATCGGAACTTGTATTATATAAGTTATCATCACATACATAAAACATTATACAATTATATTCATACCCACTAACGTAACTTGCATAATTAAATTTTTCTATTCTCTGAACTCCACCACTTGAGTTCCTTAAAATACTCATTTTACCTTCAAATATTGTTTTCACAGGTCTAACTATCATATCATCTACATATAACTTATCTTTATTAAATTTATTAGTACCACTATATGTATTATTTGCATTTGTTTTTGCAAAATAATAACTGTTATTATTTAATGAATAAGTTAAATTATTTACAGAATTATTTAAACTATTGTATTCATAATTTCTTACATAATTATTACCCAAACTATTTATAGTATTATTTAAACTACTATAATAACTATTTAATGTACTATATTGATTACTTAAACTTGCATAATTATTTTTTAATGTATTAACATCATTTACTAACTGTGTGTTTCCACTACTGTTTCCACTACCCTTTAAAGTAGTTATTTCTTGATTAATATTTTGAATTTGAGTTGTAAATTCAGTTTTTGGTAAATAATTAATAAAATTTCCACTTAACTCTGTTATTTTAGTTTTATTAGTTTCAATTTTAGTATTTATTTCATTTAACTGTTCATTTGATAAACTTGCTCCACTACTACCACTACCACTTTTAAATTCTACACCATTCAATAATAATTTACCTTTTGATATTAAATTTATATCCTTATCAGAAATACCTATTGAAAAAGTATTATCATTATCTATAAATTTAACATTATTTAATTTATATTCATTAGAATTTAAACTATTACTTTCTAACTCTGTAACAGTTACTTTTTTAAAAGTATTATTATTTGTAAATTCATTATCCTTATTAAGTTTAGCATAGTCATATAACTTAGTGTTCAATATATTTTCTGTTATCTTGTCATTTGTTTTTTCATTAATATTATTATTAATATTGTTAATTTCTAAACTTAACTTTTTCACTACCTTGTCATTTATTTTAGTATCAATATTTCCTACTAATTCAGTAACTTTAGTATCTACACTATTTTTAATTACATTTTTTGAATTTTCTAAAAACTTTGTTTCAATCTTATCAATACTGGATTTTATATTTTCCTCAACTTTATTCTTTAATTCAGTATTCTTAACAAATTCAGTAGTATCTACTACTTCCCTTTGTTCCAGTAAATTTATTTTATACAATAAATTAGATATGGAAGATGACAAATTATTTACTGCATTGTTTAAATCATTTGTATTTACAATATTTTTTAAAGACAATTTAATATCTTTTAGTGCTTCCTCTAATTCTGCCTCATCTATATACTTGTTTACATCAGTTTCAAGCAACTCTAACTTTTCTTTTACTTTATTTATATTAGTATTAATATTATTTAACTGAATTTCACTAATACTTCCACTATTACTACCCTCAATAACTTCTGTTACTGAATTTAATTGATTTACAATATTAGTAAAATTAATAGTTTTCAATATTCCATTCTCTCTTAAATTCATTTATCCTCCATTACTACTAAACATTTAAATTATACATACTTTCTAAATTATTTATAACTTTATCCATTTCATTTTCAATATCTTCTACACTACTAGAATTATTTATCACATCAAAACCTTTAAACTTATATTCAATATAGATATTTTTAAATGATTTTATATTTAAATTTTTAGGAATTATATTATATAAATAAAAATAAGTCACATAAAAAAAATCATTTTCTCCTGTTTTAATTCTAAAACCTAAACTAAAAGTACCATCTTCATTAGAATTATTTTCATCAATTTTAATATATCTTACACTACATCTTTCAAACATATCAAAAATATTTTTAAAATCTGACCTATAATCTAAACCATCATAACTATAATATCCACCATTTTCAAGATTACTTTCATTATATTTAATTGATTTTTCTTCTCCACTTTCTAAAATCATATCAATTTTAAAACTTAAATCCCATATAAATCTTACAATATATTTACTGCCAAGAAAACTTTCCTTTTTCCTAAATTTATCTATTATATTAAATAATTTATTTAAAAGTGATTGATATTTTAATATACCATCTTTATCATACCCATTATATTTAATTGGTATCATATAAGCATTTATATTACTATATTTTATAACTTTTTTAATAATTTCATTTTTATTATTTCCTTTTAAATAAGTAATTAAATCTGTATTCGGAATAGTAACAATTTCATAAGAATTATCTTCATAAAAATTAGGCATTAATGTTCTTGGAATGTATATCTTTATATCTCCAAATTTCCCCATTATATCAATATTACTACTTGCACCTATTAAATTATTTCCCCCATCATTACTATTACCACCTTTAAACTCCTGTCCATTCAAATATAATTTACCATCACTTGACTGTAAATTTAATTTTCTTTGACTGTTCCCAATATTAATATTGTCATTATCATCGCTAATAACTTGATTAGAATTTATATTATATTGATTAGCATTTAAAGGGAAAGTAAATGTATTCTCTCTATCCTTATATGCAATATTAGATATGTTTGACAAGTTTTGACTTGTTAGAAATTCTGTATCAACTCCATTAACTTGTATTTGTGTAGTTAAAAAATTAAGTTTTTTTGTATTATCTCCTAGAGATATTATATTATTTTCTTCATTAATATATTTATTTTTTGCAATAATATTTTCATTATTTAATGTATTTATAGTTTCCACTAAACTATTCTTTAATAGTTTTATATTATTATTTAGAGTATTAAATGTTTGATTATTTAATATACCTCCCCATTTATTTTCCTGTAATTTTTGTAAATTAGTATTTTCAGATGTACTAGGCAAAACTAAATCTGTATCTACTTTATTTAAGTTTGTTAAATCTATCTTTGACAATATAATTTACCCCCATTCCTTTACATATCTCCTTCTATTGCTAAACATTTAACTGACATAGCATTTTGATATTCGTGTAATTTTATTGGTTGCGTCCATATATTCATATAATGTACTACAACATTTTCATACCCTCTTTTAAACTGTAAATTTCCTACTGGTCTAAACCCAAAAGCACCATTCCAGCCTCCAGTATTTACATCTCCACACATTATATTCTGCATATATTGACTATTCCCATTAATTCTATATCTTCCTAATATAGTTCCACCTATAAATATGTCAAATCCACAATCCCCTACTAAACCATTATTTTTACTTAAAAATTCCATCATAAATGAAAAAGCATATATAGTACCATTATGAAAATGATTTTCTATTGTTGGATTATATTGATTTCCACTCCATTTAATTAATCCATTATCCCAATAAACATTTTGTGCTGCAACCATACTTGATACAACTTTATACTGATTATCTCCCAAAGGATTAGCATTAAATATATAAGTACCTTTATTTGAGTGGCTACCCCATAAAAAACTGTTTAAAGTTGTAAATATTCTTTCATTGTTCCAAGCAATATTGTATTGCTGTTCCCTTAAATTTAATATTTTACCATCCTGTACTGTATACTCTGCTCTCTTTTGATATGTATTAATCTTTAACCACATATTATGTTACCGTTTGTTGTATATATAACTGTACAACCCCTTCTATATTTCTCCAATTTATATTAAATGCCTTAAAATTACATTTTATAGGTAATGAAGCCCCATTATATATATAAAAATTACTATCAAATGCTATATAATTTATTAATGATATATTCCCTGATTGTCCGTTACCACTTGGGTTTACGTTATTTATGTATAAATCCCCTAATACATCACTATAAAATTTAACTTGACCATACCACGTATTTGCACGTACATCTGCATTTACTTGAAAAGAAAATCCATAACCTTTTACATTACTATAAAAACCAAGATGTCTTGTTTCTCCTGAATTTAAAAAGATATAATAATTACGATCATCAAAATCTCCATACTCCGCACAAGCCTGTACCCAACCTCTGTAATTATAATTACCTAAATCTTCAACCACTGCACGTAAGCCACCTATAACAATACCATCTGCCCTAGCACTAGCAACTGCACCAAGTACCATAAAGTTCCCTTCCACTATCGGAAAAAAACTTCGTAAATCTATTTGTTGTCCTGAATAACAGTTTATTATCTTACCTTTTTGTACGTTTGCTATCCTGTTCCAACCCATAAAAATCCTTTCATCTATTAAATATAAATTAAAAAATCTACTTCAAATATACCCCAAAAAGCCTTAAAAGTATAAATAACATCATTTCCCTCTCTCCTTTGATTAGTCAAGGCAAATTGTGCTATACCTGCTGAATTATTATACATTTTACTTATTATAGACCTTATATTACAAAATACATAAGCACCATTTCTACATCTTATATCTACTGTCTGTTCGTGCTGTAATGTCATATTATACATTCTTGTATATGCAAAATACTTTCTAACTGTTACCCAGTAACCGTTAGGGAGACCACTCTTGATATTCAATAGTACCTGCACCTATTATAGTTCTCTTACCATTACCTTCAACTATAATATACCTATTCGCTGTTACTTTTCCATTAAATTGTGTATCTGAACTAAATGTTGTATTTCCATCTACTTGAATTTTATTACCCTGTATTCTAACACCTTCATTACTTAAATTTATCTGTGCCACTACTTCATTTTTTCTAACATAATTACTCATATCAATCTTACTTACTTGTAAATTTATTTCATTTTTTACTTGGGTAAATCTAGTTTCAATTTGATTTTTAAAATCATTAAAATCTTTATTTTTAACCATATCTCCACCAATAGTACCACCACTAATCATTTCAATACGATTGGCTCTTATTGTCAAACCATAATAGGGGTCATAACTCATATAACCACCGTGAGAGCCATCTCCTATATAAATACTATTGGACTTTAAACCATAATCCTTACTACTACCTTCTGCAATAAGATATACAATAACATCTCTGTCAATTAAATTATTTTCATATTGTGTATTTGCTAGTTTTCTTTGAATTACTTGTAGTCTATACTTAGTAGTTCCTTTATCTTTATAACTAAAAGGACTTACATACATATATTCATCCCCTATCCTAACAATAAGATAAGTTTCATATAATGTATTCTTAAATAAACTTTCTGCATAATTGCTTGAGTGTTCCCCTCTTAATTCTACATCAATTAAAGGGTCATTACTTGTTTCCAATGTATGTAGTCTAAATTTATCTACTGCAATTATTTTTCCAATAATCTTACCTAATCTTTCATCAAAAAATTCAATTCTGTCTGCATACTGTTTTATATTTGTATTTTCTTGCTGTATTCCACTATGATTGAAAGTAGGGTCTGTTAAAGGATTAAATTTTTCTATCTGTGAAAATTTTAAATCTAATAATTTATAATCTTTATTGTACACATTTAATAATGTATATTCTATTTTTCTATTATTATCAAATGTAATTGACTTACCTACAACTAAGAATAAACTATTTGTATCTATTCCAGTAACTGTTTCATCACTAATTGTAACTAAATCATATAATTCTAACTCTAATCTTTTTAATGTATTAACAGGTATTACATATTTAATACTCTCTACATCAGTTCCTTTATAAGCACTAAATACATAACTTAATAATTTCCTAGTATACTGTTCATTAAATATAGTTCTTTCAATATTAAAAGGCTTTTTACCATCATATAACTTAATGCTTTCACTATCGCTATGATAAAAATTATTATTTTCTTGCACGATAGGATTTAATTTTATATAATAGTTTTGAATATAAATTAAATCCTTTACACTAATCTTGGCATACTCTATATTCGTAAATAATGGGTTATTAAAATGTAGTAATGTTTCCCCATTCCAATTACTCACGGCAACACATCTTATTTCAATCCCACCTGCTCTCATCTCCCTGAATTTAAGTTTTTCGTGTGCCGTTGCTTCAGGCAATGTCCTTACTGGAAATAAAATATCATTAGGCTCTAATAATATGTTAGTAGTTTTCTGTGTACTTTTTAATGCAATATCCCCTATTATCTCCCCACTACCTGTTTCAAAAGATATTTTAGGTAAATCTTTCAAATATACATTAGGTCTTAAAGTATTTACAAATTTACTTACTATTTCTGTATCATTTTCATTAGGGTTAGTTATCTCTAATTTAAACCCACTATTGTCAAATGTATCATAAATAGGTAATCCCTTGCTATTTATACCACTTTGACTTAATCTAGTAGCATTTACAAACACATCTAACCCTCTTTGGCTTTGTTCCCATTCCTTTTCATATAATAAGTGAGTTCCACCAATCCAAGTTCCTATTATGTTATCAACACCTAAATAGTTTCCTGTATATTCTAAATCTTTCAAGTTCTTAGGGCTTCCAAATTGTAAAGTTAAAGACTTGTTAAGATTAATATGTTCTGTTCCATCATCATTTAATACAATAGGACTTACTGGTATTTCAAGATTATTAGTAATTGCACTTTTATTCTTAGGACTTTGCTTACTTAATGCAAATACAGTTGGTAAATTCCCTTGCACATAATAAAATGTATAATTTCTAGTATTATTAAACCCTAAATCAAATAGCCATTTACCTTTACCAAATTCTAATAACCCTGTATCATTAAGAATTTCTATTGGCATAAAAGTAACTGTATCTCCTTGTATTTCCAAAGGATTGCATATAAACTCTATACCAGTAACATTATCTTTTAACATACAAACACTAGGTGTACCATATACATCAAGACTTACCTTACTTGCTATATGACTATCTCTGACAACAAATTCTTTAACTAAATAATTTCCACTATCTTGAATTACTAAAGGTGTTACACTTATATTTTTATTATATTTATAGTTTATTCCCTTATCTAAATCATAATAAGGAAATTGCCTTGTATATTTTATATTTCCATAATTAAAAATTAACTGGTTATCATCACTTATTGATATATCAGTTAAGTTTCTTACATCATCTAATATTATATCACTTCTTAACTTATCTCCACCTAACACTTCACTAAATACATATAAGTGTCCTCTAGGTGTAAATATTACCCTTATCCCATTACTTGATAATAATTCAATTATTTCTTGATATGTAGAATAGTTGCTCATAGCCAAGTTTTCTATGACTGGATATTCACTTTCATTGATATGCTTGAAATATATTTTTTCTTTTGGTATTTTAAATAATTCACTTAAAAACTCCCTAAGTGTCTTATTCTGTTTAAAACTTTTCTTTACTAAATCCTTATTCCAATAACTTCCTAACTGGTCTACAATATTAAGTGTTATTTGTCTTTTATCATTTAAAGATTTACTAAAACTAACTTTCTTTAAATATCCCCTAAATGTTAGTATAACCTTGTCATCATAACCTTCAAATATAAATACTTTAGTCTTATATAATGAATAATTATATTTTTGAATTGAGTTAGATAAAATATTCCATTGCTTTATATTATCCAATAACCTAACATAACCACTACCAAATGTTACATTAAATGGATTGTTCATTACATCCATTTTACTTGTATATTGATAATTTGTAACTTTCATTGTAAATTCTTCAACTGAATATACTCCATCTCCAATAAGTAAATCAGTCAAAGGTGTTTGGTTGTATGCTCTCTCAACTTCTAATTCAGTCTTTCTATCTGTTTGATTAGTCTTATATGTTTTAATTTTTACAATTTCAGTACCTACTACAAGTAATTGGTTAGGCTCTATATAAGGATAATATCCATCTATAACTAAATTTCCTTGAGGAGTTATATCAACTAAAAATGTATCAATATTTAAAGTTCTATTCTGTTTTATATTATTTACATAAATTCTAAAACTTTCTGTATTACTTCCATTATATTCCTCCAAACTTTTTATTCCATACGTTTTTAACATTACAAATATAACCCCCTCTTTTAATAATTTTAATTTTCTAATCTTAATGTATTTAATTTTATTCCATATTCTCTATCTAAAATTTCAATAATAAATTTCTTACCTTTTTCAGTCCATTTTAAATTATGTACTGTCTTGTTATCTGAAATTAATGTTGTATCATATTGTGCATAACCTTTATCTTGATATTTTACCTTAATATACCACTTACCACCTTTTTTATATTGAATATCTAAACTTTCTAAAAGTTTATTTAACCTAATAGCACCCATACCTAAATCTTTAGCAATTTGTGATACAGTCAATAAACTTTCACTTTTTAACACATTAGTAGTATATTCAGCATTTTCTTTTAAAGGTATTACAAATTTATTTTGATAATTATTTAATGCTAATGCTCTACTTACTTTATCTTCCGACCCTATAATATCTAAAAGTAATTTATCTTCTTCACTAATACCATAAGTTCCTGTTTTTCTAATTTGTGGTAATATTTCATCTGCCACCTTATCTTGAAAACTTAATGCAATTTCATTATTTGCTTTCATACATAATTTATAAAAAATATTTTCTTTAATAAATTCAGGTAAATTTTCGTTTCCTTTTCCATCGCAACTTGTTGCGATAACTTTTAAATCCTTTAAATATTTTCTTAAAGTTCTCCATCTTACTGTAATATTCCCACTATTTGCGACTTCTGTAAATCCTAAACCTTTTGCAACATCTTCCAAATTTAGATAGATAAAACCATCTTCTCCAATGTAACCTCTTACATTCTTAATCTCCATAATTTCTGTTCCCATTTTATTTCTCTTTATATTATTATTATTAATTATTTTAGTAAATTCAATTACTAATAATATAACTATAACATAATTTAAAATAAAAGTCAATACCTAATATTATTTAAAATATTATTTTCAAATTGTAATTGTATACTTACCTGTGTTTCATTCTCATTTTGATATTCTAAACTTTCGTTTACACAAGCAACCCTATAATAATTATCTCCTACTTCTGTTTCAATATCTAAAACACCATTCAATATTATATTTTCCAATACTGGAATATCTTTTTTATCTAAAAAAATAACATTAACAGTTATTATCTTGTATGTACCATTATTAAAGGTATACCCTGCACCTGCTAATGTTCTTACCTTATATGAATTATGTATTTTAGTAGTAAAAGACAACTTGCCTTCCAATGTTATGTTCCTGTTTTCATTTGATATTGTTATTAACATTTTTTAACTCCTTACACATTACACAATTCGTACCAAATATAACCATTCTTAGTTGCCTTAGATATATAAACAATATCTTTATCTCCATTTATTGTGTAATCTATTAAGTTTCCATCTTCCATATAACTTCTTGAATAGTCATCGTTAGCCTTACAATTATTAATTATTGTAATTTCCCCACTTAATGTATCATATACAATAAATCTAAATCTTACCTGTCTATTTAATATACCTGCTAAAGTTAAATTTCCACCACCATATAATCCGTGTCCGTAAAGTCCACTACCATAGTTCCCTGCACTTTCTTCCTCTGCAATATTTCTAATTTTTATATTTATTTCTGTCCTAAAATTTTTACTTTTTTTATGAATTGCTTTGTCATTCTTTACTGAATTAATTTCAAACAATTCATTATTGCCTCTCTTTATATCATATCCATTCATTATATACGAGAGGTTAAAGTAACTTCTTGCAACCTCATCTAAAGGGTCTACCTTATCAAATATCCTATGGTCTATATGCTCAACTATAAATTCTATATCATTCACATTTGTAACCTTTTTAGCCATTAATATTTGTATATTATTCAAATATTGATAATCTAATATATTTCCACCAATACTTATTTTTTTCAATGTCTTGTCAAATGTATAGTTTTCTAATTTCTTACCATTAAATTTAACTTCCAATATTTCATAGTCTGTCAACATATCATTTACATTTTCAAACATATAGGTAATATCTTTCTCTTGACTTAACATATCCAATACTTTATAATCCTTATATACATAAATTTTATTATCTTTGTCAATAGGTATTAATAAATCTAAATCATCTTTTCTATCTTGAATAACATATATTTTATCTTTTTGTTTTAATACAACATTCTTTATTATTGAATTTAATACAATTCTTTTTAAATATATAACATTTTCAAAATCATTCTCATAAATACTTTCAGTAGTATTTACTTTACTTAAATATATTGTATTTAGAGTACTATCAAACTCATTTAATATCTTACTATCTTTATAATCAATTAAATAAAAGTTTAAATTTCTTGATGTACTTAGAATTAAATCTTTATTTTTCATTATATCCTCCTTAGTATATTATATCTTATAAAAGAGTAGTTTTCACTACTCTATAATACAATTTTCTTTTAACAATTTATGGATAAATTCTCTACCTTTTTGTGCCCATTTCATTCTAGTATAGTTTTTATCATTTTCTTCATCTAATACAGTTATTTCCTTTACTAATCCCATATCTTTATATTTTGAATACAAATGCCACTTCTTACCTTGCTTGAATTGAATACCTAAACCATTTAATATTTTATTTAACCAATTAGCAGTCTTACCAAAATCTTGTGCAATCTCTCTGACTGTCAAAGTTCCATCACTATCTAATACTTTATCGTGATATTCTTCCTTTATCTCTAATGGTCTCACATACTCTGTTTCATATTCATTTATTGCAACTAATCTAGTCATTTCTGTATTTGCTTTCATAATATTCAACATTAATAAATCTTTTTTAGATATTTCTTTTATAGTTTCTCTCATCTCAAAATATCTATCTACAAACATATCATATATTTCCCAAGCCAAGTCATCATCTAATAATTTTAGTAATTTACTATAACCTCTTTCAGATAGAACATAAATACTTCCATTTCTACCTCTATATGAATTTATCATTTGTTGTGAAAATCCAAAATCCTTTAATTCGGTATCGTTCAAACCGATACCTAGTAAATCAATAATATCTATGTTATCTTTAAAATCTATTTCTATTATTATTTATTAATTCATTAATATGATATATTTTCTTATTATGGATATTAGCAATATCTTTAACTAACATAGATTTCTTATCTTTTCCAAAACCTCCCTCAATACTTGTAAATTCATAATCTCCAACTTTAATAAGTCCATTTGTTTTAGTTTCTCTAGTCATAACTACTTTCTCCTTTAATTTAGTATATTAAGTGGTAACTTAATACCACCTAATATAATTTACCATATTTTCAATTAAAAGTCAAGTAATTAATGAATAAATCCACTATCTTTTAACATTTGTATTAAAGGTGCAAATAAATTTTGTGCCAATATTTCCTTACTCAATTCATCTGCCACAATAGTTCCTGCATTAATATCTGTTGTAAATGTATAATTATTAGTAACTGACTGACTTGTTCCTGTTTCATACTGTATGCTTTCATCAACATAGTCAATATCTCTATTAGCAGTAAACAATCTTTGAATAGCACTTAATCTTTCCCTGTCATTTTCAATACCAACAGACAATCCTTTATAACCATTCGCAAGATTTACTATATCACTTATTGAATTAGTATCAGTTGCATTAGTCAATAAACTATTCATTTTAAATATTGAATTAGCATATTTTTGATTAATAAGATTAGTTGTCATACTTTCCCCAAGTTTTTGGAATAAGTTGTTACCAAAATTATTTATAGTATCTTCAAGACTTCCACCTAGCATAGTCGACTTAATACTGTCTATTGCAGTTGTCAATCCATTATTCATATCTTTAACAATATCAGTAATGTTACCACCTAAAGCAACCCATCTCTTAGCAAGGTCTATTGTAAAGTTTTCTGTTTCCCTTTGCTGTCTTTTCAATAGTGCCATATTATCAATAAGCCCTTTAATACTTCCACTAACATTGCTAAATTCCCCAGTACGAGTAACTACATTATAGATTTCATCTGCCAACCTATTAAATTCATCAGTTAAAGCCTTAACAGTATTTCTGCCACTACCTACATTTTGAATAAAAGCATTAAGTGTACCTTGTATAAATTTACTTCCAGTATCAAATACCTTAGTACCATTCATAACATTTTGATATATTTGATTATAGTAATCGCTCCACATACTTTCATTTACTCTACGATATTCTGTAATATTACCTTTTTCATCTTTAACTTCCTCTGTTTCAATACCATAGTAGTTACCAAACAATCTTTTAGTAGTCTTACCTTCCTTGTCTAAAACAGCCTTAATATTTTCATAAAAATTAATAAGTGCCAATGTATCTACTTTCTGTTGTCCTGTCGGCATAGCCTTAGCAGTTTCCTTTAAGTTATTTATAATATCATCAACTTCATTATCACGGCTACGGTCTATTAATAAGCCATCTCCCTGTAATGTTCCTTGCCCATTAAAATATTTAATAAATTCACTTGCTGTCAATTCTCTTGAGCCATCATTTAATCTACGTTGTAAATAAGCATTTAAACCATTATCTATTGGCAAACTCATTATACGTTGTTGTTTTCTACCGCCTCTAGCAAACCTACCAAAAATTGATTGTTCAGGGTTATTATAGTAATACATATCCCCATAAGTTCCCATAAGGTTTACATTACCTTGTATACCTAAAAGTTTTTGTGCTAAGGTAGTATAAGCAAATTCTAAATCCATTCTATTGTTAAACTGTCTACCACCAAACATACTGTCATTTAAGTTATAAGATTGAGTAAAGGCTTCAACTGTGTCATATTTCTTGCTTCCTAAAAGTCCTCCACCTTTTTTCTTCCTCTTGCCAACTGTACGAGTTTCATAAGCAGTACCACCTATAACATCTTTACCTGATAGTGCAAACTTAACAGAACGAGAAATAGCGTCATTTACACCAACCTTAGTAGTCCACTTAGCCTGTTCACTCATAGCATTAGTCATTGTCTTTAAATATCTGTTTCTATCCTCTGCCAACCAAGTTAATTTCTGTTGTGATACAGTCAATGCTTTTTGTTGGTCTGCTTGAATTTTAGCCTGTGTTCCCCCTAAAATACCACCAACTAAACCTAATCCTGCACCAATTATACCACCCATAGCACCACCAATACTAGCACCTTGAGTAGCACCACTTAAAGCACCTTGAATACCAAATCCCATACTACCTGTAAACATACCACCCATAAAAGATGATTGAGATGTATACTCATTATTTATAGTATCTATCTTATTCTGTAATATTTGTTCCTCAATTTTTCTACGTTCTTCGGTAGTTTCTGCCATTTGTAAATTCATTTCAAGAATTTTACCTTGCATTTCCAATTCTTTTTTCTTATAAGCATATTGTTTTTTCAACATACCATCAAAAGTAATTATTAATGTACTTGCATAAGCAAAGTCTTTTTGGTGTTTATTGTAGTAATCTTCTATTTTTTGTATACCTTTTAAATTATTTCTTTGATTTCCTTCATTTTGATTTAATATATTATTTTTTAAATCTTCCCTATTTTTTTGAATTAAATCTACATTATAATAATCAATAACCTTTTTAACTTCCCCCTCTGTTAAAGTTTCAACTTTAGGTATATTTTCATTATTTTCTTGATTTTTTTGTAACTGTTCTTCAGTCACTAATCCTGCACTTTGATTATTACTACTATTACTATCACTATTACTATTATTATTATTGCTAGAGTTTTCTTCAATTCCAACTGTATCTTTAGCATACTGTCTAACAGCAGGGTCGCCATAATCACTAATTTCAGCACTAGCACTTAAATATTTATCATTAATAGTCAAAATACCTTGTTGTAAAGCATTGTCATATATCATTAATACATCATTAGCATTAGATACTATATTATCTTTATTATTTTGTGTGTGTAAATTATTAAAGTATTCATCATTAAAAAATCCACTATCTCTTAAATTTTTTACACCTGTATTAAATACTCCCTCTTTTGCCCTACCATTAGTTGTATTAACACCATCAATAAAATGTCTAGGATTGCTTGTCAAATAAACATCTTTTATTGCTTTTCTGTCAAAATCCTTGACCTTAACATTATCGCCTAAAATATTCATTTTTCTAGCATAGGCGGGCAATAAATGTGAATAATAGCCATTAGCAAATGAATATGTTTTAGCACCTTGTTTTTTCTGATACTCTACATTTTCAATCATTCTATATAACATTACTAAAGCATTTTGTTTAGGGTCAGACCAACCTTTAGAAAAATCTTTACTTATATCTACTCCAAAAAATTTAGATATTTCTTCCGCTTTTTTAGGTGTCCAATAATCTTTTCCTATTTGATATAATCCTTTATAACTACTTTCTACCCATCTTTTTCTCTTTTTATCATAATATCTATCTACTAAATTCTTATCAAAGCCACTTTCACTATTTGCCTCTGCAATTAACCACTCAACTGGGATACCTGTCTTATTTGCTAGATATTGAAAAAATGCTTCATTACCTTTTAATGTTTTATTATTTTTAAATTCAGGCATATCACTAGCATTAAATGACTTAGTATTAATAGAATTAATATCTATTGGAGTTCTTATTGCTTTCTCCCCAGTTAATTTTAAATTATTATTACTACTACTACTATTATTAACTGTACTTTTTTCTATAATTGGTTCAGGTCTGTTAGTATTATATTTTAGTTCAAAATCTTTTCTTTCTTTATCTAAGACTTCTTGATATTTATTATTAATATTATTAATATCAATATTTTTATAACCATCTAAATATACTTTCTTATTTTTTTCAGGGTCTACATAAAATATACTATAACCTTTATTAGTATGTACATTATTCTTACCTGTTAAAGTAGTTTCTTGGTCATATCCATAAATTCTAAATAATTTTCCATCAAGATAGGCTTCCTTTGTATTTTCTATGCTGTCTTTTAATTCAAATCTATTTAAACTTTGACTAGGGGCAATATTAACAGGTTTCTGTGTTGTTGTATCTAAAACACCTTTACTTGCAACCCTATAAGAAGTATTTTTATTTTTATCCTTATCTTTATCTATCCAATCTTTAAGTGTATCTATTAATTCAGTAGTATATTTATAATGGTCATTCCAATTATTATCCTCAATATTTTTAGTAGTAGAATTTATATTCTGTTTTGAATAAAAATCATTTGTTTCATCAATACCTTTATCATAACTAATAGTAATTGATTTACCATCATTAATTTTTTTCATAGTATTTAAATCAAATATAGGTTTTAATTCTGTATTAGTAACTTTACCTTTAACTTTACCTACTCCATAAAGTTTAGATGTTAAATCATTAAATTTTTTAATCTCTCCAATATTGACATCTTTTTTAACATATTCTCTATCTTTTGATGTATTAAGTATTTCATATTCTTTATTTGTTTCTAAATCTTTATAAATAACAACTGAATAATCTTGATTATATTTTTCTTTTTTTCCTTTTTTATTCTTTTTTGTTAATTTTCTTGATTTATTTATTAATTCAGATGTACCTACTTCTTTCCCATCTACATAAAAATGACCAAAATTATCTTTCCCTTCAAAACCTTCAATTTTTTTAGTATCATCTATTTCATTTTGACTAACTATCTCATAAATTATCTTATTATCCCCATCATATTTATAATTTCTTTTATCTTTTGATATAGGATTTTGCATTGATTTCATTACTTCAGATAAATATTTAACATTTTGTAAATTTTCATCGTTATGTTCATCATTATACTGTTTTATAGCATTAATTTTATCTTTTAAGCCTATTAAAGATTTTTCTGTTAAATTTTTATATTTAATATTAGCACTATCAACATCTTTAATAACTTCTATATAATGAGAATTATTAGTAGAATATTCAGGAGTATTTAATGAAGATATTCCCTCTACGTGTACTATATCTTTAATGTTATCTCTACCTATAACATCTATTGAACTATTATTTTTTTGTAGTAATTTATTTTCTAAGATTTTAACAGCATTATTATAATCGCCATTAGTATTTTCGGTCATTTCAATTTTATCATTAACATAATTCTTAAACCATACTTTACTTTTACTGCTGTCTGTATGTAGAGTATAAAAATCAACTATCCCATTTTCATTTAAAGCAGGGTAGTAATCCCCATCATCAAATCTAATTTTATTAAGTTCGCCTTTTAAAATACTTTCAACAAACATTTTACTATTTCTAGGTATAGATACATTTGATATATCCCCTTTTTCTGTAACTATTATATTATCTTGATTTTCATTATCCAAATCAAAATTTTTAGTTTCATTTAAATATTTTGTCCTATAATCATAATTACCTAAGTCTACTCTATCTCTATTATTATAATTAGATAATATAGTCATTTTATTATTATAGTTAGGTTTTTCTATATTTGTATCATCATCACTAAACTTATCCTTTAACCACTTATTATTAAACTTATCTCCTACCCATTTACCTATTTTCTTGTAATCTTCAGACAATAAACTAAATAAGTAATTTAAATTTTCCTTATAATTAAATCCCTTCCATTCTGTATCTGTACCAAATAATATATTAGATAACATATCTATTGATTGGTTTTGAAAATATTTAAATGTTTCAAGAAAAGATGAATTTGTATCTTTTATATTATTAAACAATTTTTGAATTACTTGTAAAAATTCATCTAAATTTACAAATTGATTTTCAAACTTATCTAAAAAATTCATAAATACTTGTTTTTCATTATCATTAAGTTCTGTATCATAAGCAACTTTCTCTCTAATTTGTTGCATACTAGCATTATCAAATAAATTTAAATCTTTATATTTTGCTAGGTAAGGATTTTCTTCTAAAAAACTGTTAAATATTTCTTTAGCATTTATATTTTGTTGCTTTAAATAAGTTATTACACCATCTGCAAGGCTACTTACTTGTTTTAAATTATTTAAATTAATTTTTTCAAAATACTCTTTATTATACCCTGCAACTTCAAGACCACTACGTACCTTAAAATTACTTAATAACATTGTCTTTATTTGTTGCTGTGTATCTTCCAATGCTTTTCTACTGTTTTCTATTTTTAATGCAGTCATTTGTTTTCTACCATAAACACTTTCAATATCAATACCTTTGGATAATAGATTAAGTTCTTTTATAGTAGTTTCAAGATTTCTAACATTTTCAAGATTAAACATCTTATCGCTCATCTCTTTTAAACCGTTAGACAAATCTTCTATTGACTTATTAAATAATTTAAAATTATCTATCTCAAGTTTTCTTAACTCATTATTTTTTTCAATCTGTTCTATTAATTGTTTTTGTATTGATAATTCATTATCAAAGTTTTGAGATTTATGAAATAACTCTTCATTTTTATTTGCATTTTTAATTAAAGATGTATGGATTTCTTCCAATATAGAATTTTTTTCTTCCTCACTAAGATTAGCAAAAGCAAATTTATTTAATTTCATTGATTTAAATTGTTCCTCTGCCAACTTAAACATTCTATCTTGACTTTTCTTATACTCATTCATTAATCTACTACTATCTTTTAAAAAGTCATATCTTTTTTCCTGTGTATCTAAATCAATCCCATTATATTTTTCAAAATAGTTTAACATATCAATAACTTTTGAATTAATATGTATATCTTTTACAGTAGTATTCACAATATTTTTAATTCTTGCATTATTCGATAGTATAGTATTAGTAAATTCAGTAACACTATCAACTAATTTATTTCCATTTAAAAAATTATAATTTCTTTCCCAGTCATTATTTAAATTACTTACTTTAACATTCATTTCTTCAAAACCGTAATTTAAATCTTTAACATCTTCATCAAATTGACTTAACACTTTTTCAAAACTATCTTTTGCAACTTCAAGGTCATTTACTATTTTATTTTCAATACTTTTCTCTAAATCTTTTGTAACACTTAAATCTTGGTCGCTATGTTCATCATAGTAAGCATTTGTAGCATTTCTATAATTTTTCAATGCTTCATAGTAATTATTTGAATTTTTAAAAATTTCTTCAAATTTTTCTGCAAGAAAAGTAGCACCTTTTTCATCTGCTTCACTTCTTATCATTTCTTTTTGAAATTCGTGATTAGTAATTTCTTGTAATAAATTATCAACACCTTTACTAAAATTAGGTATATATTCTTTAGGTAAATTAATACTTGAAGATAAATAATTACCACCCATGTTGCCTGACTTACCACCTTTTACAAAACCTTTTCCATATACAGAAACGTGTAAATGGTCGCCACTTTTATGTGCAGATGTTCCATTAGCCTCATCTAAAACAAATGAAATATACCCTCTTTTATCTAGTTCTTTTGATAACATTATTGCTCTACGTTTATATTCTTCCTTGCTAATACCACTTTTACCATTAGTTCCATTTTGTGCAATATCAAATGCCATTCCTACATAATGGTCGGAAGTTTTGGCGTGTGTTCCTCCAGTAGTTGAACTTACATACATATTAGGAAACATACTTTGGGCTAACTTCATAACATCATAAGCACTTTGTGTCATACCGTGTTGTACTTTTCTTTTGTCTGTTGCTATTCTCTGTGCTCTCTGCCCATTATATGTAATACCACCAGTATAGTAACTATGCCCTGTATGGTAAACACCTCTTTGTTGTGATGATATATTTTTATCATTATCATTGTATTTAATTAATGTAGGATTAACTCTTTGTGCCTGTATTGGTGTAATTAATGATGTACTTGTACCCCCATTTTTTCCATTATAACTGCTGTTCATTGCATAGTTATATCTTTGATTAGTTGCACTATTAAGCCCACTAAGGCTGGCAGTTTTACCTCTCAATGCTCCTGAAAATGTATTACTTTGATTTTTCAATTCATAATCTCTCATAAGATTTAATGCAGTTCTCCAGTCTGATACATTCTTTAAAGCACCTTTTTTAACATAATTTCCTGTCAACCCCTTATTACCTGCTTGAATTATATAATCTGCTAAATATACACCAACTCTCTTTATACCTTCATTATCTTTTATACCTGTGTATTTTTTAACAAAACTATCCATATCTCCTACTACACTTCTTGTAAAACTGTTTCTCCATTTTACTTGTGCATTTATAAATGGTTGACCATACTTTTCTGCTACCATACCCCAATTACTTGCATTACCATTAGCAGATAATTCAGGAAACTGTCCTTTAAACATATTATAAAAATTTCTATAACTACCTGACCTAGTATTTATACCAAAAATACCAAAACTTAATGAGCCTGCTGTATCTTTAGATACACTTTTACTTGCTTCAATACTTAACCCCTTACCTGTTTCTCTCTTAGCAGTTAAAGGTACTGTACTTCCATAAATATCATCAGATATAACACCTGTTTCCCCAACACTATCACTACTTATAGACATACTATTCATAGTTTCCATCATACTGTTCATAGCATTTATTAAATTTGTACTAATAGTATTTGCACTATCTACAATAGTTTTATTTGTAGAATTTGTATTTGTTTTAGCAACATTTTCACTCTTACGAGAATTAATTGAATTTGTACCTTCCAATCTACGAATAGCATTAATCTGTCTTTGTGCATTTTCTTTAGCAATGGCTATCTGTTTACGTGCATAATCTAACTGGTCTTTCATCTTTAAGTTATTATTTTCAAGTTTCAAGTTAGTTAATTTCTGTAAATCGTTCATACGATATAAATTACTATCTCCACTTGACATCCTTCTAAGTGTACCTATATTATCTTGTTCTGCTTTATTCTTTAGTATTTCTCCACTTTCGTGATATTCAGTTTTTAATTTCTGTTCATTTAACCAATATTTAACAATATCAATATGTATTTGTTTTTCTTGTTGTGCTAATTGAATTTCTTGTTGCTGTATATTCATTCTTTCAGAAATAATAGATGAATAAACTGTCGCCTGATTTTGCAAGGTTTCAATATTAACCCCATCTTTCTCACTAATATTATTCTTTCTATAACTTTTTATTCTATCCATTAATTTAACATAGTCATTCATATTAATTTTAGAATAATCATTTTTTCCTGTAATTTTTTGTAATATAGCACCATCTTTATCTTCAATATAAGCACTATTAACTTGGTTGTTTAAATTCATTTTACCAACTTTATTGAACAGATTTCTGCTTGCATTAAGATTATCATAAGCAACTTTCATTTGGCTACCTTGATTACCAAATGAAGTACCAATCATATTTCTGTATACTGACTGTGCTTTTGCAATTTCTGCACTCATAGATAATAGTTCATCATACTTTTTAGCAGTAAAGTTAGAAAAATGTAATACCTTTTTAGCCATCTCTTTCGACTGGTCTAAAAACTTAACATCCTGATTTAACCAATTTAATTTAGCCTCTAATTGCTGTTGTTCCTGTAAATTTCCCTGTTTCTTTGCTTCCTCTATATTTTTTTGAGTGTCCTGTATTTCCTTATCTAATCCTGCCTTTTTAGTGTAATAAGCAAACATATTAGCCTGATATTCCCTAACACCTTCTATATTATTTGTTGACATTTCCATAGGTACTGAATTAATATCATTATTATAGGCAATATTATACTTATTCAACTCTTTCTGTGTTAATGTTGTTAGATTACCTTTTTCATCTTTCTCCTCATTAAGTATATTACCATAAGCAATGCTAGGTAAACCAGTCTTATCATACATTGCAACCATTTTATTTTTCAAGTTTTCAAGGGTAGCCTTAGACTGTTCCAAACTTTCCTTATTTCTCTCAAGTTGCTTATAAAATAAATCATCTGCTTCCTTAATAGTATTTAATTGGTATTTACTGTACTGTGTCAATAAAGATAAAGTTTCAGGCTCAATCTTACCACTAGCAATTAAATCATTAAATATTTTAATGTTGTCCTGTAAATCCTTGCCACCTAAACTATTTAATAACTTATAAAAACTTTCTGTATCTGTAACATCTTTGCCATTTAATGCTTCTGCACTTTTTTTACCAAATACATTGCTTACAAGTTCATTAGAAATTCTTAAATTACTTACCATATATTTTTGCTTATCTTCATCAGATACAGATTTTTCATCTAACCCTTTATTTTTTAATTCCTTTTTAAACTTTGCATAGACATCATCATATAAATTATTAATTGCTTTATCGGTAGATTTAACATAATTATTATTATACATTTTCTTGTATCTATTTAATTCATCGTGTCTTTTACTTTCACTTAACTTACTAATTCTATCTTCATTTTCTTTATCTATTACAGAAATATTATTAAATTTTTCTCCCCTATATTTTACCCTGTAATTTCTATCATACTCATCATTCCATTCCCCTATTGAAAATCTTGATGTATTACCATAAGTAAAATAATTTTTTGTAGCCCCACTAGCCTTATAATTACTAATACCTAGTCTACCTTGTGTACTATAATCATCAGATTTTATTAAACTATTTTTTGTTTTCTCTTTCCAAATTTCATCTCTAATAGTTTGAATATTCTTAAATGGATTATTTTTTATTGCATTAATTGTATCAATACTAGATTTTAATTCTTCATTTGTTTCAATCATTTTTTTGACATTTCTTATATATCCATTATCTTCTTCATTTTGATAATTTTCAGGTTTAAATATCTCATTGATATTTTTTTCAATATTTTCAATATCCTTACCTATCTTAGATGTATTAACAATATCTTTATCTAAATTGTCTGCCTCATTCTTCAATTTTTGTGATTTCTCATACAATCCAATAACTGTATTAATAGCAGTATTAATTGCAGTTAATATTAAAAATGGTTTAGCCAAAGCCCACAATGAAGCACCTAACTCCTTAGCACTTATACTTAATATGGAAAAACTTTCAATACCTTCTTTTTTCAATTTACCCAAATCAGATACATTTTCCTTTATCTTATTGGATAAATCATAAACATTAGCAGTAGCACCTTTAACTTGATTAGCAAAGCCACTTATACCACTACCATTTACAATTCTTTCGAGGTCTTGATTTTTCATAAGTTCCACTTGACTTAATATTTCTTTTCTTCTATTTTTCTTTAAAGATTTATCATTTTTAATTCTTTCCATAGACAAGTCATAAGCACTTTCAACTTTCTGATAAGCCTTGCCTTGTGTAAAATCACTTACATTTTTAAACATAAATTGCTGTGCCATTGACTGTGGAACACTTTGAGAAAATGATGATAGGAACACATTATCGCTTGACTGTCCTTTAACTGCTAAATCAGTTAATTTATCTGCTACACCAATACCTGCACCTAATACACCACCAAATATACCTTTGCTAAATGTATTTGTACTTATTGACTTTAAATTCTTGAATATTCTTTCAACCTTTACAGCCCAGTTTTCAATAGCCTTACTAAAGTTCTTAGATACATTGATACCAGTAGTTATATTATCTATGAATTTTTTTGTATCCCCATTCACTTCTGTAAACAATGTACTGATAGCACTTGCGTGTCTTTCTGTAAATATCTTTTTAATAGTAGCATAAGACAAGTTACCTTGCTTTTGCATTTTAGATAGTCCTTCAATAACCTTATCCACTTCCCCGCTAAGTACCATATCAGTCATTTCTTCAACAGACCCAAAGCCAACTTTTTCTCTTTCTTCCTTAGTCATTTTTTTAAAGTCATTTTCAAGCATAGCCTTACCTTTACCATCAACTGACATAAGTTTCGAGAATAAAGTTCTTAAAACAATACCACTTTGCTCCCCTGTCTTACCTTGCTGTTTTAAAGTTGACAATAAAGATAGTTCCAAGTTAGATACATCCATAGTATATTGTTCTACACTTCTGCCTTGTATACCTTTTTCCTCTGCACTATTAATCAAAGCATTCATAGCCGTATTAGTTTGTCTACCTGCATTATTTACATCTTGTAAATCTAATGCTGTATTATCCAATGCACTTTGCAACCTGTTAGCAAACTCATTTAAGTTCTTGTCAGTAGCACTAATACCTAATGCAGTAAATCTTTGGTTAAGTATGTTAGTTGCAGTAGTTAAATCCTCAAACGAGGCAACGGCAACCTTACCAGCAGTCTTAACTAAGTTCATAGATTGTTCATAAGTCTTACCTGTCTTGATAACTTCCCTTACACCTTCTGCAAATTCATTAATATCTGCACCTACCAAATTACTTTCCCTAATAATTCTGTTCTTTGAAGCATTTTGACTTGCCTGATTTCCTAAATTACCTACAATACCTAATGCTCCCATATTTCTTTCAAAATCCTTAGAAGTTATGAAATTGGATATAGTTCCTAAATATCTGAAAGCCTCTATACCTGCAACCATTGTACTAGAATTTTGTTGTATAGTATTCTGCAAAGACAATCCATTTTCTTTAATATTTTGTCCTTTTATTTTATTGTCATTTATTTGATTAATATATCTATTTAATTTATCTTCTGTACTTTTAAATGGTTGACCATCACTAAAATTTTGAAAATGTTTAGAATTAATTATGTTATAAATTCTTCTATTATCTTCAAGCAATTTTTCAAGCTGTCTACCTGTCATTGTATCAGTATTAGAACTACGATTTATCCCCTTTGTCTTTAATTCTATTTCTAATCTTTTTAAATCATATATCTTTTTATTGTTTTCAGTTTCATATAATTTTTCATTATATCCCTTTCTAAATACAGAACTACTTTTAAATATATTAGAACTAAATCCAGCATTTTTAATTAATTGTGATATTTCTTCATACTTCTTATCTAAACTTTCTTTATCTTTATATTTGCTATTTTTAAACATTTCAGTAGCATTTTTTTCAACCATTTTCTTTAATAAATCTCTATCTAATATATCAACCACATCTTTAGATATACCTTTTACAATCTTTGAAAAACCATCTTCAAATTGTTTTGTAGTCATTTTAGATACTTTATCTAATTCTAATTTCTTATCTTTATAAGTTTTTTCTTGACTATGATAATATTTTCTAAGTTCATCATTAGCAAATTTTCTAAATGGATTATCATTAGAGTTATCATTACCTTTACTACCTTTACCACTATTTCCTTTACCATAGTTTCCATTATTAAAACTTTGTTTTTTACTTGTACTATTTATTTCAGTTAATAATTTTTCAATGTTTAATAATGTTTGTGATAAACTAAAAGTTTCACTTTTATAAGGATTTTTACCACTTGATGTAGCAGTACCTTTATCCTTACTTTGATTATCTTCATTTAATAAACTTTTTATATCTTTTAACTCTGCTTTTAAATCTTGAAAATTTTTAAGTGCATTGGTAAACATATCCACATTAGATACTTCATTAATATTAGTTATACTTTTTTCCAGTATATTTACTTTTTCTATTAAATTATCTACACTTGAAGTTTCCCCAAAACCTAAATTAATCCCTAAATCCAAATTTTCCATATAATAATTCCTCTCAATTTTTTTTTTAAAATAAAGATGTTCTAGCCATTACTGGCAACATCATTTTCATTCTGTTACTGTTTAACATAGTTTCCTTATGTTCAAATGAAATTCTAAGTTTTACTTCCCTGTAAGAATATTCATTAAAAGCCCTTCCAATATTTTCATCAAAAATAGGTACATTACTGTTAATTATACTTGTCTTTAACATAACAGTAAAATAATCATTAAAACTTATACTCTTATCATCTTCAAAATTCATTATACTTTCAATAACTTCATTAAATTCTTCAACCATCTTGTATTGTGTTTCTCTAATAGTATTATAAATTTCCATAAGTTCTTGCTGTAAATCTTTATCAACAAGCATTTTTTCAAGTATAAATACTTTTAAATTGTATATAATCTCATTCTTTAATTCCTCCACTTCCTTATCTATCTTATACCTATTTTGAATATAATCCTTAGTATATTTCAACTCAATTTCTTTTACTTTTTCCTTATAATAATTATCATCTAATATGTCAAATGCTTCCCATTCAATATATCTAAAAAAATTATCAATTAATATTTTACAA
>RBWB01581211.1_pt1 | contig 32696 bp, 27 predicted proteins | sample 2014201 | NCBI WGS metagenome assembly RBWB01 (sample SAMN10133834, study PRJNA383868) | Human oral metagenome, whole genome shotgun sequencing project. | isolation source: supragingival plaque isolated from 88 juvenile twins | host: Homo sapiens | place: Australia
GGCTCGTGGTCCTGGGCGGCGGCGTCATCGGTGTCGAGATGGCCTCCCTCATGGGGCTCCTCGGCGTGCCGGTCACCATCGTCCACGCCGGTCAGCACATTCTGGACCGTGAGGACGACGACGTCGCCGCCGAGGTGACCGCCGGCCTGGAGGCCCTGGGCGTCACGGTCCTGGCCGGCGCACGCGCCTCAAAGGTCGCCGCCGCCCCCGAAGGGCACGGCATCGTCGTCACCACCGCTGACGGGCGCGAGGCGACCGGCTCCCACCTGCTCGTCGCCCTGGGGCGCACCCCCGTCACCGCCGGTCTCGGCCTGGAGGCCACGGGCGTGGAGCTGACCGAGCGCGGCTTCGTGCGCGTCGACGACCACCTGCGCACCACCGCCGAGGGCGTCTACGCCGCCGGGGACGTGGCCGGCACTCCCCAGTTCACCCACGCCTCCTGGAACGACTTCCGCGTCCTGCGCGACCTCTTCGCCGGTAAGGAGGCCTCCACCTCAGGGCGCCTCATCCCGTGGGCCGTCTTCACCACGCCCGAGCTCGGGCACGTGGGCCTGACCGAGGCCGAGGCCCGCCAGGCCGGCTACGAGGTGCGCGTCGCCAAGACGCCCACGGCGGCCGTCCCGCGCGCTAAGACCCTGGGCCGCACCGAGGGCTTCTTCAAGGTCGTCGTCGACGCCCGCACCGACCTCATCCTGGGCGCCGCCATCATCGGCGCCGAGGCCAGCGAGGTCGTCACCAGCATCCAGATGGCGATGCTGGGTGGCCTGACGTGGCAGCAGGTGCGCGACGCCGTCATCACCCACCCCACCATGAGCGAGGGACTCAACATCGTCCTGGACTCCCTGGGCTGAGAACCTGAGGCCGGGCCTCGCCTGGACGGTCTGAAGGACCTGCTCAGGCGGGGCGCATGCCCAGGTTCTCAACGCGCTCGGCTCCCGGCAGCGCCACCAGCAGCGCCCCAGGAACGAGGATCTTGGAGTGACGCACGCCCGAGCCGATGAGCACCGTGGCACGGTCCGCCACAGCGCCGTCGATGAAGAGCCTCCAGTCCTCGGGCAGGCCGACCGGCGTGATCCCGCCGTACTCCATGCCGCTCATCTCCACGGCCCGCTCCACCGGCAGGAACGAGGCCTTGCGCACGTCGATGCGCTTCTTGACGACGTGGTTGACGTCGGCGAAGTCGGGCGCCCGCACGACGCAGGCGGCGATGCGCTCCTCGCCCGTGCGCTTGCCGGCCACGAGCACGCAGTTCCCGGTCGCCTCGGGATCCAGAGCGTAGTGGGCGTTGAGCGCGTCGGTGTCGGAGTACTGCGGGTCGATCGGAACCACCTGAGCCTGGCGGACCAGGTGCGCACCGTCGGAGGAGGTCTCCAGTGCCCGCAGCGCCGCAGCCACCGGGTCAGCGAGCAGGTCGGTGCGCTCCAGCGCCGGCTGCCAGCCGATCTCCGCGGCGAAGAGCTCGGCCGGATCACGCAGATCAGTCATTCCTCTCATCCTTTCGATGACGTGGAGCGCCTCTCGATGCGCTCCACCAGACGGGTCCTGACTCCGGGCCACTGCGTCGGGGTGATGGCGAACATGGCCGTGTCGCGCGTGCGCCCCTCCTCGCCGGGCGCCAGGGAGGGCTGCCAGGCGCGCAGGACCCCCTCGAAGGTCGCGCCCAGCGCCGCGATCGCGCCGCGGGCCACCTCATTGCGCGCGTCGGTCTTGATGTCCACGCGGTCCACGCCCCAGTCCTCGAGGGCCTGCGTGAGGAGCAGGAGCTTGGCGGCCGGGTTGACGGCGGTGCCGCGGACTGCCGGCGAGAGCCAGGAGGAGCCGATCTCGACGGCGAAGAGCCTCCCGTCCGGCATCCACCGCGGCGTCAGGTAGGCGGTGTGCCCGACGAGACGGCCGGTGGCCACCTCGACCTGGGCGAAGGGCGCATAGGTCCCCGTGTCCCGACGGGCCAGGCTGCGGATCACGTAGTCCTCGACCGTCTCCGGCGTCGGCACCGTGGCGAAGGGGCTCGTCGCGGCGGCCTCGGCGGCCTGCCGCAGCCCCGGCACGTGCCCGGGCGCAAGCGGCTCGAGACGCACGACATCACCGGCCAGCGCACCGCAGGTCAGGATGGGGGAGGGGGCGTGCGGCAGGGCGGAGCTCATGCCCCGATCATGGCAGCCGCAGCGCGGCCGTCGTCGGGAGCCTCAGCATGTGGTCTCATTGTCCCCGTGCTGCACGTGATCTTCTTCTCCCCGCGCATTCCCGGGAACTCGGGGGCCGCGATCCGCCTGAGCGCCAACACCGGCTCCATGCTCCACCTCGTGGACCCCCTGTTCGACATGGACGACGCCAAGCTGCGCCGCGCCGGCCTGGACTACCACGACCTGGCCAGCACGCGCGTCCACGCCACCTGGGAGGAGTGCCTGGCCGAGGTCCCCGGGAGGATCTTCGCCTTCACCGCTCATGTGCCGCGCCGCTACACCGAGGTCGACTGGCGGGACGACGACGCTCTCCTATTCGGCCCCGAGCCCACCGGCCTGCCCGAGATGATCATGGCGCACTCCCGCGTCACCGACCGCGTCCGCATCCCCATGGTCGCGGGCAACCGCTCCCTGAACCTGGCCAACTCCGCCGCCGTCGGTCTGTACGAGGCGTGGAGCGCCCTCGGCTTCCCGGGTGCCGCCGAGGGGACTGAGGGACACCGAGGGTCCGCCGACGGCGCAACGCGCCCGGTGGCGTCCTGACCCGGTCTCCTCGGACTCTTCGGCCGAGCCCTCGACGCGCGAGGGCTCGACGTCGACCGCGGCGCCCCCGGTCCGGGTCAGAGCATGTCCGCGGGTCTGATCGACAGGTCCTCGACCGCCGCGTCGATCGGCATGTCCACGGCCAACCGGATCGTGGCGGCGACCGACGTCGTCGCCATGTGGTCCTCGGCCCGGTACCGGTGGGTCGTGGATCCCTCGGCGCGCAGGCGACGGGCCCTGTCCCGGTGAAGCCGTCTCTGCATGGGCGTGTCCACCCTGCCGGGGTAAATGGTCGTCACGCGCACTCGGCCGCGCTCCTCCTCGCGCAACGCGTCCGCTAGTGCCTTGAGCCCGGCTTTCGCCGCGCAGTACAGCGCCTGCTCCGGCCAGGTCCGCAGTCCCGCACCGGAGTTGATCATGATGGTCAGCCCGCGCGCCTCGCGCAGCGCGGGCAGCAGCAGGCCGGTCAGGTGGGCGACGGCGACCAGATCCAGATCCAGAACGCTGCGCCACTGCGCGGGGGAGAGCTCCTCCAGGGGCCCGGCGGCCTCGATGCCCGCGGAGTTGACCAGGACATCGAGCTGAGTGAGTCCGAGTTCGCCGATGGTGACGGTCAGCGCCTCGTCATCGGTGAGGTCCACGGCGCAGGTGCGCACCCTGGCGCCGCTCTCCTCGCTCAGGACCGGGGCGAGCTCGTCCAGGTCCGCGGCCGTGCGCGCCAGGAGGACGAGGTCGTGGTCGGCGGCGAGGTCGCGCGCCGCGGCCAGCCCGATGCCCGAGGTCGCGCCGGTGATCAGCGCCAGGGGGCGGCGCTGGTGCCGTCCGGACTCGTTGTGGAAGGTGCTCACCGCGACTCCTGCAGGAAGGGGGCCGTGCCGGGGGCGCCGGGGCGCGAGTAGGTGGCGGTGAGCGTGGCGCGAGCGATGCCGTGCGCCGAGCAGTGGAAGGCGACCACCGCCGGAGTGGCCTCGTCGTCCAGGCCCAGGGTGTCCACGTCCAGGGCGTGCACCGCGAAGACGTAGCGGTGGTCGCCGTCGCCCTCGGGAGGATAGGGGCCGGACCAGGCGTGCGATCCCGAGTCGTTGGCGGAGTGGAAGGCGGCGCCGTCGAGTCGGAGGTCGGACTCCCCCGCTCCTCGGGGCAGGCAGGAGACCGAGACGTCGAGGTCCTGCACCGTCCAGTGCCACCACCCCGACGGGGTCGGGGCGTCGGGGTCGAAGCAGGAGACGATGAAGGATCGCGTGGCCTGCGGGAAGCCCGACCAGTGCAGCTCGGGGGAGATGTTCTCGTCCAGTGCGGTGAATCGGTCCGCCATGCGCTCGCCGTCCACGAGATCCCCGGACTCCAGCGTGAAGGCCGGCAGGGGCGGCAGCAGGTCGTAGGGGAAGGGCGAGCGCGGACGCGTCAGGTCAGTAGTCACGGAAGGCCTCCGGTTCTGTTCAGGTCCGTAGTGGGATATGAGAACGAGCACACCCACTGTAATCGCCGCACCTGGCAGGAGCCCGAGAGCCACCGGGGAGGGCCCGGCCCGGACTCCGCGTGTCGGTGGGCGGCGCTATTCTCGCCCATGAGTCGAACATGCGTTCGATGGTGCGCGAGAGCGGGATGAGAAGAGGATCCGGCGAGGAATCGGAGGGGAGCGGCCATGCGATTGACGGCCACCGAGCGGCTCGCCGCTGCCCGCACCGCTCTGATGCGCGCTGAGAGTCGTACGGGCCTGGCGGACCGGACCTCCCGAGACATTCGGCGCATCGCGGCCCGGACGCCCGCCTCCTCCCGGAGAGGGGCTCACCGGTCGGATCCCCGGCTCGCTCCGGGGGCGGACTCGGCGGGGGCGCTCACCATCACCGGTTCGACGAGCGTGCTCCTGGCCGCGGCCGCCCGTCGGCAGGGCTCTCACGGCTGGTGCGCCGTCGTCGACGCCGAGGGCATCGGCTGGTGCGCCGCGTCGGAGTGCGGGCTCGCGCTCGATCGCGTCCTGGCGGTCCGGATCGCCGAGGTCGCTCCTCGTGCCCTCCTCGCCGTCATCGGCGCCCTCCTGGACGGCGTCGACGTCCTTCTCCTCTCCTCGCGGTGCTCCATCGCCCTGCGGGTCCGGGATCACCGTTCCCTGACCGCCCGTGCGCGCGAGCGCGGCGCCCTCATCCTCACTCCGGCGCCCTGGGAGGGGGCCCGGGCCCTGGACGCCATGCCGCAGAGCGCCCCGCAGCGGGACGAGCGCGGCGCCCGGCTCCCCGAGGTCCTCCCCCTGCGCCCCCGTCTGCGTGCCGGTGCCGCCCCGCTCCCCCCGGCGCCGATCGCCCGGGAGATGCCCGAGGGGCATCTGCATCGCCTGAGCTGGCTGCTGCGAGAATCCGTCGGAGCAGGTCCCTCCCGATCGCTCCATCTCGATGCCACGGGGGTCGACCTGCGGGACGCGGGCGCCGAGCCCTGGTCCGATTCCGCCACCGCTCCCGGGGTGGGCGCATGACCCCCTCGACTCCGCGTCTTCTCGCCGTCTGGGTTCCCGACTGGCCCGTCGTCGCCCTCGGGCTCGAAGCGGGCGGGCGCAGTCGGCCGGGCGCTCCGGCGGGGCGGGAGGACGTGCCGGACCCGGCCCTGAGCCCCGTCGCCATCGTTGACGGGCGCGGCGTGATCGCGGCCTCCGCCCCCGCGCGCGCCGCGGGCGTCACCGCCGGCATGAGGGTCCGGGTCGCTCGCGCCCTGTGCCCGGCTCTCGCCGCGATTCCCTCCCGGCCCGACCGCGAGGCCCGCGGTTTCGAGGTCGTCATGGAGGCCCTGGGCGACCTCCTGGCCGATCCGCTCGTCGCCCGCCCCGGCCTGGCGCTGTCCGGCGCCCGCGGTCCCGCCGCCTGGGCCGGCGGGGAGGAAGCGCTCGCCGCGGCCCTCGTCGAGGCCGTGGCCGAGGGGGCGGGTGCGGAGTGCCAGGTCGGCATCGCCGACTCGCTGCTGGGCGCGGTCCTCGCGGCGCGCGAGGGGGTCGTCGTCCCTCCCGGGCGGGCGCCAGAGTTCCTCTCGTCCTGGCCGTTGGAGGCCGTCCTGACGGCCCTGTTCACGCGTCGTTCGCGTCGGGAGGCCCGCGGGCTGCTGGAGGTCCTCTCGCGCCTGGGGCTGCGCAGCCTCGGTGACCTGGCGGCCCTGCCGTCCCGTGATGTCGCCGCGCGCTTCGGCCCGGCGGGGGAGCTGCTGCACGCGCTCGCATCCGGCACCTCCTGGCGGGTGCCGCGCGCACGGCGCCCGGAGCGCGACCTCACCGTGGAGATGCGCCTGGATCCGCCCGTCTCGCGGACGGATGCCGCCGCCTTCGCCGCGCGCGCAGTGGCCGAGGACCTCGCGACTCGGCTCGCGGCTCACGGCCTGACGGTGGGGCGCCTGCTCGTGGAGGCCCGCTGCGAGGACGGCGCGCGCCTCGCCCGCTCCTGGATGCTCCAGTCCGCTCCCACCCCCGCCGAGCTGACCGATCGCGTGCGCTGGCAGCTGGAGGGGTGGCTGTCGGGGCGCTCGGGGCACCCACCCGCCGCCCCACTGGAGCACATGCGTCTGAGCGCCCTCGAGCCGTCCCCCGCCGGAGCGGCTCGGGCCGGACTGTGGCCCGCGCCCGGGGAGCAGGGGGAGCGCCGCGCCCATCGGGCGGCCGAGCGCGTCGAGTCGCTCCTCGGAGGAGGCGGGGTCGGCAGGCCCCTCCTCGTGGCCGGCCGGGATCCGCGTTCGCGTGCACGGATGATCCCCTGGGGGGAGCCGGTGCCGACCGCCGGCTCCGACGGCGCCGATGCGCCCTGGGAGGGATCGCTGCCGGTTCCCTCCCCGTCGATCGTGCTGACGCGCCCCGTCCCCGCCGTGCTAGTGGATGCCGGGGGCGGGGAGGTCGTCGTGGATCGGCAGGGGCAGCTGAGCGCCGTGCCCGCGAGGCTGGAGGTGGAGCGGGCCCCGTGCGAGGGGTGGGGAGGAGCCGGCGACGGGTGGGAGGAGAGTCGGCGAGTCGTGTCCTGGGCCGGTCCCTGGCCCGTGGACGAGGGGTGGTGGCGCCCCGAGGGGGCGTCGCGCAGGGCCTACCTCCAGGTGGTCGCGGACCTCGGCCCGCCGCTGCTGCTCGTGCGCGCAGGACGTTGGTGGCTCGATGCCGTCTACGACTGAGGGCCCGTGAGGCTCTCGTCCCGTTTCCGGGGTCCGTCGCCGATGCGCGCCCCAACCGCACCAGCCGCGCCCCACGCGATGAGCCGCTCGAGTCGTCGGCTCATATCCGTCGGAATACATGTGAAGGACTTGAGATGGCACGACGTTCCTCAAGCAGAATACTTGTAATCGATGAAATACGAGCATTATCCTTGATACGTGCGCATTCGCTACGCCGTCATCGCCGACATCGTGGGCTCGCGAGATCTCCCCGACCGCGATCGAGCTCAGCAGATCTTCCTCGACGTCCTCGCTCGTGCCGGTGAGGGGCTCGACCTTCTCCGGGGCCCGTACGCGACCGTTGGCGACGAGTTCCAGGCGGTCGCGCACGACCTCGGCACGGCTCTCACGCTCACCCTGCGCGCCCAGCTCCTCCTCCCGGATGCCCTGTCGCTGCGTTTCGGCGTGGGCGCGGGGGAGATCCGGGAGGTGGGGGCCGGCGCCGCCGCCGTCCAGGACGGCTCCGCCTGGTGGCTGGCGCGGGAGGCCATCGACTCCGCGCACGCCGCCCAGGATGCGGGACTCGACTTCGTCCGCACCCGCGTGCGCCTGGGCGCGGACGCGCTCGACGGCGCGGCGCGGCGCACGGATGACCTCCGGCGGGAGCATGAACAGGTCGCCAACGCGATGCTCACGTTCAGGGATCAGGCGCTTCAGCGGATGCGCGACCGACCGCGCCGACTGATGGGACGACTCCTCATGGGCGCCACGCAGGTCGAGGCTGCCGCTGCCGAGGGCGTGACCCAGTCCGCCGTCTCGGCGTTGGCGCGGGGCACGGGCGCAGGGCTGCTCGCGGCCCAGGCCCTGTTCCCCGCGGTGGCGGGCGACGGGGGCGCGGGGCCGCGGGGGACGGGGGCCTCCCGGTGACCGCTCTGCTGACTCTCCTGCTCGGCGTCATGGCCGTTCTCGCCCCCGGGGGCGCGGACCGCCCCGTCCTCCGGCGCCGTGCCGCGCCCGAGCTGGTGACGGCGCAGATCGTTGTCCTGGTCGTCGGGGCGCTGCTCGGCGCTCTCGTGCTCGGCCTGCCGTGGTGGCAGACCGCCGCGGCGATTCTGCTGGCCGGCCTGTGGAGCGTCCTGGCCCGGCTGGTCGTCGGTCCCCGTGCGAGTCTCGGGTGCTGGGGCGCCGCCCTCGCCGTCGTCGCCCTGTGCGCGGCGCTTCAGGACGAGCCGCAGGCCGCCGCCCGGCGCGCCGCCGACCTGTGCCGGGGGGGGGCGGGCTGCCTCCTCCTGCTGACGACGCCCGCCAATCGCCTCGTGATCGACCTGCTCGCGGTCGCCCGCGGGCGGACGAGGGCGAGCGACGCCGCGGAGGCGGACGGTGACGCCCCTCTGCGCGGAAGGCGCTGGATCGGGCCCCTGGAGCGGATCCTTCTGCTCCTGCTCGCCTCCGCGGGCGCGCACCACACCGCCATCGCGGCGGTCATCGCCGCCAAGGGCGTCGTCCGCTTCCCCGAGATCAGCCGGGACGAAGGGGGCGGTAAGGCCGAGGAGTTCCTCATCGGCTCCCTCGCCTCGTGGACTCTCGCCGTTCTGGCCGCTGCGCTCCTGATCCGTTGAGAGCTGCTGAGAGCCGCTCGTCGAGGGCGCGTCGGCGCCCCGCGCCCCGGTGAGGGCATCGGGAGCCGGGAGCTCAGCCCCGCCCGAGCTCCGCCGTCGCCGGATCCACCTTCGGGGCCCGCGTCACCAGCTTGTGGCCCCACCACAGGGCGAAGAACACCGGCACGCCCACGTAGGACATGAGGATGTCGCCCAGGGGCGTCCCGGAGGTCGCCGGCTCGTAGGCCTGCCCCACGATGATCGCCAGGCAGGCGGCCAGGGCGACGACGGCCCCGGCGGGGAAGAAGCGCGCCCGGTACGGCAGCTCGTCCAGGCCCCGCCCCTGCGCGCGCATGGCCATGCGGAACTTCCAGTGGCACCAGGAGATCCCCGCCCAGGTGATGAATCCTGCCAGGGCTGAAACCGTCAACAGCAGCTCGTAGGCTCGCCCGTCGCCCACCAGGGAGGTCAGGAAGCCGGCCAGCCCCACGAGCGTGGTGGCCATCAGAGCGTTGAGCGGCACCTGGTGGCGGCTCAACCGCGTGAGGAAGTGCGGGGCGTGACCGCGCTCGGCCAGGGCGAAGAGCATGCGGGTGGAGGAGTACAGGCCGGATGTCCCCGCCGAGAGCACCGAGGTGAGAATGACGGCGTTCATGAGGCTGGCCGCCCCCAGTACACCGGCACGATCGAAGATCAGCGTGAAGGGACTGATCGAGACGTTCTCCTCCGAGGTGTTGAGCAGGTTGGGGTCGGTGTAGGGGATGAGGAAGCCGATAACGGCGATCGCCCCGATGTAGAACAGCAGGATTCGCCAGAAGATCGTGCGGATCGCTCGGGGAATTGTTGTCTCGGGGTGCTCGGCCTCGCCGGCGGCGGTGCCGATGAGCTCGGTGCCCTGGAAGGAGTAGCCGGCTACCAGGAGCACCAGCAGGATCCCCTTGCCGCCGTGCACGAAGGGGGCCTCGTCGACCGTCCAGTTGCTGGTGCCCGGAGACTCGCCCAGGATTCCAACGATCATGACCACACCGAGTATGAGGAAGACGACCACGGCCATGACCTTGATGGCCGCGAACCAGAACTCGCTCTCACCGTAGGCCCGCGTGGACAGGGCGTTGATGCCGAACAAGATGAGCAGGAACAGGCCGGACCACACGATCGAGGGCACGTCCGGCAGCCAGTACTTCATCACCAGTGCGGCGGCCACCAGCTCGGCCGCCACTGTGATCGCCCAGTTGAACCAGTAGTTCCAGCCGATGGCGAATCCGAAGGACGGCGAGACGAAGCGCGTCCCGTACTCGCCGAAGGACCCGGCCACCGGCAGGTAGGCCGCCATCTCGCCCAGCGACTGCATGATGAGCCACACCATGACGCCGATGGCCGCGTAGGCGACCAGCGCACCACCGGGGCCGGCCTGGGAGATCGTGGCGCCCGAGGCCACGAACAGGCCGGTGCCGATCGCCCCGCCGATGGAGATCATGGTGAGGTGGCGGCTGCGCAGTGAGCGGCGCAGGCCCTCGGCGGAGGTGGGGTCCTGGGCCGCGGGCCGGTCCGGTTGATCCGTTCGAGCAGTGGGTGTGGTCATGGCGTGTCCCGGGATCGAGGATGTGGGCCGGTCGCGAGCCGGACGCGGGGTCGCGGCTCATGACCGGAGCGGCCCCACCCTAGTCGTGATCAGCGGCGGAGCGGTAAGCATGCCCGAGCGATGAACGGCATCCGGCGGGCGACGCCCCTCGGAGCCGTCGCGCGCCCGCGGGATCGGCCGGCATCGGGATGGTCCGTGCGCCGGACGCGTCGTAGTGTGTACGCATGTTCGATAAAGGGGGGCGCGGCGCCTCGCCCCGCGACGTCGTGAATCCTGCTCGCGTCTTCACCCACCGCTACGCCGAGCTCCACGCCCACTCCGCCTATTCCTTCCTCGACGGCGCCAATGAGCCGGAGGACCTCGTCGCCTCCGCCGTCGAGCTGGGCCTGGAGGCGCTCGCCCTGACCGATCACGACGGGCTGCCCGGCATCGTCAAGCACGCCGAGGCCGGTCGCGCCCACGGTCTTCCCACTGTCCACGGTGCCGAGCTCACCCTGGAAGGCGGCGCCCGCCTGCCCGTCCTGGCCCGCGATCCGGTCGGCTACCGCCGTCTGAGCGCCGCCGTGTCCCATCACAACCTCAGCGCCGGTCACCGCGCCGACCCCGCTCATCGTCTCCCCGAGCTCGCCACCGCACTGCGCGGCACCGGCGGAGCCGCGAGTGCCGCATGCTCCTGCCTGGTCCTGACCGGCACCGCCAACGGTCCCTTGCGCCGGGCCCTCGGCGACCCGCGCCGTCCGACCACCTGGGACCGCCACGCCGCCGACGCCGTCCTGGGCGGACTCGTCGACCTCATCGGACCCGACTCGCTCGCCGTCGAGCTCGCCCTCGACGGCGGCCCCACCGACGCCGCCGTCACCGACGTCCTCAGCGCTCTGGCCGCCGCCCACCGGCTCCCACTGCTCGCCACCGGCGCGATCCGCTGCGCGCGTCCCGGAGACTCCCGTCTGGCCGACGTCCTGACGGCCACCCGGCTGCGCACGGATCTGGAGGGCGCCCGCGGGCATCTGCCCGCACTCGGGCGCTGGCTGCGCGGCCCGGCGGACATGGCTCGTCTTCACCGGCGCGCACCGCACGCCGTCGACGCCGCGGCCGAGGTCGCGCAGGATCTCGTCTTCGACCTGTCGCTGGTCGTCCCGGACCTGCCCGCCGTCGAGGTGCCACCCGGTCACACCCCCGCCACCTGGCTGCGGGAGCTCACCCGGCGCGGAGCGCTGGAGCGCTACGGCCCGCCCGAGGGGGACCGCGCGGCCTGGAACGCGCTCGCCCACGAGCTCGACGTCATCGAGTCCCTCGGCTTTCCCGGCTACTTCCTCATCGTCCGCTCCATCGTCGACTTCTGCGAGTCCTCGGGGATCCTGTGCCAGGGGCGGGGGAGCGCCGCCAACTCGGCCGTCTGCTACGCGCTGGGCATCACCGCCGTCGACGCCGTGCGTCACAAGATGCTCTTCGAGCGCTTCCTGTCGCCCGACCGAATCGGCTACCCGGATATCGACCTCGACATCGAGGCCTGCCGCCGGGAGGAGGTCATCCAGCACGTCTACACCCGTTACGGACGGGAGCGCGCCGCCCAGGTCGCCAACGTCATCTCCTACCGCCCCCGCTCCGCCGTTCGCGACGCCGCCCGCGCCCTCGGCCATCCCCCCGGCCTCCAGGACGCCTGGGCCGGCCGGATGGACCGATGGGGGAGCGTGCGCACCGACGGCGCGGGCTCCGTGGCGGCCGACCGCGCGCCGCGCCCGGTGACCGAGGAGCCTCCGGAGCGGGTCCTCGACATCGCCGAGCGCCTGCTGAGGCTCCCCCGTCATCTCGGCGTCCACCCCGGCGGCATGGTCCTGGCCGACCGCCCCGTCACCGAGGTCTGCCCGGTGCGGTGGGCCGCGATGGAGGGACGAACCGTCCTGCAGTGGGACAAGGACGACTGCGCGAGCGCGGGCCTGGTCAAGTTCGACCTGCTGGGTCTGGGCGTGCTCACCGCGCTGCGCCTGGCCTTCACCGGTCTCGCCGAGCGCGGGGAGCGGGTGCCCGCGGCGGATCCTCGTGGCGATGCCGGCGTCCTGCGACGCGCCCGGACCGGTCGGTCCTGGGGACTGCACACGCTTCCCGAGGAGGACCCGGCCGTCTACCGGCTGCTGAGCGCCGCGGACACGGTCGGCGTCTTCCAAGTCGAGTCCCGTGCCCAGATGGCCACCCTGCCGCGCCTGCGCCCGCGAACCTTCTACGACATCGTCGTCGAAGTCGCTCTCGTGCGCCCCGGCCCCATCCAGGGCGACGCCGTCAACCCCTACATCCGTCGCCGGCTCGGCCGAGAGGAGGTCGACTACCTCCACGACTCCCTCAGACCGGCCCTGGCCAAGACCCTCGGGGTCCCCCTCTTCCAGGAGCAGCTCATGCAGATCGCGGTCGACGCCGCCGGGTTCAGCCCCGCCGAGGCCGACGCCCTGCGCCGGGCCATGGGCTCCAAGCGCTCGATGGAGCGCATGGAGGCCCTGCACCTGCGCCTGGTGGAGGGGATGATCGCCCGGGGCATCGACGCCGCCACCGCCGAGGTCGTCTTCGACAGGCTGCGGGCCTTCGCCGACTTCGGCTTCCCCGAGTCCCACGCCTTCTCCTTCGCGCATCTGGTCTACGCCTCCGCCTGGCTCAAGGCCCGGCGGCCCGAGGACTTCTACGCGGGGCTGCTGGCGGCCCAGCCGATGGGCTTCTGGTCCCCGCAGTCCCTCGTCGCCGACGCCCGACGGCACGGCGTGCGCGTCCTGCCAGCCGATGTCAACGCCTCGCACGAGGAAGCCCGTGTCCGCACGCGTCGGCAGGAGGCCGGGCGGATGCTTCGGGGAGGAGCGGGTCGGGAGACCGGCTGGGAGCCGCTGCGCCCGTCGCCGGACGCCCTGAGCCCTCTGGACATCCACCCCGATCTCGCGGTGCGTCTCGGCCTGGCCCCTCTCAAGGGCCTGGGCGGGCGGGCCGCCTCCGCGATCGTCTCCGAGCGCCTCGCCCACGGCCCCTACACCGATGTCGCCGACCTCGCACGACGCGTGCGCCTGAGCCGCCGCCGTCTGGAGACCCTCGCCGCCGCCGGGGCCCTGGCCTCACTGGGAGTCGGGAGGCGGCGGGCCCTGTGGGCCGCCGGGGTGCTCGCCGGGGAGTCCGGGGAGCGCGGCGGGCCAGGGGGAGGCCGTCCGACGGGCGGGGCGGAGACGATCGACCAGTGGTACCAACCGCCACTGCCCGGGACCGCGGTCGGCGCCCGCGCCCCGCACCTGGATCCCATGACCGATCGCGAGCGGCAGACGGCCGACCTGCGTCTGACGGGCACCTCCACGCAGGGCTATCCGACGGTCTTCGTGAGAGCGGGACTGGCGCGGGCCGGGGTCCTGACCATCTCCGAGGTCGTCCGGCGGGACTCGGGTGAACGCGTGCGCGTCGCCGGAGTCGTCACCCACCGTCAACGGCCCGGTACCGCGGCCGGCACCGTCTTCCTCAACCTCGAGGACGAGACCGGCCTGCTCAACGTCGTCTGCTCCGCGGGGATGTGGAAGCGCTACCGCCGCGTCGGCCGGCGTGCGAGCGCGTTGATCGTGCGCGGTCTGGTCGAGTCCGCCGACGGCGTCACCGCCCTGGTCGCCGACCGTCTCGATGCCCTGGAGGGCATCGCCTCGACGGGCAGCCGCGACTGGTGCTGATCGCCCCGAGCCGCTCAGCCGTCCTTTCCTCCGGGGTACGCGGGCAGCTCGCCCACGACCGGGGCGTCCTTGACGTGCAGCTCGGAGTAGACGGACCACAGCACGCTGATCAGCGGGACGGCGACGATCGCCCCCAGCAGCCCCACGGAGTAGGTGCCCACGGCCACGGCGATGATGACGACGACCGGATGCAGGGAGACCTGCCGTCCCATGATGAGCGGCTGCAGGATGTGCCCCTCGATCTGGCCGATCCCGGCGACCCCCAGACCCACCACGATCATCGTGATGAAGCCCTTGGAGGCCAGTGCCACCACCATCGCGATGCCCATGGCGGTCGGCGCGCCGATCATGGGGATGAAGGCGCCGATGAACACCAGGACGGCCAGCGGCGCGGCGAGCGGGACCCCCACGATCTGCAGGAAGATTCCCGCCATGACGGCGTCGGTCAGCGCCACGATGACCGTGCCGCGCGCGTAGCCGGCGAAGGTGTACCAGCCGGCGCCTGCCGCCCGGTGCACGGACTCGCGCATGGCGGCCGGAAGCTCGTTGAGGAACCAGCGCCACATGCGACCGCCCGAGGCGAGGAAGAAGATCGTGGAGAAGATCGCCAGCGCCAGGACCGCGAAGACATCGACGACGGTCCTCGCGTTCGACAGCACCTCGGTGGCCAGGGTCGGTGCGTTGGACTGCACGTAGTCCCGCCCCTGCTCGACCAGGCGCTGAACCTGTCCCATGACCTCGGCCTCGGTCAGGTGCATGGGGAGGGGGCCGTGCTCCACGAAGTCCATGATCGTGTTCACGCCGTCGGAGAACTGCGTGGCCAGGATGCTCCACTGGTTGGTGACCGAGGTGACCACGTAGAAGAGGAGCCCGACCACCGCTCCCACCGCGGTCAGCAGCCCCAGGAAGGTGGCGGGGTAGCGCGGCATGATCCGGGCGAACAGGTTGACCAGGGGCTGGAGGATCGAGGTGAGGACGAGGGCCGTGAACACCCCGATGAACACCGGGATGATCCAGGAGGTGATGAAGAAGATCAGAGCGATGACGATGACGATCCCCAGCAGCAGCCAGGCCCCGATCCCGCCCCGCACCAACCAGGAGGGCAGCGTCTCGAGGGCCGCGGTGCGCGTGGTCGGGGCGGCGGGCGACGGGCCCGGGGGCGACGCCGTGGTCTCACCGGCGTCCTCGTAGCGCAGCTGCTCGGCCCGCGCGGTCCGCCTGGCCTCCTCGGCCCGGTCGATGGCGCGCGACAGGGCGTCGTGCCCGTCGCGCAGTCGGGCTCCGAGTCCTCGCCGGTGGGGTCGGTGGAGGTTCGTCGTCCCACCGGCCGGCGCGGGGGCGTCGGCCGCGGACCGCGCGCGGGCCCCGGAGGGGGCGGGCGGGTCCGGAGTCGGATCCTCCTGCCCCGGGTTCTTCTGCGTCATGTCTCATATCTCCGTTCCCAGCAAGGAGGCCAGCTCGGGGACGTCGGCGGCCAGCCAGCGCGCTCCCGCCAGCTCGGTCGCATCGCCGTAGCCCCACAGCGCGCCGATGCACTCCACGCCCGCCTGCCGGGCTCCGTCGACGTCGTACCTGCGATCGCCGACGTGCACCGTTCGTCCTGTGCCCGCTCCGGCCGCGGACAGCAGCGTCAGCGCACGGGCGATGACGGTGGCCTTCGCCCCGCCCCGGTCGTCGTCGGCGGCCCCCGCCACGGCGGTGAAGCACGGGCCGAGGCCGGCGCGCTCGATGATCTGCCGGGCCAGGGACTCCCGTTTGGAGGTCGCCAGGGCCAGGGGCACCCCGGCGTCGTGCAGGGAGCGCACGAGCTCGGGCATCCCCTCGTAGACCGGGGCCCGGTGCATGAGCTCGCGGTAGTGCGAGCGGTAGAGCGCCGCGGCGCGCGCACCCTCTGGGCCGGTGAGCCCGGCGTAGTGCGCGAAGGTGTCCGCCAGCGGCGGCCCGACGAAGCCCATGAGGGTCGCGTGGTCGGGCACGGCGATGCCCAGGTCCGCGAAGGTCGCCGAGAAGGACGCGACGATGGCGGGGGCCGAGTCCGTGATGGTGCCGTCCAGATCCAGCAGGACGGCGGAGAGCTCGACCGCGGCGCCCCCTGCGGGAGGGGAGGGCGGTCTCGTGCTCGGTCTCATGCTCAAGGGCGCTCGCTCTCATCTCGGCCGTGGAGAACGTCGGACAGGACGCGGCAAGCCTACTAGCGTGGTCCCATGAGCGCCGATGCCGACCGTCCTCGTCTTCCGCGCACCGCGGCCCTGGGCCCCGGTCGGGGGGACCAGCCCCGCCTGCTGATCGACGCGCCCGCGGGCAGCGCCGAGATCCACCTCTTCGGGGCGCATCTGACGGCCTGGACGCCGCGGGGCGGCCGGCCGGTCGTGTTCGTCTCGCAGCGGGCCCGCTTCGACGGGGAGACCGCCATCCGCGGGGGGATCCCCCTGTGCCTGCCGTGGTTCACCGCGGGGCCGCGGGGTACCTCCAGGCCCAAGCACGGCTGGGCGCGGATCATGAACTGGTCGCTGCGGTCGGTCGAGTCCACGTCCGGGGGCGGGGTCCGCGCGCTGCTGAGCCTGGAGCACGACGCCCTGGTCGCGCTCTACGAGGTGACGGCGGGGGAGACGCTGACCGTGAGCCTGTCGCTGCGCAACACGGGGACCGGGCCGCGTCCGGTCGAGGCCGCGCTGCACACCTATCTGGCGGTGCACGACGTCACGGCCTGCGTCCTGACCGGCCTGGAGGGGGCCGAGTACGCCGAGGAGGGCGCCTCCGGAGGGGTGCAGGACGGGCCCCTGAGAATCGCCGGACCCATCGATCGCATCTATCGATCCGAGGCGCCGGTGCGCGTGACGGATCCCGGCAACGGGCGCGCGATCGTGGTGAGGGGCACGGGCTCGCCGACGACGGTCGTGTGGAACCCGTGGTCCCGGGGGGCCTCGCGGATCGCGGATCTCGCCGACGACGAATTCGCCTCCTTCCTGTGCGTCGAGACGGCGGCAGTGCGCCAGGACGCGCCCGTGCTCGGGCCCGGTTCGTCGTGGTCGATGAGCGCCACCATCACCACCGAGGCCTTGTGACTGAGCGCACCAGGGGCGGAGTTGCCGCGTCTTGCGGAGGGCGTGCTAGATTTCTCTCCGTTGCCGCGGCGGGTGCTCCTTCCCGTGGCGATGATGACAGGGTCCGAGTGGCGGAATAGGTAGACGCGCTAGCTTGAGGTGCTAGTGCCTAATTAAACGGGCGTGGGGGTTCAAGTCCCCCCTCGGACACCGGGGACGTGGGTTCGGCCGAGCAGCCGGGCCCATGTTGTGCTCCGCCCATGTTCTGCCCACCAGGACTGCGAGGACCACCTCAGTGACCGGCACCGTTCCCGCCCCCGCCGCGAGGCATCCGCCCGCCCTCGTCAGGGCGCGCACCGCCGTCTGCCTCACCTTCCTGGCCAACGGCCTGGGCTTCTCCAACCTGGTGCCCCGCTATCCCGAGCTGCTCGCGCATCTGGGCATCACCAAGGCGGCCTTCGGTCAGGCCGTCATGTTCTCCTCCGTCGGCGCACTCGGGGCCGGGCTGGCGGCCTCCTGGTGCATCACCCGCTTCACCTCTGCGCGAGTGGCCTCGGTGGGCATGGTCGTGCTCGGCCTCGGACTGCTCGGCGCCGGACTGGCAGGCTCCTGGCTCGTCTTCGCGCTGTGCATGGCCTGGGTCGGCGCCGTGGACGCCATTGTCGATGTCGCCCAGAACGCGCACGGCCTGCGCGTGGAGCGGCGGTGGGGGTCCAGCATCATCACCAGCTTCCACGCCGCCTGGAGCCTGGGCGCGGTGCTCGGTGCCCTCACAGGACAGGCCATGGCCGGCGCGGGCGTTCCCGTCGGGCTGCACATGGCAGCCGTCCTCGTCCTGCTGGCGCTCCTGTCCGGGACTGCGCTGCCATGGACGATCAGGGGGCCGGATGCCGACGACCGGCCGGAGGGGACCCCGCTCCCGGACGACGCCGCCGACTCCCGCGGCCCGCGTTCCGGGGCGGGGGCCCGTACATCCCGTCTGCTGACCGCCGGTGTCGTCATCGTGCTGGGCGTCATGTGCGCCGCCGCCATGTTCCCCGAGGACTCCGCCGACAGCTGGTCCTCGCTGCTGCTCTTCGACCAGGGCGCCGCACCCGGCACGGTGGGCATGGGCCTGGTCTGCCTGCAGGGGACCATGATCATCGGGCGGCTGGTGGGGGACGCCATCATCGACCGGCTCGGGGAGCGCGCGGTGATCGCAGGCGGCGGCACGCTCGTGGCCGTGGGCATGGGGACGGCTCTCGCGACCGGCTCGGTGCCGGGCACCCTCATCGGCATGGTGATCGCCGGCGCGGGCTGCGCCGTCGCCGTGCCCGTGGCCTACGCCGCCGCGGACGACGTTCCCGGCATGAGACCCGGCGCCGGCCTGACCATCGTGTCCTGGCTCGCCCGGGTCATCATGCTCATCTCACCGCCGATCGTCGGCTGGTTCGCCGACGCCCGCGGGACCTGGGTCGCCCTGGTCTACGGGCTGCTGGGCGGCGCCATACTCATGACGAGCTGGCCGGTGCTGCGCAGGAGGGGTCGCGCCGGCGCGGGCGGATGAGGCTGCGACCCGACCGGCTCGCAGTGGCTCAAGCCAGCCCGGCGGCGGCGCGCCGCTCCGCATCCCGCCGACGCACCCGACTCGCGGACCACCACGCGCCCGCCGCGCCGCCCAGGGCGAGGACGCTCAAGGGCACCGCCGCGGCCGCCGGTCCGATCCCGCCGCCGGTGACGAGCGAGTCGTCGTGGAGGACGATGGCGATGGCGGCCTGCGAGGCCGGCACGGCTGCGGCCAGGAGGAGGTGCACGGCGAACAGGGAGTTCCACCTGTCCTCGCGGCGGCGGGCCTCGCACCACGAGGGCAGGGAGAGGACGTCGACGCGATCCGGGTGGATCGTGACGGGCCCGTGGTCGCCGGGCACCGCGGACGGGCGGCTCAGTATCACGGCGTCGGAGCGCTTCAGGCGCGAGCAGACGAACGCGCCGAGGATCGCGTAGGCCAGGACCGGCAGGGTCATGGGGGAGAACAAGCCCATGGACACAGGGATCATGAGGAGTACACCGCCGACGACGAGCCCCAGGAGCAGGACGACGGCGAGCCCCGCGGTGGTCCGCCCGGCCCGGCGCACGGCCCTGGCCACGTCGGCCCCGTCGGGCCAGACCGGGCCGGGCAGCCCATCACGGGTCAGGCCGCGCACCGTCCGCTCCCCGTTCGGGTGAGTGAGCAGGTCACGCCGCAGACCCTCCTCCACGTCCAGCGGCCGGGAGGAGCCCGGCTCCTGGCGGGCGAGTCCCGTCAGCGTCCGGCGCAGGAGCCGCCACTGGTCCTCCGCCAGCCACGGCGGGGTGCGCATCGCCCAGGCACGCCGCGCCACCACGAGTGTCAACGCCGTCGCGCCCACCGTCATCAGCGACATGAGGATGGTTATGAACACCAGGCCGAATTCGTCCCCGCCGGGCGGCCGTGTCATATCCAGCATCATGCTGACGCCGAACACGCACACCCCGGCGGTGAAGCAGGCCAGGAGGACCGTTCCCACCGCGTAGCCGAAGAAGTCCCACCGGGGCAGGGCCGCCAGCCGCGAGGCGCCCCGGGGCGGCCGGAAGCCCGCCAGCGCCCCGCGCACGGCACGGTCCGCCTCCTCCTTCGAGCCGACGGCGGCCAGCGGGACGGTCAGCCGCTCGCGCACCAGTGGCAGGGCGTCAGGGTCGGTCAGCCCGGACTCGTAGAACGGGACGGTGCGCTTATCGGGCCCCGTCCGGTCCATGTCATGCACGACCTTGAACTCGGCCACCCGAGCGGGCACTCGCTGCTCGACGCACACCACCCCCGAGCGGACGCGCACCCGGACCGACGGGTGCAGCCAGCGGGGCATGGGCGGGGCGGCGGGCGCCGGGGACCGACTCACAGTGGCTCCTTGCATATCGGGACATACCGGGCATGCCAGAGGGCACCGCCCACCCTAGTCGACCGTCGCCGCCCATCGTCCGGATCCGGCCGGCGTCCGTTGGAGCCTCACGCCGTGCGTGCTATGCCGTGCGGGCTATCATCCCCGGGCATGAGGCCCTTCGAGATCCGTGTTCCCGCCGCCCGGCGGGACGACGAGCCGCTGCCCGCGCTCCTGCTGTCCGCGCCCACCGGGGCCGATATCGACCGGATCGCCGAGATCTGCCAGGACCCCGACATCCAGGAGTGGACCACCGTGCCCCGCGGCTACACCCGCGCCGACGCCGAGGGCTTCGTGACCGGAATGGTCGCGGAGGGCTGGGAGAGCGGCACCTCCCTGAACTGGGCGGTGCGCGAGGAGCGTCGGGACGGCACCGCCCTCGTCGGCATGATGGGCGTCACCGGCCGACAGGACGGCCCCTGGGAGATCGGCTACTGGCTGGCCCCCGAGACCCGCGGGCGGGGCATCGTCTCCCGCGCCGCCCGCGCCCTCATCGAGGCCGCATTCGACCCGGCCGGCCCGATGCGCGCCGTCGCCCTGCGATGGCGCTGCGACATCCACGACGGCGTCCCCAACTGGGCGTCCTGGCGGGTGGCCTGGGGGCTGGGCTTCCGCCGCGAGGGGCGGGTGCGCTCGTACAACGCCAATGACGGAGCCTTCCACGACGGCTGGGTCGGCACGCTCCTGCCCGACGACCCGCGACGGCCCGCGGCCCCCTGGGACGGCCCCGTCACCACCGGCGGGCGGGCGAGCGGCTCCTCCCGCACCCGTGGCGCGGCCACCCCGCTCGTGGCCGCCGACGGCGTCGGCGAGCGGGAGGGCGACGACCCCGAGGCCCTCGTGCGCCGCTTCCACCACCTGTACGGCCTGCCCGTGCGCACCGACGGCCCCAGCCTGGGCAGGGAGAGCCTGGACATGCGCATGAGCCTCATCGCCGAGGAGTTCGCCGAGCTCGTCGAGGCCGTCTACGGGGCGTCCGCCCGTGGCGAGATCGAGGCCGCCTATGCGCGCGCCGTCGCCGCAGATGACGGCACCCGGGACACGGTGGCGGCCGCCGACGCCCTGGCGGACCTGGTCTACGTCATCTACGGCATGGCCCTGGAGACGGGCATCGACCTGGCCGCCGTGCTCGCCGAGGTGCAGCGCTCCAACATGTCCAAGCTGGGTGCCGATGGCAAGCCGATCTATCGCGAGGATGGCAAGGTCCTCAAGGGTCCGGGTTATTTCGCGCCGGACGTGGCCGAGGTGCTCCGCCACCGGCGTCTGTGCTGAGAGGAGCGCCGTCATCACCGTAACTTGACTGTATGTATAGTACAGTTATGGTTGTGACTCATGCTCCTGGACTTCGTGCCTGGGCGGTACTGGCCGTCCTGACCCTGGCCGTGACCCTTCTGGCCATCGACTCCACGGTGCTGGCTCTGGCCATCCCCTCGCTGGGCGCGGACCTGGGGCCGACGGCCAGCCAGCTGCTGTGGATCGGTGACATCTACTCCTTCACCCTGGCGGGCCTGCTGGTCACGATGGGCAACGTCGCCGACCGCATCGGTCGGCGACGCCTCCTGCTCATCGGGACCCTCGGTTTCGGTGCGGTCAGTGTCATGGCGGCCTTCGCGCCGAGCGCGGGTGCCCTCATCGCCGCTCGTGCCCTGCTGGGTGTCGGAGGGGCCACGATCATGCCCTCCACCCTGTCCCTCATTCGCAACATCTTCCCCAATGCCCATTATCGTGCCACCGCCATCGCGATCTGGTCGGCCGGTGGATCCGGCGGCACCGCCCTGGGCCCGTTGATCGGCGGCGCCCTGCTCGAGCGCTTCTGGTGGGGCAGCGTCTTCCTCATCGGCGTCCCCGTTATGGCGGTCGTCATCATCACCGGCCTGTGGCTCCTGCCCGAGTCGAGGAACGATCAGGGCGCCCCGGTGGACATGATCTCTGCGATGCTGTCCGTCCTGGCGATCGTGCCGATCGTCTACGCCGTCAAGTCCTTCGCCCACAACGGTCTGACGGTCATCGCCGTGGCTGCCCTGCTCGCGGGCCTCGGTGCCGGATGGGTCTTCCTACGGCGCCAGCGCACGCTGGCCACACCGCTGATCGATGTCGAGCTCTTCAGACGCCCCGCATTCACCTGGGCGATCATCGCCACCGTGCTGGCGATCTTCTCCCTGGCCGGTCTGCTGTACTTCTTCTCCCAGTACCTGCAGCTCGTCCGGGGCTGCTCCACGCTCCAGGCGGGCCTGATCGAGCTCCCCACGTCGCTGGCCTCCATCGCCGTTATCGCGGTCGTGGCCGCGGCGGTGCGCCGACTCGGAAACGGCCGCGCGCTCGGAGGCGGTCTGATTCTGGCCGCGGCGGGCCTCCTCGTCGTCGCCGTGGGCGAGTCCCACGGCGGGATTGTCGTGATATGCATCGGTCTGCTCGTCATCGGTGCTGGCGTCGGCCTGGCCTTCACGGTCTCCACCGGCGCGGTTCTGGGATCGGTGCCGGCGGACCGGGCCGGAGCCGCCTCCGCCATCTCCGAGACCGGCCTCGAGCTCGGCGTCGCCCTGGGGGTCGCGGTGCTGGGAACGATTCAGGATGTCGGCTACCGCCTTCTGCTCGGGCGGCCTCCCGCGGGCCTGCCGGACCGGGTGGTCGACGCCGCCGAGCAGTCCCTGGCCACCCTGTCGGGAGTCATCGATCAGGCTGATCCCGGGCAGGCTCGGCTACTCGGTCACGCCCAGACCGCCTTCACCCACGCCATGCAGGCCACGGCCGTTATTGCTGCCGGTATCCTCCTGGTTGCCGGCGTCATGGCCGCACGTCGTGTTCCGGCCACGAGTGAGACGAGTGAGGAGACCGCATGAGAACCTCGAAGCGGGACCGCATCATCACCGGGGCGCTCGAGCTCGCCCACCGAGACGGCTTCGATGCCCTCACCTTCGACGCCCTGGCCGAGCACGTCGGACTGACCCGAGGCGGAGTCATCTACCACTTCCGCACCAAGACCGAGCTCCTGGAGGGCATCGCTGCAGCCTTCCAGGAGCGATGGCGGGCCGAGGCCCTGGAAGCACTGGGAAAGCCCGTGGAGGAGGCGAGCTGCGCCGAGCGCATTGAGGCTCTGGCCCGTTCCGTCATCGGCGGTGCGATCCTGCCCGGTGAGGTCGGCTTCATGCTCTCGACCACGGCGGAGGCCGAGATGATCAAGAAGGCATGGGAAGTGCTGCGTGACGAGTGGGTCGGAGAGGTGCCCGAGCTCACACCGATGCAACGCGTGGCACTGCTGGCCGTGGATGGATGGTGGGCGAACCGCGCCGTGGACAGCCATAACCAGGACCCCGATGAGCCCGCCATTGCCGACCTCATCGTGTCCCTGGTGGCTGGCAGCATGCCCGACCAGGGATGCGGTGGCCCTCCTGATACGATCTAACGTCCCACGGCCCTCTGCTCACTGTCCTTAAGAGGCCCCTGGCGCATGGCACGATGGGCCCATGACCGAGCCCATTGCCATCGCAGCGGTCGCGCTTCCCGGGACCAACGTCTTCGCCCGGCCATGGACGCTCGACCTCGGACTACCCGACTTCGCCGCCGTGCGCCACGAGGACATCGGGCCGGCCGTGCGCGCGGGCATGGCCGTCCAGCGCTCCGAGTGGGAGGCCGTGGCCTCCGACGAGGCCGAGCCCACGATCGCCAACACCGTCGAGGCCCTCGAGCGCTCCGGAGAGCTGCTCGACCGAGTCCTCACCGTCCTGAGGACGCTCACCTCCGCCACGCACTGCCCCGACCTGGACGAGCTGGAGGAGGCCCTCGCCCCCGAGCTGTCGGCGCACAACGACGCGTACGACCTCGACACCCGCCTGTACCGCCGTTTCAAGGCTCTCGATGGCCTCGTCCGCGCCGCGCGCGAGACCGGCGCCGAGCCGGTCGATGCCGACGGCGCGCCCATCGACGAGCAGACCGCGCGCCTCATCCGCCTGGCCGTCGAGGCCTTCGAGCGCGACGGCGTCGCCCTGACCGGCTCCGACGCCGATCGCCTGCGCGAGATCAACTCACGGCTGACGAGTCTGACGACCCGCTTCGGAACCCTCGCGGCCAACGCCATGCACGCCGCGGGCGTCGCCAACTTCACCGCCACCCCCGACCTGGTGACCACGGAGCCGCACGCGGCGCGCATCGAGCTGCTGACCAGGGCCATGAGCCGTGGCCTGGAGGGCGAGTACGACACCCGCGCCCTCGTCGTCGAGATCGCCCGCCTTCGCGCCGAGCGCGCCGCGCTGCTCGGCTATCCCCACCACGCCGCAGTCGTCGCCGCCGAGTCCGCGGCCGGCACCACCGAGGCGGTGGTCGGGATGCTGCGCCGGCTGACGCCTGCGGCCATGGCCAATGCCCGTCTCGACGCCGAGACCTACGCGGCCCGCATGGACGCCGACCCGCGGACGCGACCGGGCGAGACCTTCGGTCCGGCCGACTGGCCCCGTTACGAGGAGGCCGAGCGCAAGGAGCGCTTCGGCCTGGACGACGCCACCCTCGCCCCCTACCTGGAGCTGTGGAACGTCGTCGAGCGGGGCGTCTTCCACACCGCCACCCGCCTGTACGGCATCACCTTCCGCGAGCGGACCGACCTCGCCGAGCACATGTACGACCCCGATGTTCGCGTGTGGGAGGTGCACGACGGCGCCGGCCCCGACGCCCCGGTGCTGGGCCTGTTCGTCGGCGACTACTACGCCCGGCGGGGCAAGCAGGGCGGCGCCTGGATGGACAGCCTGGTCGACCAGTCCCACCTGACGGGGCGACGGCCCGTCGTCATCAACTGCGTCAATATCGACAAGCCCGCAGACGGACCGACGCTGCTGACCTGGGACCAGGTCATCACCTGCTTCCACGAGTTCGGTCATGCCCTGCACGGCCTGCTGGCCGACACCCGGTGGCCCAGCGCCTCGGGCACCTCCGTGCCCCGCGACATCGTCGAGTTCCCCAGCCAGGTCAACGAGAAGTGGGCGCTCCACCCCGAGGTCCTGGCCTCCTACGCCCGCCACGCGGACACCGGTGAGGCGCTTCCCGCCGAGCTCGTCGAGCAGGTGCGGAGCCAGGGGGCCTTCGGCGAGGGATACGCCACCACCGAGTACCTCGGAGCGGCCCTGCTCGACCAGGCCTGGCACACGCTGGCTCCCGGGCAGGGGCCCGCCGGGGCGGAGGAGGTCGAGGCCTTCGAGCACGCCGCCCTGAGCGAGCAGGGCATCGACGACGCCCTCGTCCCGCCGCGGTACCGCAGCACCTACTTCAGCCACATCTTCGCCGGCGGCTACGGCGCGGGCTACTACTCCTACATCTGGAGCGAGGTCATGGACGCCGATACCACCGAGTGGTTCCGCACGGACGGCGAAGGCGCGCGCGACGGCGATCTGGGCCTGAACCGTTGGGCCGGCGAGGCCTTCCGCCGGGAGTTCCTCTCCCGCGGGGACTCTCGCGACCCGCTGGTCTCCTACCGGGCGTACCGCGGCCGAGACCCGCGCATCGAACCACTCCTGTCCCGCCGCGGCCTGGCCTGAGCGCGCTGCGCGGGCCGCGTCGGCGGATCACCTGGACAGCACATCGACACGCCACTGCGAACACCGCTGCGAATACTGCGAATCGGAAGGACAAACATGACGCGCGTCACCATTATCGGAGGAGGGTACGGCGGCATCATCGCCGCCAAGGCTCTTGACGATGTCGCCGAGGTCGCCCTCGTCGAGCAGAAGGACACCTTCGTCAACCACGCCGCCGCGCTGCGCGCCACCGTCAACCGCGAATGGGCCGAGAGGATCTTCCTGCCCTACGACAACCTGCTGACCCGCGGGCGGGTCGTCCACGGCACCGCCCTGGGAGTCAGGGGCACCACCACGTCGGTGGCCGGCGCGGGGGACATCGAGGCCGACCACCTGGTCCTGGCGACCGGCACGGCCTACCCCTTCCCCGCCAAGCACCTGGAGTCCTCATCGGTGGTCGCCAAGGCCCGCATCGAGCGCGCCCACGCCAACCTCGAGCAGGCCGGGCGCGTTCTCATCGCCGGGGCCGGAGAGGTCGGCATCGAGCTGGCCGGGGAGATCACCTCCGCCTTCCCCGCGATGGAGGTCGTCCTCCTCGAGGCCGGGCCCGATATCCTGCACAACCGCGACTACAGGCCGGAGCTGCGCGAGGCGATCCGCTTCCAGCTCGAGCAGCGCGACGTCGAGACCATCACCGGGGACCGGCTCGTCGCCCTGCCGCCGGTCGACCCCGGGGTCCTGTCCCCGTTCCGCGTGACGACCAGGGGCGGTCGGCGTCTCGAGGCCGACATGTGGTTCCGCGCCCACGGCTCGGCGGCCGCCACCGGTTTCCTCGGCGAGGACTACGACGGGATCCGCCACTACGACGGCACCATCCGCGTCGACGACCGCCTGCGCGTCGTCGACCACCCCGGCGTGTGGGCCATCGGCGACATCACCGACGTGCGCGAGACCAAGCGCGCCGATGCGGCCCGGGCCCACGCGGAGGTCGTCGCCGCCAATATCCGCTCGCTCATCGAGGGCGGGACCGCCGAGGCCGTCTACGCCCCCAAGCCGGAGCACGTCGTCCTGCCCCTGGGCCCGGATGGAGGCGCCTCCCAGGTGCTGCGCGACGGCGTGCGCGTCGTCGTCGGCCCGGAGGAGACCGCCCGCATGAAGGGCGAGGACCTCTTCCTCGGCTACGTCGCCAAGGCCCTCGGGGCGGAGACCCGAGCGGTGCGCGTTCGGTCCGCGAGCCGGTAGTCTGAGTTCATGACGAACGACCCCCGGTCCGCGCTCAATCGACTCATCGCCGCATTCGAGGCGCACCTGGATGCGGCCGCCACCGGCGACGAGGAGTCACCGGCCGTGGTCGCCTCGGAGAACGCCCTCCAGGACGCCTTCTTCACCTACGACGACGCGCTGTTCACCGCCTACGGCATCGAGCTGCCCTTCGATATCGTCGATTCCGAGGGGGACGACGATGACGACTTGGACGATTACGACGACGGCGAGGACGGCGCCGAGGATGATGATGACGAGGGGGACTTCGAGGACGACGAGTACGAGGATGAGTTCGACGACGAGGACTGAGCCGTACTGGTCCCACCGCCTCCGGTGACGGGCTCGATGCGCCCCGCAGTGGCGCGGCGGGGGACCCGAGGCGGATCGTCGCTCGTGTGGGATCCGCGGGCGCGGGTGGGCCCCTGCCCTCCACGCCCTGATCGGTCGCGGCGTGCCCGGCGCGCTCAGAACCGTTCGGGATAGCCCATGCGAATCGCCGTGATCTCGTCCAGGGCGTGACGGATCTGCGTGGGAAGCACGAGGTCCTCGCTCGCCAGGGCTCCGCGGAGCTGGGAGGGCGTGCGCGCGCCCACGATGGCGGCTGCTATACCGGGGGCGTCCCGGGCCCACGCCAGGGCCACTTCGACCGGCTTGCGATCCAGCCCCGCGGCGGCCGTGGCCACCGCCTCGACCACGCCGACGTAGGGCTCGCCTAGGTACGGGGCCACGTAGGACCGCAGGTGCGGTGACGCGCCGCGCGAGTCCGGAGGGGTGCTGGCCCGGTAACGGCCCGTGAGGACTCCGCGGCCCAGCGGGGCGTAGCCGATGACGCCGAAGCCGAGCGCGCGCGCCGCCGGGACGAGCTCGCGCTCGATGCCGCGGCACACCAGCGAGTGCTCGACCTCGACCGCTGCCAGTCCCGGACCCGTGCCCGCTGCTCCCGGGGCGAGCAGGTCGGCGGCGCGGACCGAGGCCCAGGCCGGGTGGTTCGACAGCCCGACGTAGCGAGCGCGGCCGGAGGTCACGGCGGTGCGCAGCGCGTCGGTGGTCTCCTCCAACGCGGTGGTGGGATCGGGGATCTGCACGAGCCAAAGGTCGATGTGGTCGGTGCCCAGGCGCATCAGGGAGTCGTCGAGGGTGTCGAGGAGGGTGCCGCGCGACGCGTCCGCGACCGTGCCGCGCTCGCCGGTCCGCCAGGTGCGCACCCCGGCCTTGGAGACGAGCACCAGGTCACGCCGGTCGACGTGCTCCGCCAGCAGTCCGCCGATCACCTCCTCGGAGGCCCCCTCGCAGTAGGAGGCGGCGGTGTCGAGGAGCGTGCCTCCGGCGTCGAGGAAGACGTCGAGCTGCTCCTTGGCCTCGAGCTCGTCGGTGTCGCGGCCCCAGGTCATCGTGCCGAGCCCCACCGATGACACCCGCAGCCCGGTACCGCCGAGCCTCCTGTGTTCCATGGGGACAACCGTATGCGCTTGCGCGACCGGCCGCGTTATTTGCGCACGGCGATGGACCAGCTCGCGTCGCCGGCGCTGATGAGCTCGGCGACCGTGCAGGGCACTGCGGATCCTCCCGGGGCTCCCGGGAGCGCATGGTCAGATGAGTCGTGCGGGAGCGTCCTCGGGCCTCGGCCCGCCTCCGCCCGCCGGCCGTCTGCGGGCCGACAGCAGCCGAGTCAGACCGCCCTGCGGAATGGGAGGGGCGACGCCGCCGAAGAGCGGGCAGCGCGCCTGATAGGCGCACCAGTCGCACAGCCGGGAGCGTCTCGGTGGGAACTCGCCGGAGGCGGCGCAGTCCTCGATCTCATCCCAGATGCGGGCGATCCTGGTCTCGGCGACCTCCAGCTCGGCCGGATGCGGATCATGGGTCAAGGTGCGGCCGTCCTTGAGGAAGAGCAGCTGCAGGCGTCGCGGGGCCCGGCCGCGCAGACGCCACAGCACGAGGGCGTAGAAGCGCATCTGGAACAGCGCCTCCGCCTGGAAGCGCGGACCGGGGGAGCGGCCCGTCTTGTAGTCCACCACGCGCATGGCCCCGTCGGGGGCGACATCGAGGCGGTCCACGAAGCCGCGGAGCAGCAGGCCGTCCCTGGTCTCGGTCTGGACGAGGAGCTCGCGCTCGGCCGGCTCCAGGCGCGTGGGGTCCTCCATCCGGAAGTAGGCGTCGAGGAGGGCCCCGGCCTCCTCCAGCCACGGGGCGACCCGGGTGGGATCGTCGAACAGCCCCATGACGTCGGGGCTCTTCTCCCGGTGCGTCTCCCACTGGGACGGGAGCATGGCGCGGGCCGCCTCCCGCGTGCGCTCGCGAGGGGGGAGATCGTACAGCCGCTCCAGGACGCCGTGAACGAGAGTGCCCTTGTGCGTGGCCAGCGATCCCGGATCGGGGATCCGGTCCACCGTGCGCAGGCGGAACAGGAGCGGGCACTGCATGAAGTCCTTGGCGCGCGACGGCGACAGCGCCGCCCGGCCGCCCCGACGAGGACGGCTCGCCCCGGGGCCGGTCGCGCGGGCACGGACGACCGGCCCCGGCGTCCCGGGCGTCGAGGACGCTGAAAGCGCTGAGGACTCGGGGGAGGACGACGAGAATGATGACGCGGCGTGCTCACTCACAAGAGGAACCTACCCCGCCCCATCGGCGCGTCCCCCGGTCGTCCACAGACGACCGGGAGGCCGGTGCGCTGCTCCAGCGCGGCGCGCGGCTGTGCACATCCGGCCGCGTGGACGAGTACCGGCCTGCGCGGGGGTCTCATGCCGGTACTCGTCCCGAGGCCCGGCCGCCGTCGGCCGGATGATGGCTCCGGCCTCCGTTGCCGTTAGGCTCACCCACATGTCGTCTGCCCTCGCAACCCGGGGCTGGGTCCTCGGACGAATCGGCGCCGCTCCGGTCGTCGTCTCTCCGACGTCGCTGCTGCTGGGCCTGCTCATCGCCGGCTCCTGGTATCCGCTCGTGCGCTCCACCCTGGCCTTCTTCGGCGTCGGCGCGGTCCTGGTGACCGTGGCGGGCACGGTGCTGGGCGTGGGGGCGAGCATTCTCATCCACGAGCTCGCCCACGGCATGGCGGGCACCGCACTGGGACGACGACCCGTGCGCTACGAGCTCTACCTGTGGGGCGGGCGCACGAGCTTCGGTCCGGCCCGCTCCTGGGCTCCGTGGAAGGACGTCATCACCTCGTTGGCGGGCCCCGCCGCGAACCTCGCGCTGTGGGCGGTGGGCCGCGTGCTGCTCGGGGGAGGCGCCATCTCCTCGGTCCTCGTGCTCGTGGCGGCGTCGGCGCTGACCTGGGTGAACCTCGCCCTGGCGATCTTCAACGCCCTGCCGGGCCTGCCGCTGGACGGAGGGCACGCTCTGGCCGCCCTCGTCACCCAGATCACCGGGCGGCCGCAGGCGGGGCAGCGGATCGCCGCCGGCGGGGGCCTGCTCGTCGTCGGCGCAGTCGCCTGGTACTGGGTTCTGGATCCGCTGCTGCTGCGCGGCGCGCGCCCCGACTCCTTCGCCCTCATCCTGGCGATCATGGTCGCCTGGCCGATCGCCTCGGAATCGTGGCGAGCCCTCGGGCTCGGCCGCGGGGGACGGGCCGCCGCACGGCTCGACCTGCGCTCCCTCATGCGCCCGGTGGCGACGCTCCCGGCGACCGCCCCCATCACCCGGGTCCGCTCCGAGCTCGATGGGAGGGCCGCCGTCGTCCTGGTCGTGGACGGCCCCGCGCTGCTGGGCGTCATCGATGACGCCGGTCTGTCCGAGCTGGCTCTGCCCGAGGACTCCGTCGTCACCGCGCGCGAGGTCTGCACCGCGCTTCCAGCGGCCGCCGTGAGCACCGGGCTCACCGGACAGGTCGCAGCCGATGCCCTCAAGCGGGCGCGCACGCTGTCGCGCTGGCTCATCGTCGTCGACGGCGGGCGCATGGTCGGCGCCGTGCCCACCGGGGCCCGCTGATGGGATCTTCGACACCGCCGCACCGGCGCCGCACGGATAGGAGCCACGACACGACGGGCGCGGCGGTCTCGGCCGGGCTCATCGTCGCGCTGGCGGCGCAGAACGCGGTGCCGCCCTTCGCCACCGATATGTACAGCCCGGCCTTCCCCCAGGTGGCCGCCGACCTGGCCACGAGCGCCACCGCGGTGGGCCTGACGCTCACGGCCTTCTTCGTCGGCATGGGGCTGGGGCAGGTCATGGGCGGGACCGTCTCGGACCGGCGGGGACGGCGCGCGCCCATGATCGTCGGCGGCGTGCTGTGCACCCTGGGCGCCGTCGTGTGCGCCCTCGCCCCCGGCATCGGTGTGCTCGTGGCCGGACGATTCCTGCAGGGCTTCGGCGGTGGCGTCGCGGCCGTGGTGGGGCGCGCGGTGCTCGTCGATCTCGCCCACGGCGATCGACTGGCCTCCGTGATGTCGATCCTCATGGCTGTGAGCGCCCTGGCCCCCATGATCGCCCCGGTGGTGGGAGGCGCGGTGCTCTCGGTGGCGACCTGGCGGACGGTGTTCTGGTGCCTGGTCGGCTTCGGCCTGTTCATGACGGCCATGGCGGCCGCGCTCGTGCCCGAGTCCTTGCCCCCCGAGCGTCGGCAGGACGGTGGCCGGGGGCGCTTCGCAGCCGGAGCGCGCGATCTCGTCGGGCACCGCCGCTACCTGGGGTACATGCTGACCTCCTCCTTCTCCGGCTTCGCGATGTTCGCCTACATCTCCTCCTCGTCCTTCGTGCTCCAGGAGATCGAAGGGCTGAGTCCCATGGCCTTCTCCGTCTTCTTCGCCTGCACGGCCGGCTGCCAGATGCTGCTGAGCCTTCTCAATGCCCGACTGGTGCGCCGTGCCGGTCCACGGCGTCTCATCGCCCTGGGCCTGTCCATCTCGGCGGCGGGTGCGACGGTGGTGGCGGTGAGCGTCCTCGCCCTCGGCGTCGCCCTGGCGCCCCTGTGCGCCGGCTTCGTGCTCGTCATGGCCGCCCAGGCCTTCGTCTTCGGCAATGCCAGCGCCCTCGCCCTGGGGGAGGTGCGTCATATCGCCGGAGCCGCGAGCGCGCTGCTGGGGGTTGCCCAGGCGCTGGCCAATGCGACCTCCGCGCCGCTGGCGAGCTCGGGCGGCGGGCGCAGCGCCGTACCCATGGTGCTCGTCATGGCCGCCGGCGTCGTGGGGGCGTGGTGCGCCTATCTGCTCGTGGGGCGCGTCTCCGACGCCCGGCACCTGCCGGAGTGACGATACGGGCGGGGAGGACGCCCCGGTCGTCCTGATCTACGCTTGCGCGGTGTCAGAATCCACGTCAGCTCCCGGCCCCGTGAATCGCGCCGGCCGTCGCGGTGTCCTGCGCGCGGGTCTGGCGGGCGCCGCGGCGCTCGCCGTCGGCGGCGGGGTCGGAGCGGGCGCCGTCCGCTATTCCGATACCCACCTGTCGCCCACGGCGCGCGTGGCGCCGCGACCCGATGAGCCGGGCCGGTACGCGGCCCGCGTCCTCTTCCAGGGCGCGTCCGAACGCGCCCAGGCCTGCGTCACTTTCGATGACGGCCCCGACCCGCGCTGGACGCCGCTGGTTCTCGACATTCTCGCCGACCTGGGCGTGCCCGCGACCTTCTTCGTGCTGGGCGAGGCGGTGGCCGCTCACCCCGAACTCGTCGCCCGCGAGGCGGAGGCCGGGCACGAGGTCGCCATTCACAACTGGGTGCACACCGATGTCTACGGGGTGGAGGTCGGCGAGCTGCGGGACTCGGTGGACCGCACGATCATGGCGATCCAGGATGCGGGAGCTCCGCGGCCGTCCCTATGGCGCCCGCCCTACGGTCGTATCGACGCCCCCGCTCTCATGGTGGCGGCCGAACGAGGCCTGGACGTCCTGCTGTGGAGCGAGCACACGCCGACGGCGCAGGCTGCGGCGGACGTGGCCGGCACGGCTCACGCCGGCTCGGTGATCCTGTGCCACGATGGTCGCACCCAGCCCGATGAGGAGCTGCTGCGCGCCATGGGGGAGTCGATCGCCGTGCTGCGGGCCCGGGGACTCGCCTTCGTGACCGGCAGCCGGATGCTGGAGGGCGCCGCGGGCGGCATCGGCACCGTGATCGAACCATGACCACGCCGTGATTGCATCGTGGCCGCCGGCTCCTGCCGGCCCGCGCCGGGCGGTCGGTCGGAGGAGGCCGCCCGGTCACTCAGCCGCCCGGCCACCGCGCCGGACGCCGGAGCGCGCCCGCGCGGCCGCGTCCGTATAGGCTCCCTCCATGACGGGGCAGTCGGCGCCCACGACGGCATCCTCCGCGGCGCCATTCATGACATCGCAG
>RBWB01581219.1_pt1 | contig 32359 bp, 18 predicted proteins | sample 2014201 | NCBI WGS metagenome assembly RBWB01 (sample SAMN10133834, study PRJNA383868) | Human oral metagenome, whole genome shotgun sequencing project. | isolation source: supragingival plaque isolated from 88 juvenile twins | host: Homo sapiens | place: Australia
ACCAGCACCAGCACCAGCGGAGCACGCTCCGCACGCACAGTCAAGTCCCTAGACCGCAATCGACCGACCAGCCCCTTCCGGCGCTAAAGCTCCCCGCGCCCGCCTCGTCGCTCCCTGGACCCCGAGAGGACCCTCGCGCTCCTGGCGCTGAAGCTCCCCGCGCCCGCCTCGTCGGTCCCGAATATCCACAGGACAGCGTCGCTCCCGATTATCCACAGGCCCCCACCGCTACCGCCGCGATCCACAGGACGACTCCCGTTTGTGGACTCCGCAGCTGCGGGACGGCCATTCTTCTGGAATGGAAAGCAACGATATCGACGTGTACCGAGTCCCCACCACCAGTGCTCCGCCGGGAGCCGACGGCCCCCGGGAAGTGCGGATCAAGTACGGCTTCCGGGCTTGGATTTCCAACGCCCACGCGGATCTGCCCCGGTGGGAGATCTGGGAGGCCATTGCCCTCGCCCGCATCGCCGCAGTCAACGGTTCCCTGGAATCGACGCCCACGTTCGTGGGGTCCAGTGCCCTCCTGCTCCACGGGATCACCGGATGGGTGAAGAACCCCGATGTCACGATCCACATCGACGCACGGCGCCGGACCACATGGCTGCCCGAAGTGCTATTCGGTGATGTCCGGATCCCTCCCGTCCGCGTCTCGTGCCGCCGCAGCCGTCCGTTGACTGGAGAACCAAGTCTCCACGGCTCCGGTTTCCTTGTGGAGTCGCCTCAGGACGCCCTGCTCCGGGTCGTCATGGGGGACGAGCAGTTGCCCGCCTTCGTACTCGCCTGCATGGCTATGCGCGCGTGGGCGCCCTTCAACGCTGCGGACCAGGAGGGCGCCCGGGAGAAGGAGGCGCTGATAAAGGCCCGTCTCGCGGAGATCCTGGACGCCCGCGCGCCCGGTCGGGGCACGCGTCGGGGCTCGCGCATCCTCCGCGCCGCTGACGCGGGCTGTGAGAATCCCGCTGAGGCGGCGCTCCTGTGGGTGGTGCTCACCGTCAGTCCCCTGCCCGTCGTCACCCAGCATGAGATCCGCCTTGGTGGCCGCACGTACTACGCGGATATCGCCGTAGTCGATTTGAAAATCATCTTCGAGTTCGACGGGTTGGCCAAACTCGGCTCCTCGAAGGCCGAGATCGAGGCGGAGAAACGGCGCTGGGTGCTCCGGGACGAGGCGCTGCGCGACGACGGCTGGAAAGTCATCCGGGTGTGCTGGGCGGACTTCGAGGATTTCCATGCCCTCCGACAAAGGATACGCAGGGCGTTCTCCTCAACCCGGTCGCTGTCGCCACCCCCATGCGCGCCGCTCTGGGCGGTTCCGTCAAAGGACTGCGATGGCCCTGACCGCCGTATCCACTCGTCGGCGCCCGTTTCCGCGGACACGCGAAGGAAGGCGCCCCAGCATCGTGGCGGCGGCAGCCCGCAGTCGTCCTCAACAGGCGGGATTGATCGAGGCGCTCACACCGCGGAGCGGAGAACCCCAGCGGTCGGCCTCACACAGCGAACACGCACTCTACTGGTGGATCCGGACCCACCGGATTGGACGGAGTGACGGCACACGGTTGGAGTGCCTCCTCCGAGATCCGGATCCGCTGTGCGATGGGCGCGGCTATGACACCTCGACGGAGCGCGGGGGAAACCTCAGCGGAGACAGATCAAGCGCACTGGGGTAGGCAACCACCCATTGGGGTAGGCAATTTGCCTACCCCAATGCTCCGTTTCCTACCCCAATGCACTGAACGGCCTGGCCGTTCCCTGCCCCAATGCACCGTTTCCTGCCCCAATACGCCGGACAGCGGCGCGCCCCCGCTTCGCCCACCTACCCCAATGCTCCGTTTCCTGCCCCAATGCACCGGACGGCCTGCGGATCGAGTGGGGGCGCAGGTTCGCCCGCGACCCGCCGGCCCACAGGACTTGTGGAAACCCCTGCGGATCGAGTGGGGGCGCAGGTTCGCGCGCGACTCCATGCCCCGATGTGCTGAACGGCCTGGTCGTTCCCTACCCCGCGATCCGCCACCGACCATCAATGCCACGCGCACGGGCCCACTGCTCCACGGCTTCCCCCCTCACGCAGGACGGATCGACGAGGATCGCGGTAGAAAGGGCCTCGGCGAGCACTCCGGATCCGGCGAGGACGCTCACCTGGCGCGCTCCGCCGCTCGCGGGGCGCCCAGTGCGCGGGTCGATGATGTGGTGGGCGAGCAACCGGTCCACGAGGCGGCCGCCGGGACGCGGCGCGCCACCCGACGCCCCACGCTCCACCCCACCCGGCACTCCACGCCGTGCGCCACGCGGTCCGCGCTCCGCCCCAAGTTCCGTTTCACGCGGTGTTTCACGCGCTCCGCCATTCGCCTGGCCATGCCCTGTTCCACGCGTCCACTGGGCGTCTCGCCCAGCGCCCGGTACGCCAGCCCCATCCTCCCCACGGGCGGCGCCGTCAGTCCCACGGGCACCGCCTCCCCATTCCTCCGAACGCCCCGGTCGTCCCCCTGGGCCGAGCCGCCCCACTGGACCCGTCCGCGCCGCCGGGCCGAGCCGCCCCAGGTTGTCGCCCGATGTGGACAGGGACGCGAGCCCTTCGCATGGGAGCTCGATGACGGAGGCGACCGCCGTCGGCGGGCCGTCGGGGTCACGCAGACCCACCCGCCAGGGTGTCCCATCCGGGCGTGTCGCGTAGGCGGCGATGGAGGAAGTGCCGATGGAGACGAGGACGCCGCGCGCGCCCATGTCCACCGCCAAGTCGCGGCAATCATCCGCAGTCCGCCCCTTGGCGATGCCGCCGAGGTCGAGGGAGGGCAGCGCACCGGCCCCCGATGGCTCTTCCGAAGCTGCGCGGCCGCCCTCATCCGCGCAGCGCCCAGCGCCCCCGGCGGACCCCTCCCCCAGCGTCCAACAGTCATCAGCCCTCCAGCCACCGCCCCCCGCGGGCGCGTCCTGCCCGCCCAGCGCCCAGCGCGAGGGCCCGACGCGCCGCAGCAAGCGCGCATCGACCGCGCGCAGTGCCGACTCGATGTCCGCCGCGAGGGGCGCGGATGGCAGGGAGTCGCCCGCGAGGAACGCCTCGCGCATCCCCTTCACGTCCCACAGCCCCACAAGAGGGCCGATCAACGGGTTGAACGCTCCCCCCGTCGCGTCGGACAGCGCCAAGGCGTCGCGCAGCAACTGGTCGGTGGCCGCGCTCACGGACACCCCCGGGCAGTGAACCGCTCCAGAGGCGCCAACCCCCGGGTCACCAACCGCGCCGGGGCAGCCGGGTGCCTCCCCGCCCGTTCCCCCCGCGGGGAGCGGCACTACGCGGGCGGCCGCGTTGAGGCGGGAGATCTCGGAAGCGGGCCGGAACACGCTCCACATGGCCTCGTGGCGGGCGACCAGGCGCACGCAGGCGTCGACGACGCCCATGCCGTCCCCGCCCCAGCCCACGATATCGACGCGGGTCCCCATCGCGGGGAAGGACGAGCGCCACAGGCGCGCCCCCGGCCCGGGCGCGCTCAGCCGTTCCCCCCGCCGAGGTCCTTGTCCAGGTCGCCGCCGTCCTTCGTGGACTCGCCCAGGCCGGGGATGTCCACCCCGTCGGCGGCCCCGGAGCCGTCCACGCCCTGCGCCTGCGCGATCGCGCGGATCGCCGCCTGCACGAACTGCTGGTGGGCGACGGTGGCGCCGGAGATGACGTCGACCTTGGCGGGGTCCCCGGTCTCGGTGAGTTTCGCGGAGTACTCCTCGAAGGAGGCGACGGCGGCCTGCGCCTTGTCGTAGTAGTCCTGGTTGAATACCCGCCCGGACGAGTCCTTCCCGTAATCACCGCCCTTGTCGGAGCCGTCGGACATGGCCGTCGTGTACGAGGTCGAGGTGATGGATCCGCCCTCGACGGTGATGGTGATCGTACCGACCGAGCCCTGGTCGTCCGCGTTGGACTGCGCCGACCACGTCCCGTCCTGCAGGGGCTTGGACATGTCGAGGCCTGTGGAGGGCTGGCAGGCGGCAAGGATCGTCGCCCCGAGGGCACCGAGGACCGCGCGGGAGGCGGCGGAAGCCCACCGGGGGGAAGCCGGACCGGGGGCGTCAACGCGCGGGGAACCGGGAGCGGCCGCGGCCCGCCGCCGGTCTCCGTCGGCGCGGCTGCCGTCATTCATCCGAGGGCTCATCGGACCTTGTCCTTCCCGCTGCGCGCAGGCCCCTGGCCGGCGCCGCCGTCGGCCGACGGGGCGGGGACCGCCAGGCCGGAATCGCGGGGGGTGAAGCCGTGGTCGTGCCATGTCTCCTTCACGACCCTGCCGTGGTCGAGGCGGATCTCGCGCTGCCCCTGTTCGGCGACCAGGGCGTCGTGGGTGACGACCATGAGGGTGGTTCCGTCCTTGTGGAGTTGGGCGAAGAGGTCGAGGACGATCTCCTCGTTGGTCTCGTCGAGGTTGCCGGTGGGCTCGTCGGCGAGGACGAGCTTGGGGTAGTTGATGAGGGCGCGGGCCACGCACACGCGCTGCTGCTCGCCGCCGGAGAGCTGGCGCGGCAGGTGGGTGGCGCGGTCGGCGAGGCCGACTCGGTCGAGGGCCTCCATGGCCTCCTTCTCGTCGGGCATCGAGTGGTAGTACTGGGCGACCATGACGTTCTCCAGGGCGGTGAGGTGCCCGATGAGGTGGAACTGCTGGAAGACGAGGCCGATCGTGCGGCACCGGATCTCGGTGAGCTCGTCGCCGGTCAGGTCGGAGATGTCGTGCCCGTCCAGGGCGACGGTCCCCTTCGTGGCGGTGTCCATGGCGCCGACGATGTTCATCAGTGTGGTCTTGCCCGAGCCCGACGGCCCGACGATGGACACCCACTGGCCGCGCGGGATCTCGAGCGACACGTTGTCCAGGGCGTGCAGGTCGCCGTAGATCTTGGACACGCCGGACAGGCGGAGCAGGGGGTCGCCTGCGGCCCCTCCGCCCGCCCGGCCCTGTGCGGGGCCGTCCTGCGCTGTTCCTGCGGAGTCCGGCGGCGTGCGGGGGTCCGGGGCTTGTGGGGTGGTGGGTGTGCTGCTCATTGCGTACCTCATTCTCCGCGCAGGACCAGCGCGGGATCGACTGCCAGGGCGCGGCGCACGGGCGGCAGGCACGCCACTACGGCGACCGCGACGGAGGAAACGACTGTGGCGATCAGGATCAGGGGGTGGACGGCGACGGCGCGGTGGAACACGTTCCAGCTGATCGCGGCGGCCAGCGCGTACCCGGCGGCCGCGCCGACGAGGCCGCCGATGGCGCCCAGGGCCACGCCCTCGCCCATGAACTCGCCCATGATCGACCGCGACGTGGCGCCCAGTGCCTTGCGCAGGCCGATCTCGTTGCGCCGCTCGGTGACCACGGCGATCATCGTCGTGGACACTCCGATGGTGGTGAGCGCCAGGACGATCACGGTGATGATGCCCAGCAGGGAGCGCAGCATGTCGATGACGCCGGAGTCGGACTGGACGAGGCGCTTGACGGTCTGGGCGCGCACGGAGGGCACCGAGGCGTTGATCGAGTCCACCAGCGCCGTCAGCTGGTCGCCCTCGAGGGCGACGGAGTACTGGGCGATGGAGGGCTCCCAGGCGCCCGTCAGCTCCACCATGTCGTCGGCGGACATGTAGATGTAGCCGTCCTCGTTGCCGCCCGTCTTGAGGATGCCGGACACGGTCACGGTGATGGAGCGCGCCTGCCCGTCGGCGCCCGACTGCGCGGTCTGCGCGCCCTGAGCGGCCTGGGCGCCCTGCGACGCCTGAGCGCCCTGGGCGGTCTGCGCGGACAGCGGGTTGGAGGCCGATTGCGCCCCGTCCTGGGAGCCCAGGCCGGGGGCGGTCGGCGCCCCGCTGCTGTTCGCCTTCCCGCCGCCGCTGGCCGCCGCCCCGCTGCTGTTCGCCTTCCCGCTGGCCGCGCTGCCGCTGGCCGCCGCGGCGTTCGACGAGGCCGTCCCGTCGAGCTGGTTGATCGTGATCCGGTCGCCGGTCTTGGCGTCGATGGTGGTGGCGACCTCCTCGCCGAGCAGCACCTGCGCGCTGCCCGAGGGCCATTCGCCGTCGACGAACCAGAAGGGGCTCATCTGGCGCACGGCCGCCAGGTCCGTCCCGCCCACGACGTAGGGCTGGTCGTTGACTGTGACCGTCTCGTAGTCGAAGGACGCCGATCCCACGAGTTGGGCGGCGGGGAGCTCCTGGTCCACAGCGGCCAGGGCCTCGTCGTCCATCGCCTGGCCGTCGGCCCCGGTCACCACCAGGTTCGCCCCGTAGGAGCGGATCTCGCGGGCCATCTGCGCGGGCACGTCGACGGTGATGGTCGCCAGGCCCGACAGGGTCGTGGCGCCGATCGCGACCGCCAGGACGGCGATCAGCACCCGGGAGCGGCGGCGCAGGACGGACGAGGCGACCATCCGCCAGAACATCGCGCGTTTGGACACCGCGCTCACCTCCCGTGCAGCACTTCGGCGGCGTTGAGCCGCAGCAGGTAGCGGATCGCGGGGATCGACGCGCCCAGGACCACCAGGACCACCAGGACCGCCACCAGGGCGACGACGACGGGCGCGAAGGCGATCGCGGATCCGAAGACGGTGTAGCCGATGATCTGCGCCAGCGCGAGCCCCGCTCCGTAGCCGAGGACGCCGCCGGCCAGGCCGACGACGATGGTCTCGGTGAGGAACAGCCCGATGATCGACTTGCCCTTCGCCCCGACGGCCTTCATGAGCCCGATCTCGCTGGAGCGCTCCATGACGCCGGCGGTCACCAGGTTCGCGATCGCCAGCGCCGAGGCGACGAGGGCCAGGGCGGTCACCAGCACCATGAGGAGCTGGGTCTTCTCCAGGATCGAGCCCTCGGATTGGGCGACCTGGCGGACGGGGCGCGCCACGGAGTCGGTCATGACCTCCTCGATCTGGTAGGCGATGGAGGACACGTAGGCGGTGCAGTACCAGGTCTCCTTCTCGGACACGGACAACGACTTGGGGTTCTTCGCGGCCTTGCGCGCCAGGTCGTTGTCGGGGGTGGTCAGGGCCGACACTTCGACGCTGCCCACCGCCCCCTGGCGCCCCAGGAGCTCCTGGACGAGGCCCAGCTGGGCGTAGACGGCGTGGTCGGAGTCGTCCCCGGCGGTGAACACGCCCCGCACGACGACGTCGCGGGCCGCGGAGGGACCGGTCAGGGAGATCGTGTCGCCGACGCGCACGCCGTGGGCCGAGGCGTAGGCGGAGCCGACCACCGCGCCCGCCTCGTCGGAGTCGTCGGGCCACGAGCCCTCGATGCTCCACCAGCCCCGCAGCTTGTCGAGGCCGGTCTGCACGCTCTCCTCGGTGGGCAGGTCGAGGCGGTGGGAGAACCAGGTCCCCGTGACAGTGACGGCGCCCCCGTCGGCTCCGGTGGCGGTGGTGGGCAGCAGCGGGGCGAAGTCCAAGATGTTGTAGGTCCAGAAGATCGTCTTGATCTTCACCAGCTCGTCCTCGCGCAGGTACGCCTGCTGCTGCGCGGGGCCCTGCGTGGAGTAGAGGTCCTGCAGGACTGCGGCGCCCTGGGGGCGCACGACGATGTTCGCGCCATAGCTCTTGAGCTCCTGGTTGACTTTGTCGCCCACGTTGAACATGACGGAGAGCATGGAGGTGGCCACGCAGGCGCCCAGCGCCACCGTCAGGGCGATCATCGCGTGCCGGTTGCCGCGCCTGGTGAGCGCGCCCTTGAGCATTCGGAAGAACATGGGCCCTACTTCGCGAAGACCGGCGCCGCCGCCTCGAGGGCGGACACGGGAACGGTGAGCGTGCCGTTGCCCACCTCGTACTCGATGGGGATCGGGTTGCACCCGCCCTTGAAGCCGATGGTCGCGATGTTCATCGCCACCTCGCACAGCTTGCAGATGACTTTCCCGTCCTTCTCGTAGTAGCCGGTGGGGCCGCAGATCTCGCAGGCGTCCAGGCCGACGCCGAAGGACGAGCCGGACTTCTGGATGACGATGAAGCGGACTTTCACGCCTGTGGAAGTCGTGTACTCGTAGCGGTGCAGGTGCCCGTCGGAGACGGCGCTCAATTCGATGGTGGCGTGGTCGTCGACGACGGAGTAGGACTCGGGCGCGGAGAGCTCGACCTCCTGGGAGCCGATGGCGACGCCGACGGTGATGAGCAGCGCCCCGCACAGGTAGCCGATCGCAGCGCTGCCGGCCATCGCCTTGTACAGGCGGGCGCGGGCGCGCGCCAGGCGCCCCTCGGCCGGGTTGGCGCCCTCGCGGGGGATGGAGCGCGAGGCCCACCACGTGATGACCGTGACCGCGCCGAGGACGGCGGCGGCGGCCAGGGTGAAGACGGCCTCGTGGTTGATGAGCCATGAGACCGCTGAGAACACGTCGGCGGGCAAGGAGATGAGCCGCTTCGCCTTGAGGACGCGCACGATCATGAGGATGTGCGCCAGCCCCAGCGACGTGATGACCAGGACGGCCGGCCACACGCGGGCGGACAGGGAGCACAGGCGGTGGGACAGCCATCCGAGGACGGCGCACAGCACCCACGCGAGCGCGTAGCCGGTGATCGCCATGACCGCGGTCGTCGAGTAGAGCTCCACCCCGCCCGACAGCATCATGACGCCCTGTGTCATGGCAGTGGGGAGCGCCCTGAAGAGCGCGAACGCGATGTAGAGGGCCGCCACTGCCCTCAGCGCGCCGTCCCCGGACAGCGGGTCGGCGGGGTCCGCGCCGCTCGCGCGCACGAGGCGCGCCCTGCGCAGGAACAGGGCGATGAGCGCAGCGGCCGCGACGACCGCCACGGGGAGCGTGACGAGGCCGATGCTCTGGCGGTTGAGGGATTTGGGCGCGATGGTGGCGACGACGGTGAGGGCCAGTGAGGCGGCGGCGCCGGCTCCGATGCCCCCCCAGACCGCCAGGGCGCGGGCGCGCCGTCCGCTGCGGCCGCGCCCGGCCGCGGGGACGAGGCGGATCGTGGCCCCGACGGCCAGCATTGTGAGCAGGAGGCTCAGGGTCGCCTCACTGAGCTGCTGAAGCATCAACGGTCCTTTCCTGGCTGAGGGGGGCCTGCGCCCCCCTCGTCAGCAGTGTAGTGCCCCGTGCGGGCGCGGGCCGGGGATGGTCTCCCCGGCCCGCCTGGTCCTCACCAGTCGACGGAGGTGGGATCCCACTGCCAGTCCTTGAACTCGGCCTTGAGGGGCTCTTGCCAGAACCGGCCCTTCACACCGGTCTTCTCGTCGGTGTGGAGCAGCCAGCCGTTGGTCTCCGGGGACTTGATCGTGAAGGTCACGTCGTAGGTGCCGGCCTCGAGCTTGGGCAGGTTGATGCCGTAGTGGGGGCCGTCCGAGGCGTTCATGGGCATGAAGGTGCCCTCCTGGACGACGGTTCCGGACTTGTCCGCGATCTGGTAGTCGACGGTGAGGGCGGGGATGAAGTCGCCCGCGCCGTAACCGAGGTCGTTGTCGGCGACGGCCGAGATGTCGGCCTCCATGTGCATCGAGGAGTCCTTCGCCGGCGTGCTCACGGCGGGCTCCATGTCGACGGGCTGGAAGTAGACGCCGCCCACTTTGAGGGGGCCGACGAACACGTCGTCGCCCAGGGGCAGTTCCTCGAAGCCGGCGTCCTCGCCCGGCTTGGCTCCGTCGTCCGCGGCGGACTGGGAGGCGGGGGGGTTCGCGCCGTTGTTCGAGTTGTTCGAGTTGTTGGAGTTGGAGGAGCAGGCGGCGAGCGTGCCCGCCAGGGCGATCGCGGCGGCCGCGGCCCCGATTCGGGCGAGGGAGCGCTTCATGGGAGGGTTCTCCTGATCGGTGTTGTGGATGTCAGTCGGCCTTCGCGTCGGGGGTGCCCTCCGCCCCGCCGCTGGCGCGGGCGAGGGAGCGCTTCCCGAAGACGTACAGGCCGACGATAATGATGAGAACCAGCGCCTGGGCGACCAGGTTCTCCACTCGGGGGTAGATCCCCAAGAGGTCTACGGTCGGGAAGCCGTTGACGTAGGTCAGGGAGAGCACGTCGGCTTCCTGGAGCTCCTTGACGCCCGACCCCGTGAAGGTGAAGGCCATGAGGGCGAGCAGCAGGGAGGTGATGGTGAAGAAGGGGCGCAGGGGGATGCGCAGGGCGGCGAACTGGATGAGCAGGTAGACGACGACCAGGACCACGAGGCCGACCCCGAGGCCCGCCCACACGTAGCCCGTGCGGTCGCCCGCGCTGGAGACGATGGGCACGTAGAAGAGGATCGTCTCGGCGCCCTCGCGCAGGACGGCCAGGAAGGAGATGAAAGCGAGGCCCAGCAGCGATCCCCTGGTGAGCGAGGCGTCGGTCTGGTCGCGGATGTACTTCTCCCACGCCTTGTCCGAGGACTTGTGGATCATCCAGTTCGACACCCAGATCAGCATGGCGACGGCGAAGAGCGCGGCGACCCCCTCCAGGAGCTCCTGGTTGGCCCCCGCCAGGGAGGTGAAGTAGTTGAAGAGGAAGGCGAGCAGGGCGGAGAGCCCGAGGGCGATGGCGACCCCGGACCACACGACCCGCGCCTTGTCCTTGTGCCCGGACTTGCCCAGGTAGGCCAGGACCGCGGCGACGACCAGGATGGCCTCCATGCCCTCGCGGAGGATGACGAGCAGGGCGGGCACGAAGGCGCTGAGCCACGGCGTGGTCTGCGAGGCGGCGTCGGAGGCGGCCTGCCCGGTGTACCCGTCCAGGGTGTTGGCGTCCTCGCGGATCGCGTTGGTGAGGGTGGCGGCGTGGGAGTCGACGCCGGCGCCGTCGCCCTCGGCCATCGCCTTCTTGAGCAGGGAGAACTCCATTTCGACGGCGCTGACCCGGGAGCCGGAGATGCGGGCCATGACCTGCTTCTCCATGCCCGTCGTCTCGTAGTTCTTGTAGTAGGCGTCGTTGACGCCCTCCTTGCCCTTGGCGGCGTCGCCGGCCTTGTAGTCGGCCACCGCCTGGTCGATGAGGGAGGCGATGGTGGCGGAGACCTCCTGCCACGTCTGCGGGTTGGCGGCGCGCGCGGGGGCGGCCCAGAGCACTGCGGCGAGCACGGCCATCACGATGACGGCGAGCCCTTTCGTGCTCTGCCGCATCGCGGCCCTGGTGGTCGTGGTGACGAGCGCGCCCACGGTTCTGCCTCCTGGTCGGCGGGCCGGTCGGCCCTGTTGGGATTTCCGCGTCCAAGCGTAGCCACGTTGCCATGAGGGCGTAAATATTAAAGTAAGCACGACCTGAATTGTTACCAATGCCGACGGACGCCTAGCGCCGACTCCGCACCCGTTTAACGGACCTTAGTCCCACAGTTGCGGATCAGACCCACGACCACCCGTCCGCCCGGCGCCGCAGCCCCGCCACGCGTCCGAGCGTCCGAGCGTCCGAGCGTCCGAGCGTCCGAGCGTCCGAGCGTCCGAGCCACCATAGGCCCGTGTGATCCATTGGGCAACGAACGGGGCCGTGGCCGGAGGCGCCGGCCACGGCCCCGTTGCGTCGCCTCACGCGGACGCCGGGCTCACTCCTCGACGCGGTCCGCGACCGCCGCGCGCCCCGCCTCCAGGCGGGCCACCGGGACGCGGAACGGCGAGCAGGACACGTAGTCCAGGCCCACCCGGTGGAAGAAGTGGATGGACGAGGGGTCGCCGCCGTGCTCGCCGCACACGCCCAGCTTGATGCCGGGCTTGGTGGAGCGGGCGCGGCGCACGCCCTCGGCCACCAGGGTGCCCACGCCGTGGACGTCGATGGACTCGAAGGGGGAGACGCCGAAGATCCCCGCCTCGATGTAGCGCGGGAAGAACACGCTCTCCACGTCGTCGCGCGAGAACCCCCACACGGTCTGGGTGAGGTCGTTGGTGCCGAAGGAGAAGAAGTCGGCCTCCTCGGCCAGGTCCTCGGCGGTCATGGCGGCGCGCGGCAGCTCGATCATTGCGCCGATGGTGATGCCGGACAGGTCGGCACCGCGCTGGGCGGCGACCTGGGCGATGATCGCCTCGCCCTCCTCGCGCACCAGCTGGAGCTCGCGCACGGAGCCGACCAGCGGCACCATGATCTCCGGCTCGGGGCGCAGGCCGCGTGCGACCAGCTCGGCCGCGGCCTCGCACAGGGCGCGCATCTGCAGGGCGAACAGGCCGGGCAGGTAGATGCCCAGGCGGACGCCGCGCAGGCCCAGCATGGGGTTCTGCTCGTGCATGCGGCGCACCTCGGCCAGCATCGCCTCGTCGGCGGGATCCAGGTTCCCGGTGGCCTTGCCGACCGCGACCCTGGTCTCCAGGTCGACCAGCGCGGGCATGAACTCGTGCAGCGGCGGGTCGATGAGGCGCACGGTCATGGCCTTGCCGTCCATGACCTCCAGCATCTCCAGGAAGTCCTGCTTCTGGAGCCTCTCCAGCTCGTCGAAGGCCGCCTGGCGCTCGGCGGAGCCGGGGGCGGAGAGGATGGCGCGCTCGACCAGGGGGCGGCGCTCGCCCAGGAACATGTGCTCGGTGCGGCACAGGCCGATGCCCTCGGCGCCGAACTCGATGGCGCGCTTGGAGTCGAGGGGGGTGTCGGCGTTGGCGCGCACGCGCAGGCGGCGGACCTCGTCGGCGTGGGAGAGGATGAAGTCCACGGCCCCGACGAGCTCGCGGGTGCCCTCGTCGTCCCCGGCGGCCGCCAGCCCCGCCTCGAGGCCCTGGGCGAGGTAGGTGGTGACGGGCGAGTCGGTGACGGGCACCTCGCCGCGGAAGATCTCGCCGGTCTGCCCGTCGATGGCGATGACGTCCTCGCCCGTCAGGACCAGGTCGCCGATCGTGACGGTGCCGGCCTCGGAGTCGATCTCGAGGGCCTCCGCGCCGCACACGCAGGTCTTGCCCATGCCCCTGGCCACGACGGCGGCGTGCGAGGTCTTGCCGCCGCGCGCGGTGAGCACGCCCTCGGCGGCGACCATGCCGGGCAGGTCGTCGGGGTTGGTCTCGCGGCGCACGAGGACGCACTTGACGCCCGCTTCGGCGGCGGCCTCGGCCTGCGCGTTGTCGAAGACGATGCGTCCGACTGCGGCGCCCGGCGACGCGGCCATGCCGGTGGCGACCAGTTCCTTGTCGGCCTTGGCGTCGAACTGCGGGAACATCAGCTGGGTGAGCTGGTCGCCGGTGACGCGGCCAAGGGCCTCGTCGCGGGTGATGAGCTTCTCCTCGCGCAGCTGCACGGCGATGCGGAAGGCGGCCGCAGCCGTGCGCTTGCCGACGCGGGTCTGCAGCATCCACAGTTTGCCGCGCTCGATGGTGAACTCGATGTCGCACATGTCGCGGTAGTGGGTCTCGAGTTTGCGCATGATGGAGCGCAGCTCGTCGTACACGGGCTTGTTGATGCGCTCCAGGTCGGCCAGGGCCAGAGTGTTGCGGATTCCTGCGACGACGTCCTCGCCCTGCGCGTTCTCCAGGTAGTCGCCGTAGACGCCGGAGTGGCCGGAGGAGGGGTCGCGGGTGAAGCAGACGCCGGTGCCGGAGTTCTCGCCCATGTTGCCGAACACCATGGTGCAGATGTTGACGGCGGTGCCCAGGTCGTGGGGGATGCGCTCGCGCCGGCGGTAGATGCGGGCGCGCTCGGTGTTCCAGGAGCGGAACACGGCCTCGATGGCCATGTCCATCTGGGTGCGCGGGTCCTGGGGGAAGTCCTGGCCGGTCTGGTCGCGCACGATCCCCTTGAAGGTCTCGACGAGGCCGCGCAGGTCGTCGGCGGTCAGTTCGGTGTCCCCTTTGACGCCGCGCTCGGCCTTGAGGGAGTCGAGGGCGTCGGAGAAGAGGTCGCCGTCGATGTCGAGCACCGTCTTGCCGAACATCTGGATGAGGCGGCGGTAGGAGTCCCACGCGAAGCGCTCGTTGCCCGACACCTTGGCCAGGCCGATCACGGACTGGTCGTTGAGGCCGATGTTGAGGACGGTCTCCATCATGCCCGGCATGGAGAACTTCGCGCCGGAGCGCACGGAGACCAGCAGGGGGTTGTAGGGGTCGCCGAGGTGGCGCTCCATCTGGTCCTCCACGCCGCGCAGGGCGGTGGTGACCTCGGTGGACAAGGACTCGGGGACGACGGATCCCTGCAGGTAGGCGCGGCACGCCTCCGTGGTGATGGTGAACCCGGGGGGGACCGGCAGGCCGAGCTTCGTCATCTCGGCGAGGTTCGCCCCCTTCCCCCCGAGCAGGTCCTTCATGGACTTGTCGCCCTCGGAGAAGTCGTACACGTACTTGACCATCGTGGTCCTCAGCTTCCGTTCGTCATCGACCGGCCCAGCACTGGGCCGCTGCCGCCGATAAGTGTACATGGGATCAGGGACCAAGGTCACTTCCGGCGGGGCGCCGCGTCGTTGGACGGCGCGGGGGCGGGCCCCGGAGGGCCCGCCCCCGCGCTCGAGGGGCTCAGCGGACTCTGAACTCGATGGTGGTGCCCTCGCCGACGTCGATCAGGTCGCCGTCGTTCAGGGCGATGGTGACCATCGGGGTGACGTCCTGGAAGCTCCCGTCGGCGTGGCGCAGGATCGTGCCGTTCGCGGATCCCAGGTCCATGAGGGACCACGCCCCCGGGGCCGTCATCATAACGGCGCAGTGTGAGCGGGAGATCTCGGTCGCGGGGCTGGGGACGCGCAGGACGGTCGCCACGGGGCGCCCGGTGAGGGCACGGGCGTCGGGGTCCCGGCCGATGATGACATCGCGGCTGACCTCCACGGGCACGGTGCCGCCGTGGATGAGGAAGGCGACGGGGGCGGAGGGGCCGACGTTGTGGGGGGCCCGGCGCGCCTGGGTGGCCTCCGCGTTCATCCCCGCCAGCACGTCGGGGGCGATCTCCTCGTAGGAGTCCTCCGCGGGCGGGGGCGCTGTGGCGACGGGGGGGCGTGCCGCCGGGGGCCGCGTTGCCGGGGGCCGGGCGACGGGCGGCTGGTCGACGAGGGTCCGGGCCATGGAGTCCTCCTCGTCGGCCCCGGCGGGCGCGGGCCCCTGGGGGGCGCTATCGGCCGGGGGGGCGGAGTCGGTCCCGGCGCCCTCCCCGGTCCCGGCGCCCTTCTCGGACCCGGTGCCCTGCTCGGACGGGGCCTCCTGCCCCTGTCCGGGGGCGGCGCCGTCCTCGGCGGAGTCGGCCGCGTGCCTGGGGCGCTCCCTGGAGATCCTGGTCGCGGACGAGTCGTCGGAGGGCATGGTCGCGACGACCTGCTCGGCGACGACCGCCAGCGATTCGGCGGCGGGCGCGGAGGCGCGCTCGTCCTTGTTGAGGGTCGCGAGGAACTTCGCCTCGGCCGCGGCCACGTCGTACGCCTCGTCGTCCTTGGGCGACTCGGGGACCACGGCGACCGGGCGCTGGGTGGGCGTCTCCGTGGAGTGGATGAGGAAGCCCATGGTGTCGACGGGCAGCGAGGCGAGGGCCTCCAACTCGTCCAGGGACCGGCCGATGCGGATCTCCCCCGCTTCGACTCGGTCGGCGGCGGGCACCATCCAGGTGACCTCGTCGCCGTCGACGATGGCCGCCTCGAAGGTCTGCCACTCCCCGGGGTTGAAGGGCCAGGCCCAGATGGGGTCGGTCCACACCTGCTCGGCGATCTGCCCGGCGCTGCGCATGCGCAGTTGGATGGCGCCGAGGACCGTGAGGTAGGGCTGCTCGCCGGCGCAGTCGAGCAGCAGCGCGCTATCGCCGTCGGCCTGGACCTGGGCGAGCCACGTCTGCGTGTCCGCGCGGCCCCAGACGACGTCTGCGGCGCCATCGGCCAAAGACAGTGGCACGAGGGCCGCGCCGAGCGGCCCCATCACGAGTATCGCGCCCTGGCCCCGGCACAAGAAGCGACCAATCTGAAGCATCAGTTACTGCCTTTTCTCAGTGGAGTCCGGCGCGTCGTGCGGGTCGACGCGGGGCGGACTGGTTGGATGACTCGGGTCATTGCGTGCGGATCCGATGTTAGTCGGGACGCACTTGCTGCGTAAACTACCACGGCGGTCGCGTTATCACGAGTCCCAGCGGACAGCGCGGCGCTCACGAGGTGGTCCGCGACGCCCTGGGGCCCGCGCCCCGCGGTCACGATCGAGCACATCTGCACGTCCGTGAGCACTCCGTGGATACCATCAGAGCATACGACGGCGTAGTCGCCTTCGCACAGGGGCATGAGGGTGTAGTCGGCGCTGACGGAACCGGTGAGCCCGCCGCCCAGGGCCTTGGTGACGACGTTGGACGGCGGGATGATCTGGGGGGTCCCCAGTTCTTCCGCCATGTCCCGCGCCTCCTGCACGGCCGAGTGGTCGTGGGTGATCGGGCTGATCCGACCGTTGCCGACCACGTAGACGCGGGAGTCGCCGATATTGAGGGAGAGCCAGTAGGGGCCTTCGTCCGTGTCCAGGGCGAGGACGCCGGTGAGCGTGGTGCCCGGGGCGTTCTGCGCGTCGTCGGCCCCGGCGAGGGCGTTGACGCGCTCCCCCGCTTCCTCGACGGCCTCGGAAAGGTCCACGAGGTCCGCAGCGCGGTCCCCGAGGCGCTCCTCACTGAGGTACTCGCACAGGGTCTGAACGGCGGTCCTCGAGGCGCGGGCCCCGCCGAGGTGGCCGCCCATGCCGTCGGCCACCGCGAAGAAGGGGGGAGCGGCGAGCCACGAGTCCTCGTTCTCGCTGCGCACCGGGCCGATATCGGTGGCCGCCCCCCATTGCAGGACTAATTCGCGGTTATGCTCCCCCGCCGTCATAACGGACTTCTTTCTCTCGCACTGCTCATGGCACGTCGACGCATGCGCGTATGGGATCGGACGCGCGTCTGGTGACGACTGCTACGGTAGCGATATCCACGCAGTTCCTGCCACTCGCAGCGGGAAGGGTGACGGTCGTGCCCTCCGTGGTGCCGTTCTTGTCGCCGTCCGGACCGGTGGCCGCGTAGGAGTACTCGACGGTCTCCGGCGAGGTGTTCTCCGGCGCGCTCCACGTCCATGTGATCGTCCCGTCGGCGTAGTCGCCGGCCAGGCCGGTGACGACGGGGGGCGGCTGGCCGACGGGGTCGGCGGTCTCGCTGCCCGTGCTGGGCGTCTCGGTGCCGGGGACGCGGTTGACGGTCCCCTGCTGGGTGAGGATCGCGGTGATCAGGCCCGCCGTCACCAGCGCGCCGACCAGGAAGAGGATGAGGATCGTCGCGAAGGGCGTGCGCTTGGAGCGCTCGGGCTCCTCCTGCTTCTTGGCCGACTCGGGGGCGGCCTCGGCCCCGTCGGCGCGCTCGACCTCCCAGGAGTCGGCGACGGGCGCGGCGGGGACCTGGTCGCCGAAGTCGTACTTCAGCGCCCGCATCCGGGTGCCCTCGGGGTCGATGCGCACCGCGCCGCGCAGGCGGGTCTTGGCGTCGATGGCGTCGCTGGTCAGGCCGAAGACCGCGTTCGTCTTCGACTCCTTGACCTCCATCTTGGTCACGGGCAGGCCCATGGCCCGCTGCACGCTCTGGAGGCCCTCGCCGAAGGCCTGGGCGGTGGGCGTGCGCTTGTCCGGGTCGATGTCCAGCGCGGCGCGCAGGACCTCCTCGAGCTCCGGCGGCGCGTCGGCCCGCCCGAGGGAGCGGATGCGCCCGCGTTGGACGCGCATGGCGATGCTGGCGGCGGAGTTGTCGCCGATGGGGTCCTCGAAGGGGCTGCGCCCTGTGACGAGCGTCCACGTGGTGGAGGCCAGCGCCCACACGTCCTGCTGGGGGGTGGCGGGGTTGGAGGCGTCCTGCTGCTCGGGGGGCGCCCACAGGACGGAGAAGCCGTCGAACGCGCCCACTTCCAGCTCCCCTTTGGGCGAGGCGACGCCGAAGTCGGCCAGGACGGGCTGGCCGTAGGCGTCGAGCATGATGTTGGAGGGCTTGATGTCGCGGTGGACGTAGCCCTGGCGGTGGAAGACCTCGACGCCGCCGCAGATCTGGATCATGAAGTCGAGGGCGCGGTCCAGTGCCATGGGCTTGGCGCGCACCTGGGACAGGACGTCGGCGACGGGGCAGTACTCCATGACCAGGTAGGCCCGCCCGTCCGAGGTGGTGCCGACCCCGTGCAGCTCGACGACGGCGGGGTGCCCCGCCAGCAGGGTCATCGCGTCGGCCTCGCGGTGGAGCTCCTCGGTCCCCCGCGCGTCCCCCTGGGCGCGCACGATCTTGATGGCGACATCGCGCGAGGGCAGCGCCTGGTGGTACAGGTAGACATCGGCGAAGCCCCCCATGCCCAGGGGCCGCACGAAGCGGAACCCGGGGATGGCGGGGCCCGGTACCACCATGCCCGCGGTGCTCATCCCTGTTCCTTCCTGCGCCGCCGGGCCTGGGCGGCGTTGCGGCGCACCGAGCGCAGTGAGAGGGCGCGGCGCGCGCGCTGGATCGGGCCCGTCGTGCGGCGGACTTGGGCGCGCAGGGAGGCGAAGTCCTTCCAGGCGGCGTTGACGTGCTCGCGGGTCGCGCCGTTGTGCGCGAAGTTCGCGATGTCCGCGCGGCGGGCGATGGCGACGGCGGTGGGCACCTCCTGCTCGAAGGGCGTCCACCCGGCGATGACGGCCGCGTTGGCGCCGGAGGGGGCGGCCACCAGGTCGAAGGCGTTGGGCTCGACGATGTCCTGGTCGCCCGACCACTGCCGCGACAGCGACCACGCCGCCTCCTGGCGCGTCTGCCCGGCCTCGACCCAGATCCCGGCGTCGGCGGCCAGGTCCACGACCTCGTCCCAGGAGCCCAGCAGGGCGGCGGCGGGCTCGGCCCGTCTGCGCCTGCGCCTGCGCAGGGCCTTGTACACGACCACGCCGATCACGGGGCCGAAGAGCAGTAGGAACAGGCCCGTGCCGCCCAGGATGAGGCCCCACGGCAGCGAGGCGCTGTCGGGTTTGTCGGTGTCCGCGTTCTGGTCGCGGACGTTGGGGGGCAGTTCGACGGGGGGCTTGGGGGGGTCGGGCGGCTGGAGCACTTGCGGGCGCGGGACCGTCTTGGGCTTGGGGACCTGGGTCTGCGGGGTCTTGTCGCGCGGGGGCGTCGGGTCGAAGACCCCCCACATGCCGTCCTTGAACTCGACCTCCACCCACACGTGCAGGTCGGCGCCGAACAGTTTCACGGTGCCGCGCCGGTTGTGGCCGTCCGCCCCCTCGGCCGGGTAGGCGCCCATGACGACGCGGGCGTTGATGCCCTTGGAGTGGAGGATGAGGGCCATGAGCGCGGCGTACTGCTCGTCGTCCCCGATGAGGTCGGGGGCTTTGAGCATGCGCTCGAGGCGGTCGGTGCGCACGCCCGGCCTGGATTGGACGGTGTTCTCCTGGAGGTAGAAGCCGTTGCCGGACAGGTAGTGCTCGATGGCGCGCGCGGTGGCCAGGGGCCCGTCCGCGTTCTGGGTGGCCTCCAGGGCCAGGCTCTCGAGGCCCTGGGGGAGGTTCTTGTCCGAGTTGGTGAAGGACGCGGCGGGCAGGCCCTCCAGCTCGTCGTCCGTCGCCGCGTCGGCGAAGGACGTTTCGACGGTGTAGGCCATCTGCGGCGAGGGGCTGGTGGTGAGCGCCGTGTTCGCCCATTGGTCGAAATGGAGGCCCTCGCGCTGCGGGCCCGCGGCGCCGCCCGTGAAGACGATGTTCTCGGGCCGTCCGAGGACGGGGACCCAGGGGCCGCGGAGCTTGTCGGTGGTGACGCTGATGGACGCGGTGGCGGTTCCCGCACGCCCGGGGATGGCGGTGCCGACGGGGATGTAGCCCTCGGAGGCGGACTCGCCGGCGACGGACATGCCGAAGGTGGTCCCGTCGTAGACGTCCATCGCCGCGATCCGCACGCGCTGCCCGTCGGGCAGTTCGGAGACGGTGATGAGGGCGTCGTCCTTGAGGTCGGTGGAGTAGTGGCGGAATGCGGACAGCGGCGACGGGTAGGTGCGCACGTCGAGGGGCGGGTCGACCAGGTCGCGCCCGACGACGCGGCCGGGCAGGGGCGACAGCGCGATCGTGACCGGCACGGCGACGGCGACGCCCGCGGCGACTATGGTGAGCGCTCCGGCGACGCGCCGCCCGGCGTAGACGGTGGAGCGCATCCGTCCGCCCGCTGCCCCTCCCGCGGGGGCGGGCGCCGAGTCGGCGCGGCCCGCCAGGACGTCCTGTCCGAGGCGGAGGCGCTGGCGCTGGGCGGCCCACGCCCACCAGCCCACGAGGACCACCCACCACGCGGCGACCGCCCATGCGGGCTGTGCCTGGCCGCTGGGGCCGAAGAAGATGGCGACGAAGCCCATGATCCCCATGGGCAGGGTCCCGGCGACCGGCCGCCCGAGGCGGATGGTGATGAGGGAGGAGAGGGTGCCCGCGAGCAGCCCTGTGATCCACGGCACCACCGCGGGACCGGAGTAGGCGGAGATCGGGGGCGTCAGGGTGAGCAGGTCCTTCCAGCTGCGCCACACGCCCAGGACCAGGACTTGGAGGGTCTGGCCGGTGGGCACGAACCCGTTGGCCAGCGTCTGGGGCAGCGCGGCGTAGCCGCCCAGCAGCAGGTAGACCGCCGCCACTGCGGCGAGAACGCTGAGCAGGTCCCAGTGCCAGCGGCTGGCGGCTGTGCCGATCGCCAGGCCCGCGGCAGCCCCAGCGCCCGCGGCGAGGAGCCCCTGGCCGTTGCCGAAGACGGGCTCGAAGGCCAGGGCGGGGCCGGCGGCCAGCACCGCCAGGACGAGGACCGACCACCCCGGCAGGGCGGGACTGGGCCGCCGCAGTCTTTCGGTGAGGCTGCGCAGGCGCGCGCGCGTGGTCCTGGCGCTGCCGTAGCGCCCCGAGGGCACCGCGGTGGCCGCCCAGGCGACGTTCTCGCCGGGGGCGGGGGGCGGGGGGACCTCCTCGGCCGCGGCGCTGTGCACGCGTTTCCGTGTGATCTCGATGGATTCGCTCACGTCAGGCCTCCGGCGATGATCAGCCTGGGCAGGTCCTTGAGGGTGGGGCAGTCGAGCAGGACGCCGCCGCCCACGGCGCTCCTGCCCCGGTCGGCGGAGGGGTCGATGCGCACGATCGAGACGGGGACGTCCACGGGCGTCAGGCGGGACAGGTGGGCGGCCTGTTCATCGGTGGTGGAGGCGGGCACGACGATGGTGACCGCGGAGGCGCCGGGGCGGTCGTCGATGACTTCGCGCACCCGGCGGAGGAAGTCCCCTCTGGGCGCGGTCCCCAGCTCTGCGAGGGCGTCGAGCATCCGCATGGCCGAGGTGGTGGGGATCCACTCGGAGGCGGTCGCCAGGGACACCGTCCGGGATTCGCGCAGGTTGGCCAGCCCCAGGGAGGCGACGGCGGAGACCGCGGTCTCGAAGGGGTCCTGATCCCAGGAGCCCTCCGTGTTGTCGAGGATGACGAGGTGGTGGGACCGGTGGGTCTCCTCGTACTGGCGGACGATGAGCTTGCCCAGGCGCGCGCTGGACGCCCAGTGGACGGAGCGCTGGTCGTCGCCGGGCTCGTAGTCCCGCAGCGCGTGGAAGGACACGTCGGAACTGGACAGTTTCGCGGTGACGACCCCTTCGATATCGACTTGGAAGCCTGTGGCGTCGAAGGGGACGCGCACGGTCCGGGGGTGGACGTGCAGGACGACCGGCTCCCCCCACTCCCGGACGCGGCGCACGAGGCCGAGGGGGTCGGTGCGCACGGAGCGCGCGGGGCCGACCTCGATGACGCCCCGCCGTTTGGAGCCGACCAGGAAGATGTCCTCCCATTTGCCCCGGGCGCGCAGCGGGGGGACCACGAACTCCCCGAGGCCCGCGCCGATGGGGACCTCGATGATGCCGGTGCGCGCGGAGCGGGCGCTCCCGTTGGTGACGGTGAGCTGGCCGACGGTGCTCTGGCCGGCGACGATGTGCTCGTTGGTGATGTCGATGGCGACGATGTGCGGGGGGCGCCACGCGACGCGCACTGCGGCGATGACGATGACGACCAGGCTGGCGGCTGTGATGGTGGCCGCCTCGGACCATTGGAGGGTGAGGCCGACCAGGACGGACAGGGCGACCAGGGTGAGCAGCGCCCATCCGGTGGGCGTCACGATGGACAGCCCCCGGCCGAGCGCGCGGACGACCCCCCTCACCGGCCCTCAGCTCCCGAGCGAGGGCGCGGAGACGCCGGTGAGCGCGCGCGTGATGATCCCCTGGGAGGTCGCCCCGGAGAACGCGGCGTCGGGGTCGACGACGATGCGGTGGCCCCAGACGGGCACGGCGAGGGCCTTGATGTCGTCCGGCAGCACGAAGGTGCGCCCTTGGGCGGCGGCCCACACGCGGGCGCAGCGGACCATGCCGATGGCGCCGCGGGTGGACACGCCCAGCAGCGCCGACTCGTCCTCACGGGTGGCCTCGGCCAGCGCCGCGACGTAGTCGAGGACGGCGGTGTCGGCGAAGTTGTCGGCGACGACGCGCGACCAGTGGTCGATGTCGTCGCCGCCCACGACGGGGCGCAGCAGGCGGGAGCGGTCGGGGGCGGCCGATCCTGCCAGGACTTCGACCATCGCGGCGCGGGAGGGGTATCCGACGGATGCCTTCATGAGGAAGCGGTCGAGCTGGGCCTCGGGCAGCGGGTAGGTGCCGGCCTGCTCCACGGGGTTCTGGGTGGCGATCACCATGAAGGGGGTGGGAGCGGGGCGGGAGACGCCGTCGACGGTGACCTGGCCCTCTTCCATGACCTCCAGGAGGGCGGACTGGGTTTTCGGCGAGGCGCGGTTGATCTCGTCCGCCAGGACGATGGAGGCGAAGATGGGGCCGGCCCGGAAGACCCACCGGCCGTTCGACTGGTCGTAGATGTTGACGCCCGTGATGTCGGAGGGCAGCAGGTCGGGTGTGAACTGTATGCGGGAGTGGGAGCCGTCGATGACGGCGGACAGCGCCCTGGCCAGGGCGGTCTTCCCGGTTCCGGGCGCGTCCTCGAGCAGCAGGTGCCCGCCCGAGAACAGGGAGGTGAGCGCCAGGCGCACGACCTGCTGCTTGTCCAGGACTGCGCTGGAGATGGCGTCGACGAGGCTTTTGAAGACCTGCGCGAATTCACCCGCCTGTTCGGTCGAGAGCGTCATTCATGTCCTTCCTCAAGGAATAATTCCCAACAAAGTATAGGTGCTACAGAGCACTCAGTCGTCGTCATCGTCCTCCACCCAGCAACTGGTCACATGCCGGTCCATGCCCGCGAAAGCGCCCGCTGAGGTCGCCTGGGTGGGCAGGCCCGTCACCGTCCAGTTGCCCTTGGCGTCGAGCCGCCACTTGCCGCGCTTGCGCGGGTGGTCCTCGTCCTGATAGGTGTACACGTAGCACGTGAGCGTCGCGTCCGGGGCGAACTGGTCCGCCCTGGTCGCCGAGATCCTGAACGTCCCGCACGGCGTGCCCCAGCAACTGCCCAGGCCTTCCCAGACCTCCTCGATGTACTGGGGGTCCTCCTCGGTCCACACCTCCTTCTCGACGGTGCGCTCGGCGCCCGAGGCGTTCGTCAGCGTGACCACGACCGTGTACCTGTTGAGCGGGGCGAGGCCGGAGAAGACAGCCGACGAGGGGGGCGGCGAGCCGAACTGGGGCGCAACGCCCCCCTCCTTGATCGAAGCGTGCGCCCTGACGATGTCGGCGTCCGCCGGGATGTTCCACGTCGCTTTGATGCTCGTCCCATCGGCCTTGGCCTTGACCTTGAACTTGGGCACGTTGCCGGCCTTGGGGGTCCCCGAGGCCGATGTGGCGGACGAGACGACCTTGGTCGCGTCGACTGCGGTGGCGGTCTGGCAGAAGAACAGGGTGACCGGCGTGCTGGAGGCGCCCAATCCCCCGATGACCTCCCCGTCCTCCACCTCGTCGCCAGCCGCGCACGCGGCTTCGGAACGCGCGTAGCGCAGGGTCAACTGCCTCGCCTCGTACCCGTTGCCGGGCACCTTGGCCAGGCCCACGACCTGCAGCTCACCGGTGTTGCCGGTGGGTTTGAGGACGGGCGCCGTCGGGGGCAGCGGGTTCTTGACCAGGGTGGACACGCTGATCGACGCCGCGTTCGAGTACCCGTCCGCGTTGAACACGGTGACCGTGATGGTGGCGGAGCCGCCAGAGGGCACCGACACCTCCTTCTGCGTCGCCCCCGGGCTGACCGGGTACGGCCGGGAGTCGACGGACACCGTGCCGTTCGCCCAGCCGGAGGAGTGGTGGGACCCCAACTTCCACGTCACGTTGAAGCTGGTGGTGCCGTCGCCGGTCCCCCCCACTACCATCGCCTTCAGGTCACGGGGGGGTTCCGGGGCGCTGGGGAGGGTGACCCGCGTGGAGACCGCCGCCGAGCGCCTGCTGTTCGTGTCGATCGCGACGACCGAGACCGTGTACGACTCACCAGGGGTCAGTCCGCTCCTGGTGTACCAGGTCGAGGAGGCGGGGACCTGCTCGGTGCCGCCGCCGCTGCCCGTCACGGCCACCTCGTAGTTCATGATGCCGCTGCCCTGCTGATCGGGGGCGCTCCAGTTCGCGGTGAGGCTCCCGTTGCCCGGAGTCACCTGGAGGCGCCGCACGCCGGACGGATCGGGCGAGAAGTCGAGGGTGTTCGACGGGGCTGAAGGAGCCGAGTCGCCCTTGTTGGTCCTCACGACGGCTGTGAAGGAGTGGGGCCCCGGACCGAGCGGGGAGACGAGGCAGCGCATCTGCGGCTCGCAGTCGTAGCCAGTCCCCGTGTTCACGTCGGTCACCCGGTAGCCCTTGACGACGACGCCGGCGCCCTGATCCGCATCCGTGATCAAGAGCTCGGCGGCTCCGACCCCCTGGGCGCCGCCCCGGCTCACCGCGCGGACGCTGACGGGCGCAGCGGGCTTGGTCTGCCTGACCTTGACGGTGATGGTGTTGGAGACCGTGCGGCTGCTGTCCCCGGGCGCGTCCGTGATGCTGTACTGGTAGGTGAATTCGGCCTTCGCCGGATCGGGTGTGATGGTGACGGAAGTCCCACTCCAGGTCACGGTGCTCGCGCTCCCAGCGGCGACTCCAGGGCCGGAGTCCACCACCTGGACGGGGCCGATGGCGCCGATGACGTTCCTGGACGCCACGTTCACGGTGACCGACGCGTCGCGCTCAACCTCGAGTTGGATGGGGCTGACCTGCATCTTCGGCTTCGTCGTGGAGACGACCTCGACGGGGACGGAGGCCTGGACGGGACCGGAGCCGTCGTCGACGCTCACCACGATCGAGCCCGCCGCACCGGTTGCCGTCCCCGCAGGGGCCGACACCGTCAGCGCAGTCCCGGAAACGGAGGCGGAGACGCTGTCGGGCTTGGACACCAGCGCGTATGCGAAGTCCCGGGGGTTGGCGCCGTCGGGGTCGGTGACCGCGAGCGCCAGGTTCTGCGTGACGGGGTCCTCCCCCGCGCCGACCCGGATGGGCGTGGGCGTGAGCGTGGGCGGCTGGTTCGACGCGGGCCGGACGATGAAGGTCAGGGACAGCCTGGCGCTCAGCGCCCCCGAGTCGTTGGAGGATCCGTCGGAGACGTCGAGGGAGACCGTGGCGCTGCCCGAGAAGCCCTCGCGCGCGTGGACGTCCACGGAGCCCTCCCCGTTGGCCGCGGCCTGGTCGATGCCGTTGGAGGAGACGATGGATCCGCCCTCCGACAGGCGCGCCGAGCGCCCGGGGCGCACGGTGGTGTAGTCCGCCAGGGCCAGGGTGCGGCTCTCGCCCGCTTTCATCTCGATGGGCATGCCCTCGGATCTGACCGTTGGCGGCGTGGAGTCCAGTCCGGGCACGGAGACGACCGCGGAGTTGGACAGGGAGTCGGAGTCCGTGACCGTGTAGACGACCAGGCGCCTGCTCGCCTGGGGGGTGATGAGCAGGTCCTGGCCGTCGACGACGACGCCCGGGTCGGAGGTGGTGACCACCAGGTCGGAGACGCTGCCGTCGGGGTCCTCGTCGTTCTCAGTGACCCGCACGCGCGCGGCGGAGCCGTCGGAGGGCAGTCTGTCGAAGGAGAGGGCGTCGTCGCGGGCGATGGGCGCCTTCAGGGGGGCGTTCGCGGAGACGTAGGCGGTCAACTGCCCGCGGGAGCTGCCGCCGCGCCCGTCGGAGACGCCGTAGGACACCAGGTAGGTCCCCTCGGCCTCGGGCGTCGTGATCGTCACGAAGTCACCGGAGGCGGTGGGCGCCAGCCTGGGGTCGGAGGCCGTGAGGCCGTCCGCGTCCAGGGCGAGGGGGTCCCCGTCGGGATCCACGTCGTTGGCCAGGACGTTGACGGACACCTGGCGGCCGGGGCGCACCAGGACGGTGTCGGGCACGGCAGCGGGGTTCTGGTTGAGGGAAGCGGGGGGCGCGATGCCGACGCGGACCCGCGCGGTGCCGCGCGCGCCCCGGCGGTCCTCGACCACGTAGGTGAAGACGTCAGTGCCCGAGGTGCCCTCGGCGGGCGTGTACTCCAGCCAGGAGTCGCGCACCACCGCCGTGCCCTTGGTGGGCTGCTGGTCGGTGCCGACCAGCCACACGGAGTCCCCGTCGGGGTCGACCCCGGCCAATGGCACGGGGATGCGCGTCGTCTGTTTGCTGGCCGCCCACGCGGTGAGGGCCTTGGGCCTGGGCGGGTTGTTGGCCTCGGAGTCGGGGACCACTTCGAAGGTGACCGTCGAGGCGGCGGTGTTCCCGGAGGAGTCGATGACCGAGTAGACGACGGAAAGCGTGCCCGGGGTGCCGCCCGCTTCGATGCGGACCTCGTTCCCGGTGACGAAGGGGGTGCCGACCGAGGGGTTCTCCTCGTAGTTCAGGGTGGGTTCCACCGAGAGGCTGAGCCCCCCGGGCGAGCGGTCGTTGTCGAGGACGGAGGCGGTGCCGACGTCGCCGACGCGCACCTTGACGGTGTCGGGCTGCAGGACGGGCGGCAGGGAGGAGTTCGTCTCGGAGCCGGGGACGACGAGCACCCGGGCCGTGGCCGAGCCGTAGCCGTTGGAGACCGTGTAGGTGAAGGACACGGACTCCCCGATCCCCGCTGGCGAGCTGACGCGCAGCAGGTGGCGGTCCAGCAGGGCCACTTCGAGCCCGGAGTCAGCGGGGACGTCGACGGACTGGACCACCAGGACGCCGCCGGAGGGGTCGGTGTCGTTGCCCAGCGGCGCCACCAGAACGGATCCGCCCGCGGGCAGGACCGCCAGGTCGTCCTCGGCGATGGGCCCGGAGGCCTCGTCCGCGGGGATGACGTCGACGCGGATGATGCCGATCTTCTGATCGGCGCCGTCGGTGACCGTGTAGCTGAACTGGTAGGTCCCCTGGGCGGTCGCCGTGAAGTCGATGGTCCCGGCCTCCAGGTCGGGCAGGGCGGTGACCGAGGCGGGGGCCGAGATCCCGACGAGCCGCAGGGGATCGCCGTTGGGGTCGGTGTCGTTGGCCAGCGGGTCCAGGGTGATGGTCTCGCCCTCGCGCGCCACGTAGAAGTCGGCGTTGGCCGACGGGGCCTGGTTGCCGGGCTCCTGCACGTCGACCTTGAGCGTTCCTTTGCCCTGCGCGCGCCCGTCGGAGACGGTGAGGTCCACGGTCTTGGGACCGGCCCCCGCGCCGAGCTCGCGGATCTGCAGGGTGCCGTCCTCGGCGAATTGGACGGAGAGGCCCTCGGGGGCCTGGGCGTCCTGGAGGAAGACCTGGTCGCCGTCGGGGTCGCGCCAGTCGCCCAGGACGTTGTACTGGATCTGCGCGCCCTGCCCGATCTTGACGGTGGGGACGGTCCTCTGCTCGGGCGCGGCGTTCTCGCTCCACGGGTGGACGGAGACGCGGACGGTGGCGGAGTCGGTGTCCTGCCCGTCCGAGGCCTCGTAGGTGAAACTGGTGGACCCCGTCTGCGAGTCGGCGACATCGGTGATCTGGAGGGCGCGCCCTCCCCGCGTGGAGACGACCGTCCCGAAGCCGGGGCTGGAGGTCGCGCGGGCGGTGAGGACGTCGCCGTCGGAGTCGGAGTCGTTGTCCAGGACGGTCAGCAGGGTGGAGCGCCCGGGGCGGACGCCGAACTCGTCGTCCTCGGCGTCGGGCGGGGTGTTCTGCTCCTTGCGCTCGGGGTCTTCGACTTCGTCGATGAGGTCGGTGGTCTGCTCCTCCTCCTCGGACTCGGCGAGCTGCTGCTCGACTTCGTCCCAGTTGTCGACGATGGTCATGTTCTCGTCGGGCAGCCACACGGATCCGAGGGCCACGTCGTTGAGGACGATGGCGGAGCGGTTGGTGCGGAAGACGACTTCGCGAGCGGATTTGAGGGTGTCGACGACGTCGTTGGTGTCCTTGCTGGGATCGGCGCACGAGCGCAGGTAGGCGCCGCTGCCGGACCAGGCGCCGTAGGCGCAGCCCATGTGCCACACGGGGGCGGCGGGGCTCCCGCTGGCGCCCGTGTCGACGACGGAGGGCTCCCCGCCTTTGAGGGGCACTCCGACGAGGCTCGTGGGGGTGGCCAGGTAGACGGAGTCCGCGTCGGCGCCGGGCTGTTGGAGCACGGCGCCGGGCGCGATGCCGTAGTCGGTGAGGCTGTACGCCTGACCGTTCGGCAAGTACAGAATATTGCCCGTGGTATCGAATGCGACCGGATGATTGCCGACCGCCGTCATCGCGAGGGTCGCGGCGGGGTCGATCCCCTTGATCCGGGACTTATTGACCGACTGGACGGTTCCTTTTGGTGCGACTGTGACCAGAGTGCCGTCCGAGGCGCTGAGGGAGAACGCGGTGCCGTCGACGGCCACCGTCGAGGCCCCCGCGCCCTCGCCGCTGTCGAGCGCGGCCCCGTCCCCCAGGTCCGCGGCGACCGGGCCCTTCGCGCTGGTCACCCAGAAGGTCCCCTCGGCGGGATTGTAGACGCCGAGGGTGTCCCCGCCCTGTGTGGCGACCGCCCCCGAGGGGAGCGGGGTCGCCGAGCCGAGCGCCACGGCGGTGACGTTGATGGGGGCGATCGTCGAGGTCGCCCGGTCCGTCATAGTGACCGTCTCGCCGGCCTGCCCGATGTCGAAGTTCGCGGACTCCGCCCTCAGGGCGCCGTCGAGGACGCGGGCGTCGTAGTTGAGATGGCCGACCATCTGTTTGGATTTGTCGATGACCCAGATGCCGCCGTCGTCCACATCGACGTGGGTGACCTCCATGCCCTTGTACAAAAGACCAAGGACCGACACGAACAGCACCACAGTGATGACGAACAGCGCAGGCATCCGGCGCTTCATGCCTCTCACAGCGCATCCCCACCTTTCATCACGTGCCGCTGGTCGGATTTCAGGCCCGTCTCCCTAGTGTCGCACGAGTCGTTACTCCATAGAGAGTTGCCAGGTAAGCGTTTCGGGCCGGGGTACACACTAATTAACGCGGGGTCCCACTGCCATTCGACAAATCCGACCACTGCCCATCATGCCGGAGCGGGCGCGCCCCCGAGGCGGACTTTCGCCCCGATCACCAGCCACAACGGAAGTGAAAGTAATCAAATAATGAATTGTCTCACCAGGTGGGATCCGAGGGCGGGGGCCTGTTGCGCCCGCCATCGACGGCACCAGCGGCCGGGCCCGGCCGCACAGGGGCTCGGCCCGGGGGACGAGGAGGCCTTCGGGCAGGGCACGGGACGGCCCGCGCCGCCCGCGCGCGGGCCTCACTTGCCCAGGGTGAACTCCCTGGTCACATTGACGTTGGCGGCCTCCGCCTCGTTCTCGATGAGCAGCGTCAGCGTGTAGCCGCTGAGGCCGCCGCCCCCGGACCCGGTCTTCGGTGCGACCGTCCACGACGAGTAGTACTCGCAGTCGGCGTCCGTGCACAGGTCGATGGACCGGTCCCCGACCCGCCAGTTGGTGGCGTTGGACATCAGGGGGGCGATGCTCTGGTCCATGACGACCGTCTTATCGTCCTTGAGCTGGAACTTCCCCCCCTTCGCGGAGGGGTCGTCGAGGACCAGTTCGGCGCCGACCACGGCATCGACCTGGTTCGCCTCGGTGAGGATCTTCTGCTTGTCCCCCTCCGACGCCTGGTCCATGCGGCTCTGGTAGTCCGCTTTCGTCCCGGCCCCGAGGTTCTCGAGCTGGTCGAGGGGCTTGTTGGAGGAGGCCCCCCCGCCGAGCTGCCCGCAAGCCGCCAGGGCGCAAACCGCCGCGACGGCCGCGAGCGCGCCCCCCATCCGCTTCACATGAGTCCCCATCTTGCCGCCCTTTCGTTGATCGGTTCCACTAGGGATTCTACAGACTCCGCATTCGTTCCGGTATTACTCCGATTGCGGCTGCCATGCGATCTGCGCTCGGAAGAGGCCGGAGTTGCGCGCGACGACCTGTGCGCGCCCCGGCCGCGACGGCATGGCCTTCACGCGCCCGATGACCGCCCCGTCGTCGGGGTTGCCGGACAGGATCAGTCCTGTCCCGCCCAGTTCGCGGAGCTTGGTGACGAACCTGTCGCTCATGATGCCGCTGCCCGTGCGGCGGGCCAGCACCATGTGCAGGCCGACGTCCCTGGCCTGGGCGAGCAGCGGGTCGAGGGGCAGCAGCATGTTGCTCATGCCGCTGGACAGCATCTCCGCGTCGTCGACGAGCACCCAGACCTCGGGGCCGGACCACCACGAGCGCTCGCGCAGCTGGGCGACGGTCACGTCCTTGCCCGGGGCGCGCTTCTTCGTGATCGCGCCCGCGATCGCGCGGAGCTCCCCCTCGATGTCGTCGTTGAGGGACAGGTACGCCAGCAGGAACTCCTCGGGGATCTCGCCCAGCAGGGAGCGCCGGGGGTCGACGATCACCAGTTTCGCCGTTTCGGGCGTGTTGGTGCGCATGATCTCGTGCGCCATCAGCCGGATGAACGAGCTCCGCCCCGACTCGCCGTCGCCGACCGCGAAGATGTGCTGGTCCTTGAGGGGGTCGAAGACCAGCGGGCCCAGGCGCCGCTCCTCCACGCCCAGCACCAGGCACTTGTCGTGCAGCGGGACCGCGGGCTTCTCCAGGGGCGCCTCCTCGACGGCCTCCCCTTCGGGGGCCGCCGCCCGCGCGGCTGCCGCCTCCTCGGCGAGCACGCGGGTGTACTCGGCCTCCAGCTCGGCCATCGGACGGCTGAGCTCGGGGATGGCCGCCAGCAGTTCGCGCACTCCGACCCTCTCGGGCAGCAGCCGCAGCCGGGGGGCGTGCATGCCCCTCGCGGCCGCTTTGATCGTGGTGATCGACTTGCGCACGCCCTCGCTGAGGGTGTTGGGGTCGCGCTCCCCGTCGATGCGCGGCAGGGTGAGCAGCATCTGGTGGGCGTCCATGTCCAGGCCGCGGCCAGGGCGGTCGACGGGCACGTTCTTCTTGGCCTGGCGGTCGATGATCGAGGCGGACTCGTCGTCGACGCGCAATTCGATCTTCGTCCCGAACAGGGGCTGGATGTCCATGCGCAGGTCCAGCCAGCGGCCAGCGGCGACGATCAGGTGGACGCCGAAGTTCAGCGCGCGCTCCATCATGCGGCCCACGTGCCTGTCCTCGCCCTCGTACTCCTCCTTGAAGGTGGCCCACCCGTCCAGGATGAGGAACACATCGCCGTAGCCGTCGTCCGCCTCGCCGGCGGCGCGCATGCGGCGGTAGTCGCTCATCGTGTCGATGCCGTTCTTGCGGAAGTACGCCTCGCGGTCGGCCAGGATGGCTTCGATCTCGGCCAGCATTCGGGTGGCGCGCTCGTTGTCGCCGCGCGCCGCGATGCCCGCGATGTGCGGCAGGTTGCGCATGGAGGAGAAGGTACCGCCGAAGTCGAGGACGTAGAACTGCACCTCCAGCGGGGAGGCGGTGAGGGCCAGGGACATGACGAGGCTGCGCAGCGCCGTGGACTTGCCGGTCATGGGGCTGCCGACCACGATGCCGTGGCCCTTGGCGCCGGAGAAGTCGTACTCGAGCGGCTCCTGCTTCTGCTGACGGGGCAGGTCGACGGTGCCCATCGGGATGCGCAGCGGGCCCTTGCCCCGCCACGAGGGGGAGATGAGTCCGAGGCGGGGGTCCTCGGCGAGGTCCCCGAAGAGCATGTCCAGGGTGGGGGGCGTGTCCAGGGGCTCCAGCCAGATCTTGTGCGCGGCCAGCCCGTGCCCTTCCATGCGCTTGACGGCGATGTCGAGCTGGCTCATATCGGCGTACTGGGAGAAGTCGGGCGCGGCCTCCTCGGCCTGCGGGACGGGCGCGGCGCCGGGCGCCGGTGCCGTGCCCGGCGCGGGCGGGGCCATCTGCCCGCCTTGGCCGGCCTGCTGGGCGTGGTGGGGGGCGGGCAGGGCGACCCTCTCGATGACGACGGCGTCGTCGATGTCGACCCGGTCGACGGAGAAGGGGAGGATGTGGCGCTCCTGCTCGTCCTCGGGGGCCTCGGCGTCCACGGCCTTCACGGCGTCGCGCGGGGGCGCGGCCACGTAGGAGGCGCGGAAGCGGACCATCTCCTCGCCGCCCGCCAGCAGGTACCCGGAACCGGGCAGTGGCGGCAGTTTGAAGGCGGCGTCGGAGCCGATGATGGACCGGGATTCGGCCGCGGAGAAGGTCTTCAGGCCGATCCGGTACGAGATGTGCGACATGAGGTCGCCGGCCTTCGTGTCGATGCGCTGCGAGGCGAAGAGCAGGTG